>SXGR01639765.1_pt1 | contig 16766 bp, 11 predicted proteins | sample 3174711 | NCBI WGS metagenome assembly SXGR01 (sample SAMN11356860, study PRJNA531348) | freshwater metagenome | isolation source: freshwater sample F1-60 | place: China: Fuxian Lake, Yuxi | collected 2017-12-25
AACTGGACCGAGCTCGATGTCTGGCTCTATGTCTGGAAGCATCGGCTCCCGGTCGTCGACCTGTACCTGGCCCGCGAGCGACCGGTCATCGAGCGCGACGGTGCACTGATCATGGTCGACGACGACCGGCTCCCGCTGAAGCCGGGCGAGCGCATCGAGCAGCGCCGCGTTCGCTTCCGCACCCTCGGCTGCTATCCGCTTTCGGGTGCGATCGAGAGCGATGCCGACACGCTGGAGAAGGTGATCGAGGAGATGCTCCTGGCGCGCACGAGCGAGCGTCAGGGGCGCCTGATCGACCATGACCAGAGCGGCAGCATGGAAGAGAAGAAGCGCGAGGGGTACTTCTGATGACGGCACCGGTGCTGCTCATTTTCTTCAATCGGCCTGGTGTCCTCCAAACTCTGGTGGACCGAGTCCTGCAGGCTTGTCCGCGAAAGGTGTACCTCGCGTCAGATGGCCCGCGGCCCGGCCGGGAGACAGATGCTCATCTCGTCGAGGAGTGTCGACGAATCGTCCGTACGGCCGGCTGGAAGGGTGAGGTTTGCGAGCGGTTCATGGGGCACAACCTCGGCTGCGGCTTGGCGGTCTCGTCGGCGGTGTCGTGGTTCTTCGAGCATGAGGATCGAGGCATGATTCTTGAGGATGACTGCCACCCACACCCCTCATTCTTCCCATTTTGCCGTGAATTGCTGGAGCGCTATCGGGAGGATGACCGGGTCATGTCGATCTCGGGCACGTCTTTCGATCATCCCGATCGTCGTACTCGTCGGGAATGGTCGTACTCCTTCATCCGTCAGCCGGCCGTCTGGGGCTGGGCGTCGTGGCGTCGGGCATGGCATCGGTATTCCTTCGATCTCGATCCTTCATCGATCAGGACTCTCCCCGCGGGCGCCTTTCCCCGGCAGTTCGGTCCTTCCGTTCGGCGGTGGAGAAGGACCTATCAGCGGGTTGCGCGACATCGGATCAACACATGGGATTTCCAGTGGGCATTCTCTCACCTCCTGCATCGTGGCTTTGCGATCGCTCCGTCACGATGTCTCGTGTCGAATGTCGTGTCCGAGTCCGGCACCCACGGTTCGGGTGGCGCTGGTCCGTGGCAGCAGCTCCCCACCGAGTCCATGCCGTTTCCATTGGTCCACCCGCCCAAGGTCGAATGGGATGAGGAGTTGGATGCCTTCGTGGACCGGGTGCACTGCAATCACAGAGGGCGGTTTGCACGGGCGATCTGGAAGCATGGTCAGCGCCTCGGGCTGATTTCCACCGATCAGGTGCGGCGCGGAAGCCTCTGGGGGCGGTCATGACGCTGCCCACCTTCACCGCGGGCGAGGACCTGCGCGGCTGGCTCGACCGCTATGAGCGGCTGCAGCTCCTGCGCGTCCTGACCTGCGGCAACGTTGACGATGGCAAGAGCACGCTCATCGGCCGGCTCCTGCACGACACGGGCCGCATCTACGAGGATCACCTCAAGGCGCTCGAGGCCGACAGCCGTGTGCATGGCACGACCGGCGGCGGGCTCGATCTGGCACTCGTCGTCGATGGGCTGAAGGCCGAGCGCGAGCAGGGGATCACGATCGACGTCGCGTGGCGTTACTTCACGACCGCGCACCGGGCCTTCATCATCGCCGACTGCCCGGGTCATGAGCAGTACACGCGCAACATGGCGACAGGCGCAAGCCACTGCCAGCTCGCGATCAGCCTGATCGACGCGCGCTCCGGGGTGACGACCCAGACGCGCCGGCATGCCACGATCGCTGCCATGCTCGGCATTCGGCACGTGGTCGCGGCCGTGAACAAGATGGACTTGGTCGGGTGGGGCGAATCGCGCTTTCGCGAGATCGAGTCGGAGTTCCTCGCGTTCTGCGCGCGCCTGGGGATCGAGCATGCGGTCGCGCTGCCGGTGAGCGCGCTCACGGGTGAGGGCGTGGTGCGCCGGTCCGACGTGATGCCGTGGTTCGGTGGCCCCGCGCTGCTTGACCTGCTCGAAGGGGTTGAACTTCCCGGCCCGGGCGATGCCGATCCCTTCCGCATGCCGGTCCAGGTCGTGCTGCGCCCCAACCTCGACTTCCGTGGCTTCGCCGGCCAAGTCACCTGCGGCGATGTGTGCGTGGGCGACCGCGTCCGGATCATGCCGCGCGGCACCGAGGCGCGCGTGGCACGCATCGCGCGGCCTGAGGAGGTCGGCGGTGATCTCGATCGTGCGCAGGCGCCCGAGAGCGTGGTGCTGTGCCTTGACCGCGAGGTGGATTGCAGCCGTGGCGATGTGATCGCCTGCTTCGGTGGCACCAGCGACATGCGCGTCGCCCGGCGCATCGTGGCGGACCTCGTCTGGATGGTCGATGCGCCGCTCGTGGCTGGCCAGGGCCTGCTGTGCCGGGTCGGCACGCGGATCACTCCGGCGCGCGTGATCCGTGTGATCCATCGCCTGAAGGTCGACACGCTCGCGCAGGAACCGGCGGAGTCGCTGGGGCTCAACGACATCGGTCGCGTGGAACTGGACTGTGAAGAGCCTGTGGCGTTTGATCCCTATCGGATCTCGCGTGGAACCGGCGCGATCGTGCTCATCGACCGCCTGAGCAACGCGACCGCGGCTGCGGGCATGATCCGCACGGGCGACCCAACGGAGCGTGGTGCGCACTGGGATGATCAGGCGCTCGACTCGGTCTCCTCCCCAGCCAGCGGCGTGTCGGCAGCCGAGCGGGGTGCGCGCTGGTCGCAGCAGCCCTGCTGCATCCTCCTGCATGGTCCGCCGAACACCGGCAAGACCGAGGCCGCCTGTGCGCTTGAGCGTGCGCTGTGGGACCTCGGCCACGATGCGGTCGTGCTCGATGGCCAGGGCATGCGCAGCGGCCTCTCCAAGGATCTTGGCTTCGAGCCGGGGGACCGCAGCGAGAACCTGCGCCGTGCTGCCGAGGTCGCGCGGCTGCTCATGGGGCAGGGGCGCATCGTCATCATGTCGTTCGTCGCCCCCCAGGATGACGTGCGCGAGCGCGCGCGCGCCTTGCTTGGCCCCGATCGATGCCTCTTTGTGCACGCCAATGATGGCTTCGACGTGGCGCGCATCGTGGCGCAGCTTGCGGCACGTGGACTGATCGGTCGGCGCATGACCAGCTGAGGTTTCCACATGATCGAGCTCGGCTGCAACATTGATCACGTCGCCACCATCCGCCAAGCGCGTCGCACCTGGGAACCCTGCCCGGTGCAGGCTGCGCACGAGGCGCTCGCCGGTGGCGCCGACCACATCACCTTCCACCTGCGCGAGGACCGTCGGCACATCCAGGACCGTGATGTGGAGCGCCTGCGCGCCGAGGTGCAGTCGCGGCTGAACTTCGAGATGGCCGCGACCGACGATATGGTCGAGATCGCGCTCCGGATCAAGCCGCAGCTCTGCATGCTGGTGCCCGAGGGGCGCTTCGAGGTCACGACCGAGGGCGGGCTCGATGTGGCAGGGCAGGAGCCTGCACTGGCGGCACAGGTCGCCCGCCTGCGGGACGCGGGCATCCTCGTGAGCGTCTTCATCGATGCGCTGCCGCACCAGATCGATGCCGCCAGGCGGATCGGCGCCGGGGTCTGCGAGATCCACACCGGCCCGTACGCCCATGCTTGGCATGACGAGGGTGGCCTTGGTCCACGCACGCGGGCCGAGCTCGATCGGGTCGCTTCAGCCGGTCGCCACGCCTGCGACGCCGGGCTCTGCTTCAACGCTGGGCACGCGCTGCACTACGAGAACGTGAAGCCGATCGCCGCGCTGCCCGGGATCCGCGAGCTGCACATCGGCCACGCGATCGTGAGCCGAGCCGTCTTCACTGGGCTGCGCGAAGCGGTGCGCGAGATGAAGCGGCTCATGGCCGAGGGCGCTGCTGGTCGCTGATCGCTCGGCGCTGGGGCCACAGGCTCGTACACTGCGCGCATGCCACGGATCTTCGGCACCTACACCGCCATCGTCACACCCTTCTCCTCCACGGATGGTTCGGTCGACCTCGCTCGGCTCGAGGAGCACATCCGCTTCCAGGCCACTGGTGGCGTCACCGGCATCGTCCCCTGCGGCACCACCGGTGAGGCGCCCACGCTCAACGAGCGCGAGCAGGCGGCCGTCATCGAGACGGCCGTCCGGATCGGCAAGCCGCTGGGCCTCCAGGTCGTGGCTGGCACCGGCAGCAACTCCACTGAACATGCGGTCCATCTGCACCGCTCGGCGCACGCGCTCGGTGCGGATCTCTCGCTGCAGGTTGCGCCGTACTACAACAAGCCCTCGCAGGAGGGGATCTACCGGCACTTCATGGCGGTGGCTGAGAGCTGCAGCCTGCCGATCATGCTCTACAACATCCCGGGTCGTTGCGGCGTGGCGATCGCGCCCGAGACCGTCGAGCGACTTGCGCGCCACCCCAACATCGTGGCGATCAAGGAAGCGACCGGGAGCATGGACAGCGCGAGCGAGATCCGCCAGCGCTGCGGAATCACGATCCTGTCGGGCGACGACACGCTGACGATCGCCTTCGCGGCCGTGGGTGCGGTGGGCGTGGTCAGCGTGCTCAGCAACATCGTGCCCGAGCGCGTGGCCAGGCTGTGCGCACTGGTGCAGTCGAACGACTTCGCGGGTGCGAGGGCCGAGCACGCCTCGCTGTTCGCGCTCGCGCGCGGGCTGCTCACGATCGACACCAACCCCGCCCCGATCAAGGCCGCCATGCAGGTGCTCGGCCGCGACAGCGGTGTGCTGCGCTTGCCGATGTGCGCGCTGCCCGGGGCCGGGCTGGCCCGCGTGCGCGATCTCCTGCGCGCGGTCGGCCTCGAGCCCGCGGCGGACTTTGCCGGGTCGATCCAGTGAGCGACCTCGACCACCCGCGCTACGAGCCGACCACGCTGCCGTACCGCGTGGCGGTGCTCGTCTACCTGTATGACCACGAGGGGCGACTGCTGCTCCTGCATCGCGCCAAGGCGCCCAATGCCGGCCTGCACTCACCGATCGGCGGCAAGGTCGAGATCAGCCTCGGCGAGAGCCCGCACGAGTGCGCGCGTCGCGAGGCGATCGAGGAGAGCGGCGTGGTGCTCTCTGACCGTGACCTTCGGCTCACGGGCATCGTCAACGAGCGTGCGTACCAGGGCGAAAAACACTGGCTGATCTTCCTCTTCGAGGCCATGCGTCCGATCGGCCACGATGAAGTGACCGCCTACGAGTTCGACGAAGGTTCGCTCGTGTGGGTTCCCATCGCGGATGTTGCGTCGGCAGGGATCCCCGAGACCGATCGCATGATCATGTGGCCCAATGTGCAGGCGCACCGTGGGGGCTTCTTCATGGTGGACATTGATTGCTCGGGCGGCGCGATCGAGCACCGCGTCGTCGAGAGTTGGAAGGTGCGATGACCACGGGCGCGGGATCGCCGCAGGATCCGCCGCGCGAGCCGCTGCCCACCGATATGACCATCGATGCGGGCGCGCAGCATGCACCGCCGCTGCATGCTGCCGAGACCATCGCCGCGGGCGGCGCCGATCAGCCCACGCTCGCCAGCACGGTCCAGCAGCAGGCCACGGATGCGGGTGACACCGGTGGACTGCGTGATGCGGTCACGGCCGCGATCCGTGCCGCGCGCGAGAAGTCGGGCGAGGCAATCGGGCCGTACGTCCTCATCGAACTCCTCGGCGAGGGTGGCTTCGGTGCGGTGTGGCATGCCGAGCGCCGCGAGCCGTACGTGCAGCAGGTCGCGCTCAAGCTCATCCGCGCGGGCATGGATTCCGAGAGCGTCTTGGTGCGATTCGAGCAGGAGCGCCAGGCGCTGGCGCTGATGGATCACCCGCACATCGCCAAAGTGCTCGACGGCGGCGTCACGGCCGCAGGGCGACCCTGGTTCGCCATGGAATTCGTGAAGGGCGAGCCGATCACGGCGTTCTGCGACCGGTACCACCTGGGGCTGCACGAGCGGCTTGAGCTCTTCCTCCAGGTCTGCGATGCGGTGCAGCACGCGCACATGCGCGGGATCATCCACCGCGACCTCAAGCCCGGCAACATCCTGGTGAGCCAGGTCGAGGGCGCAGGTGCCGTGGCCAAGGTCATCGACTTCGGCATCGCCAAGGCGCTCTCGGCGCGCCTGTCGGATCATGGCGCGCATACCGGCATCGGCCAGATGATCGGCACGCCCGAGTACATGAGCCCCGAGCAGGCCGAGCCCGATGCGACCGACATCGATACGCGTGCCGATGTCTTCGCGCTCGGCGTGGTGCTCTACGAGCTCCTCGCCGGGACCACGCCCTTCGATTCGAAGGCGCTCCGCGCGCAGGGGTTCCAGCACATCCAGCGCACCATCCGCGAGGTCGATCCGCCCGCGCCCAGCGCACGGCTGACCACACTTGCCCGCCAGGATCCCGCGGCGCGCGAGCGCATGGAGCGCGTGATGCGCCGGCGCATCGATGAACTCGCCCGGCAACTGCGCTCTGAGCTTGAGCTGATCCCGCTCAAGGCGATGCGCAAGGACCGCGTGGAGCGCTATGCCAGCGCGAGCGACCTCGCGCTCGACGTGCGCAACTACCTCGGTGGCCGGCCGCTGCTGGCCGTGCCCGAGAGCCGTGCGTACCGGGTGCGCAAGTGGGCACGCCGCAACCGCGGCTTCGTCGTGGCGGCGTCGGCGGTGTTGGTGGCGCTCGTCGCTGGGCTCGTGGTGTCGCTGGTGGGCTGGCGCGAGGCCGCACTGCAGCGCGCGCAGGCGGAACGCCGTGAGCGCGATGCCACGCGCGTGATGGAGTTCATGACGCAGACGCTCGCCGGCGCCAATCCGATGGATGGCGGCGACGTGGACGTCTCGCTGGCCGATGCGCTGGATGATGCGGTCCGGCGGCTTGATGCAGGTGAGCTTGCGGATCATGCCGAGAGCGAGGCTGCACTTCGGCTCGAGGTGGCCCGAGTGCTGCGTGGGCAGGGGGAACTCGCTCGTGCCGGTGCACTGGCCCGACAGGCTGCGGTGATGTTCGAGGTGCTCGAGGGCCAGTCGCCCAGCGTGGCTGCGGCGCTCACGGAGCAGGGGCTCGCGCTCCTGGACGGCGACGACGCGAAGGCGGCCTTGCCCGTCCTGCAGACCGCACTGGAGATCAACGAGCGTGCGCTCGGTGCCGCAGCACCGGGGCTGGTCGGCAACGTGACGAACGTGGCGCTCGCGGCTGCGGCACTGGGCGATGGCGATCGTGCGATCGAGCTCCACCGTCGAGCGCTGGCCATCGCCACCGCAGCGCATGGCGGGCCGCACGAGTCCGTGGCGGCGTGCATGGGCAACCTTGGCGACCTGCTCGCCAGCCTCGGCAGGCTGGACGACGCCGAGGACCTGCTCGCGCGCTCGCTTGCGATGCGCGAGCTCCTGCTTGGGGCGGACCATCCCGATGTGGCCGAGGGGCAGAACAACCTGGCCATCGTCCGCTGGCACCGCGGCGACCGCGCCGAGGCAGACCGCCTGTTCAATCGTGCGCTGGGGATTTACGAGCGTTCGTACGGACCGACCCACGCCTACACGCTGACGGTGCTGGAATCGCTGCGCGACCTGCACCAGGAGTGGGAAGCCGCCGAGCCCGGCAAGGGTCATGCGGCTGCGGCCGAGTCGTTCGAGCGGCGGCTGGTTGCGCCGAGCCGATCCACCCCCTGATCACACGCCGGCGGCGCGCTGGCAGAGGTCGCAGAGTTCGTTCGCGCGAGCCTCGGTCGCCGCCTCGGCGATCACGCGCACGATCGGCTCGGTGTTGCTCGCCCGCAGGTGGACCCAGCCGTCGGTGAAGTCCACGCGCACACCGTCGACATCGCTGATGCGCTCGCTGGCGAAGGCCGCCTTGACCTTGGCGAGTGCGGGCGCGACCGCGGCCATGCCGCCGACCGAGGCCAGCTCCATCTTGCGCTTGATCATCGCGTAGCGGGGGAGCGATGCCACGATCGCCGACAGCGGCTTGCCCTCGTGCGCCAGCAGTTCGAGCACGAGCGCCATCGCACTGAGCGAGTCGCGTACCCAGCACACGCCCGGCAGGATCACGCCGCCATTGCCCTCGCCACCGAACAGGCCACCGTTGGATCGCAGGCCCGCCACCACATTCGCCTCGCCTACGGCGGTGCGCATCACGCGCGAGCCTGGGAATCGCGCCGCGACATCATCGATCATGCGGCTCGTGGACAGGTTCGCGGCCAGGGTGCCACCGCCCGTGCGCTGCAGCATGCGCAGCGCGGCGAGGACCAGCGTGCACTCCTCGCCGATGAAGCGGCCGGTCTCGTCCACGATCGCCAGGCGATCGGCATCGGGATCCTGCGCGAAGCCGCAGGCTGCACCGGTGGTGCCCCGGGTCGCGTTGGCCAGATCCACCAGGTTCTCGACGAGGGGCTCGGGCGTGTGACCGAAGACGCCCGTTTGCTCGCCGTGGATGTGCTCGACCCGGCAGCCAAGCGCCTCCAGCAGCATCCGCCCGCCCACGCAGCCGCTGCCGTTCACGCTGTCGAGCACGACCGTGAACTGGCGCGCGCGGATCGCCCCAGCGTCGACCTGCGCCAGCACGCGGTCGCAGTGCACACGGGCTGACGTCGGGTCATGCGTCACACGGCCGGTCTCGAGTGGTCCGCACCAATCGATGCGGCGCGCCTTGAACCGGTCGACGATCTCCTTCGCGATGGCCGGAGGTGGAGCGAGCCCATCGCCATCGAGGCACTTGATCCCGTTCCACTCGATGGGGTTGTGGCTCGCCGTCACGGCGAGGCCGCCGTCGGCATGGTGATGCGCGATCATGACGCCCACCGTGGGGGTCATCGCCACGCCGAGGTCGATCACATCGCAGCCGGTGGCCGTCAGCCCTGCCATCGCCGCAGCGGCGAGCGGCGGACCGCTGATGCGCCCATCGAGCCCAACGACCACGCGGGGGCGCGCCTTCCCAGAGGTGGCCTTCAGGAATGAGCCGAAGGCTGCGCCGTAGGCCGCCGCCACCTCGGGCGTCATCGTCTTGCCGACGATGCCTCGGGCACCGCTCACGCTCAGCATCAAGGGGGCTTCCGTCGTGCTCATGACCGGGAATCTAGCGAAGCCGGCGAACATGCGGCCGATGCGGCGCGTCGGCAGGAGATGCTCGATGCAGGGCTATACTCGGCCGTTTCCATGTTCGAACTCAGCATCCAGCGCACCTTCTCTGCATCGCATGCCATCGTCATGCGCGGGGAGCGGGAGCCGATGCACGGGCATGACTGGAACCTCGAGCTCGTGGTCACGGCCGATCGCCTCGATGACGATGGCCTGCTGTGCGATTTCCATGCCGTGCAGGCGGCGGTCGATGACGTGATCCGTCCGTTCCAGAGCCGCAACCTGAACGAAACGCCACCCTTCGATCGCACCAATCCCACCGCGGAGCTGGTCGCTCGCCACATCGGTGACACGGTTGCCGGCGCACTGCCCCCGGGCGTGCGCGTGAGCCGCGTCCGCCTGACCGAGGCGCCCGGCTGTGCCGCCCACTACTACCCAAGGCTCCACTGACATGCCCACGACCCGCAAGAAGCCCGCGCCCTCGGGAGCGCTGATCCTCACGAGTCCCGAGCGATTCCTGTGCCGCGACCTCGCGTGGCTCGAGTTCAACCGCCGTGTGCTGCACATGGCACTCGATGCCCGCACGCCGCTGCTCGAGCGTGTTCGCTTCCTGACGATCTACTCGAACAACCTCGATGAGTTCTTCATGAAGCGGGTCGGCGGGATCCGCCACGCCGTCGAGACCGGCGAGACGCAGCCCGCCTACGAGCCGCTCACGCCGGCGACCCTGCTCCACGCGGTGCGCGAGAAGGTGCACGAACTCTCCCGCCAGCAAAGCTCCTGCTGGCAGGACATGGTCCGCCCGGCGCTGCGCGAGTCCGGCATCCGTGTGATGTCGTGGGAAGAGCTCGATGCCATGGAGCGCGCTCAGGCCGAGGCATGGTTCCGTCGCACGGTGTTCCCGATCCTGACGCCCCTGGCGATCGACTCTGGTCACCGCTTCCCATTCATCTCGAACATGAGTGTGTCGTTGGGCCTGGTGCTGCGCCGGCCGGGGGAGAACGAGGCGCTTTTCGCGCGCGTCAAGGTGCCCGACGTTCCCACGCGCCTCTACGAACTGGAGCCTGGCCGCCGCTATGTGCCAGTCCTCGACATCATCCGGCACAACCTCGATGACCTCTTCCCCGGCATGGAGATCCTGCAGGTCATGCCGTTCCGCGTCACGCGAGACGCGGAGCTCGAGACCGACCGGACCGACCCTGAGGACCTGCTGCAGGCGGTCGAGCAGAAGCTCAAGAAGCGCCGCTTCGCGGAAGTGGTGCGGCTCGAGGTGGTGCCCGGCGCCAGCCCGCGCATCCTGCGCTTCCTGATGGAGGAACTGCAGCTCGGGCCCGAGGACATCTACGAGGTCGATGGCCTGATCGACTACGGCATGCTGAACGCCGTGGCGGACCTCGACCTGCCGCAGCACAAGTTCAGCAAGTGGTTGCCGCTGCCGCCTGCGGGGCTCGAGGATGACGAAGCCGACATCTTCGCGCGCATCCGCCAGGGCGACCTGCTCCTGCACCACCCGTACGAAAGCTTCAACGACAGCGTCGAGCGCTTCATCGAGCAGGCCTCGCACGATCCAAAGGTGCTCTGCATCAAGCAGAGCCTGTACCGAACGAGCGGCGACAGCCCGTTCATCGCCAGCCTGATCCGCGCCGCCGAGGCGGGCAAGCAGGTCGCGGTGCTCGTCGAGGTGCGCGCCCGCTTCGACGAGGCCCGCAACATCGAGTGGGCGAAGAAGCTTGAGCAGGCGGGCGTGCACGTGGCCTACGGCGTCATTGGCCTGAAGACGCACACGAAGACCAGCCTCGTCGTGCGACAGGAAGGGCAGTCGATCCGCTGCTATGGCCACATCGGCACTGGCAACTACAACAGCAAGACCGCTCGGCTCTACGAGGATCTGGGCATCCTCACGTGCGATCCCGCGATCACCGAGGATCTCGTCGGGCTCTTCAACTACATGACGGGGCGATCGCTCCAGGCGCAGTTCACCAAGCTGCTGGTCGCGCCGACCACGATGAAGCGCTCGTTCCTGGAGATGATCGAGCGTGAGGTCGCGATCCAGCAGAAGGGTGGCACCGGCAGGATCATCGCGAAGATGAACCAGCTCGAGGATCGCACCATCATGGATGCGCTCTACGCGGCCGGTCGAACCGGCGTGCAGATCGACCTCGTCGTGCGCGGCTTCTGCTGCCTGCGGCCCGGGGTCGAGGGCCTCTCCCCCAACGTGCGGGTGCGCTCGATCATCGGGCGGTTCCTCGAGCACAGCCGCATCTTCTACTTCGGAGGCGGCCACGCGGATCCGCTCAAGGGCGACTTCTTCATCGGCAGCGCGGACTGGATGTACCGCAACCTCAACACGCGCGTCGAGGCGGCCACGCCGATCGAGCTCACCACGCACCGGCGCCATCTCTGGAAGATCCTGTCGTACTGCCTCGAGGATCGCAGGCAGTCCTGGCAGATGCGCCCCGATGGCGTCTTCGATCCGGTGTCCACTGAAGGTGCGGACGTCGGTGATGCATCGATGCTTGGCATCCACCAGCGGCTCATGGATGATGCCCGCGCCGAGTTCATGCGGCGCCATGGCGGCGATGAGCGCATCAGCCCGTAAGGGATCTGCACCGCGTGAGCGGCGACCCGACCGGCATGCGGGCTGGCCACGTGCTCGGTGCCAAAGCCTCAGCGTGCGGGTGGCTTGATGTCGGGCATGGTCCCGTCGACGGCCATTGGTGCGGGGGCGCTGCCTGCAGCCTTGATGGATGGCGTGCCTGCGAACGACACGCTGGGCCGACTGAAGCCGGAATCGAACAGGATGTCGTTGAGTCGACCGGGGGCGATGTAGGAGAGTTCGCCGCTCACGGACCATGCACCGACCGATGACGGCAGCACCACGGGCAGCGACTCCTGGATCATCTCACGCGGGGGCACGGTCCGCGTGGCGACCCACTCGATCCGCCGGCCGCCGGCGTCGAGCGTCCATCCATCGAGGACGAGCTGGGCATCCTTCGGGTTGTGGATTCGCACGACCAAGGCCCATTCCTGGTCGGTACCGATCGTGGCCACCGGGATGGCCTCGACGATCTCGACACGGGGTGCTGTGCCACAGGCTGCCAGGAGCGCAGGCACGGCAATCGCTTGAAGGACGGTCGGTCGCATGGAGCAGACTCTACACGCGGCGCCCGGCCGCACGGGGCGTACCATCATGCCATGCATCGTGGACGTGCGTCGATCCTTGCTGCGTGCCTCGCGGTCGCCATCGCAGCCGGTCACGCCTCGAAGGCGCAGCAGTCCGTGATCATCCCCACGGTGGCGGATTCGCCGACGGCCGCCGAACTGCTCCTCCGTGCCGACGAGCAAGCGGCTGCCAATCCCGGCGAGAGCGCGCGTTTGGCCGCAGAACTCTTGCGCGATCTCGCCGACAAACTGGTGCAGACCCAGCAGCCTGGCATCTACCAGGGGGTGGCTGATCAGGTCGCGGCGCTGCTGGCCGCCCATCCGGCGGTCCTCGAGCGCTATCGCAACGAGGTCAGTGCGCAGGCAAGGGAGTGGCTGGCCGATGGCCGTTTGGCCGAAGTGGCCACCCGCTTCGCCGCGAGCGATGCCGGGCTGGAGGCCATGCTGCGTCTGGCGGGCCGTGCCCTGCAGGATGCGCGCGCCGATGAAGCGATCGCCTGGCTGCGTCGCGCATCGATGCATCCCTCGGCAGCGCTCGATCCTGCACCGCGCCAAGCGCTCGAGGCCTTGGCGGCGTGGACGGCGGGGGACCCCGCTGGATGGCGCGCTGCGGTCACTGAACTCGCGGCGACGCCGGGTGCGGCGCCATCGCTGGTTGAGGCGATCCGCGCCATGGGTGAGCCGATCTCGCGCGCGCAGCGAGTGGTGCTCGGCGATGTTGCGCCTGACGTGACCGCACAGGTCCCGGTGATGCCCTGGATCGAAGCCTGGTCTGCGCCACTGACCTGGGCGCCGGCATCGATCCGCAACCGTGGCATGGTGCCGGTCGAAGAAATGCTCGGGCGTGATGATGCGGCCCGCAGTCGCAGCCGGTTGCACACGATCGTGCCGATCATCGATGGCGGCGAGGTCATCGTGGCCGATGGCCGCGTGGTGACCTGCTTCGATCTCTTCACCCACACCATGCGCTGGCGGGCCATGCTTTCGATCGACCAGGCGGCCCGGACCGCCGACACCATGCTCACGCCCTGCGTGGTCGACGCCGAGCGGGTCCACTCGGTCGTGTCCGTCGGTGAGCTCGGCGGTGCGGTCTCCTCGCGCGTGGTGACCGTGCGACGCAGCGATGGCCGGGTGCTCTGGCAGCGCTCGCTCGAGGATCCGGATGGGCTGCAGCCGGGCGGTCTGCGCGTTGCAGGCGCGATCGCCTTGGCTGGCGACCTGCTCGCCGTGCCGTGCATGCGGCAGAACGGGCGCCTTGAGCTCGCGTGCTGGCTCATCGGACTCAATGCCGAGGACGGCTCCACGCGGTGGGCGGTCCCGCTCGGTGCGGCGAACGGTCTGCTCCCTGACTTTGGCAGTGCGACCACGATTCGTGCGGGCATGGGAGCAGTGGCGCATCGCGGTCTCGTGCTCGTTGGCACGATGGTCGGGACAGCGGCGTGCGTCGAGGCGCCCACCGGTGCCGTGCGATGGATCGCTCGCGATGAGCTGGCGCGCACGCGTCAACAGCCGCCGCAGGAGTCGTGGGAGGCTTCGGCCCCCGTGATCGATGGCGATGCTGCGTGGTTCCTCCATGCGGATGCGCGTGCCGCGATGCGGCGTTCGCTCGCTGATGGTGCGCTGGTCACGGCCCAGCCGCTTGGGCAGGGTGAGCCGCTTGGTGCGGCGCAGTACCTCGTGGGGGATTCAGGCACGATCATCGGCGTTGCGTCAAGCGGAGCGCTCTCGGCGGTGGGTGCGGCCGATCCGGCCGCGCGGCTCTGGAAGCTTCCTGCGATCGACTCGGAGCCCTTGCTCGGTCGTGCGGTCCTGGCGCGGTCGAACCACCAACCGGTCATCATCCTGCCGCGCGTTTCGCGGGTCGATGTGCATGATCTTGCGACGGGTGCATCGATCGGATCGATGCCGGTGCGGCGCGGCGGCATCATCGGCGTTGGTGACGAGCGCGTCGCGATCGCCTCGGAGATGAACCTCGAGGTCTGGGGGCAAGGCGACCGCATCGTGGCCGACCTGATGTCGTTGGTGGAGCGTGGCATCGCGACAGACGCGGAGATCGCGCTCGCCGAGTCGGCGCTGAAGCAGGGTGACACGGCTCGCGCGCTCGACATGGCCCGTCGGTCGCTCGTGCGGCTCACAGGGGCCGAGGACCTCGACGAAGTCATGAGTGCGCGCGCTCGCGTGGTCGATGTCCTGCTGGAACTCGTCCGCAGGAGCCCTGATGGCACCGACGCCGTCGAGGTGCTCCGTCGGTCGGCCTTGCTGCCGTCGCAGTCGCTGCGCGTGGCCTTGGCCCTCTCCGAGCGCCACGCCTCGCGTTCAGAGTGGTCCGATGCCGCTCGCACGATCGCCGATGCCGTACCCGCGCTCGACAGCGATTCGCTGGTCGAGCACGGCGGTGCACGCGTGCGCACCAGCCAAGTGCTCTCGATGGCCATGCAGCGGTTGGTGGTCAGGGCCCATGCAGCCAACAGCACTGCCATCGAGCAGGCTGCCGATGAAGCGGCTCGGCGGGGGGCGAGCGCTTCGCCCGAGGCCATCGCCCGCGCATGGCGCGGTACCGCCGTCTCGATCCGGAGCCTCGTGGAGTCGAGCGAGCGCGCCCACGCGGACGATCGCCTCGATGACGGGAGCCGATGCGCCCAGCGCGCAGCACTCCTTGCGCTCGAGCGCGCCGATGCCGGCCTGCCGATCGATGGCGCGCTGCTGGATCGGGTCGCCACGCGTGTGGTCGATGCTGGTGCCGGCGACCTGCTCGCCGTGAAGACGCTTCGCCGGCTGCACAGAGTGGCTCCGTCGGCCACGACCTTCACGGGGATCGCCGCTGCGGACCCCTGGATCATCTCGCCGCGACTGGCACGCGCGGGTGGCGCCCCACGCAAGGGGCAGCGGGCGATCCAGTTCTCCGCGAGTCTGCCTGCCCTCGATGCCTTCGCTCGACAGCAGTCGACACCCGACCTCGGCGTGCTGGTGGTGAATCAGCAACTCGTGGGGATCAAGGGCTCCACGCTCACGCCCGAGTGGGCGATTGACGTCGAGGATCCCACGCCCGGCATCGTGCGCATGTTGCCGACCATGATGGTGCTCGAGCGCACGGTGACGCTGCCCGGTCGGCTCCGTGGGCTGGACCCCGTGACAGGTTCAGTGGCGTGGTCCATCGAGGACCTCGGCCTGCTGCTCGGGCCCGTGCAGCCGATCGCGGGTTGGCGCGACGACGAGAACGTGCTCTCCAAGCGTGGCCAGTTCGCCACGCTCCCGCTCGGTGATGGCGCTGTCGCCGTGCGCGGCGATGGGAGCTGCGTGCGCATCGGTGCCGATGGTCGTGTGCGATGGACCAGTGGTCGCTCCCTGCCGATCGTCGAGCACGCCCAGGCTGCACTGGGTGGAGTGGCGCTCGTCGGTACGTCGCTCAGTTCGGATTCTGCGCTGACGCTGGTCTCGTCTGCGTCGGGGCAGGAGCGCGGCCAGATCCATCTGGAAGGGATGGCCTCGGTCGATGCCGTCGAGTCCACGCTGTGTGGCTTCGTGGTCACCAGAGGTCTGGCCAGCATGGTCATCGAGGACACCGAGGCCGGGCCGCGCATCCTGTGGGAACGCATGAGCCCTCCCGGCGCCACGCGTCGGATGCCTGCGATCGTCCTGCACGAAGCCATGTTCATGGGCCAGCCGGCTGACGGTTCGTACCGCCTTGACCTCGATGATGGATCGAGCACGGCGCTCGATTGGGATGGGGGGATGTCCGGCGCATGGACTCCACTTTTGTCCCTCGACGATGGACTGCTCTTCGCCAAGGGCGATCGCGTGGTCCTCGCCGGGGCGAGCGGGCGCATCTCCGGCAGTACGCGGCTCGCCCCGTCGGCCACACCGCAGATGGCCATCGCCTGCGCTGAAGGCGTGATCGTGCAGGTGCTCGAGATGCCGGAATTGCCTGCAGTCCAAGGCGGTTCGACGTTCACGCTCCTCGATACCAGTCGAGGGTTGCGTCAGGTTCGCAGCGTGGCGCGGCTCATGGTTCCGGTCGGCTGGCGGCGCGCCATGCTCCTCGATGGCTGGATCCTCCAGTTCGGTGAGGACCAGTGCATCGCCATCCCGGCCGGACCGATTTGACAGACCGCCCCGATCACACGATAGTCCCGCCCAACGGAGGATCTATGCCATCTCTTACGGCCATCGGCCGGACATTTGCCAGCCTCATCGCCCCCCCGCAGGAAGCCCTTGGCTACGACGAGGAGGAAACTGACGCCTTCGAGGAAATCGACGACGACGACGATTTCGGCGAGGAGGAGTTCGCGGACGAGGATGGCCTCGACGAGGACGAGGAGAAGGACGGCGAGTCCAAGGACGGCAAGGAAGACGTCGACGCCGATGAAGATGATGACGACTTCTTCGATGATGACGAAGATGAAGAAGACGATGAGGAAGAGGACGAGGAAGACGAGGAAGAGGACGACGAAGAAGAGATCGCTCCGCGCGCCTTCAACAAGGCCCTGGAACTCTGGCACCCGGCTTGCGTCGCCGACTTGGATGGCAGCGGCGCAGTTGATGGCGCCGACTTGGGATTGCTGCTGGCGGCATGGGGTTTGG
>SXGR01088737.1_pt1 | contig 16764 bp, 15 predicted proteins | sample 3174711 | NCBI WGS metagenome assembly SXGR01 (sample SAMN11356860, study PRJNA531348) | freshwater metagenome | isolation source: freshwater sample F1-60 | place: China: Fuxian Lake, Yuxi | collected 2017-12-25
ACGCGTCGGCACCGCGCATGAAGGAAACCGGCCCCGATGCCGTGCCGCCGGATGATTTGAGCAACTCTTTGCTCGAGCGAATACGGGACAGGTTCAGTCCGGCACCGGAACCACCCTTGAAGATCATGCCTTCCTCGCGGTACCAGTTAAGGATCGACTCCATGCGATCGTCGACGCTTAAGATGAAGCAGGCGCTGACCTGCTGCGGAGATACGGTGCCGACGTTGAACCAAACCGGGGAATTGAAGCTGAATACCTGGTTCACCAGCATGTGCGTTAGTTCATGCTCGAAGATCTCGGCGTCCTGGTCGGTGCGAAAGTAGCCGTGCTCCTTGCCGGCCCTGGTGTAAGTCAGCACCACTCTGTCGATTAGTTGCTTGAGGCTCCACTCGCGCTGATCGGTACCTACCGCACCACGGAAGTACTTGGTGGCGACGATCGTCGATGCGTTGAGGCTCCAGAAATCAGGGAACTCGACCCCACGCTGCTCAAACACCACTTCACCGGTCTTCCAGTTGTTCTGCACGACATCGCGCCGCTCCCAGTTGATCGCGTCGTAGGGGTGCAGTCCCTCGGTGGTGTACACGCGCTCCATGACAAGACCCGGCTGCTGCAGGGTGTTGTGGATAAAGCCGGTATCGGTGCTGGTGGTGATCGTCATCGTGGTGCCTTTCGCATCGCGCGGTTATTTGGACTGGGAAGACTTCTTTGTGATTGCTGAATTTGTCGGCTCTTGGCCAAGTGGTTCACCCTCAGCACGCAAGAGAGCGATCTCGGCTTCAAAATCCTCGAGGTTGTCGAATGAGCGGTACACCGATGCAAAGCGCAGGTAGGCAACCTCATCAAGTTCACGAAGTGGGCCAAGGATCGCCAGACCGACCTCCATGGCCGGGATCTCCGCACTGCCGGCGGCGCGCACCGAATCCTCGACGCGCTGCGCCAATCTGCCCAGGTCATCCTCGCTGACCGGGCGACCTTGGCACGCCTTACGCACCCCGCCGATCACCTTGGCGCGGCTAAATGGCTCTTGGACCCCGGACCGCTTTGCCACTAGCAACACCGTGTTCTCTGCGGTGGTAAAACGCCGGCCGCAGGCCGAACACTCGCGGCGACGGCGGATTGCCGCGCCATCCTCGGTGGTCCGGGAGTCCACGACCCGGGAGTCATCCTGCTTGCAAAATGGACACCGCATGTTGTGTACCTCCCTTCCCTTTCGACTCTTGTCTCACTTGCGTCACACTATTTCGGGCACTTCTCCTAGCCGCGGGACCAATCGTGGGGACGGCCTGTGGATACCCTGTGGAACCGTAACCACAACCTGTGGAGGAATCACCGGGCTGTAACTACTACATCTTGGGGTCTTGAAGGTATCGGGGATTTCCGCGGAACGCAAGGCGTCGGCCCCGGCGCGTCGTGGCTAGTTTTGGCCCGATTCCGGCGCGACTGGCTCCCTCGGCGGCCAATTCTGCGCCAATTCGGTGATCTGTTCGAGAGCCGCCCGTGGGTCCTTGCCCTGCCCGACCGCATACCCCAGCAGGTAGGTGGTGAGCGGAGCGGCGGGCCGCTCAATTTGATGCGCCGCCACCTTGGCCAGGTCCAGCAAGGCCGGCACATCGACCGGGGTATCGAGCCCGAGCTCTTGGCGCACCGCGGCAACCCACTCTTCGGTATTGCTCATCTGCTGACTCCTTCTCCTCGGTCTAGCAACTGCGCGCGCTCTAGATCGGCCGGCGTATCAATATCTATCAGCAACCTGGCTAGTTCACCGGGTAATTGCACCCGGTGCAGATTCAGTGGCGCCAGAACTTTATGCAGGGGGGCACCGGCCACCGAGCCGAAAGCTGCCAACGCCGCCCGGAGCGGTGCCACTTGGTAGAGAGCGCACAGCCACTGCGCTTTGCCGCCGGCGTCGATCGGAATCAGCCCATCGGCTTTTACCTCAAGGGCGAGTTGAACCAAATACGCAATCACCGGTGGCGCAAATGGCATGTCGACCGCCACCACCGCCACCCACCGCGTACTTATGGCAGCGATACCTGCGTCGACCGCGGCAGCCGGCCCCCCTTGTGTCTCCGGGCCAATCACCACGGGCACCGAGGGCACCGAGGACACCTCGGGCAAGGAATCCAAAAGCCGATCCAGCAGGGAAACGCTGTTGATCTCGGCTTTCGCTTTGTCGGTGCCGAAACGACTACTGCGCCCGCCCGTCAAGATCACGTACGAGACATCGGCGGCGCCCTGATCGATCATGGGGCCTGGTTAATTCGCGCCGGCGCCGAGTAAACGTTGAACGTGGTGTCCCGGACAAAACAGGCCAAGGTTACGTTCGTTGCTCGTGCCAACTCAATTGCCATCGAGGTCGGCGCGGACACCGAGGACAAGATCGCAATGCCGGCGGTTGCAGCTTTTTGCACCAACTCGAACGAGGCCCGGCTACTGACCTGAAGTACCAAGTCAGATCCCGGCAGCCGGCCGGCGCGCAGCGCCCAGCCCACAACTTTGTCCACCGCATTGTGCCGTCCCACATCCTCACGCACGTGCAGACGCTCACCGGTGCTCGCGACGAAAAGGGCGGCGGCATGTAGCCCGCCCGTGCGACCAAATCCACGTTGAGCAGACCTTAACTGCTCCGGAAAGCCAAGCAGAGTGTGCGAATTGACGGCCGCCGTCACGTCGCCAAGGGGCCAGGCGCACCTACTTAGGACATCGAGATTGGTGTCGGAACCGCACACCCCACAACTACTACTCGCCGAATACGCTCTGGCTGTCGGTGGCTCAATACCAGCCCGCAAGACGACCGCTACCGAGCTCGCCCGATCCAGGCCAGCGCCGCTGCTGCGTTCCTGGGCACTGACTACGTCGGCGGCGGCGGTTATCGCACCTTCACTAACCAGCCAGCCCAGTGCCAAGTCAATGTCGTCGCCGGGGGTGCGCATGGTCAGCCAGGGCGGACAACCCACCACTCGGATCTCAAGTGGTTCTTCGACCGCGACCTCGTCGGAGACCTGAGTGCGCGCCCCACCGGCAAAACGCTCAACCCGGTACCGGCCAACTGCGGACATTGCGACTCCGTCGAGATTGCGAACCCTGAGAAACTCGATGGTAGTCCTGCGGCAACTAGTTGATTGCCGGAACCACTAGGGATTGACCCGGGGTGACTATCGCATCGGCTAGGCCATTTAGGTCGCGGATCCGGCTCACGGTCTCCCGCGGATCACTCTCAGGTGCCACCTGCTGCGCAATCGACCACAAGGACTCCCCCGGCTGCACCACCACGACCGCGGCCACTGGGCCGACGCCGGGCCCCGGTACCGCGCCGGTCGCCTCAGCGGTAAACCCCCCGAAGGCAACCACGACGGCGAACAGGGCCAAAATCGTGGCCGCCAGCAGCACTACCCGCCCTCTGGTCGTCAGGCGAAGGGGGCGCTTCCGAGCACCAGCACCGGTAGCCGCGACTCGGAGCTGCTGGCTGGCTCGGCGAGATGTGTTGCGTGTGGTCATCCGGGCGGTCGCACGGGCGGTCGCACGGGGCGCGGGGAAGGGCGCGGTGAGTGCCATTGGTTCGTCCTTTCGGCTGGACCCTGATGGGTCGGTTTCGGTGTGTTGCTGCCAACCTGGTTGCTGCAGATCAAAGATTCTCGTGTTATTCGAACAGGTGTGCTATCGAACAGTTGTACGATTTATAGCACGAACACCGCGACACGTCCAGCCGACATTCGAACATATGTTTGAATATTCTTTAAAAGTTCGGTAGGTTCTGTCATACCTTGAACCCGGGGTAGGACATTTGGCTCAAATGCGCGGATTTCCGCGGATTTTGCCCAATGTCACCCCATTAAGCGATTGGAGCCCCCGTGGCCACTGGTGTTAGCGAACTGCCTGACGGGCCGCCCGATGAGTCCGGGCTCACGGCGCGCCAGCGCGCCATCCTCGAGGTAATCCGCGAAACAGTCGAGCGTCAGGGCTATCCCCCGAGCGTCCGCGAAATCGGCGTGGGAGTCGGCTTGACCTCCCCGAGCAGCGTGGCGCACCAACTAGGTGCCTTGGAGAAACTCGGCTACTTACGCCGCGACCCCAACCGGCCACGGGCCCTGGTGGTCGCCGAGCCCAGTGCACCCGCCGGCCTTCGGCTCGTTGAAAGCCCGCTCCCAGAATCCGACTTGGCCTATGTGCCCGTACTTGGCCGAATCGCGGCCGGTGGCCCGATCTTGGCCGAGCAAGAAGTTGAGACCGTCTTCCCGCTGCCACGTGACCTAGTGGGTGCAGGTGAACTCTTCCTCCTAAAGGTAGTTGGCGACTCGATGATCGATGCCGCCATCTGCGATGGGGATTGGGTGGTGGTTCGGCAGCAACCCACCGCGGAAAACGGCGACATCGTGGCAGCACTGCTAGCTGACGAGGCCACCGTTAAAACATTCAAACGTCGCGATGGTCATGTCTGGCTGATGCCCCACAACCCCGCCTATGCACCCATTCTCGGTGATGAAGCCACGGTGATGGGCAAGGTCGTTTCAGTATTGCGTCGCCTGTAGCCACGACGAGCTCAATTAACCTGGGCGCCTAATCTCGCGTTGGCGCCTCGTCACGCAAGCGCTCCAGCGCACTGACCACTTTGGCACGATCGGTGGTATACCAAAACGGAGGCAGGCTCTCCCGGAGCGCTCGCGCATACCCGGCCGTCGCTAAGCGCGAATCCAGGACCGCGACAACACCCTTGTCGTTCATCCCACGAATGAGGCGCCCCGCCCCCTGGGCCAGCAGCAGACCGGCTTTCGGAACGGCAATGGCCCGAAATCCCGAACCACCGGCATCGTCAACGGCCCGTTGCCGCGCTGCCATGAGCGGGTCATCTGGCCGCGGGAACGGTATCCGATCAATAACCACGCAAATACACGAGTCCCCCGGGACATCGACTCCTTGCCAAAGCGAAACCGTGCCAAGCAGCACAGTTGCCGGGTCTGAAGCAAACTTCTGCACCAGCGACCCAACAGCGTCACCCTTGCGCTGCACCAACAGCGGCGTGGCAATGGTGTCGAGGCGAACCCGCAAGAAGTCAGCTGCTCGCTCAACCCCGCGCCAACTTGAGAACAGGGCTAAGGTTCGCCCCCCGGCCGCCTCAATAAGTTCAGCCAATTCGTCGAGTGCCTCCATCGCGACACCATCGCGGCCGGGCGCCGGAAGATCGGCAGCAACGTACAAAATCCCCTGCACCGCATGATCGAATGGTGATCCAACATCCATCGTGGTCACAATCTGGTCAGCTAACCCGAGTGAGAGCACCAATGCGTCAAAGGCCCCACCCACGGTCAACGTCGCACTTGTCAGCACAACCGGCGTCTTACTGAAAAGCGCCTCACGTAATAGGCCCGCGACCGACAGTGGCGCCATTCGCACCACCGCAGCTCGATTCTCTCCGGGATCAAGCCACACCACATCTTGGGCCCCAGCGGTCAGCAGACTGCCAGCTATGTCGTGCACCTCTTCGAGGGCACCTCGAGCCTGCTGCTTGGCAGCTAAGACATCGGTGTCTTTATCCCTATCGGCATTTAAGGCGGTCATCGAACTGGAGCAGGCATCGCGGATCAGCGTCAGCGCAAGCACCAATTCACGGCCAAGTGGCTCTAGCCTGGTGGGCCCAACTAGCCCAGCGGCAGTGCGGCGAAGGGCGTCCTCGAGGCTATCGGCCGCCCGCTGCAAGAACTCCACACTCTTGGGGTCCAAGAGCTTGCGGCTGCGCGAACCCGCTTTTTCCACCATGGCCACCGACAACTCACCGGTAACGGCTGCTGTCGCGCGGTCGACTAGCTCATGTCCCTCATCAATGACCACCCCGGCATGCTCTGGCAGCACGGGGATGCCTTCAAGGGCATCTATTGCCAGCATCGCGTGGTTGGTCACAACGATGTCGGCCTCCTGGGCGATCAGGCGCCGCTTGGCGGTGAAGCACTCTTGGCCAAAACTGCACTTGGTCTCACCTATGCACTCGCGGCGACCCACTGACAAACTGCGCCAAACCCGCGGGTCAATCTCATCCGGGTACTCGTCTCGGTCACCGGTGCTCGTCTGCTCCGCCCAAGCCCGAACGGCCACCACCTGCTCCCCGAGCGCACTCTTCGGGGCGCTAAATAGTGCGGCACTCTCATCCTCAGGAATCGTGCCATGCAGTTTTTGCAGGCATACGTAGTTGTTTCGACCCTTTAGTACCGCATAGGTAACCGGGCGCTGCAGTAGTGGCTCCAGTGCGCTGGCAAGTAGGGGCAGATCGTGGTCCATCAACTGCTTTTGCAGTGCCAAGGTGGCTGTCGCGATCACGATGGCCTGCTGATGCGATGTGGCATAGAGAGCCGCCGGGATCAGGTACCCCATCGACTTGCCCGTGCCGGTGCCAGCCTGCACGATCAGGTGCCCGGTACCCGAGAGTGAGGCACCCACCGCATTGGCCATCAGGTGCTGACCTGATCGGCTGTCGCCACCGATGAACTCAATCACCCGGTCGAGTGCGTCGTCGATTGCCGATATCTCACCCATGTTCTGCCTGCACCAGCTCAGCCGCCAACTGCTCGGGCACGCGGGCGGTCAGATGGGTGCCAGCCGCAATGTGCTCGACCGCGAGCACCTCGCCTTGCGAGTGCGCCCGGGAGATGAGATCTCCACGCTGGTACGGGACAACCACATCAACATCGCGTAGCAAGCTTGGTAGATCCCCTTCGATCGCCAAGAGCAGCGCCTCCAGGCCTTCGCCCGTCATCGCTGAAACCAGGAAGGCATGGGGCTCGGCGCGTAGCAATTGCGCCACCTGCTCCGGGTCGGCAATATCAGCCTTGTTAATGACAATAAGTTCACTCACGTTGCCAGCGTCGATTTCCTTGAGCACTTCGCGGACCGCACTGATCTGCTCGAGCGGTGCCTCATCGGAACCATCGACGATATGCAAGATCAGATCAGCATCCTTGACTTCCTCGAGTGTCGACCGAAAAGCCTCAATAAGTTGATGGGGCAGGTGCCTGACAAACCCGACGGTGTCGGCGAGGGTGTAATCACGACCGCCCGGCGTTCGCGCCTTGCGAACTGTTGGATCAAGGGTGGCGAAAAGGGCGTCCTCGACCAATACCCCGGCGCCGGTCATCCGGTTCAGCATGCTGGACTTGCCCGAGTTCGTGTAGCCGGCAATGGCAACCGCTGGGATGCCGGCACGATGACGGGCCGCCCGCTGCGTAGTGCGGGATTTCTCCATCTCTTTGAGCTCGCGCCCAAGTTTGGTCATCTGCATTCGAATTCGGCGTCGATCGGTCTCAATCTTGGTCTCACCCGGCCCGCGAGTGCCAACCCCGCCGGTGGCTCCACCGGCGCGCCCACCGGCCTGCCGCGACAACGACTCGCCCCACCCGCGCAGCCTCGGCAGTAGGTATTGCATCTGCGCCAGGCTCACCTGGGCCTTGCCTTCCCGGCTGCGCGCATGTTGGGCGAAGATGTCCAGGATCAACCACGTGCGATCGACCACCTTTACTTTCACGATCTGTTCAAGCTTTCGCAGTTGCCCCGGTGTCAGCTCCCCATCAAAAATCACCGTGTCAGCCTCGTGCTCGATTACGATCTCGCGAAGCTCACCGGCTTTGCCGGAACCAAGGTAGGTGGCCGGGTCCGGGGTGTCGCGGCGTTGACTGACGCCCGCCAACACCTGCGAGCCGGCGGTCTTTGCCAATAGCGCCAGTTCAGCCAGGCTCCGGTCAGCCGCCTGCACCGTACCCGAAGTCCAAACACCGGCCAGTACCACGCGCTCCAGCCGGACTTGCCGGTACTCAACTTCGGTGACGTCCTGGAGCTCAGTCGAGAGCCCGGCCACCCGGCGCAGGGCATTTCGCTCCTCTAGCTCAAGCCCATCACCCGAGAGATCCCGGTCGTCGGCTAAATAGTCGCGGGCTAGGTGGTCGTGGGTGACGGCGTCATTGGGGCTCATGTAGCCCTAAGGGTGCCATGAGCAATGCGATCCCCCAAATGACGATCCACAGGGCCCTTAGGGCAACAAGGCGGTGCCGCGGGCGACTAGATCCGCCGGGCCGGTCAAAAGCAGATGCCCGTCCGCGGTCTCGGTCACATAGACCGTGCCACCGGGTACCTCAACGGTCGTGGTCGAGGGCAGCTCCGGCTCCCCGCTGCGCCGCGCCGTAGCCCAGGCCACCGCGCAGGCTCCGGTACCGCAGCTTTGGGTTTCACCCACCCCACGTTCGAATACGCGCATGGCTACCTGACCGGGAGCCACCTGCACGACGAACTCCACATTCACCCCATTGGGGAATGCATCAGCCGGACGCACCTTCGGCGCAATAAGTAGCGAACCGGCATCGGCAAGGTCGTCAACGAACACCACCGCATGTGGATTCGGAACCATCAGGGCGATGACCGGCCAGACCTGCTCCGCAACAAGTACCGAAACCGGACCCACCGCCGTTGCAGTTGCGCGCCCCATATCGATGGTGACGCTTAGATCGGAATTCATCTTCGCCGCAAACAGGCCACCTCGAGTCGCGATATTAACCTCGCTTTCGGTGATGAGTCCGGTTGCATCGAGGTAACGGATGAATACCCGAGCCCCGTTGCCGCACATCTCGGCCAAGCTGCCATCGGCGTTTCGGTAATCCATGAAAAACTCAGCGCCGGCACCTTGATCCACGAACTCCGTCATGTGTTTGGTACGCACGACGCGCAAGATGCCGTCAGCACCTACCCCCTTGTGCCGATCGCAAAGGAGCCGCACCTGATTGGCGGTGAGATCAAGTACACCATCGAGATCGGGGATGATCAAGAAGTCATTGCCCGTGCCATGGCCCTTGATGAATTTAATTTCGTTTAGTGGGGCCATGCGCTCAGTCTAGGTGCCACTGCGTGCGATGGTCGTTAAGTATGCGGCCTGCACCTGCTGGAGAACCGCCGGCCAAGTCTGAGCCGGCGGGGTAGCAGAATTCCTCGCGGTCAGTGCCTCAAGCAGGTCACGATCGCCGGCTAGTCGGACCAGGGCTGCAGCCAACCCAGCGTCATCAGCCGCAATCAGCCCCCCTTCGCCATCGGTAATGAAATCCGTGGTGCCGGTACCGGATCGGGCCACAACCGGTAACCCAGCACTTCTGGCCTCCAGTGCCGCCAAGCCAAAAGACTCCTTGATCGAGGGTTGAATAAAGACATCGCTGCTGGCGAACACCTTCTTGATGTCAGCGGCGTCAAGGCGGCCGGTGAACCTGACGCAACCGGCTAGCCCATGGTCTCGAGCGAACTTCTCCGCCCGCGAGCGCACCGGCCCGTCGCCGATTACCGTGAGGTAAATTCGTCGATCACTTTGCCTTGCGATAGCCATGACTCTAAGCAATGCGATAGCGCGTTTGCGTGGGGCTAATCGCATTACGGTCACCACATTGAGTGCATCACCGCGTGGGTGGCGCTTTACTTGCCAGTGATCCGGGTCGATGCCGTTTGGGACTACAAGTACTTCGCCCAGACCAGGCAACGCCTCCGAAATCAGGTTGGCAGCAGTACTGCTCACCGCTGAAACCTGCATCCCCCAACGCGATAACCGGCCGGCCTCATAGGCGACTCGAAAAGCGGGGCGAGCCAGTGGGCCCCAGATACTGTGCACCGTAATCAGGGTAGGTATCGCCAGTTCGTGGGTGGCTCGCATCGCGCCCCAGGCGAATGGGGAGATCACACCGGCGTGCACGTGCACGACATCAACAGCGTGCACAGTTAGCAACTCGCCAACATGAGCCCTGGTGCGTAAGTGAATTGGTAATTCAAAGGGCAGTCGCATCGCCACCCGGTGCACGTGAACTCCATCAATCAACTCGCCGTCTAGCAGCTGGGACCGAGTTGGCACCCCATGCGACCCAGGGGTGGCGGTGATGACCCGCACTTGGTCACCGGCCAAGGCCTGGGCGCCGGCCAAGGCTCGAACCTGTGACTCGATACCACCGGCGCGGGGCAGGTAGCAGTCACTGACATGCGCAATTCTCACTCTCGGACCGTACGGCACAATGGATCCATCATGACGCCCCACCCGCCGCACACCTTGGTGTTCGTGCACGCGCACCCAGACGATGAAGCCCTGCTCACCGCCGGCACCATGGCCAAAGCCGTGGCCGCAGGCCACCGGGTAGTACTGGTTGTAGCGACCAATGGTGAAGCTGGACTCACCACTTCGCAAATGTCCGATGGACTTGGACTTCGCCGGAAAGCCGAGCTGGCCGCATCGGCTGATGCACTGGGGGTGCACCGGATCGTGCCGCTGAATTATCCGGATTCTGGACTACGGGGTGAAAACGCCGAGGGCTTCGCCCACCTGGACCGCTTCCAAGTAGCAAAGAGGATCTCCACCATTTTGGATGAGGAGGAGGCCGACATCCTCATCGGGTACGACCGCGCTGGGGGCTATGGGCACCCCGACCATCTGCAGGTGCACCGGGTCGTCCGGGCCGCCGCGGTGTTCGCCAAGCGCCCGCCACGGTTATTCGAAGCGACCTTGCCTCGTGAGCCCATCGCCCGAGCTGCCCGGCTAGCAGCCAGATTGCACCTCACCCCGAGTGACTGGGATGACGGCGAATTCGACGAGGCCTGGACTCCAAGGGCCCACATCACCCACCGGGTCGATGTTCGCCCCTTCCTGGACGCTAAACGCCAATCCCTGCGAGCCCACGCATCTCAAATGGGTGCTGATGGAACGGTGCGCACCCTCGCGGTACTTACCCGGATACCGGGGCCACTGGCTACCGTCCTGCTCGGGACCGAATACTACGTCAAGGTTTCAGACTCAAGGAGTGCCAAGACCCGCTCAACGGAATCTGAAGCATCGTAGTTCAGCCAATTTATTCTCTGGTCTCGCCTGAACCAGCGCTGCTGGCGGCGGGCAAATTTTATCGTCGCATCAATTGTCGCCTGCTTAGCCGCCGACTCAGTGCAATGCCCACCTAGGTGGGACAGCACTTGCAAGTACCCCAGTGCCCTTGATGCGGTGCGCCAATTTGCTAAACCGGACTCTGCAAGGTGGCGCACCTCGTCAACAAAGCCGGCCGCCCACATTTGCTCGACTCGATCGGCAATTCGTTGGTCGAGTACCTCACGTTCGATCTCCAGCCCGACTCGGACGGTCGGATAAATCGAGACCGGTGGCGGCAATGTCGCGGTGAACGGTTCACCGGTTAATTCAATTACCTCCAGGGCCCGCACGATGCGTCTCCCATTGGTCGGCAGGATCGCAGCCGCTGCCACCGGGTCGACAAGGACAAGACGTGCGTGCAACTGCGCGGGGCCCTCGGCCTGGAGTTCTGCCTCCAAGTTCCCACGGATGATTGGGTCAGTACCCGGGAACTGCAAATCGTCCAAGACCCCCATGACATACAAGCCGGAGCCCCCCACGACTATCGGTTGCGCGCCACGAGAAATCACATCATCGATCGCCAACCGTGCCACCTGCTGGTATTCCGCGACAGCCAACTCGTGGTCCGGCGGCCAGATATCAACGAGGTGGTGCGCAACCCCCGCCCGATCGGTCACGCTCGGTGTCGCCGTCCCGATGTTCATGCCAACGTAGCTTTGCATCGAGTCGATGTTGATGATCTCACCCCGGCAGCGTCTCGCTACGGCAACCGCCAGTGCGCTCTTGCCGACGGCAGTTGGGCCAACGATGGCTAGCACTGTCACCTGTGACTCACACTTGGCGCAGCGCCGGCAACCCCAACAACACGGAGTTGTCCACCGGCTGCTCGCCCAGGTCACCGGCGTGGGTGCGCCGCACCGCGATGACATGGTCGGCAACGAGGTGATGAGGTGCGGCGTAGGTCACCTCCGCGGTGACAATGTCACCGGGTCGCAGGACACCAAACTCCGATCCCTGCGCCACGTGAACCAGGCGGTTATCCGGTGCGCGCCCTGAGGCTCTTTCGGTCTTTAGATCCTTACGCCCTTCGCCACCGGCCACCAGAACGTCCACTGTCCGCCCAACAAGCCGCTTGTTTTCGGACCAGGCAATATCGTTTGCCACTTCGACCAAACGCAAGTACCGATCCTGCGCCACCTCATGCGGGATTTGTCCCGGCATTTCGGCGGCCGGTGTGCCTGGCCGCTGCGAGTATAGGAAGGTATAGGCGCCCGCGAATCTCGCCTCGCGCACTACGTGCACGGTCTGCTGGAAATCCTCCTCGGTCTCGCCGGGGAACCCGACAATGATGTCGGTGGTAATCGCCGCCTCGGGCAGCACCTTGTAGACCTTCTCAATGATTCTTAGATAACGATCCTGCCGATATGAACGACGCATCGCCTGCAGGACCGAGTCCGATCCAGATTGCAATGGCATGTGCAACTGTGGCATGACATTTGCTGTCTCGGCCATCGCGTCAATTACATCGTCCGTGAAATCACGTGGATGGGGACTGATGAACCGGACCCTTTCCAAGCCGGGGATCTGCCCACAGGCGCGCAATAGCTTCCCGAAGGCCTCGCGGTCACCGAACTCGACACCATAGGCGTTCACATTTTGCCCAAGCAGTGTTATCTCCATGACTCCTTGATCGACCAGCATGCCGATTTCGGCTAGAATGTCACCGGCCCTTCGATCCTTCTCGCGCCCACGCAGCGCGGGCACAATACAAAACGCGCAGGTGTTGTTGCACCCAACACTGATGGAGACATAGGCCGCATAGGCTGCATCGCGTTTGGTTGGCAGACTCGATGGGAAGACCTCTAGGGCCTCCTTGATTTCAAGCTGCGCTTCACCCTGGCTGCGGGCTCGCTCCAGGAGCAACGGCAAGGCACCGATATTGTGGGTGCCGAAGACGACATCAACCCACGGGGCCTTCCGCAAGATCTCGCCCTGGTCCTTTTGCGCGAGACAGCCGCCGACTGCGATCTGCATTCTGGGATTTGCCTCTTTGACCGGGACCAGATGACTTAAGTTTCCGTATAAGCGGTTATCCGCGTTCTCGCGCACGGCGCAGGTATTGAAGACAACCACGTCAGCTACCGCGCCGTCAGCGACCGGTTGATAGCCAGCCGACTCCAGCAGCCCCGATAGACGCTCCGAGTCGTGCACGTTCATCTGACACCCGTAGGTGCGCACTTGGTAGGTGAGATCTTTAGGCTCCGTGCGGTTCAGATCTTGGGAGGACGCCGCCATCCTTGAGTCACCGGATTGCATACCCCTCCTCCCGCCAGTCAAACGTCAGTGGAGTGTATGGGCCCAACCGCCCAAATGAACCGCTAGGGCGACAAACTTGCCCTAGCCCTAAAGCTAGACCGGGGAAATACCAAGGCAGGACGTCCTAGTGGCCGACTAGACCGAAACTGATTCGCGCGGTGCGGGACCACCGGTTAGGTCATCGTCATCATCTTGGATCTCATCAGCCCCGGGCTCAATTTGCACGCGCGGCAATATTCGATCCAACCAACGAGGTAACCACCAGTTTGCCTTACCGAGTATCGACATTAAGGAAGGCACTAGGACCAGCCGCACCAAGAACGCATCTATAAGCACAGCGGAGGAGAGCGCAATACCGAACAACTTGATAGTTGACTCCGGCGTTGGGACGAAAGCCAAGAAGACACTTGCCATGATTGCTGCAGCAATCATCACCACCCGACCAGAGCCCGCGAGCCCGCGCCGCACCGATGCCGCGTTATCACCGGTTCGTGCCCACTCCTCTTGCATGCGGGTAACCAGGAACACTTGATAATCCATTGACAAACCGAACAAGATCGCGAAAACCATGATGGGCAGGAACGGCATGATCGGCCCGGTACCACTGATGCCAAGGGGCGACGCCAACCAGCCCCATTGGAAGACCGCGACCGTGATGCCCATGGCGGCCGCGAAGCTCATGAGGCTGGTGATTGCCGCGGTCAGCGGCACCAACAGTGAGTGGAACAGCAAGACCAAGGCCACGAAGCCAAGCCCAACGACCACCAGCAGGAAGATCGGCAGCGCATCGGTTAGCACGGTGGTGAAATCCGAGGTGATCGCCTGGGCGCCACCGATATAAATCTGGGCGCCGGTCGTGGCTTCCAGCTCCGGATTCACCTCGCCCCGAAGCCGATCCAGCAGCTCGGTGGTGGCCGCATCCTGCGGCGCGGAGGTTGGGGTGATCATAATGGTCGCCACCGTGCCATCTGGACCAAAAGAGTCCGGGTTCATCGAGATGAGCGGGATCATTTCCGGGGTGGGCAAAGTCGAGGCAACACCAGCAGCCGCGCCCAGCCCGGTTACCACTTTGGTGAATGCGGCGACATCATTTGCCGTCGGGAGTTTCACGGCCGCAAAGAAGGGGCCATTAACGCCCGGTCCAAAGCCACTTGACATTAGGTCGTAGGCGATACGTGAACTGCTGCCCGCCGGCTTGCCGGAGTCATCAGCGAACCCCTGGCGCAAACTCAGCATCGGAATGGCCAAAATCACGATGACAGCGACGGCCCCGATGGTCGTGAGCCACGGGCGGCGTTGCAGGTTATGGCCGTAGTGCGCCCAGCGCTTACCCTCGGGGTGCGCCACACCGGGTTTCTTGCCCCATGGCAACCGGATGCCTAGTGCCTTGGTTCCCAGGAGGCTAAGTAGCGCCGGCAGCATCCAAAGGGCCGACAGCATCACCATTAGGACTGTTAATGCGGCAGCAACGGCGAGGCCATTAAAGAAATTGATCCGCAGCACAAACAAACCGAGTAGCGCGATTATCACGGTGCCACCCGCGAAAAGAACGGCTCGCCCGGCGGTCTCCACCGACTCGCGCGCCGCGGCCTTTGGCTCATGGCCGGCCAACACCGCCTGCCGGAATCGGTTCATGACGAAAAGCGCGTAGTCAATGCCAACCCCGAGCCCGATCATCGCCGCCAAGGTGGGAGCGAAGGTGGCAACATCGAGGAAATTCGCGACGAGGAGTACCGCCATCTGCCCCATCGCCAACCCAACCACCGCAACGAAGATTGGCATCCCCGCGGCTATGACGGAGCCGAAGGCAATCAGCAAGATGATAATCGCCACCCCGATACCGATGGCCTCACTCTTGGGTGGCTCCTGAGCCGCCCACTCCAGGGCCTGGCCATTGGCGCCAACTTGCAATGACTCGGTGTTAGCGCTCTTCACCGCAGCCAAGAACGCGGCACCATCACTTGCGGAGACCAAGCCATCCGTGAAAGTCACATTCGAGTACGCAACACGACCATCCGGACTGACCACGGACGATGCCGCCGCGAATGCCGCCGCCGCATCGCCGATTAGCTGTTGCTGCTCGACCGGCAACTGCTGCAACTGATCCGGGTCCAGTCCAGCCGGTGCGGCCGGGCAATCAGGGCCCAGACTGGCTCCGGTCGGCATGGTTATGCAACTAACGCTGGCTAGGCCCGCGAGCTCTTGTAAGAGCGGGGTGACCTCATCAAGTACCGCAGAATCAACAGCAGAGCCAGCGGTCGGTGACCAGACCACCCGCGCACCCGCGCCGGCGCTGGCGGCACTATCGCCACCGGTGCTGAGCAATTCTTGGGCCACCGTGGATTCAGTCTCGGGAAGGGAGAATGAGTCATTAAGTGCGCCCCCAAGTTGGCTCCCCAGGCCCACGATGGCACCGAGGACCAGTAGCCAAGCAATGAGCGCCACAATAGGGCGACGGATTGCCCATTTCGAAAGTCCAGGCATGACAGCAACTCCCAGAGCTAAATAGCGGATGGGCCCCATTTAGCCGGAAATTCATCGGATACGCAAACCCAATTCTGGTGAAATTAGTCGCACTCCCCCAAGGCCTCAGAGATCACCGCATTCGCCAAATTAGGAGGGTAGCCCCGGCGCATCAATAGACCCAATAAGCGCCTTGAACGCACTTTTGGCGCCAACCGCTCGGTGGCCCGCAACTTGCTGGCGATCAGCCGCCGCGCCCGCTCATATTCATCGTCATCGCTGATAAGCGCGAGGGCCGCTTCGGCATCGAGGTCACTTACCCCCTTCTTGCGCAATTCATGCTTGAGTACCAATCGAGTACTGCCTTTGGTTCGTTGTCGCGAGGTTACCCACAATTCGGCAAGTGCAGCATCATCGATTAGACCGACCTCGACATAGCGATCAAGAACCTGCCCGGCTATTAGTTCCGGGATATGGGCAGCGGCTAAGTCCCCGGCTAACTCAGAGCGGGTACGCGCCGCGCAATTCAGTTTTCGCAACACGATAGTTCGCGCATCCTGCACGAAATCCTGCGCCGAACGCTCTTGCTCCATTACCTCTTCTTAGGCAATATCAATTGGCTTCGCAGCAGGCTTACCGGAGCTCTTAACCGCCACCTCGGGAGCACTCGGTGCCTCCGGCAACGCCACCGCCGGTATGTCGGCAGGGGAATCGAGCCGGGCACCGATCCCCATCTGCTCCTTGATCCGCTTCTCGATTTCATTTGCGAGGTCTGGGTTGTCTTTCAGGAAAGTCCGAGCGTTCTCCTTGCCCTGACCCAATTGATCTGTCTCATAGGTGAACCAAGCGCCCGACTTCTTAACGATCCCTTGGTCAACTCCAACATCAATAAGTGATCCCTCACGCGAGATACCTTCGCCATACAAGATGTCAAATTCGGCCTGCTTAAAGGGCGGTGCAACCTTGTTCTTAACGACCTTCACGCGGGTGCGGTTACCGACTGCCTCGGTTCCACCCTTGAGGGTCTCGATGCGACGAACGTCAAGGCGCACCGATGAATAGAACTTCAAGGCTTTACCGCCGGTCGTGGTTTCCGGTGAGCCGAACATTACGCCGATCTTCTC
>SXGR01449664.1_pt1 | contig 16763 bp, 13 predicted proteins | sample 3174711 | NCBI WGS metagenome assembly SXGR01 (sample SAMN11356860, study PRJNA531348) | freshwater metagenome | isolation source: freshwater sample F1-60 | place: China: Fuxian Lake, Yuxi | collected 2017-12-25
CGCATGCGCTGACTGCGCGCCGGCGGACTATCTCGGTCGCGATAATTGCACCGACATCCTTGTGCGATCGCGGCCTGATCTGATTCAGCGAATCCACGAGAGTTTTCTCGCAGTCGGCGCGGATGTGGTCGAGACCGACACCTTCGGATCCAACCAACTCGTTGCGGCCGACTTCGATCAAGAGATGGTCGATTGGGTGTACGACCTCAATGTGCGCGCAGCGCAGATCAGCCGCAAGGCATGTGACCGGTACGCCACCGCAAGTCAGCCTCGATTCGTCGCTGGATCGATCGGCCCGGGGACAAAACTCATCTCACTCGGACAGACGACGTGGCGAGCGATGTCGGACTCCTACCGAGAGCAGGCGCGCGGCCTCATCGATGGCGGCGCTGACTGCTTCATGATCGAGACCTGCCAAGACCTCTTGCAGATCAAATGCGCGGTGACCGCCTGTCTCGAAGCGCTCGAGCGAGCGAAGCGTTCTGTGCGCGATCTGCCGATTCTCGTGTCAGTCACGATGGAGACCACGGGCACGATGCTGCTCGGTTCAGACATCGCCGCGGTTGTGAATGCGCTCGCTCCCTTTCCAATCGCATCGCTCGGTCTGAATTGCGCAACGGGGCCAGTCGAAATGGTTCCTCATGTTGCGTACTTGAGCAAGCACTGGGATCGACCCTTCTCTGTTGTGCCGAACGCAGGGCTTCCGGTGCTCGTCGATGGACGGACCGACTATCCGCTGAAGCCTGTTGATTTCACGACGGCGATGCGCCGATTCGTGGAAGAGCAGGGGGCGAGCATCATCGGTGGGTGCTGCGGGACAACTCCAGCGCACATCGCAGCGCTTCGCGAAGCCGTACCGATTTCTCAGCCGCCGCGCACGCACGCTCGCACACCTCTCGCACCCGCGTGCTCAAGTCTCTACACAAGCACGGAGTTTCGTCAGGACAATTCGTTCTTGATCGTTGCCGAGCGCACCAACGCAAACGGATCTCGCAAGTTCAAGACCCTTCTTGACGCAGAGGACTGGGATGGCCTCGCCTCGATGGCAAAAGAGGAGGTGCGCGATGGATCGCATGTCCTCGATGTGTGCGTTGACTTCGTCGGGCGCGACGGAGTGCACGACATGTCGCACACAGTTGCGCGATTCATTCGGCAAGTGAACGCTCCACTCATGATCGATTCGACGCAGGCAGATGTGATTGAGGCAGGGCTGCAGCATGCGCCGGGCCGGTGCATTGTGAATTCGATCAATCTTGAGGATGGCGAAGCGCGACTCGATCGCATCTGTCCACTCCTCAAGAAGTATGGCGCAGCGTGTGTCGCACTCACGATCGACGAAGACCCACTTTCGGGAATGGCGAAGACCGCGGTGCGAAAGCTCGAGATTGCTCAGCGCATCCACGACCTCTACACCACCAAGTGGGGGCTCGACGAACGCGACCTCTTCTGGGATCCGCTCACCTTCACAATTGCAACGGGGAACGAAGATGATCGTCGCCTCGGGCTCGAGACGCTCGAGGGAATTCGCCTCATTGCAGAGAGATTTCCGCGCTGTTCGATCATCTTGGGACTCTCGAACATCTCGTTCGGTTTGAAGCCGGCCGCTCGGGCGGTCTTGAACAGTGCGTATCTGCACGAGGCACGCGCGCGTGGATTGACCGCAGCGATCGTTCACCCTTCGCGCATTTTGCCTGAGAGCCGCATCCCCCAAGAGCAGTGGCAAGCGGCACAATGGCTCATATTCGACCGCCGTGGCGCCGATCGACCGGTGGGGCAGCCTGAGCAATTCGATCCACTGCTGCATTTCATTTCGCTCTTTCCAGATGGGATCACGGCGGTCGCGGCAGCGCCAATCACTGAACTGTCGATCGAAGAGCGCCTCCAGCGGCACATCGTCGACGGCGAAGAGCAGGCGCTCGAAGAGTCGTTGAACGCTGCGCTCGAGAAGTACTCACCCATCACGATTATCAATGACTATCTGCTCGCAGGCATGCGGACCGTTGGCGACCTCTTCGGATCGGGGCGAATGCAGCTGCCGTTCGTGCTGCAGAGCGCGTCGATCATGAAGAAGGCGGTTGCGATCCTTCAGCCCCACATGGAGCGAGTCGGGGTCAATGCGAAACCTAAGTCAACCATTGTGCTTGCAACCGTGGCTGGCGATGTGCACGACATCGGCAAGAATCTTGTCGACATCATTCTGTCGAACAACGGCTACAAAGTGCACAACATCGGCATCAAACAGAGCTTGGCGCAGATTGTGGATGCGTGGAAAACCACGGGTGCGGACGCCATCGGCATGAGTGGTCTGCTTGTGAAGAGTGTCACCGTCATGGAAGAGAACCTGCGCGAAATGAATCGACAGGAGATCACCGTTCCGGTCATGCTCGGTGGCGCGGCACTCACTCGGCACTATGCCGAGGGGCACCTACGAAAACTCTATCGAGGCGAGGCCTACTACGGACGCGACGCCTTTGAGGGGCTCGCCGTCTGCGATGCACTCGCACATGGAACACTGGGCGAGATCAATCAGCAGATCGATGCCCGTCTTGCGAAGCGCGCCGCGATCGACGCGCGAGTCAAGGCGACGGCACTGCGAATCAGCGAGGCGAGCGGCTCGGGCGCAACCGCCGCAAGCACGACCACTGGGGCGATGGCGGTCGAGAATGCGTTCGATACGGCGTTTCCGAACACGGCATGCGCGCCAAGCGGCGCGACCGTCGGTGGTGCGATCAGGCGCGATAATCCGATTCCCGATCCTCCATTCTGGGGATCGCGTCTTGCCGAACGACTCGATCTCGACATGATTTATCAGTTCATCAATCGCACAGCGCTCTTTCGCGGCCAGTGGGGATTTCGCCGCAGCGATCTCGATGACCTCGCGTATGCGCGCTTGCTGAGCGACGAGGTTGAACCGGTTCTTGAGCGCTTCAAGCGTGAGTGCCGTGATGAGAAGATCCTGCGCCCAGCCGTGGTGTGGGGGTACTTCCCGTGCAATTCGCATGGCGATGATCTGGTGATCTTCGACCCCGACGATCACTCGCTCGAGCGCGAACGGTTCTCATTTCCAAGGCAGAAGTCTGGCAGAATGCTCTCGATCAGTGACTTCTTCCGTCCAATCGAGGGCGGCACGCGCGATGTGATTGCGCTGACCTGCGTCACGATGGGAGCAGAGGCGAGCCACCGCGCGAAGGCTCTCTTCGAGCGAAATGCGTACACCGACTACCTCTACCTGCACGGGATGGGAGTCGAGTGTGCCGAGGCGCTCGCCGAGATGTGGCACAAGCGTGTTCGCGCAGAGCTCGGATTTGCGCATGAAGACGATCCAACGGTTGAGCGTCTCTTTCAACAGCACTATCGCGGAAGCCGATACTCGTTTGGGTATCCCGCGTGCCCCGAGATGGCAGACCAAGAGAAACTCTTTCGACTGCTTCAGCCCGAGCGGATCGGATGCACGCTCACTGAGAATTTTCAGATCGAGCCAGAACAATCGACGAGCGCGATCATCGTGCATCATCCTCAAGCAAAGTATTTTTCAGCGTGAGTGCAGTTGAGTGGATCCTCATTGGATCGAGCGGTGGCGCACTCGGTGCATGGCTTCGTACCGTGCTTCGCGATGAGTGTGTGGCGAAAGGCATCGCGCCATGGCACGCGCTGCTCTCGATCAACATCATTGGGAGTGCGCTCGCGGGATGGGTCAGCGCGTCTGCTCACGATGAGTGGCTGCGTGTGCTCGTCCTCACGGGATTTCTCGGTGGATTGACGACGCTGAGCGGCATGTGCCTCGACACTTTCGTGCAGTGGAGAAGCGGCAGGCGCTGGACTGCCGCAGGGATCGCGATCGGCACGCTCGTTGGAGGTCCTATCGCGTGCGGAGTCGCAGCGGTCGCGGGGGCGCCGATTTCGCCGACGATGGGCGCAACCGCCTGCGCTGCGATCGCGCCGACCGCAGGCTCATTGCGAGGTCGGCGCCTCGCGCATCACGGCGGCGGACTCGCCTTGATCGCACTTGGTGGCGCTGCAGGGAGTTCACTTCGGATCACCGCTGACCTGCTCGGGCACGCCAACCAACTCGCGCCGTGGCTTTCGACAGCCGCGGTCAACATGTGCGGATCTTTGCTCGCGGGCTGGGCGTACCAGTGGCTTTCAGCGATCGATCATCTCGGAAGGCCCCGCCACGCGCATTCGAAGCGACTTCGGCTCGAGCGGTTACTCATCTTCGGGTTCGCAGGTGGACTCACCACCATGAGCGCACTGGCAGTTGAAGTTCTCTCTGCGTGGGATCAGGACCCCTTTGAAGCCCTGATGATTGCTTCGGTGAACGGGGTGCTTGGCCTCGCTGCTGTGATCGTGGGGTGGAACCTCGCTGTGCGCTTGCGCCCAGTAAGTTCTTGACTTGCTTGAATCGCGTCGGTCAGAGCTCACAGAGCATCGCTGCGAGCAGATCGATCGTCGCGGTGAGATCAGCCTTGTGCACCATCTCGGTCACGGTGTGGATGTAGCGCGTGCCTGGTCCGAAGGCAACGCAGCGCGCCCCCCGTCCAGCGCGCTGAATCGCTCCTGCATCTTGCCCCCCGCGTGGGAGGACGGCACGCTGGTGGGGGATCCCCTCGCGCTTCGCGATCGCGCATGCTTGTCTGACCAGCCCGATGTCCGAAATCATCGATGAGTCTTGCACCATGATCGCAACCCCGAGCCCTTGCTTCGTGACGCGCTGCGTCTCAGGGATTCCGGGAGTGTCACACGCGAGATTGACATCAAGTCCGATGCCGATTGTTGCACCCGCTGCATTGGCGGCGACCTGAGCGCCCCGAAGTCCAACCTCTTCTTGGGTCGTGAAGGCGACGACAAGGTCGCACGTGTGACCGCTTCTCGACTTGGCGATGCGCCGAACCGCTTCGATCGCGGTGAACACTGCCATCCGATTGTCGATCGCTTTGGAGACAACTTTGAGTGGCGTTTCAAGAAATGGTTCTTGCATCACGACGAAATCGCCAATCTGGGCGACCTTGTGAACCTCTGCAGCGGATCGACCAAGGTCGACAAAGAATTCCTCGGTTCCGGGCACCTTCGCGCGATCCGCCTCATTCGAGATGTGGATCGGCTTTCCGCCTGGGTTCAACACCCCTTCGAGGTCAGCGGAATCGGTGACAACAAGCACTCGGCGCGAGAAGAGGTTGCGCGGATCAAAGCCTCCCGCAGGATTGAGCCACAGAAATCCCTGCTCGTCGATGTGCCGCACATAAAACCCGATCTCATCCATGTGCGCGGCGACGAGCACGCGGGTTGGCGCCTCGCCACGCTTCTTGCGAGTGGCGGAACGCGTGCAGATGAGCGACCCCATCGCATCCGTTTCTGTGTGATCAAAGAGTCCCTTGGTCTCTTTCAAGACGAGTGCACGCACGCGTTCTTCGCGCCCAGGCACTCCTGCTGTCTCACACAATCGCCGAAGGAGTTCGTACTTCATACGCCGAGTCTATGATTCGTCGATGAGGTCCGCATCAGTCCGCTTCGACTCGCCGCTGCGTGCGCAGCACGAGACATACGCGGCGGCAGAAACGCGTCGACGCGCGTTGGCATCCACCAGTCGAACTGAGCACTCTTCGCCAGCGCACGCGGCTCAGGTGCAGTGGATTTCATGGGGAAACACGGCCGAAGTCGTTTCGGTGTTCGACTCCGTTGAACTCGAGTATGCGGCCATTCGTCGCAGCGCCGCCGTCTGTGATCGACCCGAACGGGGGACCATTGAGGTCACCGGAGACGATCGCATCGGGTTCCTTCAGCGCATGCTGACGCAAGACCTTCGCCCGCTGAGCGCAGGAAAGGTGGCACGTGCATGGTGGCTGAATCGAAAGGGTCGCATCGAGGCGGACATGCTCGTGTGTGAACTCGGTGATCGACTGCTCATTGATTGCGCAGGAAGCGTTGCAGCATCGACCGCTGCCGCGCTGGGTGAATTCGTCTTTTCAGACGCGGTCGCGATCACAGATGTCTCGCAGCGTGAGTATCGCATCGCGGTCCACGGCCCCGAGGCGCTGCAGTTGCTCTCGCAGATCGGCGCGCGCGCGCAGGCACTCGAATGCCTAGCTTCGCCGACAACTGGTTCATCCTGCGCATGCGCCAACCTCGCGGCGATCCCTTGCGTGCTCGTGAGGCATGACACGCTCGCAGAGGTTGGTGTCGAAATCATCGTTCCTCGAGATCAAGCCGCGACTGTGTGGAGCGCACTGCTTGGCGAGCACGATCTGCTCGGCTCTGGTCGCCGGCGAGCGCGTCCATGCGGATGGCACGCCTTCAACATCGCGCGCATCGAAGCGGGTACGCCACTTTTTGAGGTTGACTTCTCAACTTCGAGTCTGCCGCACGAGACAGGGCTTGTCGCGCAGTGTGTGTCGTTCACGAAGGGGTGCTATCTCGGGCAGGAAATCGTCGCCCGAATGGCGAGCTTGGGCAAACCAAAGCAGGTCGTCTGCGCGTTTCGAATGGATCAACCGGTGCTTCCGATTGACGGCGCGCAGGTCTTCGCGCGCACACCCGATGGATCACAGGGTGACGAAGTGGGCGTTGTGACGAGCAGCACGCTGAGCCCGATGCTCGGCTCAGCCGCGATCGGATTTCTTACAGTGAAGCACGCACACGCATCGCCTGGGAGTGAAGTGCTCATCGTGGCGGATGGCGCCAGCGCACCCGCGCACGTGCAGAGTGGCCTCGCGTGGGTCAAGCCTTCGACTGAGGCGGGCGGGCGTGCGACATGAGCCTTGCTGCACTTGCCGTTGAGTCAGGCGATGTCGAGTGGGGAGTGACTCCTGAAGTGCTGCTGTTCGCAGGAGCCGCTGTGATGAGCATCGCGGTCATCGCCTTTGGCGTATGGCTCTTTGTCCGCGCCAGTCGTGAGGGCACGCAACCACCTGAGAATCCAGGCTCATGATGTCGATTCGCATTACTGAAGTGGCAGCGCGCGATGGACTGCAGAATGAGCCTCGCCGAGTCTCGACAGAATCAAAGGTCGCGTTCATCGATCAACTCTCGGCAGCAGGACCCTGCGAGATTGAAGTGACGAGTTTTGTGAGTGCTCGGTGGGTGCCACAACTCGGAGATGCAAGTGATGTCCTCGCGCGCATCACTCGGCGACCAGGCACGGTCTACTCGGCACTGGTTCCGAACGAGCAGGGACTCGATCGCGCGCTCGAGTGCAGGCTCGACAAGATTGCAGTGTTCGTTTCAGCGACCGAGTCATTCAGCCAACGCAATACCAATGGCTCAATTCACGAAGTGCTGTCTCGACTCGCGCCAGTGGTCGCGCGAGCGCGTGAGGCTGGGCTGATTGTGCGGGGATACATCAGTTGCGCGATCCGATGTCCGTTCGAAGGAACCGTTGCACCTGAAGCGGTACGCGTGCTTTGCGCGCGCCTGATCGACCTTGGCGTGCACGAGATTGACCTCGGTGACACGCTTGGCGCAGCAGACCCCGACTCCATCGCGCGCCTCTACGAGGGAATCTCACGCACGATCGATCCTGGCGCAACGACCCTTCATCTGCACGATACAAATGGGCGTGCGCTTGAGTGCGCGCTTGGAGCGATTGAACTTGGCGTGCGGTCCTTTGATGGAAGCGCTGGCGGACTTGGAGGATGCCCCTACGCGCCAGGATCGCCAGGAAACCTCGCAACCGAGACACTCGTTCGTGCCCTCGACGCTCGCGGGATTGACACGGGAGTTGACGCTCAGCGGCTCGAGGCTGCTGGTCGCTGGATGCGCCAGCAACTCACCGGTGATTCTGCGGCAAGTTCGTAGCGGCCCCGACGCGCGCGAATCGCGCGCATCTGAACCAGCAGTTCACGCGCATCGTCATCGATGACGACTGCATGGGGCGATGAGGGAAACGTGAATCCCCCAGTATTGAGCACCCGTTTCGGTGCCGCGCTCTGCGCGCTCGCGATCGACCAGATTCCAGCCCGGTGTGAGTGGCCACACACCACGATCTGCGCCTCGGGGCGAAAGCGCTCGGCGTATCTCGCGGCCTCACGCGGAAATGTGCGCCACCACGCGAGTACACGCGCAACGCGCCACGGATTGAGGCCGATTGAAATGAGCGCCGTCGGCTCGTTGTGCGAACGGGCCTCGCTCCACTGCGCCATCGCGGCCTCGCCCGCTGCGGCAAGGTCTCCCTCGAGGGTCTTGTCATTGCGCGCCCGTGCGGCCCGAAGTGTCTCACGAACCACCCGATGCGCTGGCGTCCATGGCAACATCGATGCGCCAAAGGCATGGCCATGTGTAACAAAGACAACGCCGCCGTAGAGGTCGACAAAGTTTTTCTGCGACGCATCGAAGTCGTGATTTCCGTTGACTCGTGTGAGCAGGATTCCTGCACGCCCGATCATCCCGAGCAACTGGTCGAGCAGTGCCATCCCGTTTTCACGCCGATGCACGTTGTGAACATCGGCGATATCTCCGTTGAGGACCAGGTGATCGCAGTTGTTGAGCAGGGGGGCAAGCGAATCGGGGGTGCGCGCTGGCCGTCCGCAGGGCACCTCTGGAAGTCCCAGGTGGAGGTCGGACAGAATCAGCGTGCGCGCCATGGTTGTTGCAATCTCACGAGGGTTGAGTACCCTATCCGACTCGCCGCTTCCAGATGTTCTGGAAGCCCCCGCTTGTGGGGTCCGTGGCGAACCTCTGCGTGCGAGCCGCCAGCGCGAGAGGGTTGATGGCAGTGCGGTCGGCGCTTCGCCGTGGAAACCCAAACATGTCTCAATTTCAAGCTCCTCCTCCTCCAGTCATTCGCCGCCAAAAGGACGCCAAGGGTCGGCTGTTCATCGATTACAAGCAGGTCGACGAGTTGCGCCGCGCGATGACGCAAAATGGCAAACTGCTCTCACGCAAGCGACTTGAGATGTCCGCTGGCGATCAAGCGATGCTTGCTCAAGCCGTCAAGCGTGCGCGCTATCTCTCGCTGCTGCCATTCACGAACGCCGCGACATAAGTTTGCGAAGCGCATGAGGCGCGACTGGCGCGCAACAGAACACAAACGCCGCGTAGGGATCACCCCGCGCGGCGTTGTTCTTGGGTCAGGCGCATGACTCGTAGCCCGCGAGTCGTCGCAGTGCACAGGCGCTTCATGCAGGACCCCCAAATCTGTCGGCACAGGACGAGCAGAATTCGAATTCGAATTCGTCGCAGGCCATGATCGGTTGGATGTGCCTTGATACCGCGCCGCACAGCTGCCCACGCGCGGCGCAATTCACCGTGGAGTATCGCATCAAGGGCGATGTTGTGAAGCGTCTGAGCGCACCCTCGATTGAGCGCGAGCGCCCGGCGAGAGGCGCGCCGAGCGCCTAGGCGATCGCCCGCTTCATAGTGTGCTCGCACGAGCTTCTTCCAGAGTCGCTCATCGGTCGCTTGGTGCACGACCGCCGCGCTCAATATTCGAATCGCCACCGCTGGACGGCCGCACTCGAGCGCAGCGCCCGCCGCGCCGAGTGCAACGGTGGGGTCTTCGACTCCCTGCACATTCGCTGTGGGAGTTGACTTCCCGAACAGCTCTTCGAGATGCCGTCCAGCCTCCTGATGCAGATTCAGTCGTGTCAGTGCCTCGACGAGGCGAAGTCGCACCGGAACATCCCGTACCCCCAGCGTGATGACGAGCGAATAGGCCGCTCGCGCCTCATCGAGTCGCCCCGCACGAAGCGCAATGTCGCCGAGTCGAATATGCGCCGCGGGATTGGCAGGCTCGAGTTCGACGATTCGGCGGTACTTCTCTTCTGCCTCCGAGATGCGACCGAGACCCTCAAGCGCGCGGGCAAGCGCGAAAAGGGTCGCGCTATCACCAGGCTGCTCTCGCAGGGATTGCATCAGCACTTGATGAGCCGTCTCGGTCTGACCAGCGCGAAGCAGCACAACTCCTAACCGAGTCTTGACTGACGCGACCTTTGGGTTCTGTGAGATTGCTTCGCGGTAGCACCAGATGGCCCGATCAAACTTCCCTTGCTGTGCGAGCACATTTGCCATTTCAGCAAGGCATAGTGGCATTTCTTTGAGGTACTGCTGCGCAAGAAAATAGACCCCCTCAGCATCTTCGTAGCGAGCGAGCATGCCGAGAGCCAAGATGCGCAGTGAATACGCCGGCTCAAGTTGTGAGTCGACCTTGACTGCGCGTTCGCACAGCCGGACGCACCGATCGGCATGACCCGCGCGCAGAGCATTCTGCGCGGCACCAAGCAGCGCGTGCACATGATTCGGAACAAGCTCGATTGCGCGTTCATATGACGCGAGCGCCTCGCCGTGGCGACCCATCGCATCAAGTGTCACTGCAAGATTGTGATGCCAATCACCGCGATCGGGTTCGGTCGCGAGCGCGCGGCGCATCTCTGAGGCTGCCTCTTCGAGCTTCCCAGATTGGAAGAGACCGCGCGCGCGTTCAACGCGCGCCTGCGCACTCATCCATTCACCAGAGTCATGTGCCATCGTGAGCTTGAATACTAGTCACTCGTCCTGCAGAACTCGCTAGTAAACCTCGAGCATGCACCGGTGTGTCGGACGAATGCGCCGCTTGATCTGCTCAGTCGTCCACGATGCGGGGGCAAGCGCCGCGATCTCGTCATGCACCGTCAGATAACCGTCTCCAAGACCCGCAGCGGCGAGGGCTTGGAACACCCCGACCTGCATCCCCGCAAGTCCGCATGCGTAGATCAGCGTCCGGGTCGATTCGAGGAGGGGTTTGAAGAGGTTCATGCGAGTCGCAAAGTAATGATGTGCGTGCGGCCCATGGCCCTCTGCTGGCAGCACTTCACGGCTGATCACGGTGTGATATGAAAAGTTGGGATGCGTCGAAGCGAGTTCACGAAACCAACCGTCGTACAGCAGGTCTGTCCGGTAGGGGGCGCCCATGACAAGGTGGATGCGGCTGCGGCAGGGTCCACCCCACAGCGCGTGCGCGGGTGAACCAGCGGGGGGTCCCACGAGAAGTTCATGAATCATTCCGCGAAAGGGAGCGATCCCGGTTCCCGTCGCGAAAAAAATGTAATCGTGAGCACTGGGATCGGTCGGGAGTACGAAGCGCTTTCCGTTAGGGCCCGAAACTCGCACCTCGTCTCCCACCTTTTGGTCACAAAGCCAGTTGCTGCATACCCCAAGAAACAGCGGATGGCCATCGGACCGAGAGGGATCATTTTCGTCGGGGATCTCTTCGATCGTTCGTTTGCATGTTGTAGAGATCACACGTCCGAGACCATCCTCGCCATAGCTTGGGCTGGCGATCGAATAGAGGCGAACTTTGTGCGGGCGACCCTTCACATCGATGCCAGGGACCACCACCCCAAACGACTGGCCCGCGAGAAAGGTCCCTTCGAGTGGGGTCCCAGTCAGATCGACCCCAATATGTCGAACAAAACTGGCAGACTTGCCTGCAATGCACGACTCGCTCGAGGCGATCTTTGCTGAGACCGCAGCCCCTGGAAGCACGATGTGCATTCTTGCTTCTGGAAGGGTGGGATCGTGTGGGTGGACCGTCATGGCGGCCTGATCGTAGGAACTTCAAACAAAGTCTGGGATCCCATCACGAAAAGTGACCTCGCCCCCGTGAGAGCGCCGAAATATGTTGAGCGAAGTTGGCGCCGCGTGGCTCCACTCCTGCAGTCGCGGCACGCCGTGCGCCGAGATTGCTTCCGATGGACCGCACGCCGCGATCAAGGAGGATCGCCATGGACAAGTTCGTCATTCAAGGTGGCCAGCGACTCACAGGGCGAATCCGAGTCGAGGGGGCGAAGAATGCAGCGCTGCCGCTGATGGCGACTTCGCTGCTGACCAACGAAGAGGTCAAGCTCACCAATGTCGCCAGCCTTGCCGACATCGCGAGCATGCGCAAGTTGCTCAACACACTCGGGGTCGAAACGCACATCGGTGATGACCATGTGTCGATGCAGACAACGGATCCCAACGCGATCGAGGCTCCGTACGAGCAGGTGCGCACGATGCGCGCGTCGATCTGCATTCTCGGGCCGATGCTCGCGCGCCGAAAGAAGGCGATCGTCTCGATGCCTGGAGGGTGCGCATTCGGTGATCGTCCGGTCGATCTGCACCTGCGCGGGCTCGAGAAGCTTGGGGCGAAGATCGAACTCAAGAATGGGAACATCCATGCGAGCGCAGACCGACTCAAGGGCGCGACCGTGTTTCTAGGCGGTCCGTTTGGTTCGACGGTGCTCGGGACAGCCAATGTGATGAGCGCCGCAACGCTTGCAAGTGGGCGAACTGTGATCGAAAGCGCGGCGTGCGAGCCAGAAATCGTTGATCTCGCCGACCTGCTCATCTCAATGGGAGCCCGCATTCGAGGAGCGGGGGGACCACGCATCGTCATTGATGGCGTCGACGAACTCGCAGGTACGAACCACCGCGTGATGCCTGACCGAATTGTCGCGGGCACTTACGCCATCGCAGCGGCGATCACCAATGGCGAGATCGTCATCGACGACTTTCCATACGACTCACTGCTCGCAGTCATCGACCGACTGGCACTGATCGGTGTCAATGTGCACAAGATCACCCCCGATGCGGACGAACGCTGCTGCACCGTCCGAGTCACGAGCGACCGCCAGCTCAAGCCCACGGTCATCACCACACAACCCCATCCAGGATTTCCAACTGACCTTCAGGCGCAGTTCATGGCGCTGCTCTGCCACGCACAAGGCAACTCGGTCATTACCGAGAAGATCTATCCAGAGCGCTTCATGCATGTCGCCGAGCTCTCGCGCATGGGAGCACAATTGCTGCGCCACGGACCCACCGTCGTCGTCTCGGGCAACGGCCACCTCGTCGGTGCCGAAGTCATGGCAAGCGATCTGCGCGCGTCAGCGAGTCTCGTGCTCGCTGCGCTCGCCGCCGAAGGCGAGACCACTGTCAATCGGGTCTATCACTTGGACCGTGGCTATCAGCGCATGGAAGAGACCCTTCGGCAACTCGGTGCCCGCATCGAGCGAGTGAAGAAGCCTGTCGTGACCAACGATGGGTCAACGCTCGGCGCTGGGATGGCCGCTGCGGCTGCGCAATCGATGCAAGAAGAGGGCTGAGGCCACCGCGACATTGAGGCTCGGTCGATCTGTGCTCTCGATGAGCGGGCTCGCCACTCGACGCGGATCACCCATCCCGATCACGCTTGTTGCGTCGCATTGACTGCGAAGTTGCGAACGCACTCCATGCCCCTCGGCCCCCAGAATCACAGCGATTCGAGGTGCGTGCGCGAAGTGACCACGAGCGAACAGCTCATCGAGTTCGATGGCGTCGTCGCTGTCCTCGGCAGCGACGATGGCGAAGCCGTGATCGCGCCGCAGCCGAATCAAGTCGCCCGAAAGATCAGACGTTTGTCCCCAGGGCACGCTGAAAACCCTGCCCGCTGAGATGCGAATCGCTTTGCGGTTTAGTGGGTCGGTCGACCCTTCGGCGAGCAAGACCCCAGCGTTTGCGAACGAGCCTGCATTTCGAAAGATCGCTCCCATGTTGTCTGGGTGCACGACGCCCGTTGGCACGAGGAGATGGTGATGTGTCTCGAGTGCCGTGAGCAATTGGTCGAGCGTTGGGGACGTTGGTCGCTCCCCGAGTGCCAGCGCTCCCATGTGCATCTTGTATCCCGCGAGTCGCGACATCACGGCCGTGTCAGCAACGAAGAGCGGGGCCGTGCGTCCATCAGCAGTGCAGAGTCGCGCGCGTGCTTCGAGCGATCCGAGCGCATCCACAGTCGCTGGGGTAAGAAGCAGCGAGTTCAGTCGAACGTGGGGTGCGGATGGTGCTCCGGCGCGCGCCGCGAGAAGTGCATACAAGAACCTTCGTACTGCACGCGGACTCTCGACGCAGAAGAGGCCGTCCCTCCCTCGCAGATCACCATCGCGTACGGCCCGAAAGTGGACAACCCGTGGGTCGGCCGGGTCAGTGATGCGAATCGCATCGGTCATTCCTTGGCAGGCGATGATGGCTGTTGGGGGTGTTCGGGGTCAGCGCTCGGCGCCTTGAGCAATCGATCGAGGATCTCCTGCGCAGAAGCGTTCTGTTCCGCCGCCGCAGCCGACATCCAACGACGAAGCAATTCACACAGTTCAGGACGACGCACGACAAGTTTCGGATCGCGCGAAAGCAGATCGTTCGCGAAAGTCACCGCAAGGTGTAGGTCGGCGCTACTTCGAACGAGTTCGCGCGCGACCGTATTGAACTGCGCTTGCTCACTTCGATCAGCAATCGCGCCACCCAGCAGCGTCCAGGGCATGAATGCGACCTCGTCTATGGTCGAGTGCAATTGATGCCCGGCAATCTGAAGGTCGGCCTTGGCGGCACCAGTGGCAGCGATCAGGTCGTTGAGCATTCCATCAACCGTGTGGTAATCACTCTGTGCAAGAGCCCAGGATCTCTTCAGTTGATCGATCAGATCGCTTAGCGGAGGCACGACCTGTTCATTCCAGTGAGTGCGCATCGCCGCGATGAGCTGCACGCACTCAGTCGAATTGCTGCGGATGCGGTCGATGATGGGTGCAATGCGCGCGTGGTCGAGTGCTTGTCCTTCAGCAAAGAGTGCGTCAATCTCGTTGATGCAGCGACGCGACGCGTCGAACCCATCGAGGACCGCAATCGCCTGCGGTCGCCAAAGGTCGACATCACCCTCGAGTTGGGCTTTGAGTGAACTTCCTTCGTTCACGATCGTCGCGAGTCGCTCTTTGCCATCCTGAATGGTTGGCTTGATCTCGAAGTGTTCAAGAGTCTCGAGTGCCGCTTCGAGGCTGGCCGCACGATCGGTTCCAAACAGCAGTTCGAGTGTCGACTTGGTTGGCGCTGCAGCAAGCGCGTCTGTGGGACCGAGCTGCATCTCACCCGTCTGTGATGGGAGGTGAATCACGAGCATCTGGCCTGCTCCAATGATCGACTGCGTTGCTGCCACGGTGGCGGTGCGGGGTATCGCGATTCCCTTCTCAATCGAGAGCGTGAGCTCGAGGACGCTCTGCAGCGGATCATCCGCTGGGACCAGCGCGACAGACTTCACCGATCCGAATTGCACGCCTCCCATCACAACGGGTGTCCCTTTCGAAATCCCCTCAACACCGATCGAAAGCGGGAATCGCACAACGACGTCAACCTTCGGTGGACCCGTGAGCGATGGAAGGCTGCAGAGTCCAAAAAACACAATGCCAAGGGCGAGCGACACCAGGGCGCCAATGCGAACATCGCGGTGAGAATTGCCCTGCGTGAGGTCCACGAACTACTTCGCTTGTGTCTCGCCTGCTGGTGCTGGCGCCAACAAGACATCATTGAGCCGCTTCTGAGCGACCTCGTACTTCGTCAACGCATCAAGCACCATGGTCTGAACCGCCTCGCGGAACTTTGCGTCCGACTCATATCGCCCCGGATCGCGTTCGACCACGAGTCGAAGCGAATCTCCTGCAGCGCGCAGATCGCCCGCAGCCATCGCGAAACTCCGCGCGCTTTCGTAGAGATTCTCGTGGGCGATCTGGTCGCTGTTGGGTTGATAGAGGATCTTCCAAGGGCTTCTTCGCACCTCCATCGCAGCCAACTTCAGTTGCCCAGTCGATGTCCTGAGGTTCGAGAGAGTCTCAGCGATGTCTGGGGAGCGCTCGAGAAGCAGGTTGTGCACAATGTCCATCGACTTGCCAAACCCATCGACCGTTGATTCTGCTTCGCGGAGTGTGCTGTCCACGAGGCCGAGGGTTTCCTGATTGATGTGCTTGAGCGCATCGTTTGCGCTGGCGAGGGCGGTATCGAGATTGCCAATCGACGCGTCGATCTTGGGGGCGTTGCGCACGAGCAACGCTTGCACCTCGGTCAAGCTCGCATCAAGTTTCTTCGCCGACGAGTCGGCGGCAACGAGCGTGTCCGAGATCTTGGTGCGCCACGAGCTGTAGTCCGTTCGAAAGTCCTGCACGACTGTGCTGGCGTTTTCGAGTGCCGGCACGATGCGTGTCTGGTACTCGGTTGGAACAGTCGCAAGAAACTTACTGAAAACCGCGATGTTGTCCACGATCTGGTCGGCCTTGGTCGCGTTGTATGGACCTAAGAGGGACGCGAGGACTCCGCTGCTCGGCGAGGCTTCGATGAGCGATCCCGCTGGCAGTTGTTCACCCGCAGTTCCGAGAGCGATGAAGTTAATCGCCGCAGTTGATCCGAGCAGGGGGAGCATCTTGATCGCAACCGCATCCGAATGAAGTCGCACTTCGGGGTCGACCTCAATGTGTGCATGGAGCGCCACCAGTTGACCCTCAGCGCCCATGACCGGTTCAACTGAAGTCACACTTCCACGCGAGAGACCACCAACGCGCACGTCGGCCCCCTTATTGAGACCGAACACGCCATCGGAGACGGTGAATCCAATGATGTAGGGCACTCGGTCGCTGAAGAAATCAAGCTTCGCGAGCGTGACCCCAACCAGCGCGAAGGCCAATAGGCCGCTCAGCAGAAAGAACCCCGTCTTGATTCCAGTTCCGTTCATCTCGGGAAGGCTACCGCGAACAACCCTACTGAACAGCGCGTGCGATCAACCGCCAACGAGCTCGTCGTTGGTCGGAAACCGCTTGAGAGCAGCGAGCAGCTGTTCGATTTGCACATGCGGTGGCATCGCCAACAGGCGTCGCCTGAGCGCCGTGATTGTCTTGAGTTCTTTCTCAGAAAGCATGAGGTGCTCCTTGCGTGTACCGCTGGCGGCAAGGTTGATTGAAGGAAAGATTCGCTTCTCGGAGATCGAGCGATCGAGAATCAACTCCATATTGCCGGTGCCCTTGAAC
>SXGR01520273.1_pt1 | contig 16756 bp, 13 predicted proteins | sample 3174711 | NCBI WGS metagenome assembly SXGR01 (sample SAMN11356860, study PRJNA531348) | freshwater metagenome | isolation source: freshwater sample F1-60 | place: China: Fuxian Lake, Yuxi | collected 2017-12-25
CTAAAAGTACAAACATGATATCGAGTATTATTATGGGAGGGCTAGGTAATCAATTATTTCAAATTTACACCACAATGGCACTTTCAATAGAAATTAAAACAACATTTAATTTTCCAAATAATAAACTAGAATCGGATAAAAGAAGTAATACATATTGGAATAGTTTTTTGAAAGAGTTAAATAAAAATACGTCGCGTGTAGATATAAAACAATTAAAATATCCTTTATATAAAGAAAAGGATTTCAGATATAATAAAATACAAATATTGCCTGAATTAATTATAAAGAATAGTAATATAATGTTATATGGTTATTTTCAGAGTTATAAATATTTTGATAAAGAAAGTGAAAACATTGCTCGATATATAAGGTTAGAAGAATCAAGACAATATGTAAGAAATCTATTTTATAAAAAATATGAAAACAATAATACAATATCGGTTCATTTTCGAATGGGTGATTATAAGAACCTACAAAATTGTCATCCTATTCTTGGTTATGAATATTATATAAATAGTATAAAGTTTATTTTAAATAAATTACAAAAAAATCGCGAAGAAAATGGTAAAACAAAATGGAAAATTTTATATTTTTGCGAAGAAGAAGATATTGTAGAAATAAAAAATAAAGTTGAGAAAATAAAGGTGGGATGTAGCGGATATATGGATTCAGAACTAGAACTAGAATTCGAAAGAGGCGGTGAACCTAAAATGGAAGACTGGCAACAACTATTATTAATGAGTTGTTGTCTGCACAATATAATAGCAAATAGCAGTTTTAGTTGGTGGGCAGCATATTTTAACAACAACCATGACAAAATTGTATGTTATCCTGGCAAATGGTTCGGACCACAGTTATCGCACCACGATACAAGGGACTTATGTCCGCCATCATGGAGTAAAATATAGCGTAGCTACACATGACGCAAACTACAAACTACTTTTGTAACAACATCGACATTGATGATGATGATGGTGATATTGTCATTGATGGTATTTTAGATAGAAGAGAAGTTTTACCTTGTTGTTTTTGTTGTATATGCTGTTGTTGATGTACTAAATGTGGTTTATCCAAGTCTTTCATTATATTTTCATAGTTTGTTTTTCTTTCTTCAATGTCACTATAGTCCTCTCGTTGAACGGCAACAATCGGAGCAAGCATATACCATGTATGCTGTTTTTGTAAGTTAATCCAAAATTTGTCAATGGCATAAATAATATGTTGGTCGGGCGTTTTCAACAAGTGTTCAATACCTGCTCTTATATTATCAATCAAAATATCATAGTAATCCCTTTTTACAATATAACCAGTAGTCGTTTGACAATGAGATACCTGTATACATGTGTCGTCGATTTTTCTATAAGGGGGTACATTATTTCCGGCAAGTAACAATACATTCCACCTGTTATCACCTCCGTGTTTGCTAAAAAATGTATTTATATGATTTACAAATGTTTCATTATTTAAAATTAATAAGTCATCTTCACAAATCATAACATATGGCCAGTTATTATTTTTCGCAAGTTGTAAACACTTTAAATGACTCATACTACATCCGACTCTACCATTTTTTAATTTAATAGCGTTAAATCGAATCGGATTTAAACCAACTCCTCGCAATTGACTCTCAATATGTATTTTTCTATCCGGTCTAGAAGTCAAATTAATATACAAACAATATTTTATATCTGTAAGTGATTTTATTAAAGGTGTATTATTATTAACTGATATATTATGATCCTCCACTACGTTCATATTTATATAACTAATATTTATATAACTAATATTTATATATACAGTAATAATAATTTTATATTATTATTAACGTAATATTATTATTACACCGACCAATAATAAAACATCAAGAAAATAAAATAAAAGATGAGAAATATTTATCCTTTTTAAGAGCATCTATTTTTTCTAACATTTTTCTAAATTTTAGTACAATGTTATGATTGTCGCGATTTGTTTCAAATAAAATAATCTCTTTTATCAATTCATGTTTAAGAAGCTTTTTTGTTTTTTTTGTTTCTTTTGTTTTATCATCTTTCGATTTTGTTATAGTTACTCCTAACCCATTATTATTATTTTTAATAATATTATAATAATTAGCAAGGTGTGTTAGCATTTTCATATTATAATTCATCGAGTAATCTAGTTCTAACATATATGAATTTTCCCAAATATACTTGGTTTTTATTTCGTCTATTGTAATTCTATACGAGTTTTCGGTATAGTTGTCAGTATTGTTGTCGTTGTCATTGTCATTGTAATTTTCGTTTGAGGACGATGTGAAGTGTGTCTTAGAATCTTCTATACCATCATATATAGGAGTATTACACTCTATTTCATTTTTTTCAGTTATTATGCAGTCATGCGCAAATAATAGTTCATCATAACTACTATCAGCACGCTTTAATTCTTTATACGGTTTTACACCGTCATTGGAGTGTTCATAGTGATCGGATTGATCGGATTGATCGGATTCTGTATCATATAAGTCAGGATTTCGAGACTTATGATTATTTTTAACTTCGAGCCAAAGATTATTAATTCTTTTCCATTCTTTTTTATTTTTTTCCTTTAACGTATTATCGACTAACATTTCAAACATAATAATAAACAATATTTACTATCTTTACTATTATTATGTTTATATAAATATTTATATCTTTTAATTTATTATATATGAAACCTATTAGTATAGTATAAATAATTTTAAGTTAAGTTAAGTTAAGTTTATGTAAATCTAAGAAATTTCTTCAAAAAGGTCCATATGCTTAAAAATAGTTTTATTTGTGATACTAGGATATTCCTTCATTTTTGGTTTTAAAATAGTGATAAATTCAACATTTTTAATAATACTTTCCCACACCGATAGAGTTTCACCTTTTCCTAAATAATCTTTTGATTTCGTAACTATGATAGATAAATTTTCAGTCAACTCTTCTACTTCATTAGATTTTTCAGGCTTGCTTATATAATTTAAAATGAGTGCTTGTAACTGTTTTATAATTTCAATAATTTCATCTTTACTAATAATTTTATTTATCATCAAGTTAACAACAAATAAACTCATAGCTCGACGTTTATCATTTGTTTTTGTATATTCGCAAAATTTATCATAATTTTTCTTAGGATCTACAAATTCAATAGACTCAAACAAATTCATAAACTCTTTAAAATTATCCTCAAAAATCTTTTTAAATATATCATAGTCACTCATCAATGAGTTAAATAACCTAGCATATAATGCCGAATAAAAACTGTTTGAACTAGCAATATTAAAAATCGAATATCCAATTTTCATCATATTTTCATGAGATGTATCATGTTCTATCAATTGAGAAATTTCAGCCTTAATATCCTTTATCATCGCCTCCTCGTTAGTATCCGTAATCTTATTCAAATATCCTCTAATATTATCCACATTTTTTTGAATACCTTCACTAACATGTTTCTGAGTTGTTTGAAAAGCGCGTATCGCCTCCCAATCATCATCTGTTATTTCAGAAGGTTTGGTTTTCGTTTTCTTAAAATTACCACCCATGATGCCACCTCCACCAACACCAACACCAATACCACCACCACCACCACCAACGCTACTTCCTAAACTATTAACAGACCTATTCTCCTTTTTCAAAAAAATAGGTGTTTTAATATATGTCGGAGCTCCAACTTGTTCAGAAAGTTTAGATATTATATCTAGCGTTTCTTGAGACAAATTACATATAAACCCCGCATTCGTAATGTCATCATAATCTGTTATACTATATTGTTTTGTAATTTTCACTGGAGAAGTAGTAGTAGCCATAAAATCCTAATATTATATATTAACAATTGTTTATATCTATTTTATTATTATTATTTATTATTTATTATTTATTAATATTAATAGCAATAAATTTTGTTAATATTAATAAATAAATAACAAATAAATACTTAAATGTATAAGAATATATAATATAGAATGTCAGGAAAATACCCCCCAGCGAATCGTAATAATAGATATAATAATGGAAATAATACAAACAAGTATATAAACGATGAATCTAATAAAGGTTCCGGTTCTGGTCCATCATTTGTAAATAATTATGATAATGGTAATAATACCAACAGGTATGATAATCGTCGTCTCAATAGAAATAATTCAAGAAATGATAATGGACATAGTTATAGTAACACTGAAAACCAAAATAGTGGTTTAAATATAAATAGGAATGAGATTAATACAAAACCGGTTAGTGATACTGTAGATGAGACTGTGTCAAACGCAACTACTCTCGAGGATAATATCTATATTCCAAAGGAATTTGATAAGTGGGAAGATTTGGAAGGTATAATAAGTGAAGAGCATATGCGCGGAATTTATGCATATGGGTTTGATTCGCCGAGTTTGATTCAAAGAAAGGCACTTCTTACCATTTTCGATAAAAAGGATATTATTGCTCAAGCACAGTCCGGTACAGGGAAAACGGGCGTTTTTACTATCGGTGTATTACACAAAATAAATCCTGAAATAAATAAAACACAGGCAATGATTTTGGCACCAACGAGGGAACTAGCAAAACAAATTTACGATGTAATTACGTCAATTGGGTCAATGATTAAAAATATTCGGTTCCATCTTCTTATTGGAGGAACGTCAACGGACGAGGATGCTCATCAGTTGAAAACTACTATGCCGCATATAATTGTAGGTTGTCCTGGGCGTGTATATGACATGATGCGACGCAATCATATAATTTCTAAAGATATCAACTTTCTTGTATTGGATGAAGCCGATGAAATGCTTTCTGTCGGTTTTAAAGACCAAATCTATAATATTTTCCAGTATTTGAACCCGGATATTCAGGTTGGATTGTTTAGTGCAACGATGCCGAATGAGTTACAGTCTCTTACAGATAAATTTATGCGCAACCCTGTTCGTATCTTGGTGAAGTCAGATATGCTTACACTCGAGGGCATCAAACAGTACTATGTTGCTCTCAATGATGACACACAGAAGTATGCTACACTAAAGGATATTTTTAATATTATTTCAATGTCACAGTGTATCATATATTGTAACAGTATTAAGCGTGTGATGGACTTAACTGACGCAATGATTAATGATGGATTTCCTGTATGTTGTATTCATAGTAATATGGATAAGGCAAAGCGTGATGAAGCATATACGGATTTTAAAGCGGGTAAACATCGTGTTCTCATATCTTCAAATGTAACATCTCGTGGCATTGATGTCCAACAAGTTAGAACAGTTTTGAATTTTGATTTGCCTAAATGTATATTTAATTACTTGCATCGTATTGGGAGGTCTGGGCGATGGGGTAGGAAAGGAACGGCTATTAATTTTGTTACTAGGTGGGATCTTAAAACAATGAAAGATATTGAGCGTCATTATCATACTATTGTAGATGAGTTGCCTTCGAATATTACAATTGACTAAGTTATACATAACGAGTAATACATTCTATTAAGATAGTTAAGATAGTTAAGACAATAATAAAATAAATTCGTATATTTATTTTATTATTTATATTTTAACATATAAATATGTTTGATCTTGAAAAATATTTAACAGAATTGAAAGATGAACAGATGAAAAAGCTCGAAGCTTTGAATGGCAACATTGGTGGTAGTAATACGGAAAATACTAAAGGCAATCCTAATACTAAAGATGGCGCAACATCATCATCGTCATCATCGCTATCGTCGTCATCATTTAAATTTCCTATTGCCTACTTAGAGAACAAACAAGAAATTAATGAGAATATTATAAATGATTTAGAATTAGTAGAATCGAAGGACCCAGAAGGACAGTCAATGTATAGCCATATATTTAACCCTGAATCAATATTTAGCAAGAAATTTTTAAATAAGTGGAGTAAATATTATACAACTGATGTTCCCTTTTTAAAGGATTCGCAGCTTTTTTATAAGTCTTACAGTAACCAATATGGCGGTGATTTAAAGACACCAATAAAAATGAATATAGACGAAAATGAATCAACAATTGACCCACATGATATTTTTAAAAAAATAGATGCTTTATGGATTGACATTGCTGGAGATAAAAATTTCAAACAACGTTTTAACTATATCGAAATTCCAATTTTGGACAGACTTAATAAGTCGCCAGGATTTTTACAAATATTGAGTCTTTACAATCTTACATCCCCTGTTATTTCTCTTCTTTCTCCACTCATATTACTTATTATACCATTCTTTATTTTGAAATTTCAAAAGGTAGATGTTACTGTTTCTGGATATATAGCAACACTTAAGAGAATATTTGCTACACATCCTATTGGTAAAATGTTTACTTTATTGGATTTTTCAAGTATGCCTTGGGATAAGCGGATATATGTTTTAATGTCATTTGTATTTTATGTTATTCAGGTTTATCAAAATATAATGTCGTGTTATCAATTCTACAAAAATATGATTTTAATTCATAAAAATATTTTTATTCTTCGTGACTATTTTAGGTACACGACCAAGAACATGTCACATATTATAGACATATCATCTTCATTAGAAACATATAGTAACTTTTCTGAAGAACTTACACATAATAAAGAGAAACTGGAAAAACTCTGTAAAGTATTTGATAAAATAAAACCATTCAAGATTTCATTTGGTAAGATGCTTGATATTGGTAAAATTATGAAGCTAAATTATGAAATATTTGTAGATAATGATATTAAACAATGTGTTGATTATAGTTTCGGATTCAATGCCTTTTACGAACAAGTTGACCACTTAAAGAGCATAATTGATAATGGTAGAATAAATATGTGTTCTTTTATTGATGCTAGCGTTGTAGAAGAGGTGGAGTATAAGGAGGAGAAGGTAGAGAATGAGGAGAATGTAGAGAAGGTAGAACAAGATGAAACAAGTGATAGAAAAAAACATAAAAAACACAAATCAAACAAATCAAATAAGTCTGACAAATCAAATAAGTCTGACAAATCAAATAAGTCTGACAAATCAAATAAGTCTACTATATCGGCTGTATCTACAAAATCTAAAGATACTGACTATTCGAACACGACATCAAAAGCAAAGAATATTACAAAATTTAAAAATTTATACTATCCTCCACATGAAAATCCTGTAAAAAATAGCGTGACTATAGATAAAAAGATTATAATTACTGGACCGAATGCTGCTGGTAAAACTACGGTTATTAAATCAACATTGATGAATATTATATTATCTCAACAGATAGGATATGGATTTTATGAAACCGCTGAAATTAAGCCATATGATTATTTACACTGCTATTTGAATATCCCCGATACATCAGGACGTGATAGTTTATTTCAAGCAGAATCTAGAAGATGTAAAGAAATTCTGGATTGTTTAGAGAAAAATAGTGATAAAAACCATTTTTGTATTTTTGACGAATTGTATTCAGGAACAAACCCATATGAAGCAGTTGCTAGTGCATACGGATATATAGATTATTTGTCTGGTATGAAAAATGTAGATTTAATGCTTACTACTCACTATATTGAGTTATGTAAGAATTTGAAATCAAATAATAGTGTTAAGAATTACCATATGAGTGTAAATATGCTTGCCGATCATAATGTAGAATATTTATATAAATTTAAAAAAGGAATATCGACAATTAAGGGAGGAATAAAAGTTCTATATGATTTAGAATATCCTGAAGCAATTATTACAAATACTAAAAGAATTCTTGGTTCTATGTAATTAAGTATTTTACAAAATAACAAAATATTATTAAGCGTTAAATATTTTATTTTTATTTATGTATAAAAATAAAAGATGTATCTATTTGATTCGCAAACTATTTTTAGTCTATTAATTACATTATTAATCGGTGTAGCATTATATTATTATATAAAATATAAATATCGTGTTTTAGAGCTTACACAACGCGAGCAAGCGAAAATATTACAAAGTGTAATAATGTCCATGAATTCAAATAATCAAAATATAATGAGCATGTTTCATAATAAAAGCCAAGAAGAAGTTATATCTGAATCTGTGAACAACGATATTAATAGATTTAATCAAGTGAATTCAAATAATGAATTAATTGATGTTTCTGATGATAGCGAGGACAGCAGCAGTGAGAGCAGTGAGAGCAGTGAGAGCAGTGAGAGCAGCGATGAAAGCAGTGAGAGTGGTGATAGTGGAAGCGAATGTGATGGCGACCATGACCACGACCATGAAGTTACCGACAATAATACAAGAAAAATCTTATTTACAGGGAATAATGATTCTCATCTTGTAGAACATTTAGACGGACCTGATGTAAAAGTAATCGAGTTAACACATCCTTTGTATCCTAAAAACAATAGCGAAGAGTATAACAATAAAGATGATGGAGACTACGATGATGAAGACGATGATGACGCCGATGATGATGAAGATAGCGATAGTGAGTCAGTACCATCCGATATTGATGGACATAATGAACCTGATATAAAAGATGAGAAGCATGAGATTCGTGAGATTAAGGAAAATGTTGTTATTACCGAAACAAATAATCAAAACACACAAAATACGCAAAATATTCAAAATATTCAAATAGATTTAGAAACAGATAATATTTCTGAAGTTATTTCAGTAGACAATTCTTTAGATAATCTATCTGTAAAAACAGTTTTTAAAACTAAGGATAACAACAATAACAACAAGGATTCGGAAACACATTCTGATTATAATTCAATGAATGTACAGTCTCTTAGACAACTTCTTAAAAATAAGCTATCAACTGAAGGTTCGCATATGAGCGAGGCATCTATTAATAAATTAACAAAAAAAGATTTGATTAAAAATCTATCATAATTGAGAAAATATATAAGAAATAGTTAACTATATATAAAATTATAAAAATTATAAAATTAATAATATTAATATGAATTCAAATGTTAATATTATTTTTATCTAGATTTAGTATATATTATACAGTCATATAATAAATGTCTTGGGCTACTTGTTATGCAGGATCAGATAATATCCATTTCAACTTCCCACCCATTATGATGGACGGTCGCAATTATGCAACATGGCAGCCTGGAGCTGTTGTAAATGAACAAATACGTGAAAATAATAACATAACCTCAAATTGGGACTATAGAACATTTTTACAAAAAAATGCCATTAAAATCATGAAAGCAAATTCCATATCATCTTGTAATAACTGCGGGGCATGTCCTACTATGTATACAGGACCCCAAAATCCCGTAACACAATCAAGTACACCTTATGTTTTTTCATCCGCTCTCGATAACAGCCAACCATTCGGTTATGAAACAAGCGATCTTAAAAATGTGTATCTTTCTCGATACGAACTTCAAAGTCGCATGATGGCGCCAGCTCTTACACAGTATCAGTACTTGGTTGACGGAATTCCAAGATCAATTTAAACCACAAATACAAACACAATACAAACACAAATACAAATACAATACAAACACAAACACAAATACAAATATAAAATAATGTTTTACTTTTATAAGTTAAAATATTTTTTCCCTATCACAAAATTCAATCCTTTTTGTATATTATCAATCTCATAAATAAAAAACAATCCTACAAACGTTGATGTAATACAGTCTATAGTGTAATGATTTCTAGATGCACATATTAATATGAATGCTAAACCATAAAAAATAAAGTATAGTAACCAATATGCAGACCCATAGCATCGATAAAGAAGTCCTAATTGAAAAACAATATTTATAAAATGTCCACTAATTCCCAGATTATTACATGAACCCATATTCATAGCCGTTTTAAAAAAATTAGAACCAAATGTACACGTCTTGCTACTATCTGGAAGAGTTGTAGACACGTAATAAATATATGTAACTAAACGCATCAATAAAAATACGAAAAAATACAAACAAATATACTGATACTTACCATTTATAACAAAAATAGTTAAAAAAACGAATGAAAAAAACGAAACAAATAAATCGCTTACCACATCTAAATTTCGAATAATCGGAATACTTTCCTGTATAATATCTGGAATTTTTATATTGTTAATCGGTTTACCCTTTTCATATGCATATTTGTTGACGAATATTTCTGCCGAACAACACACCACAAATAATAATATGAATAAACACACTAGTTTAAAATATATACTTTTCATTATTACAAAAATGTCTTTACCTTATTATAATGACAGAATAAAAATAAATATAAAACAATATAAAACAATATAAAACAATATAAAACAATATAAAACAAATATAAAACTATACTTGTTGTAAATACATATATATAAAATGAAAACCGTTCTTAGTTTTGATGTAGGTATGAAAAATTTAGCATACTGTCTGTTTCAGATTGGGAATGGTGTTGATAATTTGACAGATTATAAAGTATTACAATGGGAGGTTATAAATTTATGTACTCCCATAGTGAAAAAATGTAACAACGGTGATTGTACAGAAATTGCTAAATATTGTAAAATGTTTAAGGTGTGCGAACAAGACAACGACAACGACGATGACAACAACGACGATGACAACAACGACAACGATAATGAAGAAACAGTTATTATTGATTATTATTGTAGTAAACACGCAAGAAAGTGTAAATTTAAGATACCACCAAGTGAACTTGATATGAAAAAAATAAAAAAGAAGAAATTAGTAGATATTAAGAGTATTATTGATAAATATAATGTAGCTCCTATTTTAATTAAATCTCACGAATCTCATACGCCTCATACGCCTCATACCTTTATAGAATCTATAGAATCTATAGAACCCACGCCTTCACACTCATCGGCACCATCAAGTGCTCCTAAAAGACAAAAAAACACGAAAGAACAAATGTTGGATATGATACAATACGAATTAGATAAAAATTATTTAGAAAATATAGAAAATGTAAGAGCTGATCAGATTGATTTATTAACGCTTGGTAAAAACATGATGACAGAATTAGATAAATTTGTAATGCCCTATATAGGAGAAGCGGGAGACTCGGGAGATTTAGGAAATATGGGAGGGCTGGCCAAATATAAAATAGATATTGTAATCATAGAGAACCAAATAAGCACGATAGCAAGTAGAATGAAGACGCTTCAAGGTATGATAGCGCAATATTTTATAATGAGAGGAACTCCATGTATAGAATTCATATCAGCCGCAAATAAATTAAAAATGTTTATGACTAAAAAGAAAACAACATATACTGAACGAAAAATAGAAAGTGTAGAAGTAACAAAAGAACTATTAGAAAAATTACCACAGTTTGAAAAATACAGAGGATGTTTAGAGAAAAATAAAAAAAAAGATGATTTAGCTGACTGTTTTCTACAAGGAATCTATTATCTTACATTAAAAAATATGATAAATATTCAGTTATAAATATTAATTATTAACATTTAATTATTAACATTTAATTATTTATATTTAATTATTAATATTTATATTTATAATGCGCACAAACTTAAAATTAAAGTTCTAAATTATAAATAATATGGCTGACGGAATCATTGATCTTGGAAATTTATCAGAACTTGATAATAGTTTTATTGGAGGAAGTAGAAGTGGAGGAGGCGGAGGTAGTCGCGGTAGTTCTAAGACAGTAAACTTCGGAGGAGGTTTAGAGCTTTTGATGAATGATAAATTAAAATCTGGAAATAAAGGTGGGGGAGATGGAAATATTGATATAGACGATTTAAATGAATTAGAGGATGAGTTAAATGAACTATCCGAATCTGTAAATCCTAACAAAGTAACTAAAAATTTTAAATCCGACTTCTTTAGTGGTTCGAGTATAAAATTAAACAATTATGATAATACCGATGATCATAGTGATGGAGGATATTCAGAATCTAAATATAACTTAGGTGGATTAAGTGGACCTCCTGCTGGTGGAAGTAACACTAGTGGCGTTGGTACATCTACAGCGAATACTGACCCTGATAAAAAAACATGGGACGGTTTTGGAAAATTCAGTAATGTACCCATGAACCCTGACGCTCCCATCGACTCAACACCTCAAATGTCCAAAGAAGAATTACTTCGCGAGAAATTCAAAATTCTTCAAAAATTAGAAGAACTCGAGACAAAAGGCATTCGCCTTACAAAAAAATATACTATGGAGTCATCTCTTCTCGAAATGAAAGGTGAATATGAAACACATGTAGAAGAAAGAGAAAGGAAAAACAGTATTAAATTTCAACAAAAATTGCTTATGACCGCAATCACCGGTATTGAATTCTTAAACAATAAATTTGACCCGTTTGATTTGAAGCTTGATGGATGGTCAGAACAAATCAATGAAAATGTAGATGACTATGATGAGATTTTTGCCGAACTTCATGAGAAATATAAGTCTAAAGCAAAGATGGCGCCAGAATTGAAGTTGCTCTTTCAACTTGGAGGAAGCGCAATTATGCTTCATATGACAAATACTATGTTTAAATCCGCGATGCCTGGTATGGACGATATTATGAGACAAAATCCCGAGCTCATGAAACAGTTTACACAAGCCGCTGTAAATACTATGTCGCAATCATCACCCAATTTTGGTAACTTTATGGGAGACATGATGGGAGGTATGGGTGGCGGAGCGCAACAACAGCAGCCACCAAGCAATTTTAATAACCAGAGACCTCCTCCTCCACCAGTAGCTACAAAAGGCCCCAATTCAATTCCTCCACCTAGAAGGGAAGGTGATATTTCAAATCGCCCTGATTTAAATTTCGGAAGAGGGAATATGAACGATGGTGTAAATCTGTCTGAAAATTATATAAACCCTTATGAATCAAAGAGCACACGTGGTGTACCTCCTCCACTTCCCCAAAATCCGCGACCTGAAATGAGAGGGCCATCTGATATTAATAACATTTTGTCAGGACTAAAGACAAAGAACGTAAATATCACAGCATCGTCATCGACATCAAACGCAAACCAAGCATCTGAAGATAAAGGAAGCACAATTAGTATATCCGAATTGAAAGATTTACAAAATGATAATATGCCGAATAAGACAAAACGTAAACCTAAATCTGAACGCAACACTATTAGTTTAGATATTTAATGATTTAATGATTTAACGATTTATATATAAATATTATATTACAATAATATTTATATAAATGATTTCTATTGTAGCTTTAGTTGACTATAACAACAATAACAATAGCAACAACAATAATAGCAATACAGACAAAGCGTTCGATGATTCAATTACTTCTATTATAAATCAAACATATAAGGAATGGGAATTAAAAATTGTATTATATAACATAAAGCAAAATGATACGAGTGTAATACAAAATTATAAAGATATAGATAGTCGTATAGATATTATAAAATATTATGACAACGAAATAAATACTCCGGCAAATGCACTTATAAAGGCTGCCGAACACGAATGTAAATATAACCATATTGCGGTTTTATATATGAACAATATTTGGGCACCAAATAAATTAGAATTACAGACAAATTTAATTTTAAAGTACCCTAGAATAGATGTATTGGGAAGTAAGAGTAGACATGAAAACGAAGTATCTTGTATTAAAGAAGGGGAATTGTATCATTATAATATATTTAAAATAAATCCTTTTGTAAATTCAACAGTAATTATTAAAAAGAATATTTTAAAAAATTTAGAAATTGTCAATGTCAATGTCGATGTCAACGTGCCTATAGAAATTGACAACGTATTAAATGCTTTATGGGTACAATTCGCTATTCAACAATGCGTATTATACAATAGTGGCGATATAACAGTAAAACATAATGATATTAAAACTTTTTTACACTATAAGGAATGCTATGATACAGCCATGTTCAAACAAATATTAGATTATTTTAAATCAAAATATATAAGAGTCAAATTTTTTAGCGATTACTGTGCTTCTGCACACTGTAAACAAGAATATGAAAGAATATGCCTTGTTCAAAATATAGACTACTACGGTAAAACCAAAAAAATATATTTTACAACCACAGAAACATATACACACGCAATTATATTGAATTGTCCTACTCCAGCAAATTTACAAGTACCGCCTAAAAACGTTATCGGTTTTGCTCAAGAACCACACGATACACCGTTTCTAAAAATTCATCAAAATAATTTTATAGAATACGCCTTTAAAAATATAGGAAAATACTTCATCGGCTCCGTTGATAAATTCCCAACACCAACCTTTGTAGGGCATCACGGTTTTCTATGTTATGAAACCCCTAAACCATTGCCTTTTAGACCACAAAAATCAAAAATAATGTCGATTATGGTGTCGCATAAAACATATACACCAGGTCACCAATATCGCCACATAATTGCTCGACATATTCTAAAATACAATTGGCCAATAGATATTTGGGGTAATGGGGTGGATAATTATAAACGGGAATTCCCTAATAATAAATATATAAAGAGTAGTTTTAAATCGATGGAGGAGATGTGTAAGAATTATTTATTTACGATTGCGATTGAGAATACGAGTCATGACCATTATTTTACGGAGAAAATAATAAACCCATTTATAAACAATACGGTTCCTCTATATTGGGGGTGTAAAAAAGTGGAAGAATATTTCCCCAAACATACTATTCGTCTTACAGGAAATATTACTAGAGATGTTATCATTATTCATAGTGTACTAAGAAACCCGAATAAATATATTGCCGAATATAAGATAGACCAAGAAATGGTACTAAATAAAGTTAATCTTGTTAAAAATATTGAAATAATGTTTGAATAAAATTATAGACCCTTACACCTTTACACCCTTGAAGATTTTACATATTTATTTTTTCAAATAGTCATTCAAATAGTCATTCAAATAGTCATTCATTTGTTTTGGATAGTCAGTTATAATACCATCAACGCCGTAGTCGACATTTTTTCTAAATGTATTCATGTCATTGATAGTCCATGGTAAAACTTCAAAACCACTTTCCTGTAATTTTTTAACAATTTGTTTATCTAATGAGTTATATTTGGGGGATATTATTTTAACACCTAACTGATTCGACGTATTAATTAAACTATCAATATTTTGTATTTTGTCCTCTATTAAATATGATGTTGTTATAGAGTGGTCTATTTCTTTCACATATTTTAAAGCCCTTATGTCAAAAGATTGTATAATAACGTCATTGGTAATATTATATTTATGAAGTATATTTATTAATTTTTTAGAAAAATTATATACTTCATCGTTGGTATCAAGAGACGTTTCTGTTTTTATTTCAATACTCATTTTTATATTTTTATTTTTATATTCTGTTTGAATTAGGTTAATCAATTCTATAAAAGTCGGGATTTTCTCGCCGGGAACGGTTTGTTGATTTGGGAATTTTATATTTTTTTTAGAACCACAGTCGTATTCTTTTATTTCTTTTAATGATAGTGTCTTTATAGGTTTACTAACACCGTCGCAAATCTCGATATTTATACTTTTATCGTGATAAATTACTATTTCATTATCTTTTGTAATTTGGAGATCTAATTCTAGAACATCTATATTGTTTTCTATTGCGTATTTAAATGCAGCAAGTGTATTTTCAGGGAGAACACCACGCGCTCCGCTATGACCTTGTATTTGTACTTTTTTATTTTTACCTGGTATATAATATTCATATAATCGTAAAAATATAATTATACAAACTACTGAGTAAATTTTTATACGATTATGTATCATAAAAGTATCCAGTTTTTTTGTAATATAATACGATAAGTCATGAAATATATAATTTTTATTCATTTTACATAAGTTATTTTCAAAGATTGTTAAAAAACATTTATTATTTGTAAATATCCATGAAAGTAAAGTAATAATTAACATAGTTGTCGTAACCCATAAAATAGAAATCGGTGCTAAAAATCCATAAAATACATAATATATACATAAATGGTGTAATGAACGAATTATTTCTCCAAGTAAAGACTTACATGGTTTATCATTAACTATTTGAACTATATAAGATCATATAAATACAATCGCCCCAATTGAAAAAAATAATATTTTATAACCTTTTGTATTAGATAGGTCATTAAATTTTTGTACTAATTCGAGCATATAATAAACAAAAATTATATACAATAGGTTAATATTATATATACAATAAGTCAATATTATATATAAAATAAATTATATCTCACGTCTGTGATGTTAAGAAAGAGGCAAATGATAACCAAATAACATATGGAATTAAACAGTAGCCAGCAATATGACTAACCGAAAAAAATAATACCGTAACTATTAGAGCAAATATAGCTAATAAGATTAGAGTGATAGTAGCAAAAAATTTGTTGGGATAATGTATAAAATATGGCCACCAAGTCATGACTAGTAAAACCTGAATAGCATACAAAATTAAATAAAATTGCTTACTACTTATACTCAAGTTTTTACTATTCCATATAATATAAGAGGAATATCCCAGTAATAAATATAAAATAGGCCACACAATACCAAATAACCATGATGGAGGATTTAAATAAGATTTTACCTTTGGTATTTTTTTACGAGATACAAAATAACCGGACCCCATCCCTAAAATAATGGGAGCTGTTAATAAAATATAAGAGATGATATCATTCTTATTTTTAGACATTTAAAATAGGTTTATAGTTAACACTATAGTATATGAAAATATAATATATCAAAATATATCAAATATATTATTTTTGTCGTAAATGAGTTATAATTATCTTATAATATTATTTAGATTAAATAACTGCAGATATAAGTAAATCAATATGTCTAATAATACTAATACTA
>SXGR01084674.1_pt1 | contig 16753 bp, 14 predicted proteins | sample 3174711 | NCBI WGS metagenome assembly SXGR01 (sample SAMN11356860, study PRJNA531348) | freshwater metagenome | isolation source: freshwater sample F1-60 | place: China: Fuxian Lake, Yuxi | collected 2017-12-25
CTGCCGTTGTCGAGCAACGCACAGGTGTGTGCCGCACCAGTCGCAAGCAGCGTGGCCGTACGACCCGTCCCAAGATCCACCGCTGGTAGGGCATCTCCCATGGCGAAAGACGTCCGCCCGATATCGCTGGTGCTTCCATAACCCAACCGACCGTTGTCTCCTTCGCCGAAACACTTCACAGTCCCGTTGTCGAGCAACGCGCAGGTGTGGATGGTCCCGGTTGACACCGAGCGCACCGTGCGACCAGTACCAAGGCTCACGGCAACTAGGGCGTCGCCCATCTCCGCAGTCGAATCACCCAGCGTGGCCGTGCCACCTGAGCCAATCTGCCCGGCGGCATTGGAGCCGAAGCACTTCAACTCGCCCTCGTCGAGTACCACGCACGTATGCGACTCGCCCGCATCGAGATAGCGAGACAGCGCTGCGATCTGAGTCGGCGACCCATCCGCCTGGGTCGCCGACGTGCCAGCCGAATCTGCAGTAACGCGATGCACGGAAAGAATCCCTGATATCGCGACAATCGACGTAATGACGATGAATGTTCTGCTTCGGTGTGACATGGTCGCCAAAGATACAAATTCGGACGATGAGAATGCCGAACCGTTAACAGATTTTTTCAGATTCGTTTATCAATCTGAAACTTGCATCAATGTCATTCGCAAAATACGACAGTCGCTCTCAATGATGCCCGCATCGTGATCCACCGTTACGGTGTGCTCATGCAGATTCTCCGAACCCCCGACGAACGGTTTGTCGATCTCCCCGACTGGACTTTCCAGCCCACGTACACGCAGGTAACGCAAGGCGCCGACACCCTCCGTATCGCCCACTACGAGGCTGGTCCCCGCGATGCCGTCACCACGGTGTTGTGCATGCACGGCGAACCGAGCTGGTCGTACCTCTATCGCAAGATGATTCCGGTCTTCACCGCGGCTGGCCATCGTGTGGTCGCCCCGGATCTCGTCGGCTTTGGTCGCAGCGACAAGCCTGCACATACGACCGACTACACCTATGAGCGCCATGTCGACTGGATGAGTCAGTGGCTCGTTGCCAACGACCTCGGTTCACTCACGCTCGTGTGTCAGGACTGGGGTGGCCTCATCGGCCTACGGCTGCTCGCCGCATTTCCCGATCGTTTCGCGCGACTCGTCGTGGCAAACACCTTCTTGCCGGTGGGGGATCGCCCTCCGGGTGACGGGTTCATGAGGTGGCGCAAGTTCAGCCAGGAAGTGCCGCAATTCCCCGTTGGAAGGATCGTCGAGGGCGGTTGTGCGCGCAAACCACTTGCACCAGAGGTGGTCGCCGCATACGACGCCCCGTTCCCCGACGAAACGTACAAGGCAGGTGCACGAGTGTTTCCCACTCTCGTACCCATCAGCCTCGACGATCCGTCTTCGGCGGCCAATCAAGCAGCGTGGAAGGTGCTCGAGGGTTTCAACAAACCGGTACTCACTGCGTTCAGCGATTCGGATCCCGTTACTGGGGGCGGTGAACGTGGATTTCAGCAGAGAGTGCCCGGCACCAACGGCCAACCGCACACCACCATCGTGAACGCCGGACACTTCCTACAAGAGGATGCTGGCGAAGAACTCGCTCGTGTGGTGAACGACTTCATCGCTCGCAACCCGTAAGGCGCGCTAGTGCTGGAGGCGCCACGCCGCGAGCGTGTTTTCGATGAGACACGCCACGGTCATTGGTCCCGTTCCGCCGGGCATGGGAGTGATTGCTCCCGCGACTGATTGCACGGCATCGAAGTCCACATCACCCACGATGCCCTTCTCACCGTGCGAGATACCGACGTCAACCACCCATGCTCCTGGTTTGACGTGCGCACGACCAATGCTGCGAGCCTGACCCGTTGCCGAGACGAGAATGTCGGCCTCGCGACACACCTCCACCAGGTCGGTGGTGCGACTGTGCGCCAACGTGACCGTTGCATCGATTCCCTTGCGAGCCAACAAGACCGAGAGTGGCAAACCAACGAGTGGCGAACGACCCACCACCACTGCTCGTTTACCGACGGTTGATGCACCGTAGTACTGCAGCAGACGAAGCACACCGAGTGGTGTGCACGGCACCAGCGAGTCCATCCCCCGCATGAATCGTCCCATCGACACCGTGGTGAGCCCGTCCACGTCCTTGTCGACCGGAATCAGCGCCAACAATTTCTCGCCATCCAAATGCGCAGGCACCGGTTGTTGCACGAGGATGCCACTCACACTCGGATCATTGGCCAGCGCCCGCACGAGACGCTCGGCATCGTCTTGGGTGGCCGAAGCAGGCAACGTTTCGTTGCGACTGGTCATTCCGGCAAGTTGGGCCTGACGATGCTTGTTGCGAACATACACCTGCGATGGACCATCGTCTCCAATCAATACGGTCGCCAAGCAGGGAACGCTCGACAGGTCGGCCACCTCGCGGGCAACGTCAGCAATCATGCGGTCACGAAGTGCGCTGCCGTCCAGCACCAGCGCCCCACCAGTGGTGTGCTTGGCGTCAGTCATCGCTTTCACGCTATTGCGACATCGCGCGTAGGCTAGGTAAGCCGCGCCACAGCGCGAAGGAGCACCAATGTCACCATCTTCCTCTGGTTCACCCCGCAAGATTGCCCCTGCTACCGGCAAGTTGGGTGTACTCACCGTAGGGCTCGGCGCAGTATCGAGCACCCTCATCGCCGGTGTCGAACTCGCCAAGCGAGGCATGGCTACACCAATCGGCTCTCTCGCGCAGATGGGTTCGATTCGACTCGGCAAGCGCACCGACAACCGATCGCCAATGATCAAGGATTTCGTGCCACTCGCCAAGTTGGAGGACATCGAGTGGGGCGCATGGGATCCGTTTCCGGACGACGCTTATGTAGCCGCGCAGCGCGCGGGCGTGCTCGAGGGCCCTCGACACATCGAGGCGATCTCCGATACCTTGCGCGCCATTCGCCCGATGAAGGCGGCGTTCGACCGCGAGTACGTGAAGAACATCAGCGCCGACAACACGCTCGGCACCATCAACAAGCGTGCGATGTTGAACGCCATCCGCGAAGACATCAATCGTTTCCGTGACGAAAAGAAAGTCGATCGCATGGTGATGATTTGGTGTGCTTCCACGGAGAAGTTCATCGAGCCGGGCCCCGCACACCGCGACCTGGAAAGTTTCGAAAAGGCAATCGATGCCAACGACCCCACCATCGCTCCGTCGATGTTGTATGCCTATGCAGCAATTCTCGAAGGTATTCCTTTCGCCAATGGTGCTCCGAACCTGGCCGTCGACACTCCGGTGCTACGCGATCTTGCCACCAAGCACGGCGTTGCCATCAGCGGTAAGGACTTCAAGACGGGTCAAACGATGGTGAAAACCGTCATCGCCCCGATGTTGAAGGCTCGCATGCTCGGGCTTTCCGGTTGGTACTCCACCAACATTCTCGGCAACCGCGACGGTGAAGTACTCGACGACCCCGAGAACTTCAAAACCAAGGAAGAGTCAAAGCTCGGCGTGCTGGAGAACATCCTCCAGCCCGAGAAGTATCCGGAGTTGTACGGCAACGTCTTCCACAAAGTTCGAATCAACTACTACCCACCACGCGGTGACAACAAAGAGGGTTGGGACAACATCGATATCTTCGGTTGGCTCGGATATCCGATGCAAATCAAGATCGACTTCCTGTGCCGTGACTCCATCTTGGCTGCTCCGCTGGCGCTCGACCTCGTGCTGTTTTCCGACTTGGCACAGCGAGCCGGACTGGGTGGCAGTCAGGAGTGGTTGTCGTTCTATTACAAGAGCCCACAGGTTGCAGAAGGTCTCTACCCCGAGCACGACTTGTTCATCCAGCTCACCAAGTTGAAGAACACCCTGCGTTGGATGATGGGCGAAGAGCAGATCACCCATCTCGGTCGCGAGTACTACGACGAAGTCTGAGCAATGACTCCCGCACGGCGCGAGATTCGCTAGCAGTGACACCCCAACGACGAGCCGCCACGCTGCGGTTCATTCTCGACATCATCTGCGTGGTGATCTTCGTGATCGTTGGACGACGCAATCACAACGAAACCACCGATGCCGTCGGCACGTTGCGGACTGCCGCTCCCTTCCTCATCGCGCTGCTCGGCGCATGGGTTGGTGCCAAAGCGTGGCGAGCACCACGCACGCTGTCCACGGGAGTCGTGTTGTGGATCGTTACCACTGGTGTGGGTTTGGGAATCCGTCGGTTCGTCTTTGGTGATGGCATCGCGACGCCGTTCGTGATCGTGGCAACGCTCGTACTCGGCTTGTTGCTGGTGGGCACCCGCCTCCAAAAGCGCGGGCCCCAGCCGAGCACTAGCTGAAGACGAGCAACCTCACACCCACGTCATCGCCAACGTTCTTTTGTCAGTTGATGATGTTCGTGATGGCACCGGTTTCGGCACCCTGCACGAGCTTGGCGTACTTGGCCAGCACACCGCTGGTGTAGCGGGGCGGATTCGGCTTCCAGCCACGATGTCGCTCGGTCATCGTGGCGTCATCCACGAGGAGATCCAACTTCTTGTTCGGCACATCGATGCGTATGCGATCACCATCACTGACGAACGCAATCGGTCCGCCGTCGGCCGCTTCTGGTGCAACATGTCCGATACAAAAACCCCATGTGCCGCCACTGAACCGCCCGTCGGTAATCAACGCGCAGTCCGCGCCACGACCGGCACCCTTGAGTGCACCGGTGATCGCGAGCATCTCACGCATCCCCGGCCCACCTTTGGGGCCTTCATAACGAATCACCAACACGGTGCCCGGCGTGATGTCACCCGCCATGATTGCGGCCATCGCGCCGTCTTCACCGTCGAACACCCTCGCCACACCTTCGAAGGTCATCTGATTTTTCGAAAGTCCTGCCACCTTCACCACGGAGCCCTTGGGGGCGAGCGAACCGCTCAAGATGTTGATTCCACCTTCGGCGTGGATGGGATTGCTCACCGTATGCACCACGTCATTGTCGGGTGCCGGTGGGTTGATCTCCGCCAGATTTTCCGCCATTGTCTTGCCCGTGCAGGTGAGCACGTCACCATGTAACAATCCTGCATCCAACAGATGCTTCAGCACCACCGGAACACCACCGATGCGATCGATGTCAGTCATGTGGTACTTGCCGCCGGGCTTGGTATCGGCAATGTGTGGCACCTTGGCCGCAATCCGGTTGAAGTCATCAAGCGACAGCGCCACACCGGCCTCGTTGGCGATGGCAAGCAAGTGCAGCACGGCGTTGGTGCTGCCACCGAGTGCGTTCACGACAGCAATCGCGTTTTCAAACGCCTTCTTGGTCATGATGTCCCGCGGATAAATGCCGAGCCGTAGCAGGTTGACCACCGCTTCACCAGCCCGACGCGCGTCAACATCGCGGCGTGAATCGATTGCGGGTGGCGAGGCGGTACCCGGCAGGCTCATGCCAAGTGCTTCGGCAATGCTCGACATGGTGTTGGCTGTGAACATGCCACCACACGCACCTTCACCTGGGCATGCTGCGCGCTCGATTTCGGTAACTTCGTCGAGCGTCATGGTGCCGGCGGCACATGCACCAATCGCTTCAAACACCGTGGTGATATCGATGTTCTTCCCCTTGTGTACGCCAGGCAGAATCGAGCCGTTGTACACGAACACGCTCGGCAAATTGAGACGAGCTGCCGCCATCAACATGGCAGGAATGCTCTTGTCGCAACCGGCAAGCCCAACGAATCCGTCGAAGCGTTCCGCGTGAACCACCGTCTCTACGCTGTCGGTGATTACCTCACGGCTGACGAGCGACGCGCGCATGCCTTCGTGACCCATGCTGATGCCGTCGCTCACCGTGATGGTGCCGAACTCCAGTGCAACTCCACCAGCAGCACGCACCCCCAATTTGGATTGCTCGGCCAGACGTCGCAATGACACGTTGCACGGGGTGACTTCATTCCATGCAGATGCGATTCCGATTTGTGGTTTCTCCCAGTCGCCGTCGCCGAGTCCCACTGCGCGCAACATTGCGCGCGACGCCGCTTTTTGTAGACCGTCGGTGACATCGCGACTACGCGGCTTCACGTCGACACGCGTTTCGGAACGCGGGGTCATGATTTCAGGCTACTTGTGCAACGTCTTTCTTGTCCGTTGGCGCAGGACTGCCGTCTGAATCGCTGCGCAAATACAACGCAACAACGGGAACGAGGTAGGCAAAGTAGGCGATCACGCGAATGTTCTCGGGACTCCTGTGCCAACCAAAGAGACCGCGCATGAAGTCGTAGAACGTCCCCGTCGCCCACACGCCGGATTCCAACGACCATGCTGATGACACCAACCATCCACTCTCCCAACCGATGAGTTCACGCAGTTCGTGGACCGCTTTTCCCGCGAGTCCGGCAGCGAACAGCAATAGGAGCACGGCGGTGACATTGAAGAACGTACGCAGATTGAGTCGATTTCCGCTTCGATACACCGCAAACCCAATGATGATCGAAAGTACAAGTCCAATGACTCCACCGACGACGACTTGACTACCCGAGGCGCTTTCCGTCTCGGCTGAAAGTAGGAAGAGCACGGTTTCAAGGCCCTCACGCGCCACCGCCGCGAATGCGATGATCGCCAATGCCGAACCGACCGACTCGTCCACCTTGTCACGCAGTTCCTTGCCCAGGGTCCGTGCATGCGAACGCATCCAAAAAATCATGTGGGTGAGCACGGCCATCGCAAACAGAGCGATGAACCCTTCAACGGCGTACTCCACCTTTCCATTCAGTCCATCGAGCGCCACGAAGATGGCAATGCCAGCAACGAGACAAACTCCAACAGCAGCCGCGGTACCCGACCAGACATATCGCGCATCCGCCCATCGGCCGGTCTTTTTCAAATACGTCAACAAGATGGCCAGAATCAATGATGCTTCGAGGCCTTCGCGCAAGGTGATGAGGAAACTTGAACCCATACCCTCGATGTTAGGCATGCCTAACATCTTTTGTCAACCCCGTTGCGGGTGACGGGTCAGGCGTTGGCTTTTGCCTGAAGGAGCGCCGTAACGGCCTTGCCGTCGGCTTTGCCTTTCGACAGCTTCATTACCGCGCCCACCAGGGCTCCCATCGCCTTTTGCTCGCCGGCCTTGAACTTTGCCCAGGCGTCCGGATCGGTGGCGATGGCTTGGTCCACCAGCGACTCGAGCGCCCCCGTATCCATTGCTTCGAATCCCTTGGCCTTTGCCATGGCGATCACATCACCTCCGCCATTGGCTACCAATTCCGCGAGCAAAGTCTTGGCCTGAGTGGAGGTGATCTTGGCGTTCTTTTCCATCAAGCTGAGCGCGGCGATGTCACCAGCAGGAACCCGTGGTGTTGCAGGTTCTTCTGCGAATGCCTGCTGTACGTACACCAGAGCACGAGCTGCGTCTCCACCGACCTTGGCAACTTCGCCGATGTAGGCATCCTGACCGCGCTCCACGATGACTGCAACGGCTTCGCTCTCCTTTGCGGCACCCGTCAGTTTGGCGAGCGCTTCCCGACGTGCAGCCGGCAACGGTGGTAGCGCGGCACGAACTTTCTCGATCCACGCTGCGTCGGGAACCAGCGGAACCAGGTCCGGCTCCAGAAAATACCGGTAATCGTCGGCGTCTTCTTTGGTGCGCAACACGTTGGTGCGTCCCGATGCATCATCCCAATGCAAGGTTTGTTGCTTCACCACCCCGCCGCTATTGATGAGATCGATTTGTCGACGAGCCTCGTACTCAATTGCGCGACCAACCGAACGAATGGAGTTCACGTTCTTGATCTCGCACCGCGTACCGAAAGTCGTGCCTGGCTTGTGCACCGACACGTTGACGTCGCAACGCATCGAGCCTTCCTCCATCTTGGCGTCGCTCGCCCCAACGGCGAGGAGAATTGCACGAAGTTCGCTGACGTACTGTTTGGCTTGCTCACTGGTGCGAATGTCGGGGCGCGACACGATCTCCACCAACGGCACACCGGCACGATTGAAATCGATCAATGAGTAATCGCTGCCGTGAATTCGTCCCTCGGCTCCACCGAAGTGCGTGGACTTACCCGTGTCTTCCTCCAAATGCGCGCGTTCCACACCGATGCGTACGTCGCCCGGCAACATCAACCAGCCATCCACGTTCAGCGGCTGGTCGTACTGACTGATCTGATATGCCTTCGGAAGGTCGGGATAGAAGTAGTTCTTCCGGTGGAAGGTGCACGGCTGCACTCGACAGTTGAGTGCGAGCCCGAGTCGCATCGCCAACTCCACCGCATGGCGGTTGAGTACGGGGAGCGCACCGGGAAGACCGAGAGTGACGGGGTCGATGTTGGTGTTTGGTTCATCGCCGAAGCGGTTGGCACTGGCGCTGAAGAGTTTGGTCTTCGTCGCAAGTTCTACGTGCACTTCGAGACCAACCACCAACTCCCAGCCGTCGATGAGTTGCTCGGCGGTGGCAACCACACTCGACGGATTCATAACGGCACCTTGTGCGGCGCTCATACGGCTCGCTCCAGTTCGGCAGCAACACGGAACATCGGTGCTTCACCCAAGGCAGGTGCAAGCACCTGCACACCAACGGGTAGGCCTGCCTCGCCGGTCCCGAACGGCACGCTCATTGCTGCATGACCGGCCAAGTTGGTGGGAATCGTGAAGACGTCGCACAAGTACATGGCCAATGGGTTGCTGGTCTTGTCACCGAACTTGAACGCCACCGTTGGCGACGTCGGCGTCAGGATGACATCGCAGCGTTGGTAGGCCTTGGCAAAGTCGTCGGCAATGAGTCGACGAACCTTCAGCGCCTTGCCGTAATACGCGTCGTAGTAACCGGCCGACAGCGCGTAGGTGCCGAGCATGATTCGTCGCTTTACTTCATCACCAAAACCTGCGGCACGAGTATCGCCGTACATGGAATTCAAGTCCTTGGCATCCACGCGCAAGCCGTAGCGCACACCGTCGAAGCGCGCCAGATTGCTACTGGCTTCGGCCGGCGCAACCAAGTAGTAGGCAGTGAGGCCGTACGACATCGACGGCATCTGCACATCCACCACGGTTGCCCCAGCGTGTTGCAACGCATCGAAAGCGGCATCGAGCCGCGCGAGTACATCGGGCGACGAACCCTCGGGCATATCGGTGATGCGTCCGATACGCATTCCTTTTACTCCCTGCGACAACACCGGCAGTAATGCTGGAGCCGGTTGTGGCAACGACGTGGAGTCGAGCGGATCGTGACCCGCAATAATTTCCATCAGCAGTGCCGCGTCGGCCACCGTGGTGGTGAACGGACCGATCTGATCCAAGCTGCTGCCGAATGCGATCAGTCCCTGACGCGACACCATGCCATACGTGGGCTTTACACCAACGAGACCACAGAGAGCGGCTGGTTGGCGAATGCTGCCGCCCGTGTCGCTGCCGAACGACACCGTCGAAAAGCCCGCCGCAACTGCCGCGGCACTACCACCACTCGAACCACCAGGCACACGCGATGTGTCGAGTGGATTGCGGGTTGGTCCGAAGGCCGAATTCTCCGTGCTCGACCCCATGGCGAATTCGTCCAGGTTGGTTTTGCCAACTACCACTGCACCAGCGTCGGCCAAGCGACGCACCACCGTGCCGTCATACGGCGGAATCCAGCCTTCGAGAATCTTTGACGAACAGGTGGTTGCCACCCCACGCGTACACATGTTGTCTTTCAACGCCACGGTGACACCGGCGAGACGACCAACGTTTCTGCCCGCTTTCACGTCCGCGTCGATCTGAGCGGCACGTTCGCGAGCACGATCGGCGGTCACCACGTTGAACGCGTGCACGTCCTTCTCGCGTGCATCGATTGCAGCAAGGTTCTCTTCAAGCACCGCACTGGCGGTGAGCTCACCCGCGGCTACCGAGGCAGCCACGTCGACTGCAGTCCGACGCGTGGTCATCGGCTATTCCTCGAATCCAACGATCGGTGGAACTCGGAACCGACCATCCTGTGCTGCCGGGGCGCTCGCAAGTACCTCGTCGCGGTCAAGCGACGGCGTCTCCACGTCCTCGCGCAACACATTCGATAGTGGAATCGGCTGGCTCAATGGCTCCACGTTCGACAAATCCAGGGCATCGACATCGCGAAAGTGTTCCAACATGCCGGCAAGTTGGTTGGTCATGCGATCGACCTCGGCATCGGTGAGGTGCAATCGAGCCAAACGAGCCACCTTCATGACGGTCTCGCGAGAAATCGGCTCGGGCACGAGAAATAATGCTACGAGCGCAGATGCACGAGCAAGCCCGACTCGGGCCACAAACTTGGTGGCTGAAGTCCCACTATCTCAAGCTCTCGTCCCGAGCAGCGGATCGGCGTGCTCATCCACTCGGGCAACGTGCGTCCGACACCACCCACATGTCCGAGCGCAACGTGGGAAACGACATAACTACGGTCGGGATCGAGCCCCGGAATACGCCAACGCGGAGCAACCAACCACGGCGAACTCGTCATCTGGACGTAGGCCAGCAGTGCTTCGCTCCGATCGTTTGCATAGACGCCGTGGGCCAATGCGGTGTCGTCGTCGAGATCAAAACGAACCGCATCACCCGAATACAGCAAAGTTCGATGCTGCTTGTGGAGCCTGATCGCCTCACGCAGTACGAGGCGCTCGTTGTCATCGAGCACACGTGGGTCGCACTCCACGCCCATCCATCCAAAGAGTGCGGTAAGCGCCCGCAACTCCATCCGGTGCGAACGTCCGGTGGTGTGGGATCGACGCGCACCGACGTGCATCCCCAACATCTCATTGGGAACCCACATGCCCACCCCACGCTGAATGTGCTGGCGTTCGAGCGGATCGTTGCAATCGCTGGTCCACACTCGCACGGTGCGCGCCAACACGGCATGATCGATACGGCCACCACCTGATGCACACGATTCGAACTCCACTTGCGGATGCCGTGCACGAAGTGCATCGAGCAATCGGTAGAACGCCAGTGTCTGTCGACGAGCCCCCGACGATCCGTCGGCTGCACTGGCATGAATCAATGGTCGGTTCATGTCCCATTTCACGAATGCAATGTCGTGATCTCGCAACAACGTGTGCAGTTGTTCAAGGACGTGCTCGTACGCAGCCTCGTTGGTGAGATCCAACACCACTTGGTTGCGCGCTTGCACGGGCTCGTACCCGGCTGCGTGCAGCACCCAGTCGGGGTGCGCGCGTGCAACGTCGCTCTCGAGGTTCATCATCTCGGGCTCCACCCAGATGCCAAAGTCCATACCCAAGGAGTTCACATGTGCGATGAGTGGGGCGAGCCCGTTGGGATACACATCTCGCGACACCACCCAATCGCCCAAACCGGCATGGTCGTGGCGGCGCGAACCAAACCAGCCATCGTCCAGGACGAAGCGTTCGATTCCGATGTCGGCTGCAGCGTCGGCAAGCGCCTTCAATTTTTCGGTGTCGTGATCGAAATAGGTCGCTTCCCACGTGTTGAGGAGCACTTTGCGAACCTTTGGTGGCGACACTGGAGACTGCGGCCACGACGAGCTGTTGTGGCCACTCACGTTGCGCACATCTCGATGCATCACCCATGATGCGGGAGTGAATCCCGAAGTTGAGTACGCGCCAACCACCACTGGCGTGGAGTACGCCTCACCCGGTTGCAGACACACCTCACCCGGTAACAACAACTCCCCGAGCTGCGCATAGCGACGACCATCGGGAAGCACTTCTGCCCACAACACGTGGTTACCGCTCCATGCCAGATGACATCCCCACACTTCGCCCGACCACTCGCTGGCCGTCGGCGTGCTCCACCACAACATGGGCGGATATTCGTGTGAGGTTCGACCCGTACGGTTCTCGCTACTCCACGCACCATGATCGATCGTGTATCGATGTGTCGATGCTTCCCGTGACCATCGCCCTGAATACTTCGTGAGATCGCGTGCCTGTGCCGGCACCGGTAGTGACACCGTCAGGGCATCGAGCAAGTAACGCGTATCACCCTCGTTGGTGATCGTGGCGCGGACATGCAATGCTCCTGACGCGGTGATTTCCAGCGCAGTGTCCAACCGCAAGTTGGCAACGCCGTCTCGCGAAGTCGTAGTGAGTGAATGCGGCGTGGCGCTCACATCGCACGAGATGAAACGTGGAGCCCAATCGCGGCCACCAGGACGATGACCAGCCACACCCGGACGAGCGAGCGAGCCAAGCGAGTGCTGCGGCACGATCTGCAGCGCTGGCACCACATCCAGCGATCCATGCGTGAGCGGTCGCTGCGTCATTACTTCAAGCGTTTCGGCATTGGGCGAGTCGAGGACTGCACCCCAATGGACGATCTCGGGCACACCGCCCGATACATCCACCACGACGGATGTCCCGTCGTGCACCAAATGCACCATGCGGGTCACCCCTTGGTGGAGCCGAGCGTTAGGCCAGACACGAATTGCTTGCGCAGCACAAAGAACACGATAAGGGTGGGCAGGGCCGCAATGATCGCACCGGCGGCAAGAAGGTTGTAGTCAGTGACAAATTCGCCTTGCAATCGACCCAAGGCCGAAGTGATCGGTCGCTTCTTGTCGGTGGACATCAGTACCAATGCCCAAAAGAAATCGTTGTAGATCCACGTGGTCATCAAGACGGCAAGTGAGGCCAATGGTGGTCGAAGCAGCGGAAGCATCACATTCCAATAGTGACGAAGCACAGACGCGCCATCCACCAGCGCCGACTCGGAGATTTCCTTGGGAATGGTCTTCATGTAACTAGACAGCACGAACGTGGCAAAACCCATTTGGAAGGCGACGTGAATGAGCACCACACCCCAAGGGGAGTCGTAGAGGAATCTTCGATCTCCCACCACGTCTCCAATGTTGAGGTACAACTTGAACACCGGGATGAATACCAGCTGTGCGGGAAGAAGATTCCCGGCAGTGAACAGCAGCAACATACCCACGTTGAACTTGAAGGAGTATCGGGAAACGACGAAGGCAATCAGGCTTCCAAACACAAGGGTGAGGAAAACTGCTGGAATGGTGATGATGAACGAGTTCCACAAATACGTCGGCAACTGCATCCGAGAGATCGCGTCGGTGTAATTGAAGATTCCGAATTCTTCTGGCATGGAGAACGTGCCACGAGCACGAATCTCCTTGTACGGACGAAACGAACTCCACAGTGTCCAAAGAATCGGGAAAACCCAGAGCATCGCAAACGCACCTATGAAGATTGAAATTGCGCGATCTTTCAATACCTGGGAGTCCCGCAGCGGCGTCACGACACATCCTCCCGGAATTGCTGACGCAGGTACGCAATGATTGGCCCGATCGAGAGAACAAAGAGGATCACTGCATAGGCAGCACCTTTCATCGATGCGCCCTCGCCAGCGATGTTCTGGAAAACCAAGATGCCGAGAATTGGCAGACCAGCACTGGTTCCGTAGATCACGTACACCATGTCAAACGCACGAAGTGACTCAATAATGGTGATCACGATCACAATGATGTTCACTGGACGCATTGCCGGAAGAATGATTTTGCGGAATGTGGCCCACTCTGTTGCACCATCAATTGCCGCAGCTTCTCGAAGTGTTGGGTCGATGGCCTTCAGTCCTGCCAAGTACAACAACATGATGTAGCCGATATGGCGCCACGACGCCATCACCATGATCACGTAGATATTGATGTCATAATTTCCAAAGAACGATATGGCATTGTCAATGTCCCTACCGAGAACTCCGTTGACAAATCCATCAGGACGCAACATGAAGTTCCAGATGATTCCAGTTACTGCCAACGACAGCACTACCGGTAGGTAGTAAGCCGACTGATACAACTTGTGCCCACGAATCTGTCGGTCGATTTGATAGGCAAGAAGCACTCCTGCGGGTGTGGCAAGAAATCCAAACCACAACAGCCAAATGACGTTGTTGCGAAGTGCGTCATAGAAAGCCGGAGTCTTGGTGACGATGTTGTCGTAATTGGCTAGTCCAGCCCACGTGATGTCACCAAAATTGATACCCGTCCAGTAAGTGAACGACAAAAGAATCGTGAGAATTGCCGGAATCCACACCAACACCACGTGAAGCAAGGTGGGAATACCTACGAAGATGCTGAGGGTGAGGCGATCCCCCCGAGAAAAAGCACGTCGGCGACGAGACCGCCGTGGTCTCGTCGCCGACGAACTCATGAATCAATCAACTGCAGTCGCGATGTGCTACCGAGTTGGTTCTGTGAACCTCAGAGCGGTGGAAGCGCATCCCACTGCGCTTGCAAGCTCTCGAGGATCTTGTTGACGTCCTTCGGGTTCTTGAACCAGCTCTGAAAGGCAGGGCCGACCACCGGACCGGCGAAGTCCGGACGGGTGTCACGATCAAGGAACTGCGTGATGTACTTCGCCTCGGCCATGACCGCCAACTGCTGCGTCTGGAATGCGTCGTAGCTCGACGTGTCTTGACCCTTGTTGGCCGAAGTCATCGGCACCCCGGTGTCGAGCATCGCCTGAACGCCTTCCATGTCGCCCGCGAAAGCGAGGAAGTCCTTGCCGCCATCGTTGTTCGAGCCATTCTTCGCAACGCAGTAGCCGTCGATCGGGGCATCGATGGTGTCTCGCTTGTGCTCTGGATTGATCTCCGGGAACGGAATGATCCAGAGATCTTCGTAATCGGCATCGGACTGCTCTTTGAAGTTGCCACCGAACCACGAACCCATCAACATGGCACCGGCCTTGCGCTGCAGCAGTAGCTGCATCGCGCCGTCCCACTCGAGATCAAGCACGTTGTCGTTCATATATGGGACCAACATCTCCCAGTACTTGAACACCTCGGCAGTGCGCGGATCAGTCCACTTCTCTCGACCAGCCAGAAGGTCGACGTGGTACTGGTAGCCGTTGATGCGCGCATTGAGCATGTCAAATGTGCCCATCGCTTCCCAACCGCCTTTGTCGCCAGCGGCGAATCCAATGAGACCCTTCGACTTCATACCGTCGAGCATCTTCATGAAGTCGTCCCAGTTGTAAATACCATCGGGATCGATACCAAGTTCTGAGAGCATCGACTTGCGGAAATGCAATCCCCACGGGTACCACGACTGCGGAACGAAATACTGCTTGCCGTCAAGACCAGTGGATGCAATCTTGTATGACTCGCTGTACTGATCTCCAATCTTGTCCCACACGTCGGAGAGATCAACGAGCAATCCCTGATCGGCGAAGAACTGCATTCGGAAGCCGGCCATCCACTGGAAAGCGTCGTCCGGAGTTCCCTGCAAGTACTGCGAGAGATTGTTCTGGAAGGCGTTGGACTCGGTCGCGTTGTAAGTCACTGAATTGCCGGTCTTCGCCTCATACGCTGCAACGAGCGCCTTCAACTGCTTGGTTGGTGACTCGTCGACCGTGCGCGCTCCAAAGGAGAGCGGGCCCACAGCTTTGTCGCCACCACAAGCCGCGAGCAACGCACCTGCACCAGCCAGACCAGCTGCGCCAATGAAGAGCTCGCGTCGAGTCATCTTGAAGCCGAGATCGGATCCACGAATCGGGGAAGTATTTCCTGACATGTACTTGCCTCCTTGTTCGTCGTCAATGGAACGACATGTTGAAGTGTTGACGACAGTCTGACGGTTTCTCTCTGGTGTGTCAAGTGTCTCTTGTGCGAATCTGTCGTATTGCGTGAACTTGCGTGTGGTTTCAGGACCAGTGTGTTCTCACAAAGCTCATCAAAAAGCCGTAAACACGCGCTCCCATGTAATCTGCACAACCATTTTGTGCGCTTTTGTGCGAAAGCAGTGCAGTGTGCCATGCTGTTGCCATGACCGATTTGGCTCGTCGTTCCAGCGAGGCCACGGGTGCCGCCAGTCGAGCCCTTGCGGCTCAGCGCCACGAGATCATTACCGCCCAACTGCGTCTCCATGGTGCGGTACGGGTGGGCGACTTGGCCACATTGCTCGACGTCTCGGAGATGACCATCCGCCGCGACCTTGATGTGCTGTCAGAACTTGGGGTGCTCGACAAAGTGCATGGAGGCGCCACGGTGCGCGACGATCGCAGCGCATTCGAGCCCGGGTTCGATGCAAAGTCACGACGCAACTTGGAGGAAAAACTGGCAATTGGCCGTGAAGCCGCCACGATTGTTCGGCCGGGCACTTCGATAGGTCTCACTGCTGGCACCACCACGTTTCACATGGCGATGTCGTTGCTGAACATCTCCGACCTCACGGTGGTGACCAACTGCATTCACGTCGCGGAATACCTCCATCAATTCCCACGATCGGATCGCACCGTCCTCCTGGTGGGTGGTACCCGAACACCGAGCGATGCTCTCGTCGGACCGACTGCCGTCCAAACCTTGTCACAACTCCAACTTGACGTGGTATTCATGGGTGTTCATGGCATGTCAGCCAAGGGATTTACAACACCGAATCTTGCCGAGGCGGAAACCAACCGTGCCTTCGTGAATACCACGAACGACGTGGTGATTCTTGCTGATCATGCCAAGTGGAATCTCAACGGTCTTTGCACCATAATGCCGCTCTCTGGCGCAGCGATGCTCATCACCGATTCAGGTCTTCGCCCTGACGCGCAGGCGGTACTTGCCAGTGAGTGTCGTAATCTGCGAGTCGTAGAAATGAGTTCTGTCAACGGAGATGCAAACGCGTCTACGGTGGTAGCGACATCTCGGATCGATACGTAGGGCACCAAGAGGGAGTTACACCATGTCAGCAATTCGCCTCACACAGGCCACTCGGCACTTTGCCGGCATGAATCGTCCAGCGGTCAACAACGTCGACCTCTCGGTAGAGGATGGCGAGTTCCTCGTGCTCGTTGGTCCATCAGGCTGC
>SXGR01415721.1_pt1 | contig 16750 bp, 18 predicted proteins | sample 3174711 | NCBI WGS metagenome assembly SXGR01 (sample SAMN11356860, study PRJNA531348) | freshwater metagenome | isolation source: freshwater sample F1-60 | place: China: Fuxian Lake, Yuxi | collected 2017-12-25
CATCAAGCCCGCCGGTGCCAGCTACGCGAGCGTGGACTCTGACTTCGTCGTGAGTGACAACCTCGACTTTCATCCCACCGATGTGCTGCCCGATGCCGATGGCTCGCTGATCATCGTGGACACCGGCGGCTGGTACAAGCTCTGTTGCCCCAGCTCGCAACTCGCCAAAGCCGACGTGCTCGGCGGCATCTACCGAGTGCGCCGCACGGATGCCCCGAAGCGCGAAGACCCGCGCGGCATCAAGATCGCCTGGAGCACGCTCGCGCCCGCTGACCTTGTGAAGCTCCTCGATGACGCGCGCTACGTCGTCCGCGAACGGGCCATTGCCGAACTAGCGCGTCACAAGCAAGCGGCCATTCCCGCGCTCGCGTCCGCGCTGGAGACATCCAACTCGGAGGAGACTGCAGTCAACACCGTCTGGGCGCTGGCCCGTATCGCCAGCCCGGAAGCCCGGCAGGCGCTCTACAAGTTTTTCACCAAGGCGCATCCCGATGAACGCACCAGCCAGGTCGCCATTCGCGTGCTCGGTCTCTGGCGCGACGCCGTCGCCGTCGGTGGAAGCTTGTCCGAGACCCACCACGCCATGCTTGCGGTCTTCGATTCGATCGGTAGTCTGAATCCCTTTGCTCAACGCGTCGCCGTCGAAGCCATCGCCCGTTCCGGCGCGAAGGCTCCGCTGCGCCTTCTCGTGGCGATTCTGGAACGACCCAATCTCGATCCCATCCTCGAACACACCGTCATCAACGCGCTCATCGAACTCGCGGACGCTGCCGAACTGCGCAAGTTGCTCGCCTCGGACAAAACGCCCGTCCGCCGCGCCGCATTGATTGCTCTTGAACAAGTCGCCGGCGGAAACCTTCGTCCGTCCGATGTCACACCGGCACTGGGTTCCCAAACCGCCGCGCTCAAGGACGCCGCGCTCTGGCTGCTCGACCGTCATCCCGACTGGAGCGCGGATCTTGCCGCGTACTTCGAGCAACAACTCCGCGCCATCCCGGGTGCCGCTAACACCGGCAGCGACCTTGCACGTCAGATGGCGCGGCACGCCCGCAGCCAGCCGATTCAAGCACTGCTCGCGAGCACGTTGACCAACACTGCCGCCAGTTCCGGCGCACGCGCCACCGCTGCGCAAGCGATGACTCTCGCGTCGCTGAAGGACGTTCCCGCAGCCTGGCTCGACGCAGTGGCCGGCGCACTCACCGCCGGCGACAAAGCTCTCCAACGTCAGTCCGTCGCCGCCGCGCGCTCTCTCCCGAAGCCGAAGGGCGGGCATCCACGCCTGGCGAACCAGCTCATGGAGATTGCACGCGATGACCAGTCGTCGCCGGAGCTTCGCCTCGACGCTCTCGCCGCCCTGCCCGGTGGAGCGCCATTGGAGAGCCGCGCTCTCTTTGACTTCGTGCTCGCCAGCCTCGACCCGGCAAAGCCTGTGAACACGCGCAGCGCCGCCGCCGCCGTGATGACCAGAGCGCGGCTCTCCGCCGAGCAGCGCTTCGCTCTCGCCGACGCGATGAAGAACATCAGCCCGCTGGAGATGTCGAAGCTGCTCGCGCTTTTCGAGAAGGCCACGGATGAAGCCCTTGGCCTCCGGCTCGTCGCCGCGCTCCAACAGGCGCGCCCCGCAGGGATGCGCGCCGATCTGGTCAAAGCCGCGCTCGCCTCCTTCCCTGCATCCGTGCAAGAACGCGCCCGTGAACTTTTGAACAAGCTGAACGCCGACGCCGGCAAACAGCAGGCGCATCTCGAAGCCTTGCTCGCCGAGGTGCGCGGCAAGGGCGACGTGCGCCGCGGCCAGGTCATCTTCAACAGCGCGAAGGCGGCATGCTCGGCGTGCCACGCCATCGGTTACCAGGGTGGCAAGGTCGGCCCGGATCTCACGCGCATCAGCGAGGTCCGCAGCGAGCGCGATTTGCTGGAGGCTATCGTGTTCCCCAGCGCGAGCTTCGTGCGCAGCTATGAGCCGATGATCGTGGCGACGAAGGATGGCGAGGAACACAGCGGCGTCTTGCGCCGTGAAGATTCGAGCGAAGTCCTGCTCGCCACCGGTCCGACGACCGAGATGCGCATCGCCCGCGCGGACATCACCGAGATGCGTCCCGGCGCGGTGAGCACGATGCCGCAAGGGCTCGACGAACAACTGACGCGTCAGGAACTGGCCGACCTGGTCGCCTTCCTGCGCAACACCAAGTGGGGCGCGCAGTAGGAAGCAAGGCTGTATCCGCCGAGGCAACGAGGCGGAGCACCGGGTGTATTCAACGCCTCCGCCTCCTCACGTCGGCGGCTACGCGCGAAATAATTCTTCAAACGTCGCAGATGGTCACGCCCTGCTTGAGCGAGGCAATGACGTCGGCGCGCTTCGGGATGAACTCCTGCGCGACGTGACCCTTGTAGCCGGTTTCGACAATGGCTTTCATGATCGCTGGATAGTTGAGCTCCTGCGTTTCGTCGATCTCGTTGCGGCCGGGCACGCCGCCGGTGTGATAGTGGCCGATGTAGCGGTGGCTCTTGCGGATCGTGGCGATGACGTCGCCCTCCATAATCTGCAGGTGATAGATGTCGTAGAGCAGCTTGAAGGCGTCCGACCCAACCTTCTTGCACAGCTCGACGCCCCATGCGGTGTGGTCGCACATGTAGTCCGGGTGGTTAACCTTGCTGTTGAGCAGTTCCATGACGGCAACGACACCGTTCTTCTCGCAGATCGGCGCGATGCGCTTGAGGCCAATGGCGCAGTTCTCCAACCCCTGTTCGTCCGACATGCCCTTCCGATCGCCGGAGAAGCAGATGATGTTCTTGAAGCCCGCAGCAGCAACCTTCGGCGCGACGGCTTCGTAGAACTCGACGATCTTGTCGTGATTCTCCAGGCGGTTGAGACCTTTGTTGATGCCGCCCGGCACACCGCTGACCATCGCGCAGCTCAAGCCGTGCTTTTTCAACGTCGGGAAATCGCCGAGTTCCAGAAGCTCGATCGACGACAAGCCCATTTCCTTCCCGGCCTTGCACAGGTCGTCGAGGCCGACCTTAGGGTAACACCATTTACAGACGGAGTGGTTGATGCGGCCTTTCACTCCGGAGCCGGCGGCGGCATCCGCAGCGTGAAGGCGCTGGCCAAGGCTGGCGGCGGTGATGGCGACAGTAGCGGCGCTGCCGGCGAGGCGGCCAAGGGCGGAACGGCGGGTCAATGAGTTGTTCATGGAGTGGGATTGAGTTGGTGAATCGAAATCAAGGTGGTCGTCAGTCGAACCATTCGTCGGTCTCGTCAAAGGCCGGCACGGGGATATTGATGATCTTAAGTTGGCCGATGGCACGGTGGCGGCAACCGGGCTGAATGTAGATCGCGGTCATCGGCTTCACGGGGACGCGCTCGCCGTCGAGTTCCAGCTCCCCATGCCCTTCGAGCACGAGGTAAATCTCGGTCATCCGTTTGTGATAATGCGCGCGGGCATCTTCCTTGATCTCGACGACGTGAACGCTCGCGACACTGCCCGAAACGTCGGCGAACGCACGCCGAGTTGTCCCGCACGGGCAGGCTCGTGGCGTGAGTTCGTCAAGTTGGGCGAGACGGAAGTTGGGCATGACAATGGAAACCAGACTGGCAGGGCGGACCTCAAGCCCCGGCCCGTGCCCCGGAAGGTCCCGTCGTCGTCGCGCCACGGGACTCGGTGCCTGCGCCGCCAGCCAGCATCTTGGGCTCGAAATGACGAAGCACCTGCTGCAACTCCTTCGCCCCGATCTGATCAACAATGTAGTGGCAAACCGTTGTGCGAAGAATCTGCGCTTCAACCGGCGGGATATGTTTGAAGTGCTCGTCGATGAGCGTGCGGGCGACTGCAGCAAAAGTGTTTCCGTTGTTGAATGTGAACGGCTTTTGCTCACACGCCTCGTGGCAAATCTCAACCACCGCGCGCAGCGAAATATTCTTCGGTTGCGACGCCATCCACAGGCGCTGCGCCGCGTCGAAGCCTTTCGCGTTGTTCAGCGGCTCCACTTTCTGCGCGTGGCAGAGAGCGCGATTGAGGGTTACGACAGACTCCCACGGAACGGCGTTCAGCCAAGGTCTTGCAGAATTGCTCACGATTTCGCCTGCGATTGAGTTTTGGATTTCTTCAACGACGCCTTGATGCGCTGCAATGTGATTGCCGCGCTGTGAGGTGTCTGCCCGCGTTCGGCATCAGCCTGGGCCCGCTGCTCGCGCAGGCCTGTCTTGACGGCGGCGCGAAGGAATCGCGCGGTTGCCGGATCGTGGGTCACGGACCGAGGATATGCCGCACGCCCGCGCACGGTCAATCGCGCCGTTCCGATCCGACCTGCGAGGGGCAGGATTTCGCTTCACGACGGCCTGCGCTTTCTCCAGCATCCCCGGCTGTTATGGACATCGTGCATCTCGACGCCGCTCCGCCCTTCACGACGAAGGATGGATCGGAGATCCGCGAACTCCTCGCCTACCGCAACTCGTCCATCCGTCAGCAAAGCCTCGCCGAAGCCCGGCTTCCTGTCGGCACCAGCACGCAGGAACATTTCCATGCGAAGACCGAGGAGATTTACTTCATCACCGCCGGCCAGGGCCGCATTCGCATCGAAGGCGAGACCGCCGAAATCCGCGCGGGCGATGCCATCGCCATCCCGCCCGGCAAGAAGCACAAGCTCTGGAACACCGGCTCAACTCCCCTCACGCTGCTTTGCTGCTGCGCCCCGTGCTACGAACACAGCGACACTTTCCTGACTGAGTAATCTTGCCCTCCGCCACTCCCGACGTGAAACCCCAAAACATCCGGCTCTTCGTCAAAGGTTACTGCCCCTGGTGCCACAAGGCCGAGCACTGGCTCGACCGACGCGGCGTCTCCTACGAATCGATCGACGTCATCGAAGACGCGAAAGCCATGCAGGAAATGATCCGCCTCTCCAGCCAGGACTGCGCGCCAGTCATCGATGTGGACGGAAAAATCCTCGCGGACTTCGGCCCCGACGAACTCGAAGAATGGTGGAAGGAACAAGGCTTCGACTCCAAATAATCTCCGATGAGCACCATTGAAGTTCCGTCCAAGCCCCGCCCGCGCATTCCCGAATGGTTGCGCCTGAAGCTGCCGACCGAAAACACGTTCGGCCAGACGCGCAACCTGCTCGACGGCCTGCGCCTTCACACCGTCTGCGAAAGCGCGAAATGTCCGAACCATTGGGAGTGCTGGAGCAAGGGCACCGCCACCTTCATGATCGCCGGCGACCGATGCACACGCGCGTGCGGCTTCTGCGCCGTCAGCACCGCGAAGCCGCTCGCCCTCGAAGCCGACGAACCGGCCCGCGTTGCCGAAGCCACGCGACGCATGAACCTCAAGCATGTCGTCATCACCGCTGTGGCGCGTGACGATCTGGATGACGGCGGGGCGGAACACTTCCGCCAGACCATCGAGGCCGTGCGCACGGCCAATCCCGGAATCATCATCGAGATTCTCGTCCCCGACTTTCTGGACAAGGACTTCGCGATCGACAACGTCCTGGCCGCGAACCCGCACATCTACAACCACAACCTCGAAACCGTCCGCCGCCTCACACCCGAGGTGCGTTCCCGCGCGACGTATGACCGATCGTTGAGCGTGCTGGCAAAGGTGAAGGCGAAGCGCGGCGACAGCCTCTACACGAAGTCCGGCATCATGCTCGGGCTTGGCGAGACGGAGACCGAGTTGTTCGAAGCGATCGCAGACTTGCGCGCGGCCAACTGCGACATCCTCACGCTCGGCCAATATCTTCAGCCCACGCTCAAGCACCTCCCGGTCTCGGAGTTCGTGACGCCTGCGAAGTTCGCGGAATACGGCGAGCGGGCGCGGCAGATGGGCTTCGTCCACGTCGCCAGCGGCCCGATGGTCCGCAGTTCCTACCACGCGGATGACTTCTCGCCGGTGCCGCCGGGAGTCTAGGGCACCGATGGCGCAGCCTGCTCTTGTGCCCGAACGAAACCCGCACAGTCCGCTGCGAGGGTCATCGCGATCAGGTGACCTCCATCGAGCAACAAATCCGTCGATGGCGGCGGTGGAATAACCCGATCGTGTCGCCCATGAATCCGGAACACCCTGGTTCCTTCGGCTCGTAGTCCCTCCCATTCAAATATCGCGGAGCACATCGCGCGGATGAATTGCGGCTCCATGTCGGCGAACATACCGGCCAGTTCAGCTGGAATCTTTCCAGCGGAGAACTTCACCCATTCAAGCGGCGTGTATCGCGCCAGTGGATGCAGCAGTGTGAGCAGCGCGCTCACCTCGTCAGGGCGAACCGCGCTGCTGACGAGATACAGCCGGGGAATTCTCCGGAGCGACGCGATCTCGCAGGCAACCATCCCGCCCAATGAGGTTCCAATCAACGAATCGCCATCGAGAATGCCGCAGGTCTCGCACATCGAAGCCGCCACTTGGTCAAGCGTGGTTTCGCCGCGATAGGCTGCCCAGTCGTGTGCCACGAAACCAGGAACAGTCTTCCACTCCGCCGGGTACATACGCCGGTTCGCCCCCATCCCTGGCAATGCGTGAATCATACGATTATACAAGGTGCAGACCGCAGACGCGGACCGGCCACAGTTCAGACCAGCGTTGTATACTTCGGGTTCGCTGCGAGCTTGGTAACGAGCTCCTTGATCTTCTGCGCCTGGCTTTTATGTGCGACGAGCGTGGAGTCGTCGGCCATGACGATGATGGAATCGCGCAGGCCGACAATGGCGATGGGCGTTCGGTTCTTGGTGCGCGCGTCATAGACGACGTTGCGCGCGGCATCGACGTGGATGAAGTCGGCCACGGCGCAGTTACCTTCCGGGTCGGCCTTGATGTGACGCGCGAGGGCGGTCCAGGAACCCAGGTCGTCCCACTCGAAATCACCGGCGGCCACCACGACGTTCTGCGCCTTCTCCATCAACGCGAAGTCGATCGAGATCCTGCGAATCTCCGGATACTCCTTCGCCAGTGTCTTTGCGAGCTTCGGTGTCCACGCCACCTTGAACCAACGATGGCAGGCGTCGGCCATTTCCTTCTGATGCGCCTCCAGCCCGTTCGTGATGGTGACGAAGCTCCACACGAACATGCCGGCGTTCCAGCGATACCGGCCGCTCGTCAGGTATTCGAGGGCACGTTCGCGGTCCGGCTTCTCCACGAAACGCTCGGCCTTGCAGAAGCTGGTTTTGTAGCGCTTCACCCCTTGTGGCGGCGGAAGCTCCGTACCCATGTGGATGTAGCCGTAGCCGGTGGCCGGTTCAGTCGGCTTGATGCCGATGGTAACGATGACCTGCCCGCGGCTCGCGAGATCAAACGCATCCCCGAGCACTTGCTGAAATTTCTTCTCGTCTGGGATCACGTGGTCCGCAGGGAGCACGGCCATGACAGCTGTCGTGGAGCGTGCCCCAACCAGCGCCGCACCGAGCGTGACGGCAGCGCAAGTGTCTCGTCCGCACGGTTCGGCGATGATGTTTTCCTTCGGGAGCTTGGGCAGTTGCCTCCTCACTTCGGCGGCCTGCGCTTCGTTCGTGATGATGATGATGTTTTTCATCGGCACCAGCGGTAGCACGCGATCGACGGCCTGCTGGAGGAAAGAGCGTTTGCCGAGCAGCGTGATGAGCTGCTTGGGCGTGGCCTGCCGGCTAACGGGCCAGAAGCGCTCGCCGCGCCCGCCCGCCATGATGATGACGAAGCGGTCGTTTGTGTTGGAGGCAGATTTTGTTTTCATGGCTCGAAAAGAGTCAGGTACGAATTTCACGAATCCCCACGAATTCAGAATCGGCGTTCGTGGCAATTCGTGAAGTTCGTGTCGTCACTTCGATTTCACGGCGTCAGCGAGCGTCTTCACGAACGCGGCGACCGTCGGCACCAGGTCCGGGCTTTTGCCGTTCGCAGCGATTTGGTTCACGATGGCGCTGCCTACTACTACGGCCTCTGAACTGGCGGCGACGGTCTTCGCTTGTTCGGGATTCGATACTCCAAACCCGACGGCGATGGGAAGTGTGGTGTGCTGGCGAATCTTCCCTGTCATGAGCCCAATTGTGTCGGAGACTTTCTGCTGCATCCCGGTGACGCCTTCGCGCGAGACGTAGTAGATGAATCCACTGGCGCGCTTCGCGATGAGCGCGATGCGTTCATCCGGCGTGGTCGGCGCGATGAGGTAGATATTGCACAGGCCCGCGTCGCGCATCAGCGCCTCGTAATTCTCCGATTCTTCCGGCGGCAGATCCAGCACGAGCAGGCCATCGACTCCGGCTTGGGCGGCATCGGCGATGAACTGCTTCATGCCGACCTTGTGGATGAGGTTGAAGTAAATGTAGAGGACCACGGGCACCTGCGATTCCCTGCGAATCGCTGCGACGGTCGCGAGGAGCTTCGGAGGCGTGGTGCCGGATTCGAGCCCGCGCTGGGCGGCAAGCTGATTCACCAAACCATCAGCCAGCGGATCGCTGAAGGGGACGCCGAGCTCGACGACATCGACTCCCGCCCGGTCGAATGCGACGGTGAGCTGGCGCGTGGCGTCGAGATGCGGATCGCCGGCTCCGATGTAAACGACGAGGCCTTTCTGTCCCTTGCTTTTGAGCGCGGCAAACCGTTCGACGATGCGATTCATGGGCGCGCAGCGTGCCAGCGCAGAAGGTGAATCTCAAGGCACGATTCGCCCGGGTCACTCCTTCCTCACTCAACGCGACGACTCGTGGCGCAGCAGTCGGTGGTGCAAGCCTGCCTCACCGACAAACAAGTCGCCCGCGGCTCCCTTGAACTCCAAAAGGTCAACCTTCTCGCCCGCCTCGACACCTACTAGCCCCCCACGAGCGCAGAGGAGCAGGGGAGCGAGCCTCTCCTTTAGGGGGGGCGGGAATTGCGCAAGAATGTCGTCGAACGGCTCGGACGGCGAAGAAGATAGGAGAATCTCGCCATCGAATGACGAGAACAGGGGCTGCATGTGTGGTTCGATGAAGGCGGGTCGGGTCGGCGGGCGTCTGTTGCCAGCGGATTGCCGGTTCTGCTTTGTCGTGAGTCATCCGTTTCGCTCGGCGCTCCCCGGCGGCTCGCGCGCACGGCAAAGAATCGTTGCGCCACAGGGGGCAAACTCCTAGGCTGCGGACATGGTTCAAACCGACTCCGGCCGTTCGTTGCCGGCGGATGCTTCCACGGCGCGCGCCCTCCACGTCCAGACCTATCGCTGGATGTTGCTGGCCCGGGTGTTGGATGAGAAATTCGCCAGCCTGTATCGCGGCGGGAAAATCTTTGGCGGGGTGTTTCTTGGTAAGGGCCAGGAGACTTTGAGCGCGTCTGTCGCCGTCTCGTTGCGGCCGGGCGATGTGTTCGCGCCGTTGATTCGCGATGCGGCGGGGCGGCTCGCTTTTGGGGAGACGATTCTGGATGCGGCGCGGACTTATCTTGGCTCGCCGTTGGGGCCGATGCGTAGCCGCGACGGCAATGTGCATCGTGGCAAGCCTCGCGAGGGGTTGCTGCCGATGATCAGTCATCTGGGAGCGATGATCTCGGTGGTGAACGGCATCCTGATGGCGCGGCGGTTTAAGGGGGTGACGGACACGGTGGGCGCGGCGTGCATAGGCGAGGGTGCGACTTCGACTGGGTCGTTCCATGAATCGCTGAATCAGGCGGCGATCGAACGGCTGCCGTTGGTCCTGGTAGTCGCGGATAATCAATACGCATATTCCACTCCGACTTCGCGGCAGTTTGCGTGCGAATCGCTTGTGGATCGCGCGGCAGGTTACGGAGTGACGGGCCGCGCGGTCGATGGCACCGACCTTGACGCGTGTCTGGAAACTCTGGGTAGCGCGGTGCGCCGTGCACGTGAAGGCGAGGGGCCGCAGCTAATCATCGCGCGGTTGCTCCGGCTCTGCGGGCACGGTGAGCATGATGACGCGCATTACATCGACCCGCGCTTGCGGCAGTCGGCGCTTGGGCGGGATTGCCTCGAAGTCGCCCGCGAGCAACTGCTGGATCGCCATTGGGCGACGGAGGCGGAGCTTGAATCCTGGCGCGCCGAGTCCGTGGCGAAGGTGGAGGATTCCGTGAGCAAGGCCCAGCGCGAGGCTGGCCCTGATCCTTACAAGGAAGATTGGTACGCGCTTTCCTCAAAGCATCTCAACGAAGGTCATTCCGTCCTTTGATCGGTCGCGCCACGTCTCCTGCATGAGCATCACTTACCTTGAAGCCATCCGCGAAGCGCAGGCCCGCGCGCTGGCGGATGATCCCCGTGTTTTCATCTACGGCCAGGACGTTGGCTCCTTCGGCGGCGCGTTCAAGGCCACGAAGAATCTCGCGCACGAATTTCCCGGCCGCGTGATCGATGCGCCGATCAGCGAAGACGCAATTATCGGTGCGGCTGTCGGTGCGGCGATCGAGGGACTGCGGCCGATCATCGAGATGCAATTCGCGGATTTCTCGACCGTCGGCTTCAACCAGATCGTGAATCAGGCGGCGACGCTCTTCTGGCGCACGCGCGTGCCGTGCCCCATCACGATCCGCCTGCCTTCCGGCGGGACTGCGGGCAGCGGGCCGTTCCACAGCCAGAGCCTCGAAGCGATTTACGCGCATTACCCAGGCCTTGTCGTGATGACCCCGGCGACTGTCGAGGATGCTTATAGCATGTTGATCGAAGCCGTCGCGATCGATGACCCGGTGATCTTCTGCGAGCACAAGTTTCTCTATTACCACCTCAAGGCCGAGCGTCTTCCCACGGAGGCGTTGCCCACCGGCAAGGCCCGCATCGCCCGCGCCGGCCGTGACATGACCATCGTTGCGTACAGCGCGATGGTGCATGAGGCTCTCGCTGTCGCGGAGGAACTCGCTGGCGAAGGCATCGAAGTCGAAGTCGTTGATCTGCGAACCATCAAGCCGCTCGACACGGACACCGTGATGGCCTCCGTCGCGCGCACTGGGCGATTGCTGTGCGTCGGCGAAGCGTGGCCGTGGGGTGGCGTGACTGCCGAGGTTATTGCGCGCGTGGCGTCCGAAGGATTCGGCCTCCTCGACGCGCCACCGCAGCGATTGAACGCCAAAGACACGCCCGTGCCCTATCATCCGAACCTCTGGGCCGCGCACCGACCCACCGCCCGCAGCATCGCCGCGGCCGCCCGCAACCTCATCCGCCTGTGAGCCACGAAATCGCCCAACGACCCGCAGCCAGTGATGTGATGGCGTATCGGAGCAATGGAATGCTGCGTCAGAAGAGCCCGCTGCTTCCTTCCCTCCGTTCGCTCCAACATTCCATTTCTCCAGCACTCCACTCCTCAACTCCCTGACCATGCCACAGATTCCCATCATCATGCCGCAGCTCGGTGAATCCATTGCCGAAGCGACCATTGTGAGCTGGCTCGTCAAGGAAGGCGACCTCGTCGAAGCCGACCAGGACGTCGTCGAAGTCGAAACCAACAAAGCCACGATGAACGTCACCGCTCCCTGCCGTGGCCGCATCGAAAAATCCCTCGCCCGCCTAAACGAAAGCTACGCCGTCGGCGACATCCTTGCTCAACTCGAAGTCACTGCCGAGGAAGCCGCCCGCGTCGGCCTCGATCAACCGGCCCCCGAAGCCCCCTCCACGCCGGAAACCGCTCCTGCGCCCGCTCCCACTGCTTCCGGCAACGGCCAATCCCCCAACCGCGTCGAGCCCACCGTCCGCGGCCTGCCCGTCCCCGCCCATGCGGCCGGTGCGAGCTACATGTCGCCCCGCATGAAGGCGAGAATGCACGAACTCGGCCTACACGCCGCCGACCTCTCCGGGATTGCCGGCAGCGGCGCGGCCGGCCGCGTCACCATTCAAGACTTCGAAGCCTTCATCGCCAATCTCGAACGCAGCCGCCTCAGCACTGCCAGCTCCATGCGCGTGGCCGTGGCCGATGCCATGCGGCGAAGCTGGACCCGCCCTCTGGCCACAGTCGCGCTGCCCGTCTCTCTCGACCCCGTATTGGCGCACCGCAAGAAGTCCGACCCGAAACCCGGCCCCGCACTCTATGCTTTGCGCGCCCTCGCGCTGGCCCTTGCGGAAAACAGCGCCCCCGCTGGCCGCCTCGTCGGCAGCCACATCGTTCACCCCACGTCCATCGACGTTGGATTCGCGGTCGAAGCTGAAGATGGCGTTCTGGTGCCCGTGCTGCGCGAAGTGGACCAACGTCCGCTGGCGGACCTTGTCCTGCGCTACAACGAACTCGTCGAACTCGCGCGCCAGCGCCGCCTCCCGCCGAACGCCACCGGCGGTTCCATTGCGACCGTGACCAATTTCGGCACGTTCGGTCTCACTTGGGCTACGCCCATTCCGCTGCCCGAACAAACCATCGTGCTCGGCATGGGTGCCGGCCGCATCGTCCCCGCGTGGGACGCCGCGAAAGCCCAGTTTCTTCCCGTCACCGAAGCGAACCTGACCCTGAGCTTTGATCACCGCGTGCTCGACGGCGGTGCGGCGGGCCGGCTCCTCGCGAAAATCGCCTCCCTCCTCGCGACCCCGGAGAAGCTGTAGGCGCAAACCTACGCGAACCACAGCACACATATGGATGTATTTGGCATCATGGGATACATGTTCGGTTTCATGGGCTTCCTCTTTGCCCTGATAGCCTTGAGCAAGACGACCAAACTCGAAAAAGAACTGAACGAGCTCAAGCGCACCGTGGAAAAGCTCCAGACCGGTAAGTAATCGCGCGCGCTGTGGTCGAAAACGCGGCATGGCGCGTCGCTTCCGGCCTCAAGGGAACAACAACCGCACCGGGGCGTTCGAGTTTTCCGGCGCGAAGAACGCGGATTGTAGCCTGTCGTTCGGCAGTCGCTCGACGGAACCATCCGCAAACCCCATGTTGCCGGCCCCTTTACCTGGCGCCCCGTGAAGGGCTCCATTCCAGGCGATCGCCGACCCGTTTGTCAGCGGGCTCAACCCTGTAATCCGCTTCTCTTCCCGTCTGACGAAGCTCAGTTTCGAATCCCCGTGCAACGCCGTCCGCACATCGCCACGCAATGGGTCGAGATTCATGAAGTAACTCACTCCGGAAGCCGTGAGCATCGCGAAATTGGTCACCGGCAACGCCTGCCGATCCGCCGGACACGCCAAAACCTTGGGGTTCCCGAGTTCATTCGACAGCGCCCTGTAGTAAGAAGCCAAATCCCGCCGCTCCACCGCCACTTCCTGAAGTCCGCCGTTGCTTGCCGACACCTCGAAAGGAAATGGAAAAGGCTCGCCGCGGTTATGAGCCCACAAGGTTTGGGCCAATACCACAAACTTGAGGTTGCCGAGGCACGCAACTGAGCGTGCCCTGCTTCCCTTTCGCTCAAATTCCGACAGAAACAAGCCCGCCACCACCGCGCACACCGCGATTACCACCACCAACTCCAAAAGAGTCAGCCCATCGGTGCAAGACACGTCCATTCGGGGCTTCATATCGTTATGGTAAGGACGTTCCACCGCCCCGGCCATTCCCAAAACCGCCGATCGAAAGTCGCCTTACCCTCATGGGAAGAGCAATCGCACCACGGCGTTTGAACTTTCGGGTGGAAAGAACGCCGCCAGCAGCTCGTTATTCCGCAGGCTCTCGCAGGTCCCATCCACATACGCCACATTTCCAAACTGGCTCCCCTTAACTCCGTGCATTCCCTGCTGCCAGGCAAGCGCAGCCCCATTGGTGAAGGAGAGCAACCCAGCGAGATTCCCCGCCTCACGTCCGGGGAAAAGTAACTTCGCGTCGCCGTTCAACACCGTCGCGACATTTGTCGATGTCGGCCCGACATTCAGGAAGTAACTCACTCCAGAAGACGTCAACGCCGCGAAATCTTCCGCCGATTTTGCCTGCCGATCCGTCGGACATGCCAGTATCTTGGGGCTGCCGAGAACGTTGGAAAGCTCCCGGTAGTAAGAAACCGAACTCCGCCGCTCCACGGCCACTTCCTGTAGGCCGCCTTCGTTCACCGGCACTTCAAAAGGGAAACGGGCACCGTCCACGTGTTCCGACGCCCAGATGATTTGTGCCAAAGCCACCTGCTTGAGGTTGTTGAGACACTGCGTGGACCGTGATCCGTCTCCTCTCCGCATCACTGGCAGCAATAATCCCAACACCACCGCGCAGATGGCTACCACCAGCAGCAACAGCTCTAGGAAAGTGAACGCACCGGCGCGTGAAACGTTCATTCGGGGCTTCATATCGTTATGGTAAGGACGTTCCACCGCCGCGCCCATTCCCAAAAAATACCGTGCGCCAGTCTCCTCTTCCCGCAGCGGAGCGCTGGAAAGGATTCAATGAGGGGCGAAGGCTTCGCACTTTATTCCTGAACTCCGTAGCGATGGCCAAGTTTTCTCATTTGTCGTTCGGGAGGCGTGGTGTTCCACTGCGCCGGATGAAAGCGCGACCGAAGATTGGCACCACCGGGGAATTCCAGTTCACCGTCGGGCCGGAGCATGTGATCGATTTCGCCACGGACGGAATGCCGGCAGTTCTCAGCACGCCGCGGCTCATCGGCCTACTGGAACGCACGGCGCGCGAGGCGCTCTATCCGTTTCTCGAAGCCGACGAGCGCACGGTGGGTGCGGAGATCGAGTTGCGTCATCTCGCGCCGACGCCGCTCGGGGCGCAGGTGACATGCGTGGCCCGGGTCATCGCAGTGGGGGAGGGGACGATTACTTTCCATGTCGAGGCCCGGGATGAGCATGAAATGATCGCGCGCGGTCTGCATAAGCGCGGGGTGATTCGCGTGGAAAAGTTTGCGCGGCGCGTGGCCCGCAAGATGACGTGAAGTACGAGATCGGACTTTCATGAATGCCGTGACCACGAGGCGATGGGTGTTGCTGGTGGCGGTGTTCGCGGGCTGTGCTGTGGCGTTCGCGTTGTCGCGTGGGCCACGCGGTGCCCGAGGGGAGATGGTGTTGCCGGACGGACGGAGCGTGTCGGTGGCAAAGGTGACATTCGGCACCACGCATGACCTGGAGGGCGGCTCCATCTTCGCGCGGTTGGCTGCGCGCGTGGCTGGGCCTCAATTCGCGGCGCGGCTGGGTTACGTCAACTATTCCCAAAAGTCGGCCGCTCCCTGCGTGATGGTGTGGACGCGTTGGTACGGTGACGTCACGAACACGCCGCCGCGGCACGCCTCGGTGCGGGATGACTCGGGGATGGAGACGGAACCGATCTTTCCGTCGTGGGACTCCTCGGTTGTGACTTCGACTGAGCGGCTCATGGCGTGGCGTTTCGAGAACTACCCGCGCGGCGCGAAAGAGTTTGAGATACGATTCCACGACCGGCTCCCGCCATATCACACGAATCCCCTGGGGGCCTTGAAGGTTCGGAATCCGCAACTGACGAACGCGACGCCGTACGGCGCGGCGGGCATTCCGCAATCGGTCTCGACCGACGGAATCACAGTCACGTTGAAGGAACTGAGGGTCGGGGCGGCGATGCCGTTCTGGCGAAGGCCGTCGCACTCGGGTCTGACGCCGTGGACCCAGACGAGGTTCGACGTGGTCGATCACGGGCTCCTTTCCACGAACTGGGCCATTCGCGGCGTCTCGCTGCTCGGGGCGTCGGGAAATTTGATAACCCCAATGCCGCTGATGTCGCGGATTCAAGACGGTCAGATCGAAGCCGGGTTCACGGCGGCGTGGTGGCGGTTCGAGCCGGACTGGAAGTTTGAAGTGGTGCTGGGGCGCACGGCGGCTTTTTTGACCAACGAGATTTTCCATGTGCTCGACATGCCGGCGTCAGGGTTGGACACGGCGCTGGTGACGAACTGCCCGCCGAATGAGGCGGCTTTGCCGGGAATGACTTTGACGCTCCATCCGGCTTCACCGGAGGCGGCGGGTGGCGGTGGGTTCGTCCACACGACGACGTTGATGGTGAGGTATCCCGTCGTCGGACGAAGTGCGCGCCTAGTGCTCGCGCGGGTGCGGGATCAACTCGGCCGGCCGGTTCGCTTCGAGAGCGCGTCGGACAATGGGCTGGGCCGTCTTTATGCCGGGCTGATGCTGGCTCCTGAGACGACCAGATTGAATTTCACGTTTGGAGTTTCACACAGCCGGACGGTGACGTTCGTTGTGCGGACGCCTGTCGTTCAAGGGGTGCCTTGAACATTGACTGGTTAGGTCGGTGTCGCGCGAAGCTGTGAATGGCGCGAAGGTATTGTTGAACCCGAAAACCAGAACATGCCTCGCGCAAAGAGGCCGAGACGCAAAGCCAGACCATGAAGTGTCGGAGGAGCCGGGGCGTATAACCTTGCAGCCCTGGTGCTCTTGAGCCCATCGCACCTTCGCGTTCTTCGCGGCTTCGCGCGATCTGATGCTTACTGAATCATCCGCGCGCGATAGAAGCGCTGCGGCGAGTTGGTAGTGGCTGTGTCGATGAACTGAAGTGAACCGTTCGCACCGGTCTGGTTGGTGGAGACGGGAATCCAAACCTGATTGTTGAGGTTGGTGGACATCTCGATTGCGTAGGTGTGATTGGGCGGGCCGCTGAGGGAGAGTTGGAATGCGCCGTTGGGCAGGAATTGGCCGGACGTCGCGGCGCTCCAGTCTTCGAGCGTGATGGTGCCGGCGGCGAACAGTGCGGTGAGCGCGCCGCCGTTGGTCGAGATGACGCTCTTGGTAACGGGAAGATCTGTGAAGCCAACGATGGTCTCGGTGCCGGCGGGAATGAGGGGGTTCGCGTCGAACATGACGCGCGCGAGTTCAAGCGTGCTGCTCTGCGGCAGCGTCTGGCCTTCGGCGAGGGTCAGCGTCACGCCCAGTCGACCGCCGGCGAGTTGCGAGGTGTTCATGGTCACGGTCGCGCCGGGCGTGTTCG
>SXGR01341480.1_pt1 | contig 16748 bp, 17 predicted proteins | sample 3174711 | NCBI WGS metagenome assembly SXGR01 (sample SAMN11356860, study PRJNA531348) | freshwater metagenome | isolation source: freshwater sample F1-60 | place: China: Fuxian Lake, Yuxi | collected 2017-12-25
GAGGCTCTGCGCCGTGATGAGCTGAGCAGACGACCTGGCCTTACGAGAACCACGACTCGTACACCACCTCACGGGACACGACCGCGCGGGTGCGCCGAAGGGTGTGACTGCGCCTCGGCGTAATCACCGCGTTTGCGCGCCGGACCTGGCACGATCGCGGCACGCATGCCGGAACTGGGCGCCGGCTCTCCGGGAAACGGAACAGATGCAGACACGTGCGCGGCACCAGCGGCGACATCACGACGTGCGTGGCACCGTCGTCGCGACAGGGGCTCTTCTGTTGCAGCACGGCATTTCCTGCGCCTTCGCGCTCGCCCGTTTGAGTCGCTTTCGCCGATGCGCGCCCCAGCGCAGCCCGGCAGTGCGGGCTACGTGTGGCGAGACTGAGCGCGAACAGCGGCGCGAGATCCATTCCCCGTGCTCTGGCCCGGCCCTCCTCCTGTGGCCCCTCCCAGTCGCTGGCCGACGCGGAATCGCAACACGTATTGACAGGTCGAGACACCAACGCTAGGGTCGTTTGTCAACAGAACAGGTGTTCTTTTCCATGGAACGAGACACTCTGGCTACTGCGTTGCGCGTGGTTGAGGAGCTCAGCCTTGCGGTGGAGCCTCGGGGCGTGCGCGAGCTCAGCCACTCGCTCGAGCTTTCGGTCGGCAACACGCATCGCATCCTGCAGGCGCTGAAGCGCGAGCGCCTCGTGGTGCAGTCCGGCAGACGCGGGCAGTACCGAAGCGGCTCGCGGCTCGCGGAACTCGCCGGCAACACGTTGCGTACCGGAACCCTGGTGCGCGCCTCCACGCCGCTGATTCAGCGCACGGCGCACGAAACCGGCGAGTCGCTGGTCGTCATGGTGGCCGACGCAGACGAGGCGGTCTGCGTCGCGAGCGTGGAGGGCGCACACCTGCTGCGCGTCGTCTTCCCGGTGGGTTGGCGCAGACCGCTGCTGCGCGGCGCGTCCGGCCGCGTTCTGCTGGCCTATCAGCCCCCGGACGCGGTGCGCGCCGCGCTGAGGGACGCGAAGAACGCCCGGGCGAAACCCGCGTCCGCCGCGGGGTTCATGCGCTCGCTGGCCGCGATCCGCGGGCGAGGCTGCGGCATCAGCCATGGCGAGCGCAGCGAGGGCTTCACCTCGATCGCCGCCGCGATAGTCGGGACCGACAACGCGGTGCTGGCAAGCGTGGCCCTGTACGGCGCCAGCACCCGCTTCAAGGGTGCCGCCCTGAAGACGCAGGCGGCAGCAGTGCGTGCCTGCGCCTCGGCAATCGGCGCTTCGATCGCGCATCCGCAAACCAGGCAAAGGAGGGATTCATGAAAGCGAAGGCAGCCAAGGACCAGCGCGCAAAAGTACCCGAGCGCGCCATGAACCAGGCGCTGGCCGAGAAAGTCGTCCGTGCGGCGCAAGCCAAGGCGCGCCAGCTCGGCATCACCATGAGCATCGCAGTGGTCGACGAGTCGGGCAACCTCGTCTACTTCGTCCGCGGCGACACGAGCAGCTTCATCACCTTCGAGACTGCCCGCGGCAAGGCGGTGATGGCGGCGGGCTTCCGCCGGCCGTCGCAGGACTACGAGCCGCATTTCAAGGAGCACCCGGCGTTCTGGTCGAGCATCTCGGCCAACCTGAAGCTGGTGCCCGGCCCTGGAGGCTTCCCGCTGACGCGCAACGGCGTGATGATAGGCGGCGTCGGCTGCGGCGGGGGACTCGGCGGGGAGGACGAACTCTGCGCCGAGGCGGGGGCCCGCGCAGTGAACAGCTGAGTCTGCGCGCCGCGATGCTCGAACTGTCGAACATCGGCAAATCGTTCTCGCGCGGCGGGGAGCGGTTCCTTGCGCTCGATGGCATCAACCTCAAGGTGCAGGAAGGCGAATTCGTCTCCATCGTCGGCACCTCGGGGTGCGGCAAGACCACCCTGCTGAACATCATCGCCGGGCTGATGCGGCCGGACGTGGGTAGCGTGAGCATCCGCGGAAATCCTGTCCGCGGCGTGAGCAGGAGCGTCGGCTATACATTCCAGCAGGCCACGCTGCTGCCGTGGCGCACGGTGCGCTCCAACGTCGAGCTCGGGCTCGAATTGCGCGGCGTCGCGCCGGCGGAACGCCGCGTTACTGCAATGCGGCTCCTCGAGCAGGTCGACCTCGCCCCCTTCGCCAACTCCTACCCCCACCAGCTCTCCGGCGGCATGGCCAAGCGCGCCGAGATCGTGCGGGTGCTCGCGATCGACCCCGAGCTGCTGCTCATGGACGAACCCTTCGGCGCTCTCGACGCGCAGACCAAGATCAACATGCAAAACGCGCTGCTCGACGTGCTACAGAAGCTGCGCAAGACGGTGATCTTCATCACGCACGACCTCGAGGAAGCGGTGGTGCTTTCCGACCGCGTGGTGACGCTGGCGGCGCGGCCGGGTCGAATCAAGCGCGAACATGCGATCGGCCTGCCGCGCCCGCGCGATAGCCGCGCCGCGCGGCTCGACCCTCGCTTCGCGGACTTCCTGCGGCCGGTCTGGGAAGACATCGAGCCGAGCGGCGGGCCGGGCCATGCTGCTTGACCGCGAGCGCGACGGGGATCTCGAGCTCGGCGAGAGCCGGCTCGAGGGCTGGCGCCTGCACGCCTGGCAGCTGTCGCTTTTCGTCGTACTGGTCGGCGGCTGGGAGTTGGTAGCGCGCCTGAAGTGGATCGACCCCTATCTCTTCTCCTCGCCGCTGGCGATCGGTACGCGCCTCGTATCGCTGGCGGGAAGCGGCGTCCTCTTCGGGCATATCTCGCTCACCGCCTGGGAGACGCTGCTCGGCTTCGGCCTGGGCTCGCTGCTCGGCATCGCCGCCGGGATGCTGCTCGCGTTCTCCCCGCGCCTCGCCGCGGTGCTCGATCCTTTCATCGTCGCGCTGAACGGGCTGCCGCGGGTGGCGCTGGCGCCCCTCTTCGTCGTCTGGTTCGGTATCGGCGTCGCCTCCAAGGTCGCGGTTGGCGCGTCGATCGTGGCGTTCATCCTGCTCTTCGCCACCTACCTGGGCATGCGCAACACCGACGTAGCGCTGGTGCAGGCGGTGAAAGCGCTCGGCGCCACACCGCACCAGCTGCTCGTCAAGGTGCAGCTGCCTTTCGCCATTCCCTGGATCTTCGCCGGCCTGAAGACCGGCGTCGCCATGGCGCTGATCGGCGCCGTCATCGGCGAGTTCATCGCCGCCTCGCGCGGCCTGGGCTGGTACATCGCCTACACCGGCGGAACGTTCGATACCACCGGCGTGATGGCCGGGCTTGTTGTCCTCGGCGCCATGGCTGTCGCGCTCGACCTCGCCGTCGCCCGCGTCGGCCGCCGTTTCACCCGATGGAAACCGGATGTCTCGCTGTAGCAGCCGCAACCACCAACCCAACTGGAAGGGCAACCCATGAAACGCTCCAAGCTGCGCAATTGGCTGATCGCCGTCGCCGGGCTCCTCGCGACAAGTTACGCACTGCCGCCCGCGATGGCGCAGACCAAGCTGAAGGTTGCGGAAGGCAGCCGCTCGTTCACAGTCATGCCGCTGTACATCGCCATGGAAGCGGGCTATCTCGCCGAGAAAGGCATCACGGTCGATCTCATCACCATGAAGGGCGGCCCGGCGGCCGCCAACGCGCTGGTTTCCGGCGATGTCGACGTGACCTTCAGCCTCGCCGAAACGCCGATCAAGATGCGCGCACAGGGCAGGGACCTGCGCGTGGGGGCGCTGTTGCAAGACCGCAATCCGATCGTGCTGGTGGTGCCGTCGAACAGCCCGGCGAAGTCGCTGGCGGATCTGAAGGGAAAGAAGATCGGCGTCACCGCGACCGGCTCCCTTAGCGACCTGATCCTGCGGGCGCACATTCGCGCCTCGGGCCTGATGGAGAACGATTTCGAGATCGTCGGCCTCGGCTCGGGCGCCACTGTATCGGCGGCCATCGAGCGCAATCAGCTCCAGGCGGCGGCGACCTTCACCCCGTTCCTTACCAAGCTGGTGATGGACAAGACCGCGCGCGTGGTCTCCGACCTGCGCAAGGAGATCTACCCCGGCCAGGCGATGCTGATCCGCGGCGCCGATCTCGGCGGGCCGAAGGAGGGCGCGCTGCGCGGCTTCGCCGAGGCGCTCGCCAAAGCGGCGGGCACGCTCTACTCGGACCGCGCGCTGGTCATCCGCGCCGCGCGGGTGTTCTTCCCGGACATGAATCCGCAGCTCCTGGAGGCAATGATCGTCGCCGAGACCCAGGAAACGCCTGTGTTCTCGCGGGACGCGCGTTTCTCGCGCGCCGACTTCGACTGGCTGATAAACTTCCTGCTGACGAACAAGCTGGTGCAGAAATCGGAGAAGTACGAAGACATCGTCGCCACGCAGCTTTGGCGCTAACAGGAGCACGCACATGACCGCGACCCGCTCCACCGGCCCGCGACCGAGCACGCGCGCGCGCCAGATCTTCACCCGCAAGGGTAAGCCGGTGACGCACGTCGCCAGCGCCCCCACCGCCTATGCCGCCCGCCTGATCGAGAAGGCCGGCTTCGAGTACATTTTCCTCGGCGGCGACGTCACCTTCGGCACCATGCTGGCGATGCCCGGCACCTACCTGACATTGACCGAGAAAGTCTTCGTCGCCAGGTTCTTCGTGCGGGCCGTGTCGATCCCGGTGATCATGGACTGCGACGAGATCTGCGGCCGCGGCCCGGCGTTCGTCGAGCGCGCGGTGGAGGAGTACATTGCCGCGGGCCTCGCCGGCATGGACGTGGACGACCGGGTGTTCCCGCAGTTTAGCGGCGCCGGAAACGTCGAGCGCGAGCATGGCATCCGCATGGGGGTCGTGCCGACGGCGGAAATGGTCGAGAAGCTCGCCGCCGCCGACGCCGTGCGCAAGCGGCTCGACCCGGACTTCCTCATTCGCGTGCGCTGCTACGACTTCCATGGCGGCACGCCGCTCCCCGAGACCATCCGCCGCCTGCAGGCCTACGAGGCCGCGGGCGCCGACGTGCTCTACCTGGGCGGCGTGGAGAATCCCGCGGATGTCCGCACCTGCCTGGCCGCGCTGCACGTTCCCTGCACCGTGCCGGCGACCTGGATGACCTATGAGCTGGCGCGCGAGCTCGGGCTCTGCGAGTTCCGCCAGCCCTACGAAATGGAAATGGCCATGCATGCGGCCGGCTGGGAGTTCCTCGCCGACTACCGCAAGCGCGGCGCCGCCGCGGTGACAGACCTGCGGGAACGCTACAAGGGCAATCCCTACATGGCCCCTGCGGGCGAGCTGCGCACCAACCCGATCTGATTCCCCTCTCACCCAATCCCTGACAAAGGCAACCCGATGAAGAACGGCCAACGCGTGATCGACATGGACACGCACGTCAACCCGAGCTTCGAGACGCTGGTGAAGTTCATGGATCCCGCGTTCAAGGCGCGCATGGACGACCTCAAGCCCTACCTGCGCGTGCAGAACTACGGCACCGGCGATTTCACCACCATCACCATCGCTCCCTATCCGTACGACCGCTTTCCCGGCGAGGCGCCGAAGGGGGACGAAGGCGCGATCAAGCCCGGTGGCCGCGGCGCGCTGGAGAAGCGCGTGACGAAATCCTCCAGCCACCACCGCGTCGCGCCCCGCGACGGCGTGCAGGACGAGGACGCCGCAGCCCGCCTCAAGGACATGGACGACGAGGGACGCGACGTCGATTTCCTCATTCCGGGCACCTGGGCATCGGCGGTGACCGGCATCAAGGACGTCACGCTGATTTCGGGACTCTACCGTGCCTATCACCGATACATGAAGACCTACTGCTCCCAGGCGCCCGCGCGCCTGAAGAGCATGGTGCTGATTCCCGGCGCGGACGTGGACTGGGCGGTGGCAGAGGTGAAATCCCTCGCTAAGGAAAGCTGGGTGTCGTCGGTCTGGCCGCTGCTGCCGGCCGACATGCCGATCGACCATCCCAAGCTCGACCCGCTATGGGAGGTGATGAACGACGCGCACCTGCCGATCATCTTCCACAGCTTCTTCTACGAGCCGCCGTACTTTCCCGGCTACCGGGACATCTGGGGCAACGCGGCGGTGGCGCGCACCGCGGCGCATCCGTGGGCGGCGGCGCGCTTTCTTTCGTACCTGATCGTCGGTCGCATCTTCGACCGCTACCCGAACATCAACGCGGCGTCCTGCGAAGTCGGGCACGGCTGGCTGCCGCACTGGGTAGTGCGGCTGGAGGAGATGGTCAACTACGTGTCTGGCGCGACGCCGAAGACGGACTACAAGCCGATCGAATACGTGCAGATGGGGCGCTTTCGCGTCGGCGCGGAGCCTTTCGAAGGCCCCCGCATTACGCGCTTCTGCATCGACATGCTCGGCGAAGACGCTCTGATGCACCAGTCTGACTACCCGCATGGTGAGGCCGCGTTTCCCGACACGGCGCAGCTCGTGATGGACTGGCCGTTCTGGAAGGAACTCGGCCCGGATGCGCTGCCGAAGCACATGTGGGGCAACGCGGCAAAGTTCCTGCGCCTGGAGGGGTAGGCGGCGGCCACAGGCCCGGCACCAGGCTGATGCCACTCCCGCACGCATCACGCCTGGCGTTCCGGCAAGCGTCTTCGCGTATTCGCGCGCCGCGATCAGCATCCCCGCCACCCCCGCCTTCATGTCGGACGAGTCGCCTCCGAAGCGCTGGTCGTCGTCCGCCTCATCCGAAGACGGGTCCTTGGATCCGGCCCGCGTGACAAGCAGCCCCACATCGAGGTGCGCCGTCATGCGGGACGGTTCCTTCCCTGCCACCCCAGCGAGTCGCGCGAAGGTCTGAGTTCAGTCGTGGTCGTGGTAGGGGCACTGGTGCACCGTGACGCCGGTCTTGTCCGCCGAATGGACCAGCCGGCGCACGCGTTCGACCCGGCGCCACCAGCAGCCTTGCAACAGGTGCTTGAGCGGCTCGGGTTAGCCGAGCCCCTCGAACGGCGTGCGCAGGACATCCTTAGTCAGCAGTTTGACGCGTTTCGCCATCCTGCGGCCCTGCTCCAGCCACCAGGTGTAGTCGTCCCACCTCTGGGGCGTGAATTCCAGCGGCGACATCACGGCGTGCGTGGTGCCGTCGCTCCAGGGGCGCTTCAGTTGCGGCACGACGTTACCTGCGTCACCGCGCTTTAGCCGTTCGTTCGCGATCGAAGGACGCGTAATGGTCCGGCACAGCCGTTCGAGTCGCTTTCGCCGATGTGCGCCGCGGCCGGTCGCCGTCAACCAGTCCTTCCGTCACCCGACGACGGAGCAAGTGCTGCATTCGCCTTGCGCTTCCGGATCATCGCGTGCGCTGGCCCCTGCCTCGTTGCGAGGGATCGACGGCGATGGATGCGAACGCTACGGCTGCACGAGGAGGGTGGTCACGCCGGAACGTGCACGGATGCCTTGCCGGTCGTCTCTGCGAAATGGCAAGCGACGCGGGAATTTTTACTAGTAGCGGCTCGCGAGACGTCATAATGCCCTTTGTGCGCCGTTACACCGGGGCATGGAGCAAGGAAACGTACAATTCGTGCAGCGACAAGTAGTAAGATTGGCCACGAAAGATTCGAGACTTTCCTCGGGGCCATGACGCTGTGATTGTAGGGCCGCGGTTTTTTTCGACTCAAGGAGTCCACAATGCTGTACGCATTTTCTGCCGCAGCCCTTGCCGCGCTGGTATTTGTTGGTTTCCCGCTGGCTGCGATCGCCCAGTACCCGGACCGTGTCGTGAAGCTGGTTGTGCCGTTTCCACCTGCGGGCGCAACTGATGTTGTTGCACGGCTGGTCGCGCAGAAACTCACGGAGCGTCTTGGGCAATCAGTGGTGGTTGAGAATCGACCGGGGGCAGGAGGTTCTATTGGCTCGGACGTGGTCGCGAAAGCCGTGCCAGATGGCTACACGCTGCTAATGGCGACGACCAGCACGCATTCCATCGGGCCTCTGCTTTCGAAACTACCCTACGATCATCTCAGGGATTTCGCGCCTATCATTCACGTTGCCAACGTGCCAAACGTACTGGTGGTGAGCCCGCTGCTGGGAGTGAAGGACGTAAGGGAGCTGGTGGCGCTCGCGAAGTCGAAGCCGGGCCAGCTGAATTACGCATCAAACGGCAACGGAACTATCGTTCATCTCTACGCGGAACTGTTCAAGTTGCTTTCGGGCACGGACATGGTGAACATACCGTACAAGGGTACCGCGCTCGCGATTCCCGATGTGGCAAGCGGCCAAGTTGCAATGCTGTTCGACAGCCTTGCTAGCGTGATTCCGTTCTGGAAATCGGGTCGTGTGCGACCGATCGCACTCAACGCCTCGCAGCGCTCGCCACTCATGCCAGAGGTGCCGACGTTTGCGGAAGTCGGTATGCCGACCTTTGAAACCTATACCTCGTGGTTCGGCATGTTCGCCCCGGCAGGAACGCAGAAGGCTGTGGTCGCGCGCATTCAGACGGAGGTCGCAACTGCGCTCAAGTCGCCCGATCTGCTTGAACGCTTTGCGAACGTTGGCGCCGAACCGGTGGGCGGTACGGCAGACCAGTTCGTCGAACGTTTCAAGGCCGAAGCCGCGCTCTGGGCGCGCGTTATACAGGCGGCCGGCGTCAAGCAGCAGTAGCTGCGGGCTTCCCCGGGGCGCCGGACACCAGCCTGAGTCCGGCTTCACTTATCGACCCTATTGCGCGTACTCTGCGGCCCGTTTCTCGCGTGCAAGGGCTAGCCACTCGCGCGCTGCTGCCGAGAGGTACGCGGCGCGGCGCCAGGCGAGCGCGATGTGCCATTCGGTTCGGGGTTCGTCCAGGATAGCGTAGCGGATCGAGGGGTGATGCCGCCTTTCCATGAGCATGCGGGGCAGGAACGCCACGCCCAGGCCGAGGGCGACGAGCTCCACCACGAAGTCGATTTGCCGGCTGTGGGCCTCGATCCTGGGCGTTACCCCGCGGCGTTTGCAGGCATCCAGAACTGCCCGGTTGATCGCCGAATCCTCCTCCAGCATCACGAACGGCGAGTCGGCCAAGCTTTTCAGCTTCACCTTGCGCTCATTCGCAAGCGGATGATCCTTCGACATCAGCACCACCAGAGGCTCGGTGTAAACATCCTCCCATTCGAAGGCGCGCGGCAACGGCAGGAGCATCATCGCCAGATCGACCTCGCCGGCGAGCAGGAGCTCCTGCAGCCGCCGGTTTCCATGTACGGAAACGCGCACGTCGATGCCGGGATAGCGTCTTCGGTAGCCTGCAAACTGCGATGCGAGGAGCAGGCTGCTACCGAGCGAGAAGCCTAGCCGGAGGACTCCCGTTTTTAGCCCCCGCAGGTCGTTCAGCTCGGTCAGCAGACTATCGCGGTCCAAGAGCATCGCGGTGGCCCGGTCGTAGACGATTTCTCCAGCCGTGGTCAGCTTGATTCTGCGGCCGATCCGTTCCAGCAGCGGCAACCCAAGCTCCTCCTCGAGCCGCTTCACCGCCTTGCTAAGCGTGGACTGTGTCGTGAACAGGCCTTTCGCCGCCGCGGAGAACCCATCTTCCTTTACTACAGAGACGAAGGCGCGAAGGGCTCGATAATCCATGCGTTCAGGGAATTCAATCAAGTCGTATAATTCATTCTACTCATGGATTGCGGGCTGTTAACATCTTCGTCATTATTGAGTGATCAAGCCCTTCTACTTTGCGGAGTAACCAATGCCCAACCTAAAGACTCTCACTTGGATTCTTGCGAGCGCGTTCGCGGTGTCGGGCAGCGCCTGGGCCCTTGACAAGTGCCCACGTCAGGGCGGGACGGCGCGCGCGGCGATGGCCGGATCGCCCCCCACGCTGGATTTCATTACGAGCTTCGCCGCGCAGGCGCGCGATATTGGCGTCTATCTGTATGAAGGTCTCGTCACGATCGACAAGAACTACGACCCCGCTCCGCAGCTTGCGGAGCGCTGGACTACGAGCCCTGACGGCAAGACCTATACGTTCCAGCTGCGCAAAGGGGTGAAATTCCACGATGGCAGCGCAATGACCGCTGAGGACGTCGTAGCGTCTGTGGAGCGATTCCTCGAGCAGTCGCCACGCAAAGCGGACCTGTCGATGATCGCGTCCGTACGCGCGGTCGACGCGGGGACAGTGCAGATCGCGCTTAAGCAGCAGTCTGCCGCTTTCCTGCCATTACTGGCCTATCCGGGTCCGGCGGTCGCGATCATGCCGAAGAAGCTCATCCAGGGTGTGCCGGCCGGCAAGCTGCCGCAGAAGTCTGCGATCGGTACCGGTCCCTACCAGCTGGTCGAGTGGACTCCCGACAAGCACGTTCACCTGCGCCGCTTCCCCGAGTACAGCCCCGTCGCCGGGGCGCCGTCGGGCTATGCCGGGCGGCGCATCGCATGCCTCGAGGACATTTATTTCGTGCCCGTTCCAGAGCAACCGAGCCGCGCGGCCGGCCTCGAGAGCAGCCTTTACGATTATGCGCAGAATCTGCCCCCTGATGCCTACCGGCGCTTCTCTGCTACCAAGAGCTTGGTGCCCGTCGTGTTGAAGCCCTACTTTTCAATTGCGACGCATCTCAATACCCAGAACGGTGCGATGAAGAACCCAAAGCTGCGCCGCGCGATCCAGATGGGGATCAACCACGAGGAACTCATGCTCGCGGCGGCGAGCGATAAGGACCTCTACCGCCTGGATCCGAGCCTGTTCTTCAAGGAGCAGTTCTGGCATTCCGGCGTCGGGTCGAACCGCTACAACGAGCGCGACGCAGCGAAGGCCAGGGCACTCGTGAAGGAGGCCGGGCACGACGGTTCGCCGATCCGAATCATCACCAGCAGCGACTTCGCGTTTCTCTACAACGCCGCGCTGGCGCTTGAGTCGCAGCTTCGTCAGCTCGGTTTCACGACGCGCCTGCAGGCCTATGACTATCCGACGATGATCGACATCTTCCGTAAGAAGCGCGACACCTGGGACATCACCTTCAACGCCTTTTCCATTCGGAACGATCCGGGCGGCTTTACGTTTGTTCTCAAGTCTACTTCCGGCTACCAGCCCTATGAGAACAAGGCAGTGGATGCGCTGCTCGACAAGGCGCTCGAGGAGACCGACCGCAACGCGCGTGCAAAACTCTACGAGCAGGTCCAGGACAACCTGTACAACGACATTCCCATGATCAAGTTTGGCGACCTGTTCGGGTTCGACGCGCACAGGGACAGCCTCGCGGGCTTCGAAGCGTTTTACACGACGCCCCGCCTCTGGAACGTCTGGCGGCGATGACCTGCATGGGATAGGGGCGTCCGATGGCGCGCTTCCTGCTCTCGCGCGCCATGTCGCTGGTGGTCGTGCTGTGGCTGGTCACGATCATCGCGTTCGTCGTGATCCGGGTCGCGCCGGGGGATCCCTCGGCGCACATGCTCGGGTCCGACGCCTCGCCCCAGGCGGTGGCGGAGTTCCGCGCGAGCTACGGCCTCGACCGCTCGATCCCGGTCCAGTACCTGTCCTGGCTCGCGCACGTGGTGCAGGGCGACCTCGGCACGTCGATCTACCTGGGTCGGCCGGTCACTACGGCCATCCTGGAGCGGCTTCCGGTCAGTCTCATCCTGACGTTCGCGGCATTCGCCATCGCGCTGGTCTTCGGGGTCCTGCTGGGCATCCTGGCGGCGTACTGGCGTGATCGGTGGGTCGACCGAACTGTCTCCGCCATCGCGGCGACGGGCCTAGCGATGCCGAGCTTCTGGCTCGGTATCTGCCTCATCTACGTGTTCGCCGTGCTCTGGCCGGTGCTGCCTTCGGGCGGGTTCGTCGAGCCGTGGGTCGATCCCTGGCGGGCCCTGCGTCACTTGATCCTTCCTGCATTCGCCCTCGGCTATTTGCAGATGGGTCTCATAGCGCGCATGACGCGCGCCGCGATGCTGGAGGCGCTGCGCGCGGATTTCGTACGTGTTGCACGGGCAAAAGGGGTTGCAGAGACCGGGGTCGTCTTACGGCATGCGTTCCGCAATGCACTCATTTCGATACTGACCGTCTCGGGAGTTTCGCTCGCAGTCCTCTTCGGTGGCGCGGTGGTCGTCGAAACCGTGTTCACGCTGCCCGGCGTGGGCCGCCTGCTAGTGAACGCGGTGGTGCGACGCGACTACCCCGTGGTGGAGGGCACCCTGTTGCTGGTCGCAGCCTGGTACGTGCTGGTCAATCTCCTGGTCGATGTCCTGTACATGCTGTGCGATCCCCGAGTCCGATTGCGCGCCTCGTGACGAGCGCGGGCCAGCGAGGCATGGCGGGGCTCGGCCCGGGGGCGATCGTGGCGCTGATCGGCCTCGGCCTGCTGATCTTGGTGATCGTGCTCGGCCCTTCGCTTTACGGCGTCTCGGCGACGGAGGTCGCGGTCCTGCAGCGCCTGCAGCCGCCGTCCTTCGCTCATCCCTTCGGGACGGACCAGTTCGGACGAGACGTACTGGCGCGAGTCATGAGCGGTGGCCAGCAGTCCCTGCGCGTGGCGAGCATCACTATGATCCTGACAGTTGTCGCCGGCGGGGTTGTCGGTCTGATCGCCGGCTATGTACGCGGGCTGGACGAAATTTTGATGAGAATCTGCGACGCCTTCATGGCGCTGCCGGCGGTCATCCTCGCGATCGCGCTGATGGCGGTCAGCGAGCCAAGCGAGGCGAGCGTCATCTTCTCGCTCGTGGTCGTCTATACGCCGCGCATGGCACGCGTGGTGCGCGGCAAAACGCTGCTGATCCGGGAAATGCCATACGTGGAGGCCGCCAACGCACTTGGGGCGCGTCTGCCGCGCATGCTTTTTCGCCACGTCCTGCCCAACGCGATACCCGAAATCATCGTCATGGGGAGCTTCATCTTCGGCTACGCCATCCTCGACGAGGCGACGCTTAGCGTCCTCGGCGTCGGGCCGCCGCCGCCAGCGCCGAGCTGGGGAAACATGCTTTCCGAATCCCGCCATCTCATCCGCGAAGCGTTCTGGGTCAGCTTTTTTCCAGGGTTGCTCATCGGAATCAGCGTGCTGGCGACCAACATCCTCGGAGACCGGATCCGAGACCGATATGACCCACGTAAAGGCGAATGACTCATGAAAAACGGCAAGGAACGCAGCGAGTACTTTCTCAAGACTCTGGTAGCGGTGCCGAGCGTCTCCGGCGATGAGACGGCGGTCGTCCAAGTCTGCCGCAAGCTCATGGAGGAGGCGGGACTCCAGACGCGCCTGGTGCCCTGCAAGGGGGTCGATGGCGCCTTCAACGTGGAGGGGTTCGTCGGCGAGGGCAAGCCGAAGCTCTGCATCGCGGGGCACATCGACACCGTTCCCTTTGACAAGATGACCGTCAACCCGCTCGGCGAGCAGCGAGGCAACCGCTATTACGGGCGTGGCACGACAGACATGAAGGGTGGTGTGGCGGCGGCGCTCGCGGCCATCGACCGGCTCATGCGGCGCGGCGTGAAACTAGGCGGACAACTGGTCGTCGTCGGCACGGCGACGGAGGAGACGCTCAAGGTCGGTGGCTTCCAGCTCGCACGCGACCACAACGACGCCGACGGCGTGGTGTGCGCCGAGCCGACCGACGGCCGCGTTGCGGTGGCGGCGACGGGCAGCCTGCCGCTGCGCCTCGACGCCTTCGGAGCCCCCGCGCACAGCAGCGTCCCGGGCACGGGGAACAACGCGATCGTGGCGGCACAGGTCGCGGCGATGGCGGTCGTCGACGCGCTTTCAGAGACGGTCGAGGTCCCCTATGTCGGCCCGCGGAAGCGTGCCGTGAACGTCGGGGTGATCCGCGGCGGGATCGCGCAACCCGTCGTGCCCCAGCAGTGCACGGTGTGGCTGGACGTGCGCTACTTCGTCGGTGAGACCGCGCCGAAACTGATGGAGCGCATCCGGAAGGTGTGTGACGAGGCCGTCGCGCACCTTCCCGGCGTACGCATCGAGGCAAGCCAGGAGCGGCTCGACTACTCCGGCAACCCGTATCCGCGCGGAAGCTGGGGCGACTTCATCCACGTCGAGCGCGGTATGAAGGCGTTCGCCACCAGCCCGGACACGAGCGTGGTGCGCGCGTTCCGCAGCGCGCTCAAGGAATCCGGCGGCGACGACACGATCGACATGATGCGCGGCTGGGGCGACGTGGAGTTCGTCGCCACAGACCATGGCGTGCCGGCGATCTACTTCGGCCCGGGCACGGTGGCCGTGGCGCACACCGCGGAGGAATACATCGACCTCGACCTCTACCACCAGGGCGTCGATGTCTACGAGCGCGCCATAGTCAAATTCCTCGGGGGCACCGCCTGATGCTTGCGCCCATCCCCGAACAGAAGCTTAAGAATCTCTGCCTCGCGCTCGACGCCGTGGCGAATCTCGATGTCTACGGCAAGAACGTGATTCCGCGCCTCTACAAGTCGGCGGTGGCCGCGCAGGGCGGGGCTTCTCTCTCACTACTCGGCGCCCGCAAGCTTCTGGATCACGTGAAGGCACGGGACGCGGTCATCATCGCGACCGGGTTTCCCGAGCGCGCCTGGATCGCGCGGCCCATCGCCGAAACCGACGGGCCGCCGGGCGCGGCCACGCTCGCGCGCAGCCTCTACGTCGCGCTCGATGCCTTGCCGGTGATCCTCATCGACGAGCCTTTCGTGCCGATGATGGAGGCGACCTGCCGCGGCGCCGGCATGGTGCCCATCGACCTACGCTACTTCGAGAACGTGAAGCGTGAAGGCGGATTCCAGGCGGTGTTTGTCGTCGGCGTGCCGTTGGTCCGCGCCGAGGCGCATCGCCTGCTCGACGCGCTCCTCGACCGGCTGCGTCCAACCGCCGTCGTGGCGGTGGAGCGGCCGGGGCAGAACGAACGTGGCGTCCATCACCAAGTCGGGGGGCAGAGAATTCCGGACGATGCGGTTGCCGACATGGATCACATCTTCGGCCGCGCGCGAAGCGCGGGGATCGCCACCCTCGGGGTCGGCGACGGCGGCAACGAGATCGGCATGGGTGTGGTTAGCGCGGATCTTTCCGAGATCCTCCCCGTGACCCGCAAGTGCCAGTGTCCCTGCGGAGGCGGCAGCGCCGCGTGCACGCCGACCGACGTTCTGCTGACAGGAACCTGCTCGAACTGGGCGGTCACCGCGCTGCAGGGCGCCCTGGCATTGGTGACTGGCAACCGGCACGCGCTGCATACGACCGAAATAGATCGGCGCACCCTCGAGGCGTGCTCCCTCGCGGGTGGAATCGACGGTGGCGTGAACTACAACACCGATGCCGCGGTCGACGACATTCCCTGGGCTGGATACCGGGTGGTGATCGATGCCTGCCGCGACATCGTGGATCGCGCGCTCGGGCGGCCATGACACTACCGAAAGAGGGACGCAAATTGGGAATCTACGAATCGCTGGGCGTTTCTCCCGTCATCAACGCCGCCGGCACGCTTACCCGCCTCGGCGGCACCGTGATGAGGCCGGAGGTGCGGGACGCGATGTCGGAGGCGGCCGGCTCTCTGGTGCCGATCGACGAGCTCCAGGCCGCAGCGTCGAAGGCGATCGCCGAGGCCTGCGGTTCGGACGCGGGCTACGTCGCGTCAGGCGCGTCGGCCGGCCTGACCTTGGGCACCGCCGCGTGCATGGTCGGGCTCGACGTCGCGGCAATGGATCGCCTGCCGTCTACGGCGAACAACGGCAGGAACGAGGTCATTATCTGCCGCCCGCACCGCAACTCCTACGACCACGCTTACCGTGCCGCGGGCGCCACGCTGGTCGAGGTCGGGATGAGCGACCGTTACACCGGCGTGGGCGTCCGCGAGACGGAGATCTGGGAGATCGAGGCCGCAATCACGGAGCGAACCGCCGCGATCGCGTACACCGCAAGCCCGACCTCCTTTCCCGCGCTGACGGCGGTGACGGCGATGGCGCGCAAGCGCGGCATCCCGGTCATCGTCGACGCGGCGGGCCAACTTCCACCGCCATCCAACCTGCGGCGCTTCATCGCCGAAGGCGCGGACCTGGTCTCGTTCAGCGGCGGCAAGGCGATCCGCGGGCCGCAGGGCACGGGGATCCTCGCGGGGCGGCGCGATCTGATCGCCTCCGTGGCACTTCAGCAGCTGGACATGGATGTCACCTTCGAGCTGTGGAACCCGCCGGCGGAACTCGTTCCGAAGGACAAGCTCGCCGGTGCGCCGCGCCACGGCGTGGGCCGGGGCTACAAGGCGGCAAAGGAGCAGATCGTCGGCCTCCTGGTCGCGCTGCGGCTCTTCACCGAGGAAAGCGCGCGGAAGGACTACGACCGCTGGATGGGGCTCCTCAAGGGCATCGAGGACGGGCTGCAACGCTGCACGCACGCGAAGACCGCGTGGCTGCTTCCCAAGTACGCCCTGGGCTTCCCGCTGCTCGAGATCCAGCTTGACGAGAAGAGTCTGGGGCTCACGGCGTACGACGTGGCGCGCAAGATGAAAGAGGGCAAGCCCGCGATCCATGTCGGCGAGCGCAAGGTGATGGAGGGCTCCATCCTTATCCATCCCGCCAACCTCGACGATGCGTCGGCGGATAGCCTTGTCGGGCGCCTGCGCTCGGTACTGGGATGTCCGGCTTGAGCCTGTCGCAGGCCGGACCCGCAGAGCGACTGCTGGAGGTCCGCAATCTGAAGACCTACTTCTTCACGGAAGAGGGCGTGGTGCGCGCGGTGGATGGCATCGACTTCCACGTCGATTCTGGCGAAACCCTCGGCGTGATCGGCGAATCGGGATGCGGGAAGTCCGTGACGGCGTTGAGCATCGTGCGCCTGATTTCCCAGCCGCCCGGCCAGATCGTCGACGGGCAGATCCTCTACGAGGGCAGAGATGTCCTTCAGATGACCCC
>SXGR01599522.1_pt1 | contig 16748 bp, 11 predicted proteins | sample 3174711 | NCBI WGS metagenome assembly SXGR01 (sample SAMN11356860, study PRJNA531348) | freshwater metagenome | isolation source: freshwater sample F1-60 | place: China: Fuxian Lake, Yuxi | collected 2017-12-25
GAGAACCTCCAGCAGCTGGCCGACACTGCCGGGTACCGGGAGGAATTCCTCAAGCTGTTCGGGTTCGGCCTGCCCGGGATCGACTATGACCAGGAGACCGAGCCGCATGTGACCCGTTGATGCGGAGCCGGATGCCCTGGGGCATCCACTCCGGACCCATCTCTGTTCCATACGCATCCATGTCTCAACCCCGGGTTTCGATCGTCTGTCCCAAGGAGTTCGATTTCGCCGACGCCGCGGCCTCGGTGGAGCGTCCCATCCTCGAGAAGGTTGCGGAGGTGGAGACCCTCTGGATGGATTTTCGTGATCCGCTGCCTGAGCGGGTGATCGATGCCGACGCCATCATCCTCTGGCATGGAATCCAGATCGACCGGTCTGCGATGGCGGGATTCCGCCGGTGTCGGGCCATCATCCGGAACGGTGTCGGGTACGACACGGTTGACCTCGATGCGGCGGCCGAGCGCGGCATCGCGGTCTGCAACGTTCCGGACTACGGCACCGAGGAGGTGGCGGATCACGCCTTGGCCCTCATCCTGGCCCTGTACCGTCAGCTCTTTCCGCTGGACGCCGAGGCCAAGCGCCTCGGATGGCGGATCGGGTGCCAGTCCCGCATGCGACGGCTTCGGACACAGGTGCTGGGGATTGTCGGACTCGGACGTATCGGAATCGCCACCGCGCTCCGGGCGAAGGCCTTCGGATTCCGGATTGTATTCTTCGATCCGTACGTCCCGAGAGGCCTCCACAAGGCGGTGGGGATCGAGCGGGTCGACTCCCTCGACGACCTGCTGCGCCTCGCCGATGTCGTGTCGATCCACTGTCCGCTCACGGCGGAGACCCGGGGGTTCATCGGCGCGCGGGAACTGGCGCTGATGAAGTCCTCGGCGTTCCTCGTGAACACGGCGCGGGGGGACATCGTGCAGAAAGTCCCGCTGTTCCGGGCGCTGCGTGAGGGACGTCTGGCTGGGGCGGGGCTGGATGTGGTCGAGGACGAGCCGCTGCGGACATCCGAGGAGGCGTCGACCCCGAACCTGATCGTGACCTGCCACGCGGCATTCTGCAGCCCCGAGGGGATGGTCGAGATGCGTAGCACCTCGGCCCGCATCGCCCGCGCCGCGGTGCTTGGCGAGCCGGTCTGGAACCAGGTGAACCAGACCGCCTGATCGACCGTCCACCGGGGCTTGGATCAGACCTTCGGCTTGAGCTGGGGGAACAGGATGACGTCCCGGATGCTCTCCTGGCCGAGGAGCATCATGCACAGGCGGTCGATGCCGATGCCGATGCCGCCGGCCGGCGGCATGCCGTGCTCGAGCGCCACGAGGAAGTCCTCGTCGAGCTTCTGTTGCTCGCCGCCCGCCTGGTGTTGCAGGCGTTCCCGCTGCTCGATGGGGTCATTCTGCTCGGTGTAGCCCGGGGAGATCTCCGGTCCGTTGATGCAGCACTCGAAGACCTCGACGGTGGTCGGGTCGTCAGGCGACAGCTTGGCGAGGGGTACGAGTTCCTTGGGAAGGTGGGTGACGAAGGTCGGCTGGATGAGGGTGGGCTCGACGAGTTTCTCGAACACGGCCCCGGTGACCTCGAAATCCTCATAGCCCGCGGCGATGTCACCCGCGAGCTTCAGATCCTCGACCGCCCGGCGTCGGCGCTCCTCGGGTGAGACCTGGAACCAGTCGTTGCCGGCGACCTCCCTCACGAGGTCCTTGTAGCGGGCCCGGCGCCAGTGGTTGAGGTCGATGGTCTTGTAGACCTGTCCCTCGGCGTTGCGATGCTCGATGACGAGCGAGCCAAGGACGTTCTGGGCGACGCGTTTGATGAGGGATTCCACGGTCTCCATCATCGTCTCGTAGTCCCCGAAGGCCTCGTAGGCCTCGAGCATGGTGAACTCGGGGTTGTGCTTCCTGGAGAGTCCCTCGTTGCGGAAGTTGCGTCCGATCTCGAAGACCTTGTCGATGCCTCCGACCAGAAGGCGCTTGAGATACAGCTCAAGGGCGATGCGGAGGTAGAACTCGCAGCCGAGCGCGTTGTGGTGGGTCTTGAACGGCTGGGCAGCCGCGCCACCGGGAATCGCCTGCATCATGGGTGTCTCGACCTCGACATAGCCCCGCTCGTGGAAGAACGACCGGATCTCCCGCAGGATGGCGGAACGCCGTAGGAATGTCGCCTTGACCTCCTCGTTGGCGATGAGGTCGAGGTAGCGCTGACGATAGCGGATCGCGGTGTCCTCGAGGCCAGGCCACTTGGCCGGGGGCGGACGCAGGGATTTCCCAAGGATGGTGAAGTGCTCGACCTTGACGCTGACCTCGCCGGCACGGGTCCGGAACAGGGTCCCGCGGATGCCGATGAAGTCGGCGAGGTCGAGGTGTTTGAAGATCTCGTACCCCTCGTCCCCGAGCGCCTGCTTCTGGGCGTAGAGCTGGATGCGGCCGGTGACGTCCCGCAGGTCGAGAAACTGGCTCTTGCCCATGTCCCGATGCGCGGTGATGCGTCCGGCGAGAGCCACCGGGTGGCCTTCGGCGAACTCGCCGGATTCAAACCGGGTCCGGGCCTCGCCGCAGCCGAGGTCGGGTCGGAACTTGCTCCGGAACGGCTGGATCCCCTTGTCGGCCAGTGCGGAGAGCTTGGATCGGCGCTGCTCGATCAGTGCGTTGGTCTCGTCCATGTCGAAAAGAGGAGTGAAGCATGGGCCCGGGGGCAACGGAAGGGTGATGTCGACACCGGCCTCGGGTGGAATGGCGGCCGATGGAGTCGGAGTGCCGTGCCATGGAATTTTCTTTGGGCGTGTTCCGTGCTCCGCCTTAATGGCCGGGTGCTGTTCCGCACGGTGGCCATCGTCGGGGTGGGCTTGTTGGGTGGGTCCCTCGGACTTGCCCTGCGGTCCCGTCGCCTTGCCGCCGAGGTTTGCGGGTACCTGCGTCGTGACAGTGCCGCCAAAGAGGCCCAGGCCGCTGGGATCGTGGATCGGGCCACGACGGATCTGGCGGAGGCCGTAAGGGACGCCGACCTCGTGGTCCTCTGTGTCCCGGTCGGATCCATGGAGGCGACCGCGTCGGCTCTGCGTGGCTCTCTGGCTCCCGGGGCTGTCGTCACCGATGTGGGCAGCGTCAAGGCGGCGGTGGTGGAGCGACTCGAATCGATCGTCCGGGACGCGGGTGGGGTCTTCGTGGGCGGACATCCGATGGCCGGATCGGAGAAGACGGGTTTCGGATCCGCCCGTGCGGACCTGTTCAAGCAGGCGGTCTGCGTGGTGACGCCCACCTCCCAGACGCCGCACGGCGCGATCGAGCGTGTGGAGTCCCTGTGGCTGCGGGTGGGGGGTCGGGTGGTGAGGATGACGCCCGAGCGGCACGATCTCCTGGTCAGCCGGGCCAGTCATCTGCCCCATGTGGTGGCAGCGGGATTGGCTCGGTGGGTTCTCGATCCCGGCAACGGCCTCGGGGAGGAGCGGTTGTGTGCCACGGGCTTTCGAGACACCACCCGGTTGGCGAGCGGATCCCCGGAGCTGTGGCGCGACATCGCCCTGGCGAACCGGGCCCATCTGGAGGAGTCCATCAGTGGATTGGCCGGTGAACTGGAACGGTTTCGGGAGGCGCTCCGGAAGGGGGATGCCTCCGCGGTGGAGGCGTTCTTCACTGAGGCCAGGGACTGGCGTGAGTCCTGGACGTCGCGCGGTCCGGCCAGCCCTCCACCTGCCGGTGCCCCGACCGTCTGATTCTTTCCTGGAACCCCACTCCCGTGCCCCTCCCGAGGATCATCGAAATCATCCCATCCGACCGTCCCAGTCCGGCGCTGGTCACGATCCCTGGATCCAAGAGCGTCACGAATCGTGCCCTGGTGCTGGCGGCGCTGTCGCGGAGCCGGGTGCTCCTTGAAGGGGCGCTCTGGAGCGAGGACACCGAGGTGATGGTCCACTGCTTGCAGACGCTGGGGTTCGGGGTGCGGGTTGAGGCGGACCCCGGCGAGCCGGCCAATCGCAGGATCGAGGTGGATGGGGAAGGGGGAATCCTTCCGCGCTCCGGGGGCACCCGGGAAATCCCCCTGGAGCTGTTCGTCGGCACCGCCGGCACGGCGGCCCGGTTCCTGTCGGCCCTCGTGTGTCTGGGGCGTGGATTCTACCGGCTCAGCGGCGTGCCCCGGATGCACGAGCGCCCCCAGGCATCCCTGTTGCGGGCCCTCCGGGACCTCGGATACGGCGTGGAGGCGACCTCGGATCGGTTGCCGGTGCTGATCGAGGGTCGCGGGCCCCGGACCGGATCCGTGACGGTGAGTGTCGACCAGAGTTCTCAGTTTGCCTCGGCGCTGCTGTTGGCGTCGCGGGTCGGGGGCTGGACTGTGGGGATTTCCGGGGGCAATCCGGACGAGTTGCCGTACGTGGACATGACACGTCGGCTGATCGAGGTGTTCCCCCATGGGGGCGGGGAGTTCCGGATCGAGCCCGATGCTTCGAGCGGCAGCTATTTTTGGGCGGCGGGATTCCTGACGGGTTCCAACATCCAAGTCTGCGACTGGCCCCGGAGCGGGTGGCAGGTGGATGCACGGTTTCCGGGCTTTTTCCCGCTTCCGGCCGAGGTCTCCCGGGAACGCGACCTGGGTGACAGCACCCTCACGGCCATGATCCTGGCGCCCTTTGGCCAAGCTCCGACCCGGTTCACGGAACTCGGCCGGCTCCGCGTGCAGGAATGCGAGCGGGTGCAGGCGATGCGGACGGAACTGTCGCGCTGTGGTGCACAAGTCGAGGAGTCCGGTGAGATGCTGATCATCCACCCGGGTCCGCTCCACGGGGCGACGATCACGACCTACAACGACCATCGGATCGCAATGTGCTTCGCGACCCTGGGCTTGAAGGTGCCGGGCATCCGCATCGAGGATCCCTCGTGTGTGAAGAAGACGTTCCCGAATTTCTTCCAGAAGCTCTCCGCACCCGTCCCGGACGGACTGGGTGCCGGAGTGCGTGACCCTGTGACTGGACGCCTCCTGTCGGGCACCGAACTTCTCGCTTCCTGATGCCTGCTCCCTCCTTTTCCAAGAGTTCCACCGATCGTCTGACCCTCCCGCAGGTGATCACCGTCGACGGACCCAGCGCCTCCGGAAAGGGGACGCTGTCGCGTCGCCTCGCCAAGGAGCTCGGGTACATCTACATCGACTCCGGAGCCATGTACCGGACCCTGGCCTGGTGGGCGCTGCGACAGGGCATATCTCTCGAATCCCCGCTCCCGGCGGCCGCGGAGGCCGAGGTGGTCGGACTGCTCCGTCGGTGGAAGGCGGAGATGCGGCTGGTGGACGGCCAGGGGTGGCTCCATGTCGAGGGCTATTTCCCGGTGACGGAGATCCGCGAGAACGCCGTGGAGCATGCGGTCCCGGTGATCGCCCAGATTTCCAAGGTCCGCGACTGGATGGTGGCTCGCCAGCGCGACTGTGTCCGCCTGGGTCCCCTCGTGATGGAGGGGCGGGACATCGGCACCGTGGTGTTCCCATTGGCGCCGGTGAAGTTCTTTCTCGAGGCTGACGAGGAGGAACGACAGAAGCGGATCGAGGGACGTGGTGGCAACACCAGCGCGGCCCGGCGCGATCACATGGACAGCACCCGGAAGAAGGGGGCCCTCATTCCGGCGCTTGATTCGATCCGGGTCAACAACACCGGCCAGACACCCGATGAGACCTTTGCCATCATGCGCGACCATGTGCGTTCCCGGCTGGGTCTCTAGCCTGGTTGCGTTCTGCCTCGCCTTGGGGGCGTGGCATGAAGTGCATGCCGACCCTGTCGACATCGGGGTCCCGGAATCCGAGCAGGTCGTTGTCCTCTACAACACCCGGGTCCGGGAGTCCCGGAGCGTCGCCGCCTACTACGCCGAACGCCGCGGGATCCCTTCGGACCGGCTCATCGGGCTCGACTGCAGTGAGCCGACCAAGATCACCCGGGACCAGTTCCGAAAGGAGATCGTGGAACCGCTGCGACGTCGTCTCCAGGAGCTGGGTCTGGCGCGGTTCACGAAACAGATCGTGCCGGCCGCCGGCACCCAGCCGGGTCGGGTCCGGGAGCGGCTGACCCACAGCAAGGTCCGCTACCTAGTTCTGGTGTATGGGATGCCCTACGCGATCCTGGATGATCCTCGACTGTCGACCCATGTGCCCAAGGAGGCCCATGCCCTGCAGCGGCAGTCCGGTGCCTCGGTCGAGAGCGACCTGATGCTGATGCCGTCGGATCTCGACACGTTCGCGGGCCCTGCTGGCAACCCCTTCCACAGCCAGACCAACCCGGCTGCCCTGCATCCGGGCAATGGGATCTTCCTGGTGTCCCGACTGGATGGCCCGACTGCGCGTCACGCCGAGGAACTGGTGCGCAAGGTGGCCCGGGCGGAGCGGGACGGGTTGTGGGGGCGGGCGTACTTCGATGAGCGGTCCATTGGGGGCGGCTCGTACAAGCGGGGGGACGACTGGATCAAGGGTGCGGCCCGGATCGTGGAGGGGCTGGGCTACACGACCTACATCGACCATGCCCCGGACACGATCCCGGTGGGATTCCCGTTCAGCGAGGTGGCCCTCTACGCCGGTTGGTATTCCGGGGATAAAACGGGTCCGTTCACGCTGCCCGCGATCGAGTTCGCGCCCGGGGCGATCGCCTATCACCTGCATTCCTTCTCTGCGGCGGATCCGCGGAGTCCCACCCAGAACTGGGTCGGACCGCTGGTGGCGCTCGGGGCGACGGTCACGATGGGGTGTGTCGACGAGCCCTATCTGGAGATGACGCCCGATGTGGAGCGGTTCTTCGCCCGGCTCGCGGAGGGGTGCAACATCGCGGAAGCCTTCGCGATCTCCCTCCCGGTGATGTCGTGGCAGTCGATCCTGGTGGGAGATCCGTTGTATCGACCGTTTCGTCCCAGTCCGGGGGAACGTGCAGCAACCCTCCTCGGCTCCCAAACCAATGGTCTACTCCTGCCCTATGCCATGGTTCAGGACCTCAACCTCAAGCTGGCCCGCGGTGGATCGGTCGAGGACGCGATCTGGAGCCTGGAGCGGCATCCGGAGATCCAGACCTCTGCGGTCCTGGCGGAGCATATGTCGGCCCTCTACTCGCGGAGAGGGGAGTCCAGCCGGGCGGTGGACTGGATGGAACGGGCCCTCCGGGCCGGTGGGACCCCCCAGCAGCGGATCCGACTGTTCCTCGACATGGCGGCGCTGCAGGAGAAGCAGCGGCTGCGACGGGATGCCTTTGCGACCCGGGATCGATTCCTGAAGGAATTCCCGAAGCATCCGCTGGTCCTGGAACTCCTTGAAACCATGCGCCGCGATGCCGAGGCCCTCGGGATGGATCAGGAGATCCCCCGCCTCGACCGGGAGATCGAGCGTCTCAAGCCGCCTGCGGCCAAGCCGGCCTCCGGTCGGTGAGGGGGCTTCGGAGGACGGGTTCGATTCCCGGCAGCATTTTTCCGGCGGCTCCTCATGGAAATCCGTTGCGCCTCTGGCACGGGAGCCGGGACTATTCGAGAGAGATGATCCATTCGACAACGATCCCTCCATCCTGCCGCTTCCACCCTAAGAACCAGCCAACACCCATGAAGAAGACTTGGAACCTCCTCCTCACAGCCATGGCGTTCCTTTGGGCCGCCTGGACCGTTTGGGCCGACGATCCCTTCCAGATCAAAATTAATTCCCCTGAGTGGTCGATGGCCAACAACTCGGGTGCGATCACCAACAACGGCGTCGAGATCACAGGGATTCCCAAGGTGGGCTCGATCAAGCTGCTCAAGAATGTCGTAGTCCGCAGCGATGATTTGATCGAGGCCGGCCTTGGAGACGCCAAGATCCCCACTGGGTATTTCTGGCTCGATGGGTTTCCAATGTGGGTCAGCAGCGCCCGGATCGTGAAGAGTGAGAAGAGGATCCACCTGGAGGTGGGTATTGGTCTCCCCGAGTACATCAAGAACGTCAACGGCGAGGAGCTGCGGGCTTCCGGGCGGGTCAGTGTCGATCAGTCACGGTGGTATTTCGACGGGTTCCAGTTCGTCGTTCCCATGGACGTCTACCTCAAGAGTCTCGTCATCAAGAACTTCACGTTCGCCTATGATCAGGCCCAAGGCCTCTATTCCGGAGGGGCCAACATCGGCTTCGGCTCCAAGGAAAAATTCGACTACTGCCCGGACTTCGAGATCGGACCTCCTGCCTACGGCGGCTCCATCGAGTTGCGCAACGGTCAGCTCAACCGACTCGTAATTGCCGCGGACGACATGCGGTATCCCCTTGGGGCGAGCCTCTCCTACCTCGATTCCGTCAGCGCCGGGGTCTACGACCTGGTGACCCCTGGAGCCGACTGGTACGTGAGTGGCGCCTTCAAGATCAACTGCGGCTGCCCCATCACCATCCTCACGAAGTTCTACCCGCTCACCCTCACTGGGGATGCGCGGTTCTATGGCAGCGGCTACCTCCAGATGAACGCGGCGGCCTCGTTCTTCAAGGTCCCGGTCGCCAACGCGACGATGAACTACCATCCCCCCTATCAGGTCGATGCGGCGCTGTATGTGAACCTCCTCGATATCCTGCTGGCCGACGCGTCGATCCACTTCAACTCGGGGGGCGTCTCCGGGGATGCCCACGGAAAGCTGCAGATCCCCGGGTACATCCCAGTCGTGGGGGGCTACCAGTTCGCCTCGGTCGGGGTCGGCTTCGATGTCCGGCATGACTACTACGCGTTCCGCGGGAGCGTCGACGTCCAGATTACCCCGGAGATCCCAAGCTGGTGCACCCCGGAGTGGTGTCCGGGCACCGTGTGGGCGGGCTGCTGGGTGTGTGACTGCGGTTGGGACGGCTGCGGTTGGTGCAACAACTACGTGACCCTTCCGTGCGTCCCGCCGATCTGTACCCCGGCGATCCCGGCCGTCCAGCTGCACGTGGCCTTCCGTCTCGAGAACGGTGACTTCTACTTCAACGCCCCGGGGACCGCCTCGGACGTCGCCCCGTGGGAGACCCACTACCAGGGACGCCGCGTCGATCCCGAGACCGGGCTCCGGGTGATCTTCTTCGACAACTGGGACGAGATCGGCAAGGCCAGCACCGACGTGCCGAAGCCCTCGGGAGTCGCCCTGCAGGGGGACCGCCCCCGGGTGCGCCCAATGGGTGCCACCGAAGTCGGCCAGCCCTTCACCACGTTCCGGATCACTGGCACCGGGCCTGAGATCATGTTCCGACTCGCCTACCAGAATCCCAACGCTCCGACCCCGATCTTCGAGATCAAGACCCCCTCGGGTCAGCTCATCCGCTCCGGCGAAGGACCGCTCCCGACCGGCTACAAAGCGGTTCATGGCTTCAGCGCCGCCAACCCGGTCGGTCGTGACGCCACCGTCACCCTCGTGAACGCGGAGTCCGGAGACTATGTCGTCACCGTCATCAATCCCGAGAAGCTTGGAAACTACTCCGTGCAGGCCCTGATCGAGAACGAGAAGCCGGCGCTTCAGGACGTCCAGCTCGAGGAGACCCCGACGTCGGGCCTCTACAAGGTGACCTGGGTCAACAACGACCCTGAGGATGCGGTGCTTGTGAAGCTCTTCCTGAACAAGGATCGGGACGGCATCGATGGGACGCAGGTGGGAGTGGTGTCTGCCGTGCCCGGGGTGAACACCGTCCTCATCGACACCACCAAGGTGAAGACCCGACCGGGTGCCTACCACGTCCACCTGACGGCCGATGACGGCCGCAATGAGTTTGTCCAAGTCTACACCAGCAAGACCCTGCAGGTGAACGATCCGGAAGCCCCGCTGCCGGTCGCCGGTGTCGCCGTGCGCGCACGCGCGGCGGGATTCGAGGTCCACTGGAAGCCGAGCCCGAGCCCGTCCACGGACACCTATGCGATCCTGTACACCAAGGAGATGGACGCGGGCCACTACGAAGGGGTCCACTCGGTCCTCGCGTCGGAGACCGGGGCGATCATCGACGGGCTCATCCCGGGCCAGCCCTACCTCATCACGGTGGTGGCTCATGACCAGAAGGGTCGCGCCTCGGAGGGCTCCGAGGTCCTGCGGGTGGTGCCGACGCCTGGCATCGGTCGGACGCCTCCGAGGATCGTCTCGACACCGGACATCGATGTTGCTGCGGGCCACCGATGGACGTACCTGCCCCAAGCCTTCGACGGCGATGAGGTGCAATATGGTTCGATCTCTCCCGAGGACGGCAAGGCGACCCGCCCGGGCGGCCGACTGGTGTGGAAGCTGATCCAGGCCCCTGCCGGGATGACGATCCACGAGAGCGGGCTCCTTCAGTGGGTCCCCGTGAAGGATCAGGTGGGCAGCCACGAGGTCATCCTCGAAGCCCGGGAGCGTACGGACCCGAGCGTCCCGAAGGAACTCGCCAGCCGTCTGTTCGACCGCCAGACCTTCACGGTCGAGGTCCTGCGGGAGAACAACGTTTCCGCGCTGAATCATACCGCCCATGCAACGTTCGTCCATCCACCCGCCCTGACCGCGGTCGCGGGTGAGAAGTATGTCTGTCCGCTGGACCTGCTCTCGACCGGCCAGCACCAGATCACCCTCCTCGACGCACCGGCGGGCATGGTCATCAAGGGCGACATGCTCGAGTGGACGCCTCCGCTGGACGCCCGTGGCCAGACGGTCCACCTCAAGGTCCGGTTCGCCGAGGGCTTCTCGATCGAACAGTCGTTCTACATCGATGTCCTCCGACGCGACAATGTCATCGCCGCCCCGGCCGAGCTGATGGGCGTCCGCAGCGTGCCGACCGGCGTCGAGCTCAAGTGGCGCGTCAACAGTGCCCGTCCGATCACCTGGCCCAAGGGCTACCAGCTCCAGCGCTGCGACCTCAATCTGGGCGGGGCCTGGGTCAACGTGGGGGCGCCTTACGTCAACCAGCCGAACGTCCCCAACGCCACCCACACGGTGCCGAGCTACTCGACGATCGACACCCTCCCGGGCAACCAGTCGGTGTTCTATCGGCTGGTTGTGACCGAGTGACCGGTGCTCCGCGAGGACGGTGGGGCGGGATGCGCCCCGCCGTCCGGCCCGGCGCCCAAGGGTGTTCTGAAGACCATGTTCGTGGATGCTGGAAACACCGCTGGGTCACGATCCTCCGTGTCCGTGATGCAGTTCCCATCTCGGCCTGGCGGCTCCGGTCGGCCGCCTTCGACGTCACATCCAGGGAAAAGGGCTTTCCTGTCGGTCACCCTCCTCGTGGGGTCCCTGCTGGGTTGGGCCCAAGTGGGTTCCCTTGCAGCGACGGCGGAGGTGGGGTTTGAGCGCCTGCCTCCCGACCGCACGGGAATCACGTTCACCAACGTCCTCTCGGTCGAGCGATCCTCCACCAACCAGATCCTCCTCAACGGGTCCGGCATCGCGGCGGGGGACATCGATGGTGACGGCTGGTGCGATGTGGTCGTCGGCAGCGTCGGCGGTGGAGCCCGGGTCTACCGGAACCTGAAGGAGTGGCGGTTCGAGGACGTCACCGATCGCATGGGTCTCCAGCCCGGTCCCTGGCCCACGACCGCGGTGGCCCTGGCCGACCTCAACGGGGATCGGAGGCCGGATCTCCTGCTCAACACCCTCGGTGGCGGCACCCGCTACTTCACCAATGCGCTGGGTCGTGCCTGGAAGGAGCAGCTCCAGGGTGGAGGCATGGCCAACCCGACCGGTGCGGCCTCCCTGGCGTTGGCCGATGTGGATGGCGATGGGGATCTCGATGTCTATGTGGTGAACTACCGTCGCTGGACCCTCCGCGACTACCCGGCTCTGGGTCCCAAGGATCCACCCCTGAGGACCCATCCCGAGGCTGGTTCCCAGATGCAGTTCATCATGGAGGACCGTGGGCGGGTCCAGGAACTGGGCGAGGCCGACACGCTGTTTCTCAACGAGGGCCACGGTGGATTTCGTCCGGCGCCGCCGGAGCACTTCCGGGATCCCGCGGGCCGTCCGTTGTCGGCCCTCCTCGACTGGGGGCTGTCCGCGATGTTCCGGGACCTGAATGGCGATGGAGCGCCCGACCTGTATGTCTGCAACGACTTCGGATCGCCGGACCGGCTGTGGTGGAATGACGGGAAGGGACACTTCACCTCGGGTGCCGAGACTGCCCTGCCATCCACCAGTCAGCTTTCGATGGGGGTCGATGTCGCGGACATCAACCGCGATGGACTCATGGATTTTGCGGTGGTCGACATGCTCGACGAGAGCCGCTGGGAGCGGCTGATCCGAGGTGGGGCCAAGGACGTCGGCCGTCCCGGGATCCTCGGTGGCTGTCCCCAGTACCCGAGGAACACGGTCTACCTCGGGACCCATCCCGGACGGTTCCTAGAGATCGCCTCCTACAGCGGGCTGGAGGCGACGGATTGGTCGTGGTGCCCGGTGTTCCTCGACGTGGACCTCGACGGCTACGAGGACCTTCTGGTCACGACCGGCCATGAGCGGGATTCCCAGAACCGGGACTTCGTCCGTGAGAAGTCCCAGGCGCTCCGGGGCGTTCCCAAGTCCGATCTCAACGCCACGATGCAGGAGCTGGAGCGCCGCAGCCCGCGTCTGCCCCTACCGAAGCGGCTCTACCGCAATCGGGGCGACCTCACGTTCGAGTCCTATGGGGAACGCTGGGGCTTCGGGGATGTTGGGATCTCCCAGGGACTATGCCTCGCGGATCTCGACAACGACGGGGATCTCGACGCCTTGGTGACTCATCTCGGGGAAGGGGTCGGGCTCTACCGCAACCGTGCGACCGCACCCCGCATCCAGGTGCGTCTCCGAGGTCTCGATGGCAATCCCGATGGCATTGGGGCGTTGATCCAGGTCCGTGGAGGACCGGTGTTCCAGTCACAGGAGGTGGTCGCGGGAGGACGTTACCTCTCGAGTGACCAGCCGGTCCGGACCTTTGCCGCTGGTGGATCCGGATCGATGTCGGTCGAGGTGCGATGGCGCAGCGGGGCGGTGAGCCGTGTTCCCGATGTCCAGCCGGGTGCTCGCGTTGAGGTGGTCGAGGTTCCACGAAAGGATCCGACGGGTTCGCTTTCACCATGGGCTCCGGAGCCTCCCCGATGTCCGGTTCGCTTTGAGAACCAGTCGGCCCAGCTCGGTCTCCGCCATAGCCAGCCTGTGGACGACGAATTTGCCCTGCAGCCCACGCGTCCGGTCCGCGGCATGGCCCTTCGGCCCGGGATCGCGGTGGTCGATGTCAACCGGGATGGATCTCCCGAGATTGTGGTGGGTGCTTCCCGGGGCGGACGTCCTGCGCTGCTGAAGCGGTCCGCCGAGGGGAAGTTCCAGCCCTGGCAGGAGCTGTTGCCGACCCGGCTGGCCGAGAGCTCACAGACCTCGATCCTCCCAGTGCCGGTGGTTTCCACCGATGGGCTGGGTGTCTTGGTGGTGATCGGGTCCGGACTCGAGGAGCCCTCTGGATCCCCACAACGCACCCGGGTGACCCAGATTGGGGCGGCTGTCCGGCCTGGACTGGCGTGGAATGCCAGCAAGGGCGGCATCGGGGCGATGGCGTTGGCGGATATCGATCGGGACGGGACGCTCGAGGGATTCCTCGGGGGGCGGCCGATCTCGGGTCGGTTCCCGGAATCCACCCCCAGCCAGATCTGGACCTTCGCCTCGTCGGGATGGCGGCTCGACGAGCCCAACACGAAGGCCCTGTCCGCCCTGGGCTGCGTCCAGAACGCGTGCTGGGTGGATGTCGATGACGACGGCTGGCTGGATCTGGTGGTGGTGGAGTGGTGGGGCGGCATCCGGCTCTTCCTCAATGCGAAGGGAAAGCTCATGGAGGAGACCTTTCGGTGGGGCTTGTCCGAGATGTCGGGGCTCTGGAACAGCGTCGTGCCGGTGGATGTCGACGCCGACGGGCGTCTGGATCTGGTCGTGGGCGGCCCTGGCCTGAACACCGACTACCGCTCGACGCTCCCGGTCCGGCTGCAGGCCTTCGATCCGGACCAGGACGGCGTGCTCGAGTTGATGGAGTTGGGATGGGAGGAGGCCCGCAAGCAATGGGTGCCGCTCCGCAGCCTGGAATATCTCGGGGAAGCATTCCCCGGCATGGCGGCCCGCAGTGGTGGCCACCGGGCGTTCGCCGAGGGGGCGTGGAAGGCCGTGCTCGATGAGTCGGGTCCCATTGTATGGTCGCGCGAGGTGCGTCGGATCGACTCCGTCCTGCTGATGAATCGCGGTAGCCGGTTCGAGTCCCGTCCGTTGCCGGCCCGCGTTCAGTTTGCGCCGACGTGGGGCTTGGCGGTGGCGGACTGGGATGCGGACGGCTGGGAGGATCTGGGCGGGGTCCAGAACCAGTCCCAGCTGCGGTCGGACCTCCCCCCAGCGGTCAACGGCGAAGGATTGATCCTGATGAACGACCAGCGGGGCGGCCTCGCGGTGTTCGATGGAACCCAATCCGGCTTCGCGGTGCCGGGTGAAGGGCGCGGTCTTGCGGTCGGGGATGTCGATGGGGATGGCCGTCCGGACCTGGTGGTGGGCCAGAACGACGGACCGGCGGGGCTGTTCCTCAACCGGACGGAGAAGCGGGGCCTCGTGGTGGTTCTGGAGGGCGGTCCAGGAAACCCCGATGCGATCGGTGCGGTGATGCGGCTGCGTTCGGAGGACGGTCGGCTGGGGCCCAAGCGCCTGGTCCGAGCCGGGGGAGGCCATTGGTCCTGCGACTCGCCGGTCCAGATCCTGGGAGGCACCGCGGCCCCGAAATCCCTGTGGGTTCGCTGGCCGGACGGGGTGGAGTCGGAATACCCGGTGGAACCGGGAGCCGAACGCGTGGTGGTGCGGAAGTGAGGCCAGCCCGGCTTGCCTCATCCCAGGTGTCGCTCCTGGGGCGTCGCCATGCTTGCCTGATCCTGGGGTTCTCCGGAACGTTCCGGTGCTTCGTGTCCCGCATGTCCTCCGCCACCGCCCCTATGGATTCGCCGAGTCGCCGGCGTCTGCCGCCTCTGTTGCGACGCGCCTGGTACGGGTTGAACCAGGCCTTTCGGCGTCGCATTGCCCACACCGGGGTCACGCCCGATCAGTTCACCGTGATGCGCACCCTGCAGGAGGGGGATCCCAAAGGGATGACCCAGCGGGATCTCACGGAGGCGATGTCGAGCGATCCCAACACCGTGGCCTCTCTGCTCGAACGGATGGAGACGGCGGGCTGGGTCTCGCGACGACGCCATGAATCCGATCGCCGCGCCTATCGGATCCGACTGCTCGCGGCAGGAATGGCCAAGTACGAGGAGGTCCGTTCACTCGCCATCGATCTCCAGGCCGAGGTCCTCTCGGTGCTTCCGGAGGTCCATCGGGAACAGTTCCTGGAACAGCTGGAGGCGGTGTCCCTGGCCTGTCGCGAGGCAGCCGAGGCGGGCGCTCGGTCCTCGCCATGAACGCGGATCTGCCTCCGGTCCTTCCCGGTCTGGACCCCGTGTTGCCGCCCGTGGCGCGGCATCGGTCGATGGCCATGCTGGCGATCCTGCTGGTGGTGCCGCTGCTCCTGGGAAGCTGGGGCTCGGATCGCGCCGGCGGGGGCGGAGGAGAGGGGTCTGCCCCCCAGGCTGCACTCCCGGGAAGTGTTGGGGGACTGCTTTGGATCTGTGGACTCAACCTCGCGATCTTCGTTGTCGTGGGGGCTGGGGTGGTCGCACTGGGACGGCCCACCCGACGGGAACTCTTTGCCCAGGCCCCGTTCAACCTCAGGACCTGGGTGCTTGGCTTTTTCTATGCCATTGGACTTCGACTTGGGGTCGGGATCGTGCTCGCTGTCTCCCTCGGCCTCTGGACCGGTCTGATGCCCCGGTCGGGTCCGGTGGAGAAGGTCGTGGAATCAATCCGGCCGCGGATCGAGACGATGATTGATCCGACGGTGTTGCGGGATCCGATCTACCTGCTGCTGGTGACCACGGTGGTCAGCTTCATCGTGGCGGGCCTGCGCGAGGAGCTTTGGCGGGCCGCGGTGTTCGCGGCGTTCCGACGCTGCTGGCCCCGATGGATGTCCCGTCGCGTGGGCCGCGTGGGCATCGTGCTGCTGTCGGCGCTGTCCTTCGGACTCGGCCACCTGCCGCAGGGCTGGGGCGGGGTGGCGTTGACGGGCGTGCTGGGGGTGGGCCTGGGATGGATTCTCTTGGGACACCGCTCGCTGTGGGTTGCGGTGGTGGCGCATGGATTCTTCGATGCCACGTCGTTGCTGCTGCTGCGTCTGCTGGATGCGACCAACGGGCTTGAACGGTTGTTGGGCAAGCCACCGGGGCACTAAAGGAGTCCCTGAAAAAGACAAACGCCCGATCCGCAGGGCGGATCGGGCGGGTGTGGAGCGGAGACCGCTCAGGCCTTCGCAGCCTTGCGGGACCGGCGATGCCAGAGGGCAAAGGCAAGGAGTCCGCTCGAGGCGATCGCGGCCCATTCCTCGGGCTCGGGGACGGCGGAGAAGGAGGCTTGCTGTAAAACGTAAGTGTTTCCTCCTGCCGATACTGTCAGGTTTTTCGAGTCAGAACCTGTCACCGTGAACGTCGGTGAAAAATCCGACGAGCTCCCGCTAAAATGAAAGATCGACGGATTTAAATTGGGTGAAGACGAGTTCTGCCAAGACATGGAGGGAATCTCATTGAGTCCGGGGGTGTAAAAGTGTTTCTGTAAATTGCCTTTGTCTTCCTGCACCTCCCTCCCTTTGGGGGGAGGCGCAGCGAAGGCGAGCGTAGCGAGCCCAGCGGAGCCGACCCCCAAAGGGAGGGAGGTGCACCGCGCGCTAAAAACGGGTCGAGGGCGGGCCATGTTGGCTTCCTGTTGGGGTGGTACCAAACACATCCAACA
>SXGR01468876.1_pt1 | contig 16743 bp, 19 predicted proteins | sample 3174711 | NCBI WGS metagenome assembly SXGR01 (sample SAMN11356860, study PRJNA531348) | freshwater metagenome | isolation source: freshwater sample F1-60 | place: China: Fuxian Lake, Yuxi | collected 2017-12-25
GAAGTTTTCGGCATGGGAATGAACTTGGCCAAGCATCATGGGGGATCCATTTCCCTCAACGGACTGACGAGCCTGAGTGACGCCGCTGCCGAGGCACTGGCCAAGCATCAGACTGTGGGCGCCCTCCGGGGAGCCAACACGAAGGCCCTTGAATAGGGCTTTAGGCGCCGGCTGCCGCTCGGGTCAGCCGGTCGCGAACAGCATCGCCGACTCCACCAACTGGAGGCAAAACGGCCACGATCCGATCGGCACCCGAATCATCTGCCGCGCGCAGCAACGCGTAGAGGCGCTCGGCATACAAAACGGACGAGGTGCTGGTGTCCAACAGCGTCACGATGTGCGATGGGACGGGGTTGAGTCTCGGATCAGAGGCATCAGCCAAGAGAGCTATCCGCAGGTCGGTCATCTCAAGCGCAGCATCAACAGCCCCGATCACGACCACAGTCGAACGCGGTGCATAGTGTGTGGCGAGGGTTCCGGGCGCGCGCGGCGCAGTCTCGAGCGACGTGGAGAGGGCGACCCCTAAAGCGGCTTCGAGCATCTCTGAGGTGATTGCCCCTGGTCGTAAGACGCGGGGTGCAGATCCAGTCAGATCGACGATGGTCGACTCCACACCGACCGAGCAGGGACCGCCGTCGAGAATCAGATCGACATCGGTACCGAGGTCGTCGAGCACGTGTTGCGCGGTCGTCGGGCTGACACGTCCAAAACGGTTCGCGCTCGGTGCGGCGATCCCGGTGCCACTCAGGCGGATCGCCTCGCGGGTCAAGTCGCAGTCGGGGATCCGCAGCGCGACGGTGCCTGTGCCACCGAGCGCAGCAGGATCGGGACGAGACCCGGCCGGGAGAATGATTGTCAATGGCCCCGGCCAGAATGCCTCAGCCAATCGCTCGGCGGAGTCGGGCCACGCAGACGCCCAGCCCGCTCGAGCCTCTGCAACATCGGCGATGTGGACGATGGATGGATGGTCGGTTGGACGTCCCTTGACGGCATAGAGGCGAGCGAGGGCATCAGCATTGGTGGCGTCGGCCCCGAGGCCGTAGACGGTTTCGGTGGGAAGCGCGACGAGCTTGCCCGCACGAAGCGCCTCGGCGGCGGCTGCTGCTGTGTGCGTGATCACGGAGGTATCGTGGCAGCCCGCTGCCGCGTTGGGGTGACGATACGGTTTGAAAGTGCGCACGCTCGTCCTACTCCTGCTGATCGTTGTGTCGGTCGTCTGTGCCGTTGGGGCGGGCGCTGGAGCAATGCTGACGCGCAACGTGCTCGATGCGAGTGGCTTTTCCGACGTCGTCGTGCGTACCCTGCAATCGCCCGCCGGGCTCGCCCTTGTGCGAGCATCCGTCGAAAACACCGTCGCCGATCGAGCAGCAGCGCAGCCCGCGATCATTTCGAAGCTGGCCGCAACGACCGCCGGCGATTGGGCCGTGGCCGTGTTCCAGGGCGCCGCCGCCGCACAGGTGCTGGGACCTGTCGCGATCGGTCTTCAGCAGAGCATCCTCAATGGCGACAGCGCTCAGGAGGTACAGATCGATGTGCGAGCGATGGCGGCCGCAAGCGAGACGCCACCGCTGATCAAACGTCTTCTCGACAGCCAGTCGGGCGATGTCCTCGTGACCGTGCCGTGGGTCTCTGTCTCTCCACAAATGCAGTACACGCTCCAACAGCTCGACCGGCATCGCATGCTGCCGACGTGGCTTGCCGTCGCCGCAGTCGTGGCTGGACTCCTTGCTGTGATGCTATCGAAACGACGAGGCTGGGCACTGCTGGTGCTTGGAATTGCACTGGCTGCTGCGGCGTTGTTTCTGCGACCGATCGCCACCATGTCATCGGGCCTGTTGATCAACCGTGGCTCACAGGGTGGATCGGCGTCAACGCTTGCACCAACGGTGGTGGAACAGGTCTTCACCGGCTGGTCGGCTGTCAGCGGTGCACTGATTGCAATCGGGCTCGCGCTAGCGCTCGTCGGCGCCGTGCTGAGTCTTCGTCGTCGCGCTTAGGGCGTCGGGGGCAGGAAGACGACGCTCTCGGCGTCGACAACATGTGCGCCGCCATCGACCGTGACGGTTGCGCCGTTGATACCGCTCGCCTTCTTCGAGAGCAGCCACGCAATCGTCTCGGCAACCTCATCGCCCGTGGCCGGCCGGCGATCAGGAGCAAGACTCGTCGCCTTGGCATAGGCGCCATCGAGACCGCCATGGTCCGCGGCCAAATTGCTCAGCGCATCGTCGGCCATCGGCGTTCGCACCCAACCGGGGCAGACGACGTTAGAACGCACGCCTTGCGGCCCGTGATCAACGGCCAGACACCGTGCAAGTTGGATCGCGCCAGCCTTCGCAGACGAATAGGCGATCGAGGCGGGGCCCGCACGAAGGCCCGCAAGGCTCGAGACAATCACGATCGAACCGCTGTTGGTGATCAGTTCCGGGAGACAGGCCTGCGCGGCGAGAAAGGGAGCCGTCAGATTCGTGCGCACAACGCTCTCCCAACCCTCCAGCGTCTGCGTGAGAGCGGTTCCCGATTTTCCCGAACCAGCACAGCAGATGAGGCCCATGAGCGTGCCGCCGGCCTCGGTCAGCTGCGACACGGCCGTGGCGAGATGCTCAACATCCGCGGCATCGCCAGGCAGAGCAATCCCGCCGGTCTCTTGAGCGACCTGCTCTAAGGGCTCAACTCGACGACCAACCAGTCCGACGAGCCAACCATCTGCTGCCAGCAATCGCGCAGTCGCGGCACCGATCCCCGAACCACCACCGGTGATCAGTGCCGCGGGTCGCATGTTCTACTGCTCGAATCGAACCGGGTTCGACAGAGTGCCGACGCCCGACACAGCCACCTCGACCGTTTCTCCATCGCGTAGGTAGCGCTTGGGGTTGCGGCCGTCGCCTACACCACCAGGAGTACCTGTGGCAATCACATCACCGGGCTCGAGCGTGATCCCTCTGCTGAGATACTCAATGATCTGCGCGACGGAGAAGATCAGGTTCCGCGTGTTGCTGCTCTGGACCACCTCGCCTGCAATCGTCGTCGAAACGTCGAGGTTGCCGAGATCGACGCCGTCCACGCTGGAGACTGCGGGACCGAGCGGACCGAAGGTGTCGAAGCTCTTGCCGTAGACAAACTGCCGGAGCGGCGTCTCGAGCTGTGCGCGACGGCCCGAGACGTCGTTGATGGCCGTGTAGCCACCGACAGAATCGAGCGCGTTGTCGAGAGTGGTGCGATAGGTGCGCTTGCAGATCACAACAGCAAGCTCGCCCTCATAATCTGGACGGGTCTCCTCGCGTGGAACGACAATCGTCTGGCCCGAGCCGATTAGACAGGTCGAGAACTTCGAAAAGACAACCGGAACCTCTGGAATGTCGAGCTCGGACTCCTCGGCGTGGTCGCGGTAGTTGAGGCCGATCGCGATCAGCTTGCCAGGATGAACCGGGTGGAGCAGCTGGACGCTGTCGACCGAGTGCGTCGCGCCCGCGGCGGCAGCAATGATGCTCCACGCCCCAGGCGTCGAATCGAATCCGATCGCTGGTGCCGCGCCGGCGTCCGTGATCTGGTCGCCGTCGAGGCGTCCCAATCGCACATCGCCACTCGTTGTTGCAAAGCGCACGGCCAGCATGCCGGCTCCAATCTGTCTGGGGTGGAACTGCTGATGAGTATCATGTCAGGCAATCGCTGCGCGTTGCAGCGACAGTTGGGGGGAGGACCCGGATGGCCACAGTTGAGGAACTCGAAGCCGCGGGCGTGCGCATCTTGCGTCTCGTCTACGCCGATCTCCATGGTAAGCAGCGAGGCAAGGATGTCTTGCTCGAGCGCGCCGGGCACGCGATTGCGCACGGTAAGCCGTTTGTCGAGGCCGTCATGACCATCGACAACAGCCACAACATCGTCAGTGGTGAAGCGGAGGGGTTCCGCGACCTGTTGGCGATGCCAGACCTCAAGACCGCGCGGATCAACCCCCTTGACCCCGAAGTCGCGATGGTCCTCTGCGACCTCGCCTCGGTACCCAGCCATCGCCCGTCCGGCCTAGACTCACGAGGCGCGCTGAAGCGTATTTGTGCCCGCTACGCGAAACTCGGCTTCACTCCCGTCGTCGCGCACGAACTCGAGTTCTACCTCCTCGAGCGTGACGCACAGGCGATGGGTGGTCTGCGACCACTCGCGATGCGCGACTCGAGCGTTTACACGGTCGGTCCGTTGGCCGATCCGACAGGAATTGTGCGCGCCATGTTCGATGCCTGCGACGCATTTCAGTTGGAGCCGATCTCGATGGCGCAGGAGTACGGACACTCGCAGTACGAGATCAATCTGACCCACGGCGAGGCGATCGAAGCCACGGACCGCGCCTTCTTGTTCAAGGCGCTGGTCAAGCAGATGGCCGACATGGATGGCCTCGTCGCGACGTTCATGGGTATGCCGGCCGATGACGACGAGTCCTCGGGGTATCACCTGCACGCGTCGTTGCTCGACAAGGCTGGCAAGAACGTGTTTGACGCGCCCCGCGCGCAAGATGGCCTGTCCGCGATTGCTCATCACTTCATCGCGGGCGTCATGGAGCATGCACCCGCGATGGCGGGGTTGCTCAATCCCACGATTAACTCCTACAAGCGCATCATCAATGGTGGTCTCTCGCCAAAGTTCGCGAACTGGGGCCACGACAACCGCATGGCGATGCTGCGCATCTGCGAAGAGCGAGGACCGGCCGCGCGCGCCGAGGTGCGCTCGGGCGATGGTGCAGCAAACCCGTACCTGATTGCGGCGACCATTCTGGCCGCCGGGCTCGACGGTATTGAGCGCAAGCTCAAGTCGCCGAAGCCTGTCGTCGGCAACTTTTACGCGGGGCCGGCGGCAGCGATGGGTGCTCAGTTGCCCACGTCGCTGGGTGCTGCGCTCGATGCGCTCGAGGCCGACACGCGCCTCGTTAAGCTCGTGGGGCCCGCCTTGATTGAGACGTTCCTGTCGATCAAGCGCTACGAGCTCGGACGCTGGGAGGCGCAGCAAAACCGCCTGACAGCGTGGGAGCTCGAGGAGTACGCCGAGGCGCTCTAGGTTCTCGGCGATCGACTTTGCGTTGGGGTCAGACCCCAAAGCAAAGTCGATCGTCAGGACGCGGCGCAGGGACCGGCTTGTGCCGCGTCTACTTCGGCCTCAGAGAAGCCGGACTCGAGCAGAATTTCTCGCGTGTGCTCGCCAAGCAGTGGTGGATGCATGGGCGAGGTCAGGTGGTCACCGTTGAAGGCGATCGGCGAGCGCAGGGTATGGATCGTTCCTGCGGTTGGGTGTTCGTGCGGTTGAAGTGCGTAGGGAGCGCTGGCGATCGCCTCGGTGATAGTGCGCACCGGTCCACTTGGAACGTCCCGTTCGGCGAGGGCAGCGAGCAGAGCATCGGCGTCCCACGTACGCGTTGCGTCCGCCAGCAGTGGCACGAGCACGTCGCGGTGCTCGACGCGACTCGGGTTCGTCGCGAAGCGGGCATCTGTCCCGAGCCCCGTCAAGCCGATCACGTCGCAGAACGAGCGAAATTGTCCGTCAGTGCCGACAGCGACGACGATGTGCGCCGACGTGGTGGGAAACGTCTCGTAAGGGACGATCGACGGATGGGCGTTGCCCAGCCGCTCGGGAGTGATCCCGGCGATCGACGCTTCGGCTCCCCGATTGGCCAACCAGGCCAGTTGGGCATCGAGCAGCGAAACCTGCACGCGTTGGCCTTCCGCGCCACCCCGAACCGCGTAGAGCGCAGCCAAGATCCCGTTGGTCGCGAACATGCCGGAGGTCAGGTCGGCAATCGCGACGCCGACTTTCATCGGCGGACCATCCTCCGATCCCGTGACGCTCATGATCCCGCCTTCGGCTTGGATCGCGAAGTCGAACCCCGCCAGGGCGGCCTCTGGGCTGTCGTGGGGATAGCCACTGATCGAGCAGTAGACGAGCTTTGGATTGTCGGCGCGAAGATCTTCAAAGCCAAGTCCGAGCCGATCGGCGCCGCCGGGGATGAAGTTCTCGATCACGACGTCACAGGTGGCGGCGAGACGGCGCGTCACCGCGATGCCCTCTGGATCGCGAAAGTCGACAGTGATCGAACGCTTACCGCGGTTCGTCGACATGTAATAGGTGGCCTCTCCGCCTGCCCACGGTGGCCCCCAGGCGCGTGTGATGTCCCCGCCATCGGGGCGCTCGACCTTGATGATCTCGGCGCCAAGATCGGCCAAGATCATTGCGCAGTACGGCCCGGCCAAGACCCGTGAGAGGTCCAGGACACGAACCCCAGAGAGCGGGCCGTCGATCGGGGCCGCGATCGTCATCTCAGCCGTTGAGCGCCTTGACGATCAGATCAAGATGTTCGCCCGGCTTGACCTTGTGCAGCACGTGCTCGAGCTTTCCATCGGGGCCGATGATGAACGTCGAGCGCTCGACGCCCATGTACTTCTTGCCGTACATCGACTTCTCGACCCAGACGCCATAGGCCTCGGCAACGGCGTGTCCGTCATCAGCGAGCAGGGGATAGGGCAGGTCGTGCTTGGCACGAAACTTGGCATGGCTGGACGGCGAATCGGGCGAGATGCCAAACAGCGTCACTTCGAGCGCCTCGACCTCGGCCCAGCCATCACGCAGAGCACAGGCTTGCGTCGTACATCCTGGGGTGTCGTCCTTTGGATAGAAGTAGAGAACAACGCGGCGTCCCGCAAGGGCCGCAAGAGCGATGTCCTTCCCCATGTCGTTCTTGAGAGTGAAGGTAGGGGCGGAGTCTCCGACGATAGGCATGGTCATCAGTATACGAAGACGGTTGGCGGTTCGAAATCACCACACTCGAGACGTTGCATGGTCTCCCAATTCGATCCGGGTACACGAGAATTTGTAAGGATTGCTCTGTGAATGTGAAGCCTGCATCTATACGGCACCGCGGTGCAGTGGTAGCGGTGGCCTTCGTCATTGCTGCAGTTGCGGCCAATTGTGGTGGTAGTGCTCCGTTAGACGGGACAGTTCGGATTGCTGGGTCTACGACATTGCTGCCCATGATTTCGAAGGTCAGCGCTGAGTTTGCTGCGCAGTCTCCGCTGGTCGCGTTGGACATCGGTATGACTGGTTCAGCCAACGGCGCGGTGCTGTTTTGCGACGCGCTGGTACCGATCGCAGGCAGCTCTCGTCCATTCAATGATCGTGAAATTGATGGTTGCGCGGCCTCTGATATTGCCTACACACGCTTGCTTGTCGCGCACGACGCTGTGGCTTTGTTGGTGAGCAGAGCAGACTCGACCGTGACCTGCCTTACGCAGGATCAAATCTATGCTCTGATGGGTCCAGAGTCGGTCGGTGTTGACAATTGGGATGCTGCGGGCACTGTCATGTCAGATGCCGGCACTGGCCTTCCGTCGCTGCCGCTGTCCGTGCTTGGCCCCGGCGCGTCTTCAGGCACACGCCAGAGCTTGATCGACCTCGCAATCGCACCAATTGCAAAGACACGTGACTTGAGTCCGGCATTGCGCCCCGACTACGTCGCGATGCCGGCAGAGCAATCGATTCGCAGCGGCGTCCTCAACCAGCCGGGCACTCTCGGCTTTGCAGGGCTCGCGACCGCCAAAGGATGGACCGATAGTTTGAGCATGGTGGAGGTCGATTTTGGAGACGGTTGTACGGCTCCTTCCAACCACGCAATCAGTGCGGGTGAGTATCCGCTATCACGCGAACTCTACGTCTACGTCAATCTGGACGAGATTTTCGATGATCCCACCGAACTGGCGTTCATCGACTATCTCCTATCTCCTCAAGGCCTTCGTGTTGCAGGAGACGTGGGTGGGGTAGCTCTCACAACTTCCGAGGCGGACGTCGTGCGCAAACACTGGCAGGACGCACTGTCAGAGCACAAGGCGGATAGCGAATGACCTAGCTGACCGGCTTGTCCGGCTTTGAGTTACTCGCGCTTTGCGTGATTGGAGCGCTGCTATTTGCTGGCAGCTCGCTTGCATTCCTTGTAGTCGCGATTCGTCCGCAGCGTCGAGAAGGAGCTGGCATGACTGCCGCCGCGTACATGACTGTGCTGGGCAGTCTCTTTGCGATTCTGACCGGGTTCCTGATCAATAGCGAGTACTCCACGTTGCGGCAGGCACAGAACCTCGTTGGTATCGAAATGGCCGGGGCGAGCGGGCTCGCTTACGCGAGTGCTTCGCTGCCGCCAGCTGACACAGGTCTCGTGCAGGCATCGCTGGTACGCTACCTCGGTGCCGTTGAGCAGTCCGAGTGGACGATGCTCGAAAATGATCCTGCCGGGAGATCGCGAGCTGCGAGTGAGTTGTCGAGCCTGTCGCGGCTTGTTTTCTCGTATGGGCCTCGTCCATATGCGCCGTCCGTGACGACTGACGCGATGCAGACGTCGCTTGCCACGATCACAGAATCGCGCCGTCAACGCCTCTCAATTGCAACGGTCACACTGCCACTACCGTTGTTCGTACTCAGCGTGGTGACTGGTATGGCTCTGATTCTCGGAGCGCTGATCGTGGCTCTACGCAACGGCCCACGGTACGCAATGGTCGCTGCCGGCATCGTCTTGATCGTTGGCTTCGACTTGACGGCAGTCCTTGCCATTAGTGCGCCGTTTGCCGGTCCGTTCGTCGTTTCTACCGCGCCGATAGTCCAGCTTGCGGCCGAGATTACGAATGGTGAATATCTGTCGTGGTTGGTGAACCGGTGAGGCTGTGGACGGGGCTGGCTTTGGTTGCGCTTTGCTGTGTCTTGGCTGCCTGTGGAAGCACCCAACAAGAGCCCGTCGCAGAGGGCTGTGCGAAAGCCGATTCCGACTGCGTTGAGGTCGGGATCGGTCAGCCGATCTATCTCGGAGCGTTTCTTGCGCTCGACTTTGCGAGCGGACGCGATGTACTAGCGAGTGTCCGACTCGCCCTCGATTACCTCGATGGGGTCTTTGATCAAAATCACGGACAACTGCTGGGACACGGCGTCGCACTGGTCGTCGAGAAGGACGACTGTAGTTCTGTATCGGGGCGCATTGGAGCGAGGCGCATGTTGTTGGAGCAGGGGATTCTTGCAGTAATCGGTCCGACGTGTTCGAGCACGGCTTTTGGGAGTGCGGATGGGCTCTTTTCGGACCAGAATGTCGTCCTGATCTCACCCTCCAACACAGCGCCCGGACTGACAGACCCCGAGACACATCAGCGAACGTACTTCCGAACGGCATTCAACGATGCCATTCAGGGCTCGATCGTCGCCGATTTTATCTTCACCCGTCAAGAGATTGCGACTGCCATGACGGTGTCTAAGCGAGACGACGCCTATTCGCAGGAGCTGGCAGACACGTTCGCGGACTCGTTTGCGAAGCTAGGTGGCATCGTGCAGAAGCGCTTCGAGCTGGCCCCAGCCGATTCGCGCGACTCTGTGGCTCTCGCATTAAAGAACCAGCCACCTGGCGCAATCTTCATTTCTCTCCAAACTCCCGACTGCGGCCTGGTTGCCGCCGCTATTCGGAACACACCCGAGCTTGCGGATACCACGATCGTAGTGGCTGAGTCATGTCAAACGGATGACTTCATTGAAGCGCTCGGAGACCGCGCTACAGGCATATTCGCTAGTGGACCGGATTTTTCTGAAGTCCAAAAAGATTCGTTTTATCGCGATTGGTACTTGCCTGCCTATCATCAGTTGACCGGCAACGACCCTCAAGGGGTTTTCGGGCCGAGTGGGTTTGACGCCACAGGATTAGTGCTTGACGCGATCCGGCGGACTGCAGTGGAACTGCCAGGTGGTGCCCTCAAGTTCAGTCGCAAGGCACTACGCAGCGCGCTCTTGGGTGTCCGTGGTTACGCAGGGTTGTCAGGCACGCTCTCTTGTCTTCCGACGGGGGACTGTAGTGAGGGCGCTCGGATCGCAATCTATCGAGCGCCCGACTGGCCCATCACGCGTGGAGATAAGACAACGCCTGTCTTCAGCCAGTTTAAGACGCTGAACGAGGTTGGCCTCGCCAATTAGGAGCGACGTGGGTACATCGCGCATACTTGCAACGTGGTAACGACAATCCATCTTTGGCTCGGGATCTTGATTATCTCGATCAATCTGATTGCCGCCGTGTGGGGTTTCCTCGTCTGGAGGCAGTGGCTGCCTGCCAATAAGGTCTACGCCCAAGTTTTGGCAGCTTCTCAGACGGTCATTGTTGGACAGGCCATCATCGGACTGCTGCTGCTCAGTCAGAACTTGCGGGTGGCGCAACAGTTGCACTACGTGTACGGGTTGCTGCCGGTGGCGTTGGTGATCTTCGCGTATTCGGCGCGGGGTCGAGACCCGCGGCGCAACATCCTTATCTTCAGCATTGCTGCGCTCTTGGCGGCGGGTCTCAGCGCACGAGCGTTCTTGGTGAGTGGCATACTCGGGTAGCCGCCGGGTACCCTCTACGTCATGTCGCGCTCTGCCGTCAACTGGATCGTCGTTGGACTGATCGCTGCGGTAATTACGGTGCTGCAGGTGCTTGCAGGTCCCGTCATCGAAATTCTGCTGATTGCCGTTCGTGTCCTGATTTTGGCGGCCTTCGCCTACTTCCTGTACACGCTCTGGCGGAACAACCGCACGCGGCTGTCCTATCTTGATCGGCGACAGAAGGTGCTGTTTTACGGAGCGGGCGCGTTGTTGCTCTTGGTGGTCCTTGGGTCCTTCTTGCTGTCGTGGACGCTCCTGACCACGCTGGTGTTTTTTGCGATCATCGGCGGTTGCGCTTTTGTGATGTGGCGCGTGTATCAGGACACAGCTGGCTGGTACTAGGCCCGAGGACGATCGGGGTGAGCGTGAGTCCGCGCAGATGGTGCTCGTGCACGCGCCACATTCGCGCGCACAGGGTTTGGCATCGTCGTTGGTATGAGACGGGGCCAGTCCAGCGTTGAGGTTGCTTTGGTCACGCTGCTCCTCGTGGTTGTTGTGGGTGCGGCCTGGATGTCTGCCTCGGCGGCTTGGATTGATGCCGAAGTGACGGTCGCCACGGTCGCGGGTACGCAGGCGACCTATCGGGGTCGCGATGCGAACAGAGCTGCACTTGCTGCCGTGCCTCCCTGGGTGCGCACGGCGGTGGCGCTCGAGCTGAAGACCCGGGCGCGCAGTGTGAGCGTCGTTCGATGATTCGGCATCGATCCGGTCAGGCGATTGTCGAGGTGCTGATTCTGACGCCGGTGCTGGTGGTGCTGGTCGCGGCATTTGCTGTGGTTGTGGGCCGTGTGGCGGCGACGGCGCGACTTGAGTCGGCCGCGCAACTCGCACTGGCAGCCGATGCGGCGGGTGAGCCGGTCCAGGCTGCTCTTCGAGGGCGGGCGAAGATCGTCGTTGTCGAGCCGCAGCGACTCGTGATTACCGTTGCAGCGCCGCTGAAGGACCTGACGACGACCGTGCCACGGTTGGTCCGATGATGCGGCGCGGCCAAGTGACGGTCGGACTGTTGGCGGCGATTCTGCCCGCGCTCGTATTGGCAGCCGTCGCCGTGATGTTCGTTGGTGTGCGCACGAATGCGGAGCGAGCGCAGCGGTTTGCCGACGCCGCGGCGCTCCAGGCAGCCGTTCGTCCTGGCGCTGCGTCGCAGGCACTTGTTGCGACGCAGATCGGGCTGGGCGAGGACAGTACGCTGACGCTCAGCGAACGCGGAGCGGTCGTGACTGCACACGTGCAACTGCCTCGCCTGACGTTTTGGATCCCGTTGGCGCGGCAGACTGTGGTGATTGCTCCGGAGGCGTGGTCCTCAGCGCGTGGCGTGACACTCGCCGATGGCGAGGCTGGTGCGGTTCGCGTCGACGAGGGCTAGTACCTCCCGTGGCCCGACTACGATTGGAGAGTGGCCCTCGGCGTCGAACTCATCCGCGAACGCGCCCGGCAATTGCCGAACGAGCCAGGCGTCTACGTCTATCGGGATCAAGTCGGCGACGTGCTGTACGTCGGCAAGGCCAAGGCGCTACGCAAGCGGGTCAGTTCGTATACGCGACCCGAGCGCAGCATGGAGCGACGAACCGCCGAGATGGTGATGCGGGTCGCCGACGTCGAGGTGACCGTCACAGGCACAGAGACCGAGGCGCTGTTGCTCGAGCAGACGTTGATCAAGGATTTGAAGCCGGCGTTTAACGTCCGTCTGCGCGACGACAAGTCGTATCCGATGATCGCTGTCACGACGGATGAGGACTTTCCGCGTGTGCTGTTTACGCGGCGCGGCAGCCGACGAAACGCGCGGCTGTTTGGTCCGTATACGAATGTACGGATGGTCCGCGAGACGCTGGAGGTGCTCAATCGCGTGTTCGCCTTTCGGCCGTGTGAGGGTCCGACTCCGGGACGCCGCTCCGGGTCGCCCTGCCTGGACTTTCACATTGGTCGCTGCACGGCTCCCTGCGTCGGGAAGATCTCGAAAGAGGAATACGGCAAGATGATCGATCAGGTGATCCAATTCCTCAACGGCGACACCACGACCATCACCGCCGCGCTCGAGCAGGACATGGAGCGCGCGTCGTCGGAACAGCGCTACGAGGATGCCGCGCGAGCGCGCAACCGGTTGGCGGCCGTGACAATGCTCGCCGAACGGCAGTTGGTCGACCGCGCCCACGACGGCGATGCGGACATTTTCGGTATTGCGGCCGGTGAAGACCTCGCAGTCGTGCAGATTTGGCCGCAGCGAGCCGGACGGCTGACCGAGCGCGTCGAGCTGATTTTTGAGAACGCACAGGGCGCGACGCTCGATGATCTGATCGAGTCGGCGATTGCCGAGCGCTACCACGTGGGTGCGGTTGTGCCGCCGCTGGTGGTTGTGCCGCTTGGCCTCGAACGTCTCGACGAAATCGAAGCCCTCCTGATCGAACGCCGTCGTGCCAACGTCGAAGTGAGAATGCCTCAGCGCGGAGAGCGGCGACGTCTGCTCGAGTTGGCCCAGCGCAACGCGCGTCTTTCGCTTGAAGGCTTGCGCCTGAACGACGAGCGCAGCCGGACGCGCGGTGCCGACGCACTTGAAGAGTTGCGCGACGTGCTCGGTTTGGAGTCACTCCCACAACGCATCGAGTGCTACGACGTCTCCACGCTCGGCGGCGACCACCAGTTCGCCTCAATGGTTGTCTTCGAGGCCGGCGTCGCCCGCAACGACCTCTATCGCTCATTTTCTATCCGACACGGCAAACTCGACGATTACGCCTCAATGGCAGAAGCCATTACCCGCCGGTTTGCGCGCCTCAACGACACGGAGGAGGACGCCTCCTTCTCGCAGTCGCCGGATCTTGTTGTGATCGATGGTGGCAAGGGGCAACTGAATGCCGCCACGGTTGCCATGGCCTCCGTCGAGGCGCCGCGTGTCAGCGTGATCGGTCTGGCCAAGCGCATCGAGGAGGTTTTCGTGCCGGGCCAGTCGGTGCCGATTATTCTCGACAACGCATCGCCCGGCCTCCTCTTGCTGCGACAAGTTCGCGACGAGGCACACCGCTTCGCGCTGAAGCACCATCGACGTAAGCGCGGGGCGCAGGCGACGTTGTCGATCCTGGAAACGCTTCCCGGCGTTGGCCCATCGCGACGCAAGGCGATCCTCCAGCACTTTGGCACCATCGACGCGGTGATGGCCGCAACGCCCGAGTCGCTGGCCGAGGTGCCTGGGCTCCCAGCCAAGACAGCGCAGGCGATCCATAACAGCCTGCATCGCGTTGGCGGTCCGGTGCCGAATCGCGAGCGTGGTGGCAGGCATCCGGTGACGCGCGGCGGCGTGGCACAGTGACCACGCTGGTCTACGACGCGGGGCAGTGGGGAAAAGGGCTCCTGCGCTACGACGGCGACGAGCTGATCGAGCACATCGAGCCGGGAGAGGCGCGGGTCGGGGAGCCTCAGGGCACGGCGCCGGCGGCAGCGTCACGGCTCGCTGCACGGCTCGTCGCGTACCTGCATGGAGCGCTTGACGACTTCCTCGACGTCGACTGTGAGGCCGCCATCCGCTGGGCTGGGTTGACGCCGTTTGAGTCCGAGACCGTGCGTCAACTACGGATGATTCCGCGGGGTGAAACGGTCTCCTATGCCGAGTTGGCACTGCTCGCGGGGCGACCGAGAGCCGCCCGAGCGGCGGGCACTGCCTGTGGTCGAGGTGTGCTTAGCCTCGTGGTGCCGTACCATCGTGTGATTCGCTCTGACGGTCTCATCGGGGAGTACGGTTCGCTCGGGCAGGGGCGCAAGCGTGCCCTGCTCGAGCTGGAGGCAACGCGTGCGCGCTAATCCGAGAATTGTCTGTCTCGGTGGCGGCACAGGACTCGCTGCCGTGCTTCGCGGACTCAAGTTGGCGGGCGCAGAGCCCACCGCAATTGTCACCCTGACCGACGATGGTGGCTCGTCTGGGCGTTTGCGGCGAGACCTGGGCATGCCGCCGCCTGGCGATGTTCGCAACTGCCTCGTCGCGCTCGCCGACGACGAGTCTGTACTGGCTGAGGTCTTCCAACACCGCTTCGATCGTGGTGATCTCGAGGGGCACTCGTTAGGCAATCTCGTGCTCGCCGCGCTGACGGAGGTCGCAGGGTCGTTCGATGCCGCTGTCGCGCTCTCTTCGCACGTGCTCGCGATCTCTGGCAGCGTGCTCCCCGCCACACGAGAGAAGGCGGTACTGGTTGCCGAGATGGAAGATGGGCGCGTCGTGGCCGGCGAGACGGCCGTGGCGTCGGAACGCCGGGCAGTGCGTCGGCTTCGGCTTCAGCCCGAGAGCCCTGTTGCTCATCCCGATGCGATCAAGGCCTTGCTGCAGGCGGATCTGATCGTGCTCGGCCCGGGGTCGCTGTTTACCTCGACCATTCCACCGTTGCTGGTGCCGGCCTTGGCCGCTGCAGTTCGGCAATCCTCGGCGCGGCGAATCTACGTCGCCAACCTCTTGCAGGAGCCAAACGAGACGATCGGATACGACGCCGCAACCCATATCGAGCGCCTGGAGCGCCATCTTGGCGCGGGGATTGTCGATACGGCTCTCGTGCCCGTGACACGTCGCGTGTCTGCGCCTGGACTGATTCCGGTCGATTTCGACCGCCAGGCGTTGAGGGCGATCGGAGTTGACGTCGTCGTTGCGCGTATTACCAAAGGGCACCAGCACGACCCGGTGCGGCTCGGCCGAGCATTGCTCACTCAGGCACGCCGCCCGCTGCCGAGTCGATGACCTTCTCCAGCGACGTGCGCGAAGAAGTCGCGCATCTCCCGATCGAACGCGCCTGCTGTCGCTCGACCTTTCTCGCCGCAGCTCTACGCGGTGCCGGATCACTCCACCTCACAGGCGGCGGTCATATGCATGGAGAGGTGGACGTCGGGAATCACGCCGTCGGTCGGCTGCTGCTTGTGATCCTGCGCGAAGAGGGTGCAACGTGTGGTGTGCGCGCCTATACGCCAGAGCGGCTCGGCGCGTCCCAGCGGGTCTTGCTGGTGCTGTCGGAGAATGCTGCCAGCACGGCCGCGCTCCAGCGAGCGGGAGTGATCGATGCCGACGGTCGCCCTCAGCCGTTCGTCGACGAGGGCTTGCTCCAGCGATCGTGCTGTCGGGTGACGGCACTGCGGGGAGCCTTCGCTGTTGGGGGCACAGTTTCGCCGCCAGGCCGCGCACCACTGCTCGAGTTGCGAACGCACGACCTCGTTTTTGCCAACGTGCTCGCGAAGTGTGCCGCCAGCATGGAGATTCCGCTGCGCGTTCGCGAACGCCCGCGCTGGGCTGAGGTGATGACGCGACAGCGGGGCGCCGTGCAGGATCTCTTGACCGTGATTGGCGCGGAGTCCGCGGCCCTCGATGTGGCCGAGGATGATGTCGTTCGCAGCGCCCGGGCGGATGCGAACCGACGGGCTAACTTCGACACGGCAAACCTCAGCCGCCAGGTGCTGGCCGCTCGTAGCCAATTGCAGGCGATCGCAACGCTGCACGAAGCGGGCGTGCTCTCGTCGCTGCCGGTTGTGCTGCGCGGTACCGCCCAGCTCCGCCTCGATCACCCCGAGTTGACACTCGCCGAGCTTTCGCTCGTGGCCAACGTGGCTCGGCCGACCCTTGCTGCTCGTCTCAGGCGGCTGATTGCAGAGGCAGAGGCGCATGGCTGATCGGTGGAACCCCGCCGCCCTCACGCCTAGGATCTAAGTACTGCGTCTTGCTCAACCCCGCATCGTCCCTTCAAGGAGGACTCTCCATGACTCGTGTTGCCATCAACGGCTTCGGCCGCATCGGCCGTAACGTCTTGCGCGCGGCCTATGCCCGCTCTGCCGATATTGAGATCGTCGCGATCAACGATTTGACCGACCCCAAGACCCTGGCTCATCTGCTGCGTTACGACTCCGTGCTTGGTCGCTTCGCGCACACCGTCGAGGTCACCGCTGACGGCATTGCGATCGATGGCAAGGAGATCCGGGTACTCGCCGAGCGCGACCCAGCCGCACTGCCTTGGAAAGAGCTCGATGTCCCAATCGTGCTCGAGTCGACGGGCTTCTTTACGAGCCGTGAGGGCGCCAGCAAGCACCTGACCGCCGGTGCTAGCAAGGTGATCATTTCGGCACCCGCTACGGATCCCGACGTCACGCTCGTGCTCGGCGTCAACGATGCGGCCTACGACCCGGCGACGCATCACATCATCTCGAACGCCTCGTGTACCACGAACTGTCTTGCTCCGGTTGCCAAGATCCTGCTCGACGAGTTCGGCATCGAGCGTGGCTTCATGACGACGACGCACGCATATACGAACGACCAGTCGATCCTCGATCTCCCGCACGCAGACCTTCGTCGCGCACGTGCAGCGGCCGTCAACGTGATTC
>SXGR01108636.1_pt1 | contig 16741 bp, 16 predicted proteins | sample 3174711 | NCBI WGS metagenome assembly SXGR01 (sample SAMN11356860, study PRJNA531348) | freshwater metagenome | isolation source: freshwater sample F1-60 | place: China: Fuxian Lake, Yuxi | collected 2017-12-25
GCTCGACCTTTGCCGGCGAATCGAGAAGATCGGCAACAAAGATCATGCTCATTGCCGGATAATGATTTCCCATGACCCGGCGCCAGATGCGCCCGAGCTCCGGCCGCGCGGCAAGATAGGCGGGCTTGTCGCAGCAATACGCCGTCATCCGGCAGATATGCTCCGGTCGGCCGCCGGCCTCGGCGAGTACCGACAGGACGTTCGATAGCGCCTGCTCGAACTGCGGCACGAGGTCCTCGCTGTGGAACTTCAGCTGCGCGTTCCAGCCAATCTGGCCGGCAACGAAGACGATCCGCCCCGCCGGCGCGGCAATTCCGTTGCTGTAACCGGCCGGCTTCGCCCAGCCGCCCGGCTGGAGGATCTCGAACGTCACGTGAGGAACTCGCGCTCTATGTCATCGAGCGAGCCGGCGCCGCAAGACCCTGGCTCATAGGGCGCGCGATTTCCGGTGTAGAGAACGCCGATATTGAAGCCGTCGTCAGTCATCAGCCGCCGCGCGGCGCGTGCCGGATCGCCCGTTGGGGTGACGGGCGCCGGCCGCACCATCGTTTTCCATTCCCGCTGGTCGGGCCTGAAGGTGACGCAGGGCGACAGAATCTCGATGAACGAGAAGCCCGGCGATCTTATCCCCTGCGCAATGAGCGCCGCGCATCCGCCGGGATCGCCCGAGAAGCCGCGCGCGATGAAATTGGCCCCCGACGCGAGTCCGATCACGAGGGGGTTGAACGGCCGCAACCCGGTCCCGCCCGGCGCCAACGCGCTATCCCAATCGGGCTCGGTGGTCGGCGAGGGCTGGCCCTTGGTCATACCGTAGACACGGTTGTCCATCACGACATAAGTCAGATCGATATTGCGGCGGCAGGCGTGCAGGAAATGGTTGCCGCCGATCGAGAAACCGTCGCCGTCGCCGCCCGTCACGACCACCGTTAGATCGGGGCGAGCCACCTTGAGCCCGGTGCCAAGGGCCAACGCCCGCCCGTGCACGCCGTGGAACCCGTAGCAACTCGTATAGGCCGGAATACGCGACGAGCAGCCGATGCCGGAGATGACTGCCACCTGCTCCGGCGCCAGCCCAAGCTCCGCGAACGCCTTCTGAAACGCCATGAGCACGGAGTAGTCTCCACAGCCCGGGCACCATACCGGCTTGATGTCGGACTTGAAGTCGCGGGGCGCATAAGCAGACTGTGCAGCGGCGGCAATCGCGCAATCCATGGTCAGTCTCCTCGGCGGAGTTCGGCAAGGATTTCGGCAGGCCGGAACGGCAGCGGCCCGGGCCGGAAATACGCCCGCATCTTGGCGCCGATCTCGCAATGCGCGCGCAGGTACCGGTAAAACTGGCCGGAATGGCTCTGCTCGATGACCAGAACGCGTTTGACGCCGGCGAGTGCGCGCTCCAGCTCCGCCGGCCGCGCCGGCCATAGCAGCCGCAGTGAGACAAGCCGGGCACGCAATCCCTCCGCGGATGCGCGAGCCAGCGCCTCGCGCACGGCGCCCGTCGTCGAGCCCCAAGTGACCACGGCAACATCGCCCTCGCCTTCGATATCGGCCCAGGCCGCGCCGTAGTCGAACAGCTCCACCTTGCGCGCCCGCTTGTCGAGCTGCGCGCGATGGTCAGAAGCCTGGCTCGACGGTGTGCCGCGGGGATTGTGCTCGAGGCCATCCGCGGTGTACTGGCCGCCGCGCGTGCCGGGCAGGCTCATCGGCGAGACACCACTCTCGGTGACGGCATAGCGGCCGTAGCTGGCCGTCGGAGCGCGTGCGACCTGACGTTCCGTTACGACAGGCGCGCGCGCTGGTCGGTCGATGATCGCGCGTGCCTGGCCGAGAAGCTGATCGGACAGGACGATCGCAGGCGTCTGCAGCGCCTCGGCAAGGTGCACCGCCCATTGCGTAGTGAAAAGGCAATCGGCAACCGAGTTTGGCGCGACGACGATATGCGGCGCTTCGCCGTGAAACCCGTAGAGAGCGATATTGAGATCCGTCTGCTCGGATTTCGTCGGAATCCCTGTCGACGGACCACCGCGCATGACATCGACGAGCACAACCGGCGTCTCCGACGCGACGGCAAGGCCCAGCGATTCCAGCATCAGCGCCAACCCCGGCCCCGAGGTCGCGGTGAGAGCCGGTGTGCCGCCATAGGACGCGCCCAGAATCATGCTGATCGACGCCAGCTCGTCCTCGGCCTGTACGAGAACACCGCCGAGCTGGCGCAGCGCCGGGGTCATCCACTCCAGAATTTCGGTTGCCGGCGTGATCGGATAGGCAGCGACGAAACGCACGCCACCGCGTAAGGCGCCGAGACCGACAGCTTCGTTGCCGCTGATCGTCCATCGGACGCGTTGCGTCTCCCCGCCGCGCGGCCCTGCCGGGTCGAGTGCCAGCCCGCGTGCCGCCGCACAGCCTGCGGCGACAGCCACGGCGCCGGCGGCGCGGGCGCCTGGCTTGTACGCGCTGAGCATTTCATCAACGGCGGTGCGCACGGCATCGTCAGGTAGTCCGGCCAGCGCCGCCACGGCGCCGAGCGCTACCATGTTTGGCCGGCCGTCGGGGATCTTCTTGGCCAGATCCTTGAACGGCACGGCTGTGCAGCGGGCCCCTTTGGCCGCAATCGCCGCCGGCATCTCGCCGGCCGCCGGATCGGCAAGGACCAGGCTCTCCGGTCCGAGTGGCAGCTCATCCGCGAAGCGCTGAATGTTCTCCCAATCCAGCGCTGCGAGGATGTCGAATGCATCGTCGGGGGCGCCGACAGGATCGGGAGACAGACGGAGCAGCGCCGCCGCCTCCCCTCCACGAATCTGCGGCCCGCTCGACCGGGTCATGAGGCCATACCACCCGGCCTGTCCTGCCGCGTCGAGAAGCATGTTGCCGGCGGTGATGACGCCGCTGCCGCCGCTGCCGGTAAGGGCCACCGAGACCGATCTGGCTGCGCCCATCGAAACCTCACTTTGCGTATTGACTCTGTCGTTCCCGACTCGTATAAATAGGTAAAAGAGTACTTATTTACTTATTTATGCCGGAACGTCGGGCGGCCGTCAATAGGAACCTCGGGCCGCTCGATCGAAGGGCATCAATAAAGAAAAAAGGGGAGCGCCGCATGGGTACCGCCGCGCATCGCTGGGAGATGACCGCCGTCGGCGCGCCTCTAGTCCGGGTGCCGTTCGAGTTGCCGCCGCCGGGCCCCGGCAGCGTGACCATCGAAATCGCTGGCTGCGGCGTCTGCCACACCGATCTTGGCTACTATTACGACGGCGTTAAGACCAACCATCCCCTGCCGCTGGCGCTTGGTCACGAGATCAGTGGCCGGGTCATCGCCGCGGGACCAGACGCCGAGGCATGGCGGGGGCGCGCGGTGATCGTGCCAGCCGTGATCCCGTGTGGCGAATGCGATCTGTGCGGCCGCGGCCGTGCCGCCATCTGTCGCCGCCAAAAGATGCCGGGCAATGATATTCATGGCGGGTTTGCCAGCCATATCACCGTTTCGGCGCGCGGACTCTGCCCGGTGGACGAGAGGCGGCTCGCCGCCGCCGGCCTCGAACTCGCTGACGTGGCGGTCGTCGCCGACGCGGTGACGACGCCCTATCAGGCGGTGACCCGTGCGGGCGTCGTCCCGGGCAGCCTGGCGATCGTCGTCGGCACAGGTGGCGTCGGCGGCTACGCCGTCCAGATCGCCCGTGCCTTCGGCGCTGCCGTCGTTGCCGTCGATGTCGAGGCCGCCAAGCTGGCGGCGGTTGCCAAGCATGGCGCGGCGCTGACTCTCAATGCCCGCGAGCTTGACGGCAAAGCGCTCAAGGCGGCGGTCCAGAACTTTGCCAAGCGGCACGGCCTTCCGATGACGGAATGGTTCATCTTCGAATGCTCGGGCACGGCACCGGGGCAGCTCACCGCCTATTCCCTCCTTACCCACGGCGCCACGCTGTGCGTCGTCGGATTCACCATGGATCGCGTGGAGATACGGCTGTCGAACCTGATGGCATTCGACGCCCGGGCGATCGGCAACTGGGGATGTACCCCCGACCTCTATCCGGCGGCGCTCGACCTCGTTCTCGGCGGTAAGGTCGCCGTCGCGCCATTCGTCGAGCGGCGCTCGCTCGACGACATCAACAACGTCTTCACCGCCGCCCATGACCACAAGCTGGGCAAGCGCGCCGTGCTCGTGCCCGCTCATTGAGGTGCAGGAGATCCGACCATGACCACGCAGACCGTCGAACGTCCCCGCCCCCGCCAGCTTTTCGACCATGACCTCGCAAACTTCGCCTCCGTGCCGGGGGTGCGCGTCGAGAAGCGTCCGGCGAAGACACCCGATGGCGTGGTCGCCGCTGGTCTCTACAACGCCTGGATCACGCTCGATAACCCTGCGCAGTTCAACTCCTACACGACGACGATGGTCAAGGGCGTCATACAGGCGTTTCGCGCTGCCAGCAACGTGCGTGACGTCGTGGCCGTCGTTTTCACTGGAACGGGCGACAAGGCTTTCTGCACCGGCGGTAACACCAAGGAGTATGCGGAGTACTACGCCGGCAATCCTCAGGAATACCGGCAGTACATGCGTCTGTTCAACGACATGGTGAGCGCCATTCTGGGCTGCGACAAGCCGGTGATCTGCCGCGTCAACGGCATGCGCATCGGCGGTGGCCAGGAGATCGGCATGGCCTGCGACTATACGATAGCGCAGGATCTCGCGCGTTTCGGGCAGGCCGGTCCCAAGCACGGCTCGGCACCGATCGGCGGCGCCACCGACTTCCTGCCGCTCATGATCGGCAGCGAACGCGCGATGGAGTCGGGCTCGTTATGCGAACCCTGGTCGGCGCACAAGGCCTACCGACTCGGAATGATCATGGACATCGTGCCGGCGCTGCGCATCGACGGAAAGTTCATCGCCAATCCTCTGGTCGAGACGGCCCGTTGGCTTGACGAGTACGGCCGCATCGCTCATGGCGAGCCGAAAACCGGAGAAGCGCTCACCGCCGGCAAGGCGCTGCTTGCCAAGGGTGCGGTCGATCTCTCGCTGCTCGATGAACGCGTCGAGCAGCTCTGCGGAAAGCTTCTTCTTACCTTCCCCGATTGCACCACCAAGACCCTGGAAGAGCTGCGCAAGCCGAAGCTCGAGGCGTGGAACCGCAACAAGGAGGATTCCCGGGCCTGGCTCGCCCTCAACATGATGACCGAGGCACGCGCCGGCTTCCGCGCTTTCAATGAAGGCACCAAGGAGAGCCGCGAGGTCGACTTCGTCGCGCTGCGTCAGGCGCTGGCCCAGGGGACGCCGTGGACCGACGAGCTGACGGAGTTTCTGCTGCCGCGCGCACGGAGGCCATGATGAACGCGCTCCCTCTGCGCGTCTGGACCGACCGCGAGGGACGGCTGCTGCGGCTGCGGCTTGCGCGTCCCAAGTCGAACGTGCTTGACGCGGCGATGGTGGCGGCCCTCGACCAGACATTTACCGAACTGGGGGGCAATCGCGATCTCCATGCCGTCCTGCTCGATGCGGAGGGGCCTAATTTCAGCTTCGGTGCCAGCGTGCAGGAGCACCTGCCGCATTCCTGTGGGCTGATGCTCAAGAACTTCCACGCCCTGATCCTGCGCATGCTGCGCAGCGAGGTGCCGGTCCTGGTCGCGATCCGCGGTCAGTGCCTCGGTGGCGGCCTGGAACTCGCCTGCGCGGGCCACCTGCTGTTCGCCGCGCCAGACGCCAGGCTTGGCCAGCCGGAAATCCAGCTGGGTGTGTTCGCGCCGGCCGCCTCGTGCCTGCTCCCCGAGCGCATCGGCCGTGCTCAGGCCGAAGACCTGCTGCTGTCAGGCCGCACGATCACTGCGGACGAGGCGCAGCGGATGGGCTTGGTCAACGTGGTTGCCGACGATCCCGAGGGCGCCGCCCTCGTCTATTTCGACCGGCACCTGTTGCCCCGCAGCGCCCATTCGCTGCGCCATACCGTGCGCGCCGCCCGCAACGGACTGGCCAACCGTATCTCCGTCAAACTCGCCTCGCTCGAGAAGGCCTACCTCAACGACCTGATGCGAAGCCACGACGCCGTGGAGGGCCTCGAGGCCTTTCTTGGCCGCCGGCCGGCGCAGTGGAGGAACCGGTGACCACGACCGCCGAGATCATCGCCCGTTGCCAGGGCCTTTTCGATGACCTGAACTTCAACTACGCGCGCGAGTGGAAGGCAGCGAAGCCGGGACGCAAGATCGTCGGCTTCATGCCGTTTTATGTTCCACGCGAGCTGATTCATGCCGCTGGAGCCCTGCCCCTGGGAGTGCTCGGGGGCGGAGACCAGCTCGAAGTCATCCACGGGGACGCCTATTATCAGAGCTACATCTGCCGCATTCCACGCTCGACCATCGAACTTGGCATGACCAAGCGGCTGGATTTTGTCGACGCCATGCTGTTCCCGTCGATCTGCGATGTGATCCGCAATCTCTCGGGCATGTGGAAAATCATGTTTCCGCAGGTCATGGCGCGCTATGTCGACGTGCCGCAGAACTTCCGCGATGACATCGGGGGAACGTTCTACATCAACGAGCTGACGGAGCTGCGCCGCGATCTCGGCAGGATGGTTGGCCGCGAGATCACCGACGAGGCGTTGCACGACTCCATTCGTCTTTACAATGAGAACCGCCGCCTGGTGCGCGAGGTCTACGCCTTTCGCGCGGCCGAGCCGTGGAAGGCGCCGTCATCCGAGGTCTATCTGCTCATGCGCGCAGGGATGCTCCTCGCCGTCGAAGAGCACAGCCGCATGCTCCTGGAGTATCTCGACGCCGCTAGACAGGAGAACCGGGTCCGCCGCGACAATACCCGTGTGGTCGTCACCGGCGCATTCTGCGAGCAGCCGCCGCTCAACCTCATCAAGTCCATCGAGCTCTCCGGCTGCTACATCGTCGACGACGATTTCATGCTGGTGAACCGGTGGGAGCAGACCGACGTCCCGGCGGAGGGTGACCCGATCCATTGTCTCGCACTCACCTACCTGCACCACTCCGGCAGTACGTCGGCCAAATACGAGCCAGACGGCAAAAAAAAGGGACTATACCTTGTCGACGCGGTGCGCCGCAGCCGCGCCGAAGGCGTGATCTTCATGGCGCCGAGCTTCTGCGACCCGGCGCTACTCGAGCGCCCGATGCTGCAGAACGTGCTCGCCGCGCACGGCATCCCGTACATCGCCTTCAAGTACGCCGAGAACTCCGGCCAGATGCAGCCGATCCGCGAGCAGGCCGGCACGTTCGCCGATTCCATCAAGCTATGGAGCGAAGCATGAACGCCCCTGCACACCCAGCGCCGCGCCCCGCGCCCAAGGAGATCATCAAAGAGCCTTCGATGCTGAAGCAGAAGGAGATGATCTCCGGCAATTACGACAAGCTCGCCACGGCCCGGGAGGCGGGCCGCAAGGTCGCCTCGACCTTCGTGCCTGGAAACCTTAACGAACTCATCATGTGCTTCGATCTCGCGAACAATCTTCCCGAGATCAACGCCATCCAGAACGGGCTGCGCAAGAAGAGCGGCGCCTACATCATGGAGGCCGAGAAGCGCGGCCAGTCCGAGGACGTCTGCACCTACGTGAAGGCGGATCTCGGCATGCTGCACAAGGGGAATATCGGGCCCGACGGCCGGCCCCTGCCTTCGCCTGACGTGCTGCTCCTGTCCTACACCGGCTGCTTCACCTTCATGAAGTGGTTCGAGCTGCTGCGCGAGCAGTACAAATGCGAAACGATCATGCTTCACGTCCCCTATGAAGGCGAGGGCAAGATCACCAAGAACATGCGTGACTACATCGTCAAGCAGCTCAAGGACGACGTGATCCCCAGGCTCGAGAAGGTCAGCGGCGTCAAATTCGACATCGACCGGCTGCGCGAGTATCTGCGCGAATCGGCCAAGGCCGAGGACGACCTCGTCTGGGTGCTGGAAAGCGCCAAGTACCGCCGGTCGCCGATCGACGCCTATTTCGGCGGCGTGTACTACATCGGGCCGATCTTCACCGCGTTCCGCGGCACGAAGGATGCCACCGAGTACTACCAGCTGCTGCGCCAGGAGATCGGCGATCGCCTGGCGGCCAATGCAGGGCCGATCACGCCGGACGGAGAGATGGGGCCCGAGCGCTATCGCCTCGTCGTCGAGGGCACGCCGAACTACACGAGCTTCCGCGATTTCTGGAAGATGTTCTACGACGAAGGCGCTGTCGTCGTGGCCAGCACCTACACCAAGGTTGGCGGCACCTACGACCTGGGATTCCGCCACGATCCCGATCACCCGCTGGAGTCGCTGGCCGAGTACTGCCTCGGTTGCTACACCAACCGCAACCTGCCGTCGCGCATCGACCTTATCGAGAAATACGTCAATGAGTACGAGGCTGACGGCCTGCTGGTGAACTCGGTCAAGAGCTGCAACAGCTTCTCCGCCGGGCAGCTTCTCATGCTGCGCGAGATCGAGCGGCGCACCGGGAAGCCAGCGGCGTTCATCGAGACCGATCTCGTCGACCCCCGCTATTTCTCGCCGGCCAATATCAAGAATCGGCTGGAAAGTTACTTCCAGATGATCGAGCAGAAGCGGCGCAGCGCGGGCCTCACGCCGGCCGCAGCCTGAAGGAGAGTTCCGCCATGAGGATCTTCATCGGTATCGACCTGGGCTCGACCACGACCAAGGCTGTCCTCATGGACCAGGACCAGAACGTCCTCGGTCGCGGCATCACCAACTCCCGGTCGAACTACGACACGGCAAGCCGCGTGGCCAAGCACGAGGCGTTGATCGACGCCCGCTTCGCCCTGTTCCGCCGCGGACTGAAGGATCTGCCGGGTATTTCCGGCGCCATGGACGGCTTCCTCACTGATCTCGAGCGCGGCTTCCGGCTCGAGCAGTTCCGCGAGCAGCTCGCCGACCTCAAGCGCACCTGCGTCGGCAGCGTCCACGGCGAGCGCTTTCTCGGCAAGGAAACGGCCGTGCGGGAGGCGCTCGACGAGGTGTTCCGCCGCCTTAACGCCGAAGCGGCGGGGTTGTTTGCGCCGGGTGCCCGGCGCAAATCCGATTTCTTCCGCGATATCGCCGGCTCCCTGTTCATGTCGATTGCCGAGGCCGTCGCCAAAGATGCCGGCCTGCCTTACGACCTGCTGCTCAACGTCTATGACCGTTCGATCATCGAGGTCGAGAATCGACCGCCGGCCGACGACATGGCCGCGAAGTTCCTGCGCTCGCTCGATGCGACGCTCAAGGACGGCGGCACGAATGCCGGTTTTGAGCGCGCCGCGCCGGTCGTGCGCGCGGTTCTCGAGATCCCGCTCGACGAGACCTATGTCGTCGGTACCGGCTACGGCCGCGTCACCCTGCCCTTCTCCAAGGAGCACATCCGCTCGGAGATCCTGTGCCATGGGCTCGGCGCCCATATCATGTATCCCGACACGCGCACCGTTCTCGACATCGGCGGCCAGGACACCAAGGCGATCCAGGTCGACCCGCAGGGTATCGTCGAGAATTTCCAGATGAACGACCGTTGCGCCGCCGGCTGCGGTCGCTATCTCGGCTACATCGCCGACGAGATGAATATCGGCCTGCACGAGCTTGGGCCGATGGCCATGAAGGCGACGCGCAGCGTGCGCATCAACTCGACCTGCACGGTGTTTGCCGGCGCCGAGCTGCGCGACCGGCTGGCCCTCGGTGAGAAGCGCGAGGACATCATGGCCGGCCTGCACCGCGCCATCATCCTGCGCGCCATGTCGATCCTGTCCCGCTCGGGCGGGGTACGGAACCAGTTCACCTTCACCGGCGGTGTTGCCAAGAACGAGGCAGCGGTGCGGGAGCTGCGCAAGCTGATCCAGGAGAACTACGGCGAGCGCGTGATCAACATCAACCCGGATTCGATCTATACCGGCGCGCTCGGCGCGGCGGCTTTTGCCCGTCGGGCGGTCGACGCCTAGCCACGAGGGAATGCCCATGACCATTACCGCAGGCATCGATGTCGGCACCGGCGCCATCAAGACCGTGCTGTTCGAGGTCATTGGCGATCAAACGAAATGGCTGGTCCGCCGCACCGACCGGGTGCGTCAGCGCGATCCCCTGCAGCTCGCGGCCCAGGCCTACGAGCAAGCGCTCGCCGAGGCGGGGCTCGACCGCGACGCGGTGGACTATGTCGCCACCACCGGCGAGGGCGAGAGCCTGTCGTTTCACACCGGCCATTTCTACTCGATGACCACGCATGCGCGTGGCGGGATCTTCCTCGATCCCGAGGCTCGCGCCGTGCTCGATGTCGGGGCGCTGCACGGCCGCGCCATCCGTGTCGACCCGCGCGGCAAGGTGCTGAGCTACAAGATGACCAGCCAGTGCGCATCGGGCTCGGGCCAGTTTCTCGAGAACATCGCGCGTTATCTTGGCATCGCCCAGGATGAGATCGGCAAGCTGTCGCGCCAGGCCGACAACCCGGAGAAAGTCTCCGGCATCTGCGCCGTTCTTGCCGAGACCGACGTGATCAACATGGTGTCGCGCGGCATTACCGGACCGAACATCCTCAAGGGCATCCATCTGTCGATGGCCGACCGGCTGGCCAAGCTCCTGAAGACCATCGGCGGCCTCGACGGGGTCGTACTGATGACCGGCGGCCTGGCGCGCGACGACGGCCTCGTCGCCGCAATGCAGGAAGCGACCGCCAAGGAGAAGGTTAGCGTCCCGGTGCGCAGCCACCCCGACGCCATCTACGCCGGCGCCATCGGCGCCGCGCTGTGGGGTGCCTTCCGTCACGCCAAGCTCGCCCGGCTCGACGAACTCGCCGCCGCCTAGAGGAGACCGCCATGGCCCTGACGATCGGCGAAGACTGCACGAACTGCGACGCCTGCCGGCCGGTCTGCCCGAACGAAGCCATCGCGCAGGGAGAGTCGATCTACGTCATCGATCCGTTGCGCTGCACCGAATGTGTCGGTGCCGAGGACGAGCCGCAGTGCAAGCTCGTCTGCCCGGCCAACTGCATCTTCCCCCATCCGGATTTCCGCGAGACGCCGGAGCAGCTGCAGACCAAGTACGAAAGCCTGCACGGCTGAACGCGCCGCCGGCCGCGGAGCCAGGGAGACCGTTATGGAATACAGCCGCCACGTCGCCCGTACGCTCCACGACGAGCACATCACGGCGATGGCTCTTCTCGAGCGCCTCGTCGCCTTTCTCGCCGCCGCCGGCCCGGCAGTGCCGCCGGCCCCGGACGATCTCGAGGCCGGGCGCCTGCTGACGACGCTGATCACCGCCATCACCACCGAGATCGCCAGCCATTTCCGCTTCGAGGAGGCGCATCTTTTTCCTCGCCTGGCGGAGCATGGCGAGGACGATCTCGGGGCCCTGCTTACCGAAGAGCACCGGGTGATCGTGCCGATCGGCGCGCGCGTGGTCGAACTGGCAAGGGACGCGCGCGGCACAGGCTTCACCGTCAACGCATGGTCCGAGTTCCATCGCCTGGCCGGCGAATATGCGGAGCGCCTGACCTCGCATGCCCAGAAGGAAGAGATCGCGCTCGTGCCGCTGCTTGATGAGCTTCTTGATGCCGACGGCGACATGGCGCTGGCCGAAGCCTACGCAGCCCTACGTTAACAGGCGGGAGAAATCCATGACCTCGACCGAATTGTCGGGCACACCGGCCAGCCCGGAGGCCGTGCGGCCGCTCGTCGCAGGCGACCTCGACCGGGTTGTCGCCATCGATCGCGAGGCGACCGGGCGCTCACGACGCGGCTTCTACGAAAAACGCCTGACCGCCATGCGCCGAAACCCAGCCGCCTTCGTGGCGCTCGGACACGGCGGGGCGGATCACCTCGACGGATTCGTCCTGGCCCAAATTCTGGATGGCGAGTTCGGCGGCCGTCATCCGGTGGCTGTTCTGGATGCGCTCGGCGTCGCCTCAGCGGCACGACACCATGGGATTGGCCACACGCTCTTCACCGCGCTGGAGACCGCATTGCGCCGCCGCGGCGCACGCGAGTTGCGCACCCAGGCACCCTGGCAGGATCGTGAGCTGCTCCGGCTCTTTGAAGCGGTCGGTTTCACGGTCGCACCGCGTCTGGTGCTCGAGCGACTGACCGGCGATACGACTTTCTGAACCCATAGAGAGGCGCGCATGACGCGATCTGTTCCACTCGTGCGCCACGAACCCGAGCTCAATTTCAGCGATCCGCTGGCCGACGATTTTGAGGCGTTGTCGCGCGACCGAGTGCCGGTACGCTCGCTGGTCGCCGACGATCTCGGCGCATTGATCGCCATCGACCGGCGGATCACCGGCCGCGGCCGTGCCTCCTACTACAGCCGGAAGGTGGAGGAAGCGCTTGAGGAATCGGGTATCCGCGTGTCGCTGGTGGCGGAGATCGAAAGGCAGATTGCCGGATTCATCATGGCTCGGGTGGATTTCGGCGAGTTCGGCCACACCGAGCCTGAGGCGGTCATCGATACGATTGGCGTCGATCCGCTGCACGCCCAGAAGGCAATCGGCACCGCGCTGATGTCGCAACTCCTCGCCAACCTCTCTACGCTGCGCGTCGAGCGCGTTCGCACCGAGGTCGAGTGGAACCAGTTCGGCCTGCTGGGTTTCCTGGGGCGATGCGGCTTCCGGCCCTCCGCGCGTCTCTCCTTCGCGCGGCCGCTCGCCAACTATCTACCGTAGCCCGCCCGATGTCCGGGACCTGGAATTTCACTGGCCGCCGTGCCTTGGTCACCGGTGGCAGCCGCGGTATCGGCGCGGCCATTGTCCAGTATCTGGATACGGCGGGAGCCCGCGTCGACGTGTTCGATCGTGCTCCACCCGGAGCCTGCCATGCTGCCGCAACCTATCACGACATCGACATCACCGATGCCGAGGCTGTCGCGCACGCGATCGCAAGCCTACCCGAGCCGCCGCTCCTCCTGATCAACAACGCCGGCATCACCCGGGACCGCACCCTTGCCAAGATGAGTAATGATGAATGGCAGACGGTGCTCAACGTCAACCTGACCGGCGCCTTCCAAATGATCCGCGCCGTCGCCCCTGGTATGATCGCCACCGGCTACGGGCGTATCGTCAGCCTCACCTCCATCAACGGCCTGCGCGGAAAGTTTGGCCAAGCCAACTACGCAGCCTCCAAAGCCGGGCTGATCGGACTCACCAAAAGCGCCGCGCGCGAGTTGGGCCCCAAGGGCATCACGGTCAACGCTGTCGCACCCGGCATGGTGCTCACCGAGATGGCCCTTGCCGCGCCCCAGGAGATACGCGCCCGCGCCCAAGCCGAGACGGTGCTCGGCACGCTCGCGGAGCCATCAGATATCGCCCAGGCGGTGCTATTCCTGCTCTCGGACCACGCCCGCATGATCACTGGCGAGGTGCTGCGCGTGGACGCCGGTCAGTACCTTTAGAGGCCCCTCAGAGGCCGTGTGCAGGAGGCACAGGTGCCCGTGCAGACCGAGAACCTAGGCAGCCGCGGCATAGAGCTCGCGAGCCAAACGAACAGCGAGCGCCGCCGCCACGCGCCGCCGGTAATGTGCCGGCGTCACTGTCGTGCGCATCGGCGACACCTGCTTCTGCACCAGCTTGTCCAGGCGTGCACGGGCTGCCGCATCGAGCACATGGCCGGCCAGCTCGTCCGTGCCGAGCAGCAGCGTTGGCCGCGAAGCCGTGCCGGTAAGCGCCACCCGCAGCATCGCCAGCGCGCCGCCGTCGCGCCTCAAGGCCACGGCCACGCCAGCCAGGGGAAAATCGATGGCGCCCCGCACACGCGCCTTGGCATAGTCGGCCGCGACCGGCGCGATCGGAAGGTTCACGGCAACCAGCAGCTCGTCCGGGGCCAATGTCAGATGCGCCCGGCCGTCATCGGCATAGAGATCGGTCAGCGCGATCGTGCGCCGGCCCCGGCCGCCGGCAATCTCGACCTCGGCGCCCAGAACCATCAGCGCCGGCGCCAGATCACCGCTATAGGCGGCATGGCAGCGGGCGCCGGTGGGCGCCACGTGACAGATGTCGCCCTTCTTCTTGAGACAAAAGCCATTCGCCGCGCGCCACCAGTCGCTCTGGTTGTAAAAGACGCAGCGAGTGTCGAGACAAAGATTGCCGCCGACCGTCGCTGCGCTGCGCTGCGCCGGCGCCGCAACCGTGGAGGCCGCTCGCGCGAGCACGGCCGCATGTTTTGCGACATCGGGATCGCGCTCGAGCGCCATCAACGTGACGCCGGCTCCGATCCGTAACCGGTCGCCTTCGATGCGGATCTCGCGCAACTCGCCGATACTCGTGAGATCGATCAGTGCCGTGGGTTCGCCAAGGCCGCGCCGCAGGTTGGCCACAAGGTCAGTGCCGCCGCCCAGATATCGGCTTTCCGGGAATGCCTGCCGCGTGCGCACCGCCTCCGCGACGCTCTCCGGCGTCAGAACGTCGAATGCCGGCAGAAGGCCCGTCATGCCACCCCCCGCGCTGCGGCTAGCCGCTCTTCGCGCCGGCGTTTAGCGAGCGCCTCGAGCACGCGGTCGGGCGTGATCGGCAACTCTACGAAACGAACGCCGATGGCGTCGGCCACGGCGTTGGCAAGGGCCGGCAGGAACCCCGACAGCGATCCTTCGCCCGCCTCCTTGGCGCCGAAGGGGCCGTTCGGATCGACGCTCTCGACGATATGCACCTCGATGGGCGGCGAATCCATGATCGTCGGCACGCGATAGTCGAGCAGATTGGCGTGCAGCGGCAGGCCACCCTCGTAGCGCGTCTCCTCCGAGAGCGCCTGCCCCATGCCCATCCACACCGAGCCCTGCACCTGCCCCTCGACCGAGAGCGGATTGAGCGCCCGGCCGCAATCATGCGCGACCCATACCTTGTTCACGGTCACCTGGCCGGTGTCGGCATCGACGCTGACCTCCACCGCTTGCGCCGCATAGCTGAACGCCATGGTAGATCCCACAGCACCCCCGCGATGTCCGCCGCCCTGATACTCCGTCGGAACGCTGAACGTGCCGGAAACCGTCACCACCCCATGCTCGGCCAGCGTGGCCAGCACGGCATCCTTGAACTCGATCCCAGGATCCTGCCCGCCGGAAACACGGAATACGCCCAACTCGCACTCGATCTGATCGGGCTTGGCATCAAGCTTTCTCGCCACGGCGTTGGCCATAACGGCCTTGAGCCGGCGTGCCGCGTCGATCGCAGCATTGCCGACCATAAACGTCACACGCGACGAGTAAGAGCCGTTATCCTTGGGAGTGACCGCGCTGTCGTTGGCGATGACGCGCATGCGGTCGAGGCCGATGCCCAGAACCTCGGCCGCCGCCTGCGCCAGGATCGTCGACGAGCCCTGGCCGATATCGGCCGCACCGGTGAGCAGCGTTACACCGCCGTCGAAATCCAGCTTCAGGGTAACGACGGCATGCGGCTCGCCAGTCCAATGCACCGGCTTGGCCGCGCCGCTCACGTAATGCGAGCATGCCATGCCGATGCCGCGGCCGGCCGGCCGGCGTTCGCCCCAGCCGCTCGCCTGCTCGACCCAATCCAGGCATTGCGGCAGGCCATAGGAATTGACGATCAAGCCGTTCAGGGTTGTCTTGGGTGTTGCCAGAAGATTGGCCCTGCGAACGGCAAACGGGTCGAGGCCGAGTTCGCCCGCCATCTCATCGAGCAGACACTCGAAGGCGTGCCGCACATCGACGGTGCCGTGGCCGCGCATCGCGCCGCAGGGCGGCGTATTGGTATATACGCGGCATCCGTCGTATCTCACCGCCGGCAGATCGTAAAGCGCGTGCAGAAGCGAGCCAGCGTACAGTATCGTCACGATGCCATACCCGGCATAGGCTCCCCCTCTCTGCACCACCTCGCAATGAACGGCGGTCAGTCGTCCATCGCGAGTCAGGCCAAGCTTGAGCTTGATGTCGGTCTCAGGCCGGCCGCGATGCGTGAGCATCGTCTCTTCGCGGCTGAGAGCGAGACGCACCGTGCCGCGTGCGGCACGCGCCAGCAGCGCCGCGATAATCTCGAAATTGAGGGCTTCCGTGCGCGCCCCGAATCCGCCGCCCACGAAGGGTTTTATGATGCGGACGCGGCTGACATCGAGATCGAGGCAGCGCGCGACCATCAGATGCACGTAATACGGCACCTGGGTCACGCTCCACAATGTGATTCCGTCCCGCTCGGCATCGTAGGACGCCAGGGCGGCATGCGGCTCCATCTGCGCGTGGTTGACCTCGGCGCAGCGATATTGCCTTTCTCGTACCAGGTCGGCCCGCACGAAGCCGCCGGCGATATCCCCGAACTCGTGATGGACATCGCGCTGAACGTTGTCCGGGCGATCCGCGTGCAGCGGGGTGGCACCCGGCGCCCGCGCCTCTGCCGCGCTGAAGCACGCAGGCAGCTCCCGTGCCACGACGCGGATTGTGCGCAGCGCCCGCTCGGCCGTCTCGGCATCGACCGCGGCGACCGCCGCGATCGGTTCGCCACGATAGCGAGCGCGACCGCGAGTCAGGGGATACTCATTCATGGCGATCGGCAATACGCCATAGGTCTTGTCGCAATCGGCGCCGGAGATCGCCGCGCGCACGCCCGGAATTGCCCGCGCGGCAGAAAGGTCGACCTCGATGATCTCGGCATGCGCGTAGGGGCTACGAAGGATACGGCCGACGAGCGCATCCGGCGGCGCCAGGTCGGCGGTGTAGCATGCCCGCCCCGTAACCTTCTCGATGCCGTCGATCAGGGGCAGCCGCTGACCGATGGTGCGCAGCACGTCGTTCATGGCGCCCCCTCGGCGACCGCCTGCACGGATTCGACGATCTTCACATAGCCGGTGCAGCGGCACA
>SXGR01628284.1_pt1 | contig 16741 bp, 11 predicted proteins | sample 3174711 | NCBI WGS metagenome assembly SXGR01 (sample SAMN11356860, study PRJNA531348) | freshwater metagenome | isolation source: freshwater sample F1-60 | place: China: Fuxian Lake, Yuxi | collected 2017-12-25
GGCTCGGGCTCGGGCTCGGGCTCGAAAATGAGGGGATTCCTCAGGGAGAGGGCTCGCCCCACCGCCTCCACGGAACCTCTTCGCCTCCCCCATCGCGCGCGTGGCGCGCGATCGGGGGGAGGCCGGCGCGCGAAGCGCGACGGGTGGGGGCACCCCTTCTCTTGCGCTGGATCGCGCCTAACCGATCGGCATTGGCGCTAGTCGCCCATCTCGAACACGGGCTGCTCGCGTCGTCTCAGCTCGGCACGGAGCTCCGGGCGCGTCTGGATCGTGCGGACGCAGCAGTTGTACCGGAGGATCGGCTCGGGGTGGTCCTTCGGGCCCAGCTGCTCGGCGCGCGCATAGGCGGAGAGGGCCTGCTCGTAGGCGTGGAGCGCGTTGTGGGGGCTGAAGCCCAGCTCCGACTTGCCGTAGCGCTCCCACGCGACGCCGGTGAAGTACACGCGGTCGTACTCGGAGGAGAGCTTCGCGAAGACCTCCGCCGCCTCCTCGAAGGTGGCGCCGCGCGTCGCGAAGCGGTCCGTCAGGGCGAGCCCGAGCGTCCGGAGCGCGCCCTCGTGATCGGGCGCGACGGCGAGTACGTCGCGGCAGATGCTCTCGGCCTCCTCGGGCTGGTTCAGGTCCCGGTAGTGGCGGGCCATCGTCACGGCCGTTTCCAGGTTTCTCGCCCCGAGGGGCTTGAGCGCGAGGGGCTCCACGCGGTCAGGCCTCGGCGTCCTGCTTCTTCTTCGTCTTCGTCGTGGCCTTGATGGGGTCGGGCAGCACAGGCAGGCTCTTCTTGTTCGCGGGCGGTGAGATCTTCCGCATCAGCCAGCGCACCGGATCGAAGAAGTCGTCCGCGACGCGCTCCTTGAGCGGGATGATGCCGTTGTCCGTGATCGTGATGTGCTCGGGGCACACCTCGGTGCAGCAACGTGTGATGTTGCAGTAGCCGATGCCGAGCTCCTCCTTCATCATCGGCCGTCGGTCGACCGTGTCGAGCGGGTGCATGTCGAGCGTCGCGAGGTGGATCATGAAGCGAGGGCCCGCGAAGGAGTCGTGCTTGTCGTGATCGCGCAGCACGTGGCACACGTCCTGGCACAGGAAGCACTCGATGCACTTCCGGAACTCCTGGATGCGGTCGATGTCGATCTGCTGCATCCGCCAGTGGCCGTCGGCGTCGCGCGGGCGCGGCTTGAAGGGTGGAATGCGCTTCGCGACGCGGAAGTTGTGGGACACGTCCGTGACGAGGTCCTTCACGATGGGGAAGGTCTTCATCGGCGTGACGGTGATCGGCTGGCCGGGCTCGAAGTGGGACATGCGCGTCATGCACAGGAGGCGCGGCTTGCCGTTGATCTCGGCGCTGCACGAGCCGCAGCGGCCGGCCTTGCAGTTCCAGCGCACGGCGAGGTCCGGCGCGTGCTCGGCCTGCACGTCGTGGATCGCGTCGAGCACGACCATCCCGGGGTACGTGCCGACCTCGTACTCCTTGAACTCGCCGCCCTCGGCGTTGCCACGCCAGATCCGGAGGGTGGCCTTGTCCGACTTCTTCGCCTCGTCCGACATCGACTACTCCTCCTCCAGCACTTGCTTGATCTCGTCCGGGAGCGGGGGGAGGGGCACCTGCTCGACCTCCATCCCGGCGGAGCCCTTGCGGACGACGAGGTTCACCTGGGACCAGTGCCCCTTGTCCTGGTCCGGGAAGTCCTCGCGCGCGTGGGCGCCGCGGCTCTCCTTGCGGACGAGGGCGGCGCGCGCCATCGCCTCGCTGACGACGAGGAGGTTCCTGAGGTCCACCGTCTCGTGCCACCCCGCGTTGAAGTGGCGGTTGCCGCTCACGGCGCACTTGCCCGCGTCGGCGGCGAGGCGCTCGAGCTCGACGACGCCGGCCTGGAGGTCCCCCTCGTTGCGCATGATGCCGACGTACTTCTGCATCTGGTTCATCAGATCCTCGCGGACCTGGAACGGGTTGCGGCCCTCTTCCCGTTCGAAGGGGGCGAGGGCCTCCCTCTCGCAGGCCTCGATCTGGCCGGCGTCGACCGACTTCTGGCTCGTCGCCTTCGCGAGCTTCGCGGCGTGATGGCCCGCGATGCGTCCGAACACGAGCAGGTCCGACAGCGAGTTGCCGCCGAGGCGGTTCGCGCCGTGCATCCCCGCCGCGCACTCGCCGGCGGCGAAGAGGCCCTTCACGCGCGTCTCCTGCGTCTCCGGATCCACGCGGATCCCTCCCATCGTGTAGTGCGCGGTGGGGCCGACCTCCATGGACTCGCGGGTGATGTCGACGTCGCCGAGCTCCTTGAACTGGTGGTACATCGCGGGGAGCTTGCGCTTGATGTCGGCCGCCGAGCGGCGCGAGTGGATGTCGAGGAAGACGCCGCCGTGCGGCGACCCGCGGCCCGCCTTGACCTCGCTGTGGATGGCGCGCGCCACGATGTCCCGCGGCAACAGGTCCGGGGTGCGGCGGCTCTTGCCCGTGCCCTTCGCGCTCTCCTCGAGCCAGCGGTCGGCCTCCTCCTCGGTCGGCGCCGTGTCCTTGGCGTAGAGCTCGGGGATGTAGTCGAACATGATGCGCTTGCCGTCCTTGTTGCGCAGCGTCCCGCCCTCGCCGCGCACCCCCTCCGTGATGAGCGTGCCGCGCACCGACGGGGGCCACACCATGCCCGTGGGGTGGAACTGCATGAACTCGCAGTCCATGAGCTCCGCGCCGAGGAGGTAGGCGAGGGCCTGGCCGTCGCCCGTGCACTCCCACGAGTTGGAGTTGATCTTGAACGCGCGCCCGATGCCCCCCGTGGCGAGCACGACGGTCCGGGCCTTGAAGATCACGAACTTGCCCGTCTCGCGCCAGTAGCCGAACGCGCCAGAAACGCGGTTGTCGTCGCCGAGGAGGCGCGTCACCGTGCACTCCATGTAGACGCTCATCCCGAGGTGGATGCCGTGCTGCTGCAGCGTACGGATCATCTCGAGGCCCGTGCGGTCGCCGACGTGGGCCAGGCGCGGGTACTTGTGGCCGCCGAAGTTGCGCTGCAGGATGCGCCCGTCGGCGGTGCGGTCGAAGAGGGCGCCCCACTCCTCGAGCTCGTTGACGCGGTCGGGCGCCTCCATGGCGTGGAGCTGCGCCATGCGCCACTGGTTGAGGTAGCGACCGCCCTTCATCGTGTCGCGGAAGTGGACCTTCCAGCCGTCCTTCGGCTCGACGTTTCCGAGCGCCGCGGCCACGCCGCCCTCGGCCATCACGGTGTGCGCCTTCCCCAGCAGCGACTTGCACACGAGGCCCACCGACACGCCCATCGAGGACGCCTCGATGGCCGCGCGCAGGCCCGCGCCACCGGCGCCGATGATGAGCACGTCGTGCTCGTGCGTCTCGAACTTGTCGTCCGTCGTCATGTGATCGTGGTCTCGGGGAGCGGAGGGGGCCTCTCGGCGCCTCGCTAGAAGAGTCGGATGTCGGTGATCGCGCCCGTGGACAGCGCGCGGATGTAGAGATCCGTGAGCGCCACCCCGAAGAGCGAGATCCAGGCGAAGGCCATGTGGTTGATGTTGATGCGCGATACCCAGCTCCAGACCTTGTGGCGGAGCTGTCCGAGTGGCGCCGTCGAGTAGCTGTCGAGGCCACCGCCGACGAGGTGACGGAACGAGTGGCACGAGAACGTGTAGAGCGAGAGGAACGTGCAGTTCAAGAACAGCATCACGGTCCCGCCGCGCACGCCGAGGTGCCCGCCGAACCAGAGCCCCTTGTAGAAGTCGTGCCACAGGAAGACGAGGAAGAGGAGCGCCGCGTACAGCGCGAACCGGTGAAGGTTCTGGAAGATCATGAGCTTGCGCTCGCCGTTGTACTGCCCCTGGCGGATGCCTCCGACCGCGCAGGCGGGGGGGCTCATCGCGAAGGAGCGGTAGTAGGCCTTGCGGTAGTAGTAGCAGGTGAAGCGGAAGCCCGCGGGGAAGGGGAGGATCAGCATCGCCGGCGTGAGGAACGGGATCCCCATCGTCTTCGTCTCGACCAGCGGCGAGTAGAAGGGGGAGAGGTACTCCCCGTACGAGAAGTGCGCGTTCTCGAAGGCGCGGAACGTCGCGTAGACGATGAACGACGTGAGGATGGTGAACGTGACGGCCGGCCCGACCCACCACGCGTCCTTCCGCAGGGTCTGCCCGGGGCCGCTCAGCACCGGCAGGTGCACAGCTTTGTTTGCCATTTTGCCCGCGCATCCTAGGCCGAAGGGGGGCTCGGCGGGAAGGACAATCACGCGGCGGTCGAAGGAGGCCCGCGTCGCCGCGTTGACGTTCTCGCGCCACGCGCCGTCATGGGCCTGGCGCGCGCGCGCCCGAGATCCCGGACGCGAGGCTGGGCCGCCGCGGGAACGGGCCTTGCTCGCTGGGCTGCCGTGCGACGCCTCCTCCACCTCCTCTGCCTGCTCCTGTGTTGCGCGCCGTTCGTGCTGGACCTCTCCGGCTGCCAGGCCCCGCCCGAGGCGAAGGCGAAGGAACCCTGCACGGTGAGCCAGGACTCGTGCGGCCCACCCGAGGCGTGCGATCTCCCGCCGGCTTCACTGCTGGACGCCGGATCGATCGCCGTGGGCGCGGCCCGCGACGACGCCGCGATCGACGGAGCGACGATCCCGTCCGCCGAGGCCGGGGCGACGCCGGGCGGCGAATCCATCGTCTCGAAGCCCACGACCGTCTCGATCACGTTCGACGACACCTTCATCGATCAGATGAAGGTGAAGGATGCGTTGCGCGCCGCGGGCCTGCGCGCGACGTTCTACGTGAACAGCGCGCGCATCGGGGAGGACACGTACATGACCGAGGCGATGCTCCACGCGCTCGAGGCCGACGGCCACGAGATCGCGGGGCACACCGTGAACCACCCCAACCTCCCCACGGTCGATCCCGACGAGCAGCGGCGGCAGATCTGCAACGACCGCTTCACGTTGCTCCGCATGGGGTTCCGCGTCACGAGCCTCGCCTACCCGCACGGGGCGTACTCGCCGGTCACCCAGGAGATCGCGGCGGCGTGCGGCTACAACTCGGCGCGGTCGGTGGGGAGCCTCGGTTGCGACGGGTGCCCGGGCGGCGAGTCCATGGCGCCGAGGGACCCGTTCGCGATCCGGACGCCCGTGTCGATCAAGTGCAACACGACGCTCGACGCCATGAAGAACCAGGTCCTCGCCGCCGAGCGTGGGAGCGGAGGTTGGGTGCCGATCGTGCTGCACCACGTGTGCAACAGGTGCGGGCGCAACTCGGTGCCGCCCGCCACGCTGATCGAGTTCTTCGGGTGGCTCGCGGCGCGCGCCGCGCGCGGCACCGTGGTGCGCACGGTCCACGAGATCATCGGCGGCGACGTGAAGCCCGGCGTCCCGGGCCCGCCCGCGCCCTTGCGCGAGGTCCAGCGCGGCAACATCCTCCGCAACCCCGGCTTCGAGGAGGACGCCGACGGTGACGGCACGCCGGACTGCTGGCTCAAGGGCGGCGACGGCGCGAACACCTTCACCTTCGGGCGCGTCCCCGACGCGCACACGGGCAGCTTCGCGGAGCGCCTCGAGGTCACCGCGTTCACGAGCGGGGCGCGGCGCATCCTGACCCGGCAGGACCTCGGCTTCTGCGCGCCGCTCGCGCAGGCCGGGCACAGGTACGCCCTGGCGGCGTGGTACAAGTCCACCACCGCGCCGCGCTTCAGCGTCTATTACCGGGAGCCGTCCGGCTTCTGGAAGTACTGGACGCAGAGCCGGCTCCTGCCCGTGTGCGGGGCCTGGTGCGAGGCCAGGTGGACCATCCCGGAGGCGCTGCCGGCGGACGCCGACAGCATCAGCGTGAGCCTCACGCTCGACTCCGTGGGGGCGATCACGATGGATGACTTCACGCTCGTGGACACGAGCGAGTAGCTACCCCACCGTCGGAAGCCCCCGCTTCCCCCTCAGCCCGTGCCGGCTGCCTTCCACGAGGGGCGTCTTCACGAAGTCCCCCTCGGGGCCGGCCGCTGGCGCGTGACAAGGAACGGGCCACGTCTGCCAGTCCGCTGGCAGCGGCCCCGGCAGCGTCGGCTGGCTCGTCCTCTCGAGGAGCTGGAAGTCGTGGCGGCACTCGCGCTCCAGGGGCAGCCCCGTCCCCGGCCCGCCCGCCTTGAACCACGCGCGCGCCCGGTTCACGTTCTGGATCAGGACGAAGTGCTGGGGGTCGACCTTCGCGGCCGTGGAGAAGTGGTCCATCATCCCGTCGAGGTCCCCCCGCGCCCTGGCGATGCACGCCAGGTGGTTGTGCACGAGCCCCGGGAGCGGGTACCCGAGCTCGAGGGCGCGGCGGACGTGACGCTCGGCGCCGTCGAGATCCCCCGCGGCGAGCAGCGACGCGCCGAGGTCCATGTGCGCGGCGTGGTGGTCGCCTAGCTCCGCGAGGATGCGCGCGTGGTCCTCGGCCGTGTCGCGGTACGACGGCCGGAGGCCGGCGTTCTCCTTGAACCAGGCGTCGAGGTACGCGGTCGTCGGCTCGTCCGCGTCGAAGGGCGTCTTGAGCTCCTGGAACGCCTCCCGGAAGAAGACCTCGCGATCCAGCCACGTCTTCTCGGCCTCGTGGAAGTCCTTGGTGCCGGGGTAGATCGACAGGCACGAGAAGATGTACTCGTGCGGCCTCGCGCGCTCCAGGAAGCGGAGCGTCTCCTCGAAGGTCTCGCGCGTCTCGCCGCGGTTGCCCAGCATCATGAAGTAGCGCACCTTGATGCCCACCTTGCGGGCGAGCGCCGTCGACGCCTCGATCTCGGCGACGGTGATCTTCTTGTCGATGGCGTCGAGGATGCGCTGCGATCCGCTCTCGACGCCGAGCGAGAGGCGCTGGCACCCCGCGAGGCGCATCTCGCGCAGGAGCTCCTCGGTGAGGAGGTCGACGCGCGTGTCGCAGCTCCACAGGAAGCGGAGGCCCTTCGCGCGGATGGCGCGGCACAGCTCGAGGACGCGCTTCTTGTTCGTCGTGAAGGTGTCGTCCTTGATCTGGATCATCTTCACGGGGACGCGCGACAGGGCCTGCTCGATCGCGCCGAGCGTGTACGCGACCGAGTTCGACCGGAAGCCGCGGCCCCACGACGTCTCCGCGCCGCAGAACGTGCACGCCCACGGGCAGCCGCGGGACGTCATGAGGATGTGGGTCTCGAAGAAGTCCTGAGGAGACGCGAGGACGTCGAGGTCATCGATGTTCTTGCGTGCGGGGCCCTGCCGGGCGGCGGCCCCGTCGCGGAACCACGTGCCGGCGATGCCCGAGAGGGCCTCCCCGGCCGCGATCCGCGCGAGGATCTCGAGGAAGGTGACGTCGCTCTCGCCCACGCACACGAGGTCGATCGCCTCGTGGTGCCGCAGCATCTCCTTCGCCAGCGGCGTCGCGTGCGGGCCGCCGACGACGACGCGCGCCTCCGGGTGGTGCGCCCGGATCGCCGCCGCGACGAGCGCGACCCCGCGCCGGTTGGCCGTCCAGCACGAGAGGCCGAACACGTCCGCGTCGAGCTCGCGGACGACGCGATCGACCTCCTCCCACGGGTACGACGAGAGGTTGAGCAGGCGGACCGAGTGCCCGGCGCGCATCGCCTGCGCCCCGAGCGACAGGAGGCCGTAGGGCATCTGGTAGAAGTCGGCGTCGAGATCGCCGGGCCGGTACCCCGGCGGCGGCCCGTCAGGATCCGCCGCGCCCTCTCCGCCCTTCGGCGGGAGCTTCCACGGCGGCGGGTACAGGAGGGCGACCCGGAGCGGCATCACGCCGATTGTACACCCGGCTCGGTGGCCTCCTTCGCCGGTTCGCGGAGCGCCTTCAGCGTCCACACCAGCGGGAGACCCGCGAGCAGCGTCACGGGGATCACGAGCTGACGCACGACGCCGGCGAGCTCGAGCACGACGAGCACCGCGAGCAGCGCCAGGCGGCCCATCGCGTACCAGGAGAGCCACCGCCGCGGGAGCCAGCCGATCGCGAGATCGGTCGGGAGGAGCACGAGGAGCGACCAGTTGTACCTCGTCTCCGGGTACACGCACCCGATGGCGACGGCCTCGACGACCAGGGCGAGCCCACCGAGCAGGAGCCCGGCGACGCGGAGCGCGATCGTGAAGCGCCGCTCGACCCTCCGGCAGCCGTAGATCGTCAGCGCCAGCAAGAGGCCCACGAGCGCGAGGAGGCCGCGGCCGATGCTCGTGCTCAGGGGCGGGAGGTTCTCGACCCGCTCGTGGATCATCTCGGGCTTCACGCCGAAGCGCTGCTCGACCGCGTCGCGGAGCAGCCGCGGGAGGAGCTGCGCCTCGAACGAGTCGGGGTAGCGCTCGTTCGGCGCGCCGGACGCGAGCGCGACGACCGCGAGCTCGAGCGGGTGGCCGACGAGTCCCTGGTCGAGGATCTCGCGGTACGTGAGCTCCTTCGTGGGCACGCGGTCCCGGCCCAGGCGCCCGCCGGTCACGAGGTCGATCACGTCGCGGACCTTCGTGGAGCAGTTGGCGGTCGCGGGGTGGTACGCGTAGGTCTCGCCGCTCTGGAAGCTCTGCTCGAGCGCGCGCTCCAGGCGATCGACCTCCTCGGCGGACAGGGGGAGGCGCTGGCGCTGGATCGTGCGATCGAGCGAGACGTTGCTGTCGATCATCACCCGGTAGGGGACCTTCGCCGTGATGAAGATGGCCTTCCCGCGGATGGAGTCGAGGACCATCGAGTCGGCGTGCGCCGGGTGCGTGACGCCGTAGTCGTAGCAGTCGCCCCTCGGGGGATCCGCCGCGGCCTCCATCACGCAGAGGAGGCTGTGGCCGTACCGCGTGTAGAAGGGCTTGCCCGTGCCGATCGTCAGGAGATCGATCACGCGCGCACCCTCGGCGCGTGCGGGCGACGGGAGGAGGAGGCCCGCGAGGACGATCAGCAGCGAGGCGAGGACGCGCGCGCGCATGTCACCACGCGTAGGCCTCGGGCGCGGCGCCGCCCGGGCCGGGGAAGATCGCGTCGAGATCCCGGAGCGTCTCCGCCGAGAGCGCGAGCGCGAGCGCCTTCACCGCACCTTCGAGCTGGGCGCGCGTGCGGGGCCCGATGATGGGCGCCGTCACGGCCTCGTTCGCGAGGACCCACGCGAGCGCGACGTCGCCCGGCTCGTGCCCGAGCTTCTCGCAGAGGGCCTCGTACTGCTCGAGCTTCCCCCTGTACTTCTCGATGTTCTTCTTCGCGAACGCGCTCGAGCGGCGGCCGCCCTCCGCCTTCTTCAGCGCGCCGCCGAGGGCGCCGCCCTTGAGGGGGCTCCACGGGATGAGGCCGAGCCCGTACGACTGGCACGCGGGAATGACCTCGAGCTCGATCGTGCGGTCGAGGAGGTTGTAGAGGCTCTGCTCGGCGACGAGGCCGAGGAAGTGTCGCGCCTTCGCGGCCTCGTTCGCCTGCGCGATGTGCCACCCGGCGAAGTTCGACGAGCCCACGTAGATGATCTTGCCCTGGCGCACCAGCGTCTCCATGGCCTGCCAGATCTCGTCCCACGGCGCGCGGCGATCGATGTGGTGCATCTGGTAGAGCTCGATGCGGTCGGTCTTCAGGCGGCGGAGGGAGGCCTCGCACCCGCGCACGATGTGGAGCGCGGACAGGCGTCGCTCGTTCGGCCACTCGCCCATCTCGCCGAAGACCTTGGTGGCGAGCACGGTCTTCTCGCGGCGCCCTCCGCCCTCGGCGAGCCAGCGGCCGACGATCTGCTCGGTCCACCCCTCCCCCTTCTTCCACCCGTACACGTCGGCGGTGTCGAAGAAGTTGATGCCGTGCTCGAGGGCGGCGTCCATGAGGGCGTGCGACTCCGCCTCGGGGGTCTCGGGGCCGAAGTTCATGGTGCCGAGGCAGAGGCGGCTCACCTCGAGGCCGGTGCGGCCGAGCTGGGTGTATTTCATGGCGCGGGCACCCTAGCACGGCCCCCGACCGAGGGCGCCGGGCCTCGCGACCCGACCCACGCCACGCACTCGGCCCTCGAGCGGAGGTGGCCGGTGGCTGCCAGACGCGGGCCGTGACCACCCCGGTCAGGAGCTCTATCCGATGCGACGAGGTGGGTGGCGCCGTTCCTGCGCGGCTTCTTCAGGAGGTAGGCGACGCGTCCGTCCGGGAGAAGCGAGATGCGCGCGAGGCTGAAGGGCGGGCGGGCACCGTAGCGACACAGACGCGCGAGGCCCACGCGGTCGCCCGCGTGGACGAGCACGCCCGCGTGGACGTTGAAGCCGCGGACCTCTCTGGCCCAGGGGCTCTCTTCCCGCGGCGGTGCTCGTCGTCGTCCTCCGTGTCGACGGCAACGACCAACCGCGATCTCGAGGAGGCCGTCCTCGGGAAAGCCGAGCCGTGCCGACCGGGCTCACGCCCGCGCCATCGCGCGTGGATCCGCGATGGAATGCGGTACTCTCGTCGACGTTGTGCCCTCGCGGGCTACCTCACCGCCGAGGATGCTCGGCAGGCCAAAGACCTCCTCGTTCGAATCGTCGCCATGCTCTGCAAGATGTGCCGCTGAGACGCGCACGCGCACGAGGACGAGCACGAGGACGAGGACGAGCACGAGGACGAGCACGAGGACGACCACGAGGAACCACGGTCAGGACCCGCCTCGGCCCCCGGCCGGCCAGCCCTGGGGAGGCCGTTTTGGAACAGCCTCTTCAGCCCGGGGTGCCCCAAGACCTACGTCGGCCTCCCCACGTAAGCGCCCGCGCACGCCAGCCCGAACGCGATCGGCGAGAACGCGAGCGCGAACACCAGCGCGAGCGGCGCCGCGAGCCCGAGGAGCGCCAGGGTGAGCCCGAGCGCGAGCGCCGTGGCGAGCGCCGGCTCGAGCAGCGACGGTAGCGACGACGCCTTCGCGATCAGGAACCCGCTCAACGGGAACGCCGCCAGGACGCCCGCGCCGAGGATCGCCGCGGGCGCCGCCGTCGAGATGTCCCGCTCGTCGACCACCGAGAAATCCACGCTGGCGTACCGCGCGAACGCCACCGCCACCGCGAGCCCCACCAGCATCGCGCCGAAGTTCACGAGGGCCCCGAAGAACACCCAGCGCAGCGAGAGCGGCTGGCCCTGGCGGTTCATCGCCTCGCGTACCGTGCGCAGGCTCGGCGGAGCGGACATGTCGATGCTCGGGCGATCCAGCAGGATCGACTGGCGCGAGGCCCGATCGCCGCGGCGCTTCAGATCCCGCGCGCCGAACGCCGCGATGCCGCCCATCGCGAGGAGGAGCGGCAAGGTGCCGAGGAGCGCACCCGAGCCGCGCCCGTGCACGAGGTGGGCGTACAGCCCGTGCGAGAGCGTCGCCACGAGCCACGCCGCCGGGAACAGAGGGCCCGGCTTCTTCGCGCGCTTCACGCGCCCGAGCGCGTATCCCCACGCCGCCGCGAAGAACACGTGCGCGGGCAGCGCGAGCGCCGCGCGCGCGAACCAGATCCCTCCGGTGGGGTGCGCCTGCAGCATCCGGGCGTTCTCGAACGCCGCGAAGCCGAGGGCGGCCGCCGCCGAGTAGACGACCCCGTCCAGGGGCTCGTCGAACCACCTCGAGCGGAACGCGGGCCACATCGCGGCGACCTTCGCGGCCTCGCGCACGGGCGCGACGAACGCGAACACGAACAGGAGCGCGCCCTGGTTTCCGGCGTGCTGCGCGCGGAGGTCGAGCCCCGTCCACGCAGCCGCCTTGTCCTGGAGGAAGAACGCAGCGAACGCGAACAGCGTCCCGAGCGCGAACGTGGCGGCGACCAGCGGCCACGGCTCGCGCCGCCGGTCGCTGAAGAACACGACCACCAGGAGGAGCAACGCGGGGACGAGGGCTGGCAAGAGCCAGCGCAGCACCGTCACTGAACCGGATCGGGCTTGACGCCCTTCTTCGCGGCGGCGGGGCAGCCGAGCTCGACGTTCGTCGGGCCGTCCAGGGTCCTGACGACCTTGAACTCGACGCGGCGGTTTCGCTCCCACGCCTCGGGTGTGTGGCCGGGGTCCTCGGGGCAGTACTCCCCGTAACCCTTGCTGCGGAGCCGGTGCCCCGCGACACCACGGTTCACGAGCCCGTTCATCACGCTGGTCACGCGCGCCTGCGTGAGGCGCAGGTTGTGGCGATCGTCGGCGCGCTCGTCGGCGTGTCCGGCGATCTCCATGAGCAGGAACTCCGGGTGGTTCTGGAGCGTGGTGGCGACCGCGTCGAGGATCGGGCCCGACGCGGGGAGGATCTCGGCCGAGTTGGTCATGAACTGGATCTTCTGCAGGACGACCAGCTTGTTGTCCTGGATCAGAAGCGGATCCTTCGGCGGCGGCGGCGGCGGCGGAGGGAGCTTCTGCGGCACCTGGTCGGGGCACCCGTCGTCGTCCTGGAAGCCGTTGACCGTCTCCTTGTCGTTCGGGCACTTGTCGCGCGCGTCGGGGATCCCGTCGCCATCGCGGTCGAGGTCACGCGACTCGGGGCAGCCGTCCTTGTCCTCGTCGCCGTCGAAGTCCTCCGGCTCGTTCGGGCAGCGATCCACCTTGTCGGGGATCCCGTCCTTGTCGTTGTCCGGATCGGGGCAGCCGTCCTCGTCCTCGAAGCCGTCGAAGTCCTCGGGGTCGTCGGGGCACTTGTCGCTGTCGTCGGGGATGCCGTCGCCGTCCCGATCGCCGATCGAGGGCTCGAAGACGAACCCGATGAAGCCGCGCAGGTTCGCTGCCTCGAAGCCAGGCGTGTAGCGCGCGCCGGCGCCCAGCATGAGGTAGGAGTTCTTCTCGACGAAGAGCTTGATGCCCCCGACCACCTCGTTCGACAGCTTGACCTTGCGGTCCGCGTCCGCAAGCAGCCACGTGCCGTAGGTCTCCGCCACGAGGTCGAGCGGCTCGACCGGTCGGATCGACATCGCGCCGCCGAACGTGGCCCGGTTGCCGTCCCGGAACCTACCGTCGCGGAGCTGGATCTGCGTCCCGCTCGGGTCGTGGCCGCGGAAACCCACGTTGACGCCGACGCGGAAGAAGCCGCCCGCTCCGATGCGCTTCTCGGCGATCGCCTGCGGCCAGTACCAGATCGCGGGATCGGCGCCGCCGTTGCGCTGGGTGTCGGAGACGGGGACGCCGGCCTGCGCGGAGATGGCGAGCCCGATGACGTCCTCCGCGCGTGTGATGCGCCACTTGGTGTGCAGCGCGATCGTGCTGAAGTTCTGGGAATCGACGGCGTTCGGACCCCACTGCACCGGGCCCTCGCCCGGCGGGGGCGCGGTGGGCTGACCCTGCTTGTCCACCTGCTCGTCGCCGACGATCAGGTTGACGGGCGCGGAGACGCCGACCTCGAAGCGGTTGAACAGGCCGTAGTTGAAGATGCCCGTCCCCTGGAACGAGTGGTTCAAGAGCTGGCGGGACTTCTGGCCGAAGTCGCGGGCGCGGAGCAGCGTGTTGCCGTAGTCGATGACGAGGCCGAACATGAAATCGTTCGCGCCGAGCACGTTCGATCCGTTCACCGAGAAGAAGCCCTTCGAGTCGAGCGCGGGCCGGAACAGGTGCGTGTCGAACCCCTTGCCGTTGCTGTCGGGCACCGCGTTCTGCGCCGCCTGGGCGCGGGCGACGGAAGGCGCACAGAGGGCGCCGATCAGTGCCAGCAGGTGGGGGATCCGACGGAGGCCCGCCATGGGACCGACACCCTACCACATGCGTTCCTACCCCGAAAGTTCTCGGGATTTCGGAGCGCTGCGCTAGGCGGAGGCACGTGCGCCCGGGTTGCGCTAGGATCCGCTCCGCGTTCCTGATGCGCGTTTTTTCTTGCAGATCGCCCGGGGCGACGCTGCTCGCCGCCGCGGTCGGGCTGGCTGTGTCCGCCCTCGCCCCGGTTGCTCGCGCGGACGGAGCCGCCCTCGACGGCAAGTGGCGGCAGGGGCCGCTCCGCGAGGACTACACCGTACACTGGATGGCCGCCTGCGGACCCTCGCCGAAGTCCACCGTGGTGGGGGGAGGCGAGATCGTCGAGGTGCGCACCGAGGGCGACGAGCTCGCGTTCCTCGGCGGTGGACGCGTGTTCCGCACGAACCAGTGCTACGACCCGATGCCCAAGCTCGCACGCGAGATGCACACGCGCGAGCCCTCCGGGCGGTCGTGGCGCACGCGCTGCGCGACCCCGGCCGGCGATCCGCGGAGGGCGCTCCTGCAGACGCTGGTGACGGCCACGTCGGATGCGCACATCGACGTGCGCGAGACCGGGCGGTACGAGGTCGTCCTCGCCGAGGGGCGGTGCACGGCGGACATCGTCCGGTCGCGCTCGTACGACCTCGTGACCCCTGCTGCCGCCGCCACCGCGTCCGCGGCACCTGCGGTGACGGCGAGCGTGGCGCCCCCGAAGATCGAGGAGCCACGCGCCGCCTGCGTCCCGGGCGAGGCGGCCCGCCTCGAGGTGCGGCCGTCGCGCAAGCTCCTCCGCGCGGGCGAGTCGTTCGTGCTCCGTGCGCTCGTGGTCGATCCGGTGGGGTGCCCGACGGGAACGGCCGTCGCGTTCTCGTTCGCCAACGAGGCCGACCGGGCGCGCGTCACGATCGTCGCGGGCGGCAACGTGACCGCCCGGGAGGGGGCTGCCGAGGGCGAGATCGACATCGTCGTCGCCGCCGCGGGCAAGACCACGCACGCCATCGTCGAGATCGCGGCGGAGGCCCGCTACGAGGAGCTCCTGACGCGGTCCGGGCTCAACTCGAAGGGCGAGAACGACAACGCGTCGGTCGCGCTCATCGGCTCGGTCCAGATCGGCGCTTCGGAGGTGAAGGTGGAGGACGCGCGGGCGCGGCGCAACGTCTTCCTCGGCGTCATCGGCGTGGCGCTCTCGGCGTTGGCCGTGGTCTTCGTCGTGATGACCCGCAGGGCGAAGCGCGCGAAGGCCCTCGAGGCCGAGCTCGAGCGGCGACAGCTCGAGCGGGCCGAAGCCGCCGATCGGCAGAAGCGGGAGAAGCGGGAGGCCTACGACGCGCAGCTTCGCGCCCACGAGGAGAGCGTCGCGCGCGCGAAGGCGGAGGAGGCGCGGCCCCGGCTCGCCGTGCTCGTGCTGGCGTGTCCGGCGTGCGGCAAGGAGTACTCCGACGGGACGGCGTTCTGCGCGACCGACGGGAGCGAGCTGCAGACCGTCGAGCGGGCCCTCGCGCCGACGGGCAAGGTCTGCCCGGCGTGCGGGCGCGGCTACGAGGCGGCGAGCAAGACCTGCGCGGTCGACGGGGAAGAGCTCGTGCCCTACGCCGTCCTGCCGTCGCGACAGTCGAACCCGCCCCAGGCGAAGATCTGCCCGACGTGCGGCGACAGGTTCGACGGAAGCGCAGGCTTCTGCGGGAAGGACGGCACGGTCCTCGTCCTCCTGAACTGAGGGGTGTGCGGAAAGGTCGTCCGCAGCCGTCTTCTCGCGCGATCTTGCAAACCCCTGCGCGTGCGCGGACGTCTGATTCCCAGCTCCCCCGAACGCGGCCCCATGAACGGGCCCGAAGGCCCCCCTCGGGACCGAAAGAACCCCGGAGCTTGATTCGCTTTAAACGAGAACGCTATACTCGGCCATGGAGGCATCCCGTCGGTGCGGTCGCGCCCCGACGACGATGAACCGCTCCGATCCCCGGAAGGTGAAGGTTTCGCGATGAAGATCTCGTGTCAGTCTTGCCAGGCAAAATACACGATCGCGGACGAGAAGGTCCTCGGCAAGATCGTCAAGATCCGCTGCAAGAAGTGCTCGTCGACGATCGTCATCAACGGCAACGAGGCGGCCGAGCCGCCCGAGGACGCCACGCACGTCGCGAACAGCGTCTTCGACTACACCGCGGGGTCGGCCGAGACGTGGACGGTCAACGTGGCCGACGGCGACCAGCGCACCATGAGCACTGCGGACATCGTGCGTGAGTACCGGGCGGGCGTCGTGAACGACGACACCTACTGCTGGAAGGACGGCATGGCGGACTGGCTGCCCCTCCGCGAGATCGAGCAGATCTGCCGCATGGTCGCCGACGGGCCGCGGGCCACGCTCCAGCCCGACAACGACTCGACGCTCGCGTACCAACCTCCCTCCGGAGGACACGCCGTGGGTGGGCTGTTCGACCCGCCGCAGGATCACCACGCCAACGGCAACGGCGCGCACGGCGGCATGTTCAACGAGCCGATGGCCGCATCCGCGCAAGCCGCGCGGCGCGTCGGTCGGGGTGGAGGCGGCACGGATCTCTTCAGCGGCGCGGCCCGCGCGGGCGCCGAGGAGGACGTCGTGTCGAGCGCGCACGGCGCGCAGGAAGGCGCGGCACCGTCCGCCGCGGACGACAAGCTCACGGGCCAGCGGAACGAGAGCAGCGTGCTGTTCTCGCTCTCCGCGCTCACGAAGGAGACGGCGCCGGCGAAGACGGAGAACCGCACGACCGCGCAGTCGGACGGCTCCGGGCTGATCGACATCCGCGCGCTCAGCGCAGGAATGGGATCCGGCGACAAGCAGGGCAGCAGCAAGAATCACGTCGACGACATCATGAACCTGACAGGTGGCGGTGCGTTCGGCGCGGCGCTCGGCGCCCCCATCCTCGCTCCACCGCCCGTCGAGGCGACGGCGCCGACCCCGAGCGCGGAGGGGGGCGGTGGCAAGGGCCTCGCGATCGGCCTCCTCGGCGGCTTCGGCCTCCTCGCGGCCGCGATCGTCGTGGTCGCCGTGCTCGTGCTCAGGCAGAAGCCCGCGGATCCCGTCACGACGGGAAGCACGTCGTCGGGCGCGCAGCCCACGACCTCGGTGGCCGCGGCCACGAGCGGCGCGGGTGCGACCCCCTCGGCGACGGTCGCGGCCGCGGACACGTCGACCGCTCCGGTCGCGAAGCCGCCGGGCACGGAC
>SXGR01486466.1_pt1 | contig 16734 bp, 14 predicted proteins | sample 3174711 | NCBI WGS metagenome assembly SXGR01 (sample SAMN11356860, study PRJNA531348) | freshwater metagenome | isolation source: freshwater sample F1-60 | place: China: Fuxian Lake, Yuxi | collected 2017-12-25
GACCACGACGCTGCGCATGTTGCTCGGCTTATTGAAACCGACGAGCGGGCAAGCGTCGATCGGCGGTTTCGGGTCGAGTGAGCAGCCCGACGAGGTCAAACGCCGCGTCGGTCTCGTCTCCGCCAACGCGGGGCTTTACCACGGTTTGAGCGTGCGCGAGATGCTGCTGTTCTTCGCCGACCTCTATGCCGTTCCCGAAGACGCCGCCAACCGTGAATTGGCGCGCTTGAGCCAGCTCCTGGGTCTGGGTAACGTTCTCGAACGGCGCTGCGCCAATCTCAGCACGGGGCAACGTCAGCGTGTGACTCTGGCGCGCGCCTTGATCCATCGCCCGCCCGTCATGCTCCTTGACGAGCCGACCCTGGGGCTCGACGTGCTCGGCACACAGGTGATTAACGAGTACATCGAACTGCTGCGTCAGGAAGGCAAGGCCGTGATCCTGACGACGCATCACCTCGACGATGCCGAACGGCTGTGTACGCGCTTCGGCTTGATGCACCAGGGGAGCCTCGTCAGTGAGGGGACGCTCGCCGAATTACGTGAACGTTCCGGTTGCGGCAATCTGATCGACATGTTCTTGAAGCTGTCGAAGGTGGGCCCGGCGCTGGGAAAAGCGCCGTGTACGGATCACCGCGTGCAGAGTAGTGCTGAGTGCTGAATGCTGAGGCGCCGAATCGTTGATGACCAGTATCGTTGGTAGCGATGTTGCACTATTCAGCAAACACTCAGCAATTTGATCGAGAACGCCCATGAGCCAGTTGCACGAATGGAACGAGGCGAACGTCGGTCCGATGCCGCCGAGCAGTCGGCACTCGGCGTTCGCGCGCGTGTTTCGGCTGGCCCGCAAGGAGCTGCGCGAGATTCTGCGTGATCGGCGCACCATCATCACGCTGATCGCGATGCCGTTGCTGCTCTACCCCTTGATGAGCATCGTGTTCAAGCAGTTGTACCTGGCGAATCGAGCCTCCACCGGGCCGGGGCCGGAGTATCGCGTTGGCGCCTTGACGAATAAGGAGGCGCAGGCGTTCGAGCGGCGTTTCGATCAAGGCCAGCGTGCCTGGCGGCGCGCCCACGGTAAGCCGACCTCCGAGAAAGGACTGACCCGCGATCAAACCCTGCCACAGATCGTCTGGTACATGGACGAGCTGAAGGTCACCGAGGAAAACCGGACCGAGGTTCTGGAAAAACTGCTAACCATGCTGCGCGAAGGCAAGATCGACTTGGTCATTACGATCCCCAACGTTCCTGCCAACGAAGTCTTCGTTCCGAACGGACCAGCCCAGGATCACAACTGGCGCTGCCAAACCTACTCGGTGCCGGCCTTCGCTCAATCCCGCGCTGCTCTGGCCGACATCGAGGCGATGTTCGCCGCCGCCAATGAGCAAAACCTCAAACAGCGCCTCAATCTTCCTCTAGACAGTTCCTTCAGGAAACTAAGCCATGTGGGCATGCTGTTAGGACAACGCGACCTACTTGGCTGTCTGGTCTCGATTCCACCCACGCTTCAGACCATCCCACACGTCACGCTGCTCAGCGTCGAGCACAAACCAATCGAAATGCCAGGCAGCGGCGGCATCTCGCTCGCCGCTTTGGTGCCGCTCATTCTCATCCTCATGACAATCACCGGCGCGGTCTACCCCGCCATTGATCTCACCGCCGGCGAGCGCGAACGCGGCACCCTTGAAATCCTCGTCGCCGCGCCGGTGTCGCGCTTCGAGCTGCTGGGCGCCAAGTACATGTCGGTCGTGACCGTGGCGATCTTGACCGCGCTCGTCAATCTCGTGTGCATGATGGCGACGGTGAGTTGGAGCGGCCTGGGGACCACTCTGTTCCGCGAGCAAGAGTTCTCCGTGCCGATCTTGCTGCAGATCCTCGCGCTCTTGCTGTTGTTCGCGGCCTTCTTCTCGGCGTTGCTCTTGTGCTTGACGAGCTTCGCGCGCAGCTTCAAGGAAGCGCAGGCTTACTTGATCCCGCTGATGCTCGGGTCGCTGACGCCCGGCGTGATGGCGATGCTGCCGGGATTGGAACTCAAGGGCGTCTTGACGGTGTTGCCGCTGGTCAACATCGTACTTCTGGCGCGAGACCTTTTCGAGCGCGGCGTCGAGCCGTTGGTGGCGGCGACCGTCGTGATGACAACGCTGATCTACGCGCTGGCCGCGCTGGCGCTCGCGGCGCGCGTCTTCGGCGCGGAAAGCGTGCTCTACAGCGAGCAAAGCAGCTGGGTTGATCTGGTGCGCCGGCCCGACGTGCCGCAACCGAGCGCCTCGATCCCGGCTGCCCTGTGGTCCGTCGCCTTGATGGTGCCGGCGCAATTCGCGCTGCACGCGCTCATGCAACGCCTGGCCTCCGGGAGCAATCCGACGATTGGGATCCTGCTGGGCGTAATGGTCAACCTTCTTCTATTCGGCTGTCTGCCGGGACTGTTCCTGTACCTGGGCCGCGTGGATTTGCACAACGGTCTGCGCCTGGGCATGCCGCGACCGGCTGCCCTATGCGCCGGTCTCATTCTGGGAGCCTCGCTTTGGCCCTTGGAACTTGGCATGTTGCAATCGCTGCAGACGGCCGAGATGCGCGAGTCTCTTCGGGAAATCTCCGAGGCGATACTCCAGCGGATGCAGGAAGCGCGCGCCAGCCTCGGCTGGGGCGTGCTCGCCGCGGTGATCGTGCCGGCGATCCTCGAAGAATTTTTCTTTCGCGGGCTGCTGTTTCAGGCGCTGAAGGATCGAACCGGAACGCTGGCGACCATCGGCATGAGCGGCCTGCTCTTTGGCATTTCGCACGTCATCCTGGGCGGCGAGCTTGGCCTCTTGCGCCTCGTGCCGAGCTGCATTCTTGGGGTAATTCTGAGCGCGGTGGGCTGGCGTGCCGGCAGTGTCTGGCCATGCGTGATCTTGCACGTTTGCCACAACACCATCCTCCTGATCGTCGGCATCGCGTCTCCCGGCTCGACGGAGCACATCCCCTGGACCTGGGTTGCCGGCGGCGCGGGCGGGGCGCTCGTCGGGACAATCTTGTTATCGTTGGGCGGACGGCGCGACGAAGCGCCGCGCACGGGTTAGCAGCACGCGCCGAAAATCCTTGGCAATCTCCAGGCGCCAAACGTAGAATGCTCTCGACCGCAACCTACCTTCACGGAGATCCCGCCATGTCGATCCTATCGCGACGTCAATTGTTGAAAACCGCCGGCGCCGGCCTGGCCGTCAGCCTCCTGCCGAATCTTACACTCGCCGCGCAGGGCACGCCGCCGTTCAGCCTGCCTGCTCTTCCCTACGCCAACGACGCGCTCGACGTCGCCATCGACGCGCGGACGATGGCGATCCATCACGACCGCCATCACGCCGCCTACGTCGCGGGCCTCAATGCTGCCGTCATGGGTAACGCCGAGCTCGCACGCCGTCCGCTCGAGCAGATCCTGCGCACGATCAACCAGGTTCCCGAAGCCATTCGGCAGGCCGTCACCAACCACGGCGGCGGACACTACAATCACTCGATGTTTTGGCAGATCATGGCCCCGAACGCCGGCGGCAACCCGGCCGGCATGCTCGCTGAAGCGATCAATTCCACGTTCACCAACTTCGACACGTTCAAGATGCAGTTCCGCGCCGCATCCCTGGCCCGCTTCGGCAGCGGCTGGTCGTGGCTCGTCTGGTCGAACAACCGCCTGTCGATCACGCACACCGCCAATCAAGACTGCCCGCTGATGACCGGCCAGTTCCCAATCCTCGGTCTCGATGTCTGGGAACACGCCTACTATCTGCGCTACCAGAATCGCCGCCCCGATTATATCGATGCGTGGTGGCGCGTCGTCAACTGGACCGCCGTCGGCACACGCTTCAACCAGGCACGCCAGGGGTAACCCCACAACTGCGAATGCGCAAGAGGAGCCGCGAAAAACGATCCCGCTAAACCAAGGACGCACCGTGACGCGCAACCACCTTCACCACGCCGACTGCATCGCCGGCATGACCCAGCTCGACGCGGGGACCGTCGATCTCGTCTTCGCCGATCCCCCCTTCAACATCGGCTACAAGTACGATGTCTACGAAGATCGTAAGAGTACCGACGAATATCTGGCGTGGACGAAAACCTGGGGCGAGCAAGTCAAACGCGTGCTCAAGCCAACCGGCACCTTCTGGCTCGCCATCGGCGACGATTTCGCCGCCGAGCTGAAGGTGCTCTTCCAACGCGATCTCGGCTTCTCGTGCCGAAGCTGGGTCATCTGGTATTACACGTTTGGTGTCAACTGCACAAAGAAGTTCAGTCGCAGCCACACGCATCTCTTCCACTTCGTCAAGGATCCCAGGCACTTCACGTTCAATGCGGATGCGATCAAGGTCCCGTCGGCACGGCAGCTCGTCTACGGCGATGGCCGCGCCAAAGCGGGCGGGCGCTTGCCGGACGACACCTGGATCTTGCGGCCGCAGGATATGCCGGAGGGCTTCGATCCGAACGAGGACACCTGGTACTATCCGCGCGTGTGCGGCACATTCAAGGAGCGGGCGGGCTTTCACGGCTGCCAGATGCCCGAGCGCGTGCTGGGGCGGATCATCGAAGCGTCGTCGCATCCGGGCGAGCTCGTGCTCGATCCATTCGGCGGCAGCGGCAGCACACTGATCGTCGCCAAGAAGCTGAGGCGCGACTATCTGGGCTTCGAGTTTTCCGCGAATTACGCCAAGCGCATCCGCGCCCGGCTCGATGCGACCTCCGTCGGCCAACCGCTCGACGGCGTCGAGGATCCGCGCACCAGCGTTCCCAACACCGCCAACGGCAGGCGGCTCGATGCGAAGAAGAACGGGAGTATTCGCAAGAAAAAGAACAGCTCGTCGGATTCGCCAAACGGCTTGTTCCCGGGCGATGAGGAATCAACATGAGACGATTTCTTGCGCTTGTGATATCGCTCGGCATCCTCACGCCTGCGCTCACCGGCGGCCCGAAGAAGGGCGACGCCTCCGTCGCCGTCGCCGTCACGCAAGGGCCGAAGCACCACTTCGTCGGCTATTACGACATCACGCCATGGGACAAAACGGGCCGCTATCTGCTCGCCAACGAGATCGGCTTTATCGATCGACAACCCACGCCCGGCGAAGCGCTGACGGTCGGCATGGTTGATCTCGAAACCAAAAAATACATTCCGTTCGACACGACAACCGCCTGGTGCTGGCAGATGGGCACGCGCCTGCAATGGCTCGGCTCTGCCCCGGAGCGCGAGGTCGTTTACAACAGCGTCAAAGACGGCCGTTATGTCGCCACGATTCGCGACGTTCACACTGGCAAGACGCGCACGCTGCCCCGCCCCGTTTACGCGCTTTCGCCCGACGGCAAGCAAGCGGTCACGCTCGATTTCGATCGGCTGCACCGCCTGCGTCCCGGCTACGGCTATTGTGCCCTGCCCGAACGCGGGGCCGACGATCCCGCGCCGAAGGACATGGGCATCTATCACATGGACATGCAGACCGGCGATAGCAAGCTCATCATCCCGATCGGTTGGGCCGCGCAGCATCAGCCCGACGCACGCTTCAAGCCCGGCAAGCAGCACTGGTTCAATCATCTGCTCTTCAACCCGTCGGGCGATCGTTTCCTATTCTTGCATCGCTGGCAGAAAGATGGCGGCGGCTGGTGGACGCGCATGTACGCCGCCAAGGCTGACGGAACAGACCGCCGGCTCGTTTTCGACGACGGCATGATCTCGCACTTCGATTGGCGCGACGATGACACGATTCTGGCGTGGGCCCGCACCAAGGAGTTCGGCGATCGCTTTTATCTCGCCAACCTGCGCACCGAGGAAAAGACGAGCGTCGGCGACAAGCTCCTCGTCAAGGACGGCCATTGCTCGTATTCGCCTAATCGGCGCTGGATCTTGAACGACACCTATCCCGACAAGGACCGCTTGCAAACACTGATGCTGTTCGATCCGTTCGCCAAGAAGCGCGTCGACCTTGGCCAATTCCATCTCGATGCGAAGATCACCGGCCCCTACCGCTGCGATTTGCACCCGCGCTGGAACCGCGACGGCACGAAGGCGTGCATCGATTCCGCGCATGAAGGGCATCGGCAGGTCTACGTGGTCGATGTGGCGAAGTGGACCAAGAAGTGAGTTCCCGTCTCAGAAGCTCTGCAACGCTTCCTGCTCTCCCGCGTAAATGTGGTAGTGTCTCAATTTTGACCGTGGACGTCACGCTCCGCGTGAGGTCTACGATGGTCGTGCCAAACTGAACCTGTAACCGTTCACCCCTCTCCCCTGTACTCAGGGGAGAGGGGCTGGGGGTGAGGGGTTAGAGCGTCGCGCAATTGTCTGTTCTTCCCCCTCACCCCCGACCCCTCTCCCCCTGAGTACAGGGGGAGAGGGGAGGTGAACGGTTACCTGAAACTCTACCCTGGCGCAGGTAGTGGGTTCCGGATGGGATCTTTCGAAACTCGGAAAGAAAGCTTGTGTTCATTCCTCTGAGGTAATATGGTGATATTCTGCTGGTAGCTCGTTCCCTCTTGCCCCCCATACCGAGGAACGTCCGCATGCGAATTGTCATTTCCATCTGCGGAATCTGGCTGTTTGCTCAAGCAGGCCTTGCTCAAGAATCCCTTCATCGACAAGTTGATGCGCTCATCCTGGCAAATGCGAAGGGAAAAACCTTCAGCGGTTCGGCCGATGATGCCGAATACCTGCGCCGAGTTTATCTCGATTTCGCCGGTCGGATTCCCTCCGCGACCGAGGCTCGCCGATTTCTCGACAGCAAGGAAGTCGATAGGCGAACCAAACTCCTCGATGCGTTATTGGCCGGGCCTGAATATGCGGCGAGCATGGAAGGGCATTTCCATGTCATGTTGATGGAACGCCTGGGGGATCATGCGGACTGGAAGAAATACCTGCAGCGCTCCTTCGCGGACAACAAGCCGTGGGACGAACTCGTCCGCGAGATTCTCGCCGCCGGCCCGCAGGAGAAGGCGCCGGGTGCGGCGTTCTTTCTGTCCAAGCGCCTGGAGAATTATGGCGCTAACCCCGTCGATTATCCCGCCCTGACCCGAGACATCGGCAGGCTCTTCCTGGGCAAGGATTTTCGCTGCGCCCAGTGCCATGATCATCTCACCATCAAGGACTACAAGCAGCACGATTTCCAGGGGCTGTTCGTGTTCGTGAAAAACGTCAGCCTCTCGACGGCGAAGACGACCACGCCGGGCGTGACCGAAAAGCCAACCACTGCGAAGATCGAGTTCTCATCGGTTTTCGGCGGCGACAAGGTGCAAACGGGGCCACGCGTCCCTGGCCTGAAGGAAATCGCGATCCCGACACTGAAGAAGGGGGAGGAATATGTCGAAAAGCCGGACGTCAAGCAGCAGAAGCCGGGCGTCTTGAAGTTCAGCACGCTGGCTGCGTTGTCGGAACAATTGCCGACCCCGGCTAACCAGGCGTTCAATCGCAATATCGTGAATCGGCTCTGGTTCGTGCTAATGGGGCGAGGCCTGGTTCATCCGCTGGACCTGGACCATGGCGACAATCCGCCGTCTCATCCGGAAGTGCTTGACCTGCTGGCCAAGGAGTTCGTCGCCCACAAGTACGACATCAAGTGGCTGGTGCGTGAACTCGCGCTCACCCAGACCTACCAGCGTTCGAGCCAGCTTCCGCCGCTGGTCAAGAACGCCAAGCCGGAGGAATTTCGCACGGCCCTGGAGCGAAGAATGTCAGCGGAGCAGCTCCTACGCAGCATGCTGCAGGCGACGGGGATGACGGAGGTGAAAGCGGCGAAGGGAGTCCCCACCTTCGATACCATGAGTCCGACCTTCGTCAAAGCCTTCGCCTCGGAACCGCGCGAACCGGAAGAAGAATTCAGTCCCACGCTGAAAGCGACGCTGTTCCTGCTCAACGACAAGTCCGTGCTGAGCTGGCTTGAGGCCCAACCGGGCAATCTGCTCGATCGCCTCGGGCGCGAGATCGACAATCGCAAGGCGGTGGAGGAGTTGTACCTCAGCGTGTTGACCCGGCTCCCCGGGATTGACGAAGCTGCCGACGCGGTCCGCTATCTGGACGAGCGGAAAGGCCGCCGGCCGGTTGCTTTGCGCAACCTGGCGTGGGCGCTGTTTGCTTCGACGGAGTTTTGCGTGAATCATTAGGAAAAGGATGAAGGATGAAGGATGAAAAGGTTTCATCCATTCCTCCGGGAGACGACATGAACTTTAAGAAACTCTGCACCCCGCTCGACCATCGCATCTCACGCCGTCAGTGGCTTGGCGGCGTCGCCGGCACCACGGCAGGGGCGCTCGGACTGTGTCAGCCGGGTCTGGCGCAGGAGCTGCGCCGGCGTCGCAAGCAGGTCCTCTTCGTCTGGCTGGAAGGTGGTCTGAGCCAGCTCGAAAGCTGGGACCCCAAACCGAACACGCTGTTCGGCGGGCCTTTCCGGGCGATCCCGACGACCGTTCCGGGCATCCACATCAGCGAATTGTGGCCGCGCACTGCCCAGCAGATGCGCCACCTGGCCGTCATTCGCAGCTTGCACACGCAGGACAACAATCATTCCTCGGGCGTGGGCAGGATCCAGCGCGGCGACCCGGCCAATCGCGGCGTCACGTATCCGTACTTCGGTTCCGCAGTCGCCAACTTGCTTGGCCCAGGTGAAAGCGGCCTGCCTCCTTACATCTGGGTCAAACCAGGTAGCGGCGGCTTCGTCACCTCGGACGCCGGCTTTCTCGGTCCACGCTACGGCGCCCTCGCGCTGGGCGGCGGCCGGGCGCCTGAAAATCTGCTGCGCGCCGACAGCGTCAGCGAAGAGGATGATCGGGAACGCCTCGCGTTGCGCCAGCTTGCCGATCGCCGGTACGTGCAACAGCGACGCACGCAGGGGACCGAGGCCAATAGCTACGTCTACGACATGGCTGCCCAGCTCCAGAGACACGCCCACCTCTTCAACAGCACCACGCTGCCCGCGCGCGACCTGGAGCGCTACGGACCCAGTGAATTTGGCCGCCACATGCTGCTGGGCCGGCGTTTGCTCGAAGCCGGCGTGACCTTTGTCAAGGTGGACTCCCATGGTTGGGACACGCACGGCGACAACTTCAACGGCCATAGCAACGCGGTGCCCAAGATCGATCAGGCGTTCTCCGCCATGATGCAGGACCTGGCCGACCGCAGCATGCTCGACAATGTGCTGGTGGTGTTGATGTCGGAGTTCGGCCGCACGCCGCGCATCAACGGCCACATCGGTCGCGATCACTGGGCCGAAGGCTGGTCGCTAGTGATGGCCGGCAGCGGGATTCGCCGCGGCGTGGTGGTCGGCCGCACCAACGCCCTGGGGACCTTTGTCGAAGGGGACGAACACGACATTGGCCATCTGTTCCACACCTGGTTCACGGCCCTGGGCATCAACCCGTCCCGAACGCGGTACAACAATGCCGGCCAACCTCTGCCCATCGCTCACGAAGACATGGAGCCGATCCGGGCGTTGCTGGCGTAACAGAGCAAGGATGAGGGATGAAGGATGAAGGATGAAAAAATGCAATCCTTCATCCTTCATCCTTCATCCCTCATCCTTTTCTTCAAGGTTGGAACCATGACCGCTCAAGCACAAGCACCAGCCAATCGTTTCGAGCCGCGCCAGGGACCGACGGTCAACCTGGATTGCCAGCTTGGCACGGTCCGTTACAGCCCGTGCGGACGGTTCCTGGCAGCAGGGGCCTATGACGCGACGGTCCGCCGCTGGGAAGTGACCGACGCCGGGTTCACTGCCATGCCGTCCCTCACCGGGCATCGCGGCTGGGTGCAGGCGCTGGCGTTTCATCCCGATCGCCGACGTTTGTTCACTGCCGATTCCTGGGGCGAAGTCCGGTCCTGGACTTACGCTGAACGACAGGCCCCGCCGGTGCGAACGATGGCCGCCGCTCATGATGGCTGGATTCGCGATCTGGCCATCAGTCCGGATGGCCGGCTCCTGGCGACGTGCGGCCGCGACCAGAAAGTCCGCCTCTGGTCCATCGAGGATGGACGCAAACTGCACGAACTGACCGAGCACAACGACGACGTTTTCTCCGTGGCCTTTCATCCGGATGGTCGCTCGCTGGTGTCCGGCGACTTGCATGGCAACGTCAAGCAATGGGACGTTGCCAATGGCCGCAAGATGCGCGAGTTCGCCTGTCGCCCGCTGTTTTTCAATGCGGCCAATTTCGAGCAGAATGTCGGCGGCGTGCGTCGTCTCGTCTTCGACGCCCAGGGCAGGACGCTGGCCTGCGCCGGCTCGCGAGCGCGCACCGGCGGCAACGTTCAAGGCCATCCGACGGCCCTCCTGTTTGACTGGGCCAGCGGGCAACTGCGGCATACCCTCGTCGTCGGCGACGGCGCCGATGGCTACATGTACGATGTCGCTTTCCATGCGACGGGCTTCCTCATGGGCGTCACCAGCGGCAATCCCGGCACCGGCAAGTTCTTCTTCATCCGCCCCGGCGAGCAGACCCCATTCTTCCTGTCGACGCGGATGACCAACTGCCAGTCGCTCGCCGTTCACCCCAACGGCACGCGCCTGGTTGTCGCCGCCACCAATGCGGGCAGCAACGGCAACGGTCGGCCCTTGCGAAATGGCGTCTATGCCGCGAACATGTCGCCGTTGCACGTGTGGGACCTGCCGGCGTCGTGATCTCAATAGCTCACGCAAAGGCGCAAAGTCAAATTCCATTGCGCGTCCCACGAATTATTTGCAGCTATCAACCTTTGCGCCTTTGCGCCTTTGCGTGAGCTTCAGGTGGAGAAGACTTGATGATGTGCATCCGTTGCCTGGCCCTCCTCGTCGGTCTTTTTTTCGTGGCCGTTGCGCGGGGCCAGGAACCGCACCTGGCGGCCATCTTTCCGGCCGGCGGCCAACGCGGAACCACCGTCGAGATCACGTTCGAAGGCAAAGACCTCAAGGCGGTGCGGACCCTCTTCTGTTCGCACCCCGATATCACGGCCAAGAAAATTACTGACAATCGCTTCGCAGTCACGATCCCCGACACCGTCGTGGACGGCGACTACGACGTCTGGACTGCCACGCTGACAGGGCTGTCCAATCCGCGCCGTCTCGTGGTTGGATCCCTTCCGGAAGTGAACGAGAAGGAGAAAAACGACGAGCCGGCGACCGCGCAAGAAGTCAAACTGCCGACCGTCATCAACGGCAAATTCGATCCAGGGACCGATCGCGATTACTACCGTTTTGATGCCGGCGCCGGCCAGCCGATCACATTTCATTTCCGCTCCGAAACGCTCGATGGCGCCGCCCGCCCGGCCGTGACGCTCTTTGGCCCCACGGGTAAGGAATTGCTCCACGATGATGGCCGGGACGCCGAACCGATGCTCCATTTCGAGCCGCGGGACGCGGGCAGCTATCTTCTCAAGGTCGAGGAGCGAGCCTATCAAAAAGGGGACAACGTCTACCGCCTGGCAATCTTCACCGGACCCGCGCTCGTGGCGGCGTTCCCCCAGGTCCTGACGCGCGGCAAGACGCAGTCGGTAACCCTCTACGGCTCCGGCGGTAAACCGGCATTTCAGAAAATCCAGACTGACGTGAAGGCGCCGCTCACGGCCGATCCCGACGGCGGCGGCGTCAGATCGAATTTGCCGAAGTAAGGCTCCATGAGCCGCTGCAAGGCACCGTAAGCCCGCAAGACCGCGACCATCGCCTCGCGCGAAGCGGACACAGGGAATCCGTCGTCCAGGTTCAGGGCGACGGAAACTTGGCGGTTCGGCATGGCACCCTCCAAACAATCCTCAAGACAGTTAAGTATTTAACGATGGAAGCCGATTCCGTCAAGGACGCTTCCAATATTGCTCTTGCGAGTCTTTCTCCCAGGTCTCATTTCACGGCACTGGTGTTTAACTTTGTAGACACCAGGTGAAAACTCCTCAGATCGGTGTAAGATTCGAGACGTGTAACACGCGCGGTAGCAGGCAGGTGAGGAACTATCATGAAACGGTTCATCGGCTTGGCACTGACGATTCTGATGGCTTCCAGCCTCACGACGGCAGCGCAAGAAAAGGCCAAGCTCGACGCGCCCTCCCTGGCAAAGGAAATCGACCGTCTCATCCAACAGCGACTGGATAAGGAAAAAGTGCCGCCAGCGGCGCGCGCCGACGATGCCGACTTTTTGCGCCGCGTCCACCTCGACCTCACCGGCACCATCCCGGCTTACGAAAAGACATTGGCCTTCCTTGAGAGTAAGGACCCGGCCAAACGCACGAAGCTTGTCGATGACCTGCTGGCAAGCCCGCATTACTCGCGTTACATGGCAGGTATCTGGGCGAGCCGCCTAGTTCCGCGCGAGCTTAGTTCCCCGGGGCTCAATCGCAATGTCATGGTCGAACGACTCGGCGGCTGGTTCGACGAGGCGTTTCAGAAAGACAAACCTTGGAACAAGGTCGTTCACGAGGCGCTTACCGCTACCGGTAGGCCCGAAGAAAATGGCGCCGCCACGCTGTTTCAAAATGGCGAGGTCGACAAGCTCACGGACGCCGTCGGCCGCATGTTCCTCGGCGTGCAGCTTCAATGCGCTCAGTGCCACAACGATCGCCTCGATCGCCCCTGGCAGCGCAACGACTACTGGGGCATGGCAGCGTTCTTCTTCAAGGTCCGCGAAAACCGCGGCAAGAACGAAGGAACGCCCGGAATCACTGAGGAGCCCAGTAAGTTCGGCAAACGTAAGCTCCCCGAGACGGCCAAGATCGTCGATCCGAAGTTCCTCCAACACGACACGCCGAAACTCGATCCATCAGGACCGCTGCGTCCCGTGCTGGCCGATTGGTTGACCTCGCCGAAGAATCCCTACTTCGCCAAGTCGATGGTCAACCGCCAGTGGGCGCACTTGTTTGGCCGCGGCCTCGTGAATCCCGTGGACGACTTGCACGAAAAGAATCCGCCTTCGCATCCGGAAATGCTCGATCTTCTCACCGCGCAGTTCATCGCTCACGATTTCGATGTGAAATATGTGCTTCGCGCGATCTGTTTGAGCGATGCCTATCAACGAACCAGTGCGACTTCGGTCTCTCGTAAAGACTCAAAAACGGACGCCGTCTCCCTCTTCGCGCGCATGGCCGTCAAGGATTTGACACCTCGACAAATGAAGAACACCCGTGAAGTCTTGCTGCCGAAAAAGCCCGGCAATGGTCCCAAGGCCCAGCTTTACGCGGACCTCATCGAGGATGCCGATGCGACCGAATTCCGCAAAGGCATCCCGGACACGCTCGGGCTCATGAACGCGAAGGAAACAGGTCAGTTCATCAAAGACCTGGCGAATCGGATTGTTCCCAACAAGAACGGCAAGGCGGCGGGGGAGAATGTGGAGCTGCTGTACCTGCACATTCTGTCTCGCCGCCCCACTGATGCGGAACGCATTCGCTTGACGGCCTACCTCGATCGCCAGGGGCAGAGAGCGTATCAGGATATCTGCTGGGCGCTGCTGAACTCGGCGGAGTTCTTGCTGAACCATTGACAGCCGCTCGCGGCGTAGCAAGGAGCCTTTCATGAACCGACGCGATTTCTTCATTCGCACTCTCGCCGGCAGCGCTGCGATTAGCGCCTCCGGCTGGTTGGGCACCCTCGCCGCTCGCGCCGGCGGCATGCAGCGCAAGTCGTGCATCCTCCTGTACATGGCGGGCGGCCCCAGCCACATCGACACCTTCGATCCGAAACCGGACGCTGCAGAGAACATCCGGGGCGGCTTCCGGGCGATCCAGACAGCCGTGCCGGGCATCCAGGTCAGCGAGTTGTTCCCGCGCCTGGGTGAGCGCATGCGGCACGCAGCGATTATTCGCGGCATGTCGACCGGCGAAGGCGAGCATGGCCGCGCCCAGTATCTGACGCACACGGGCTACCAACGCGGCGCCGGCGGCATCTTGCACCCGAGCCTCGGTTGCATCGCCGCCGCGGAGATCGGTCGCAGCGATTTCCCGCTTCCCAATTTCGTCGGCATTTACGGCGGCGGTCCGCCCAATCCGGATCCCTTCCACGGGCCGGGTTTCCTCGGGCCGCGCCATCAGCCGCTGATCGTGCGCAATCCAACACGCGGTGTCGAAAACTTGAACGCCTTGGAAAGCGCTGCCGTCTTCGACAATCGGTATTCGCTGCTGGAGGAAATGCAGCGCAGCTTTCATGGCACACACCAGGCGCCGGCGGTGCAGGGGCAAACGACGACCGTCGAACGCACCGCCCAGCTCATGCGCGCCCGCCAGGCGCGCGCCTTCGATCTGTCCCAAGAGCCCGACCGCGTCCGTGCCCCATACGGCCGCACGCAACTCGGCGACGCATGTCTGATGGCGCGCCGCCTCATCGAGGTCGGCGTTCCCTTTGTCGAGGTGCAGCAAGGCGGTTGGGACACGCACGGCTTCGGCGGCAATCCCCAAAACGGCGGCGCCTTCAAGGTGACGCGCGACCTGGCCGCTCCCAACGATTTCGCCATGGCCGCCCTTATCGACGACCTCCATGCCCGCGGGCTGCTCGACCAAACGCTGGTTATCTGGATGGGCGAGTTCGGGCGCACGCCGATCGTCGGCCGACAAGGCTATGGCGGGCGCGATCACTATCCGCACGCCTGGAGCACGCTGATGATCGGCGGCGGCATCCGCGGCGGACAGGTCATCAGCCGCACCGACGCCACCGGCGCGACCGTCGCTGAACGTCCGGTGAGCATTTACGACTTCCTGGCCACAGTCTGTCGGATTCTGGGCATCGATTACACGAAAAACAACGACACGCCCGGCGGCCGGCCAGTGCGCATCGTGGATAATCGTAATGTAAGACCAATCGAAGAGTTGCTCCGCTGAGGTTCCAGAGGCATACCTAACCCGCGTGAGACGAGGTAGCGAAGCAAGAACCAATGAGACCACCCGTCAAGCACGATGCGCGGATAGCTGCGGTCTAGCGGTCAACGAGTCAATGACCTGCATCGCATGTTTTCGTGTCGGCTACGCCTGGTTGACGCCACATTGCCATCGGGGTTTCATCGAATCATCGAGACGGGCTATAACCAAAACGGCGCGACATGGGTGAGACACCGAGAGTTTGGCGGCAAGAAGGGGCCGAGTGGCGAATCCATGATCCCACGGCGGCAAATGGAAAGATAACGACAGAGACAAACGCGACGCAACTCGTTGCGGAGGATGGCGGAAGAACGACAAATGGGCTCGCAGGTTTGCGTTAACCCCTGGGTCGAATGGCTATCGTCACCAATTTGAACTACAGGGCGACGACCGTTGTTTGAAAACGCGGCTCGGTTTTTCTGCCGGGCCGCGACTCTTTGCCAAAGCTGTTCTATCCAAACGCCAATGACGGAGAAAGGTGCGGGGTATCCACCCGCTCATGTCCACGGTCGTGAATCCAGACTTCGTATCTCACCGGCAAAACAATTCTCTCAAAGCGGACAAATCAAGAGTAAACGGCGTACATAACAGTCAGGACCTCACATTTGGAGCACGCCGGCTCCCTCCAAAGAAGTTCGAGAATCCTCACGAGATTGCCTTGCGTCGGGCGCGCACCCGAGGCTTGGTGGGTCTCGGCGTTTTGGATTTTTACACTGACCTATTTGGAGATTGACGACATGACGGCTCCCCTGTTGGAATCGACGCCCGAGCAACGCATGACGCAGATCGCCGCCATCTTGGCGCAGGGTGCGTTGCGCCTGAAAAAGGACACCCAGCGCATCCAAGTATCTCCTCCCGAAGAAGTTCGGGAATCCTCGCAAGATTGCCTTGATCCGGGTGCGGACCCGAGGCTCAGTGGGTCTCCGCGTCTTGGGTTTAACGCACTCTAACTTACGAGGATTCAATGCAACTCGACATCGAAAAGGAGATGGCCGCGCTCGGAAAGATGACCGCGGGCCAGCTCGCCGATCGTTTCGCCGAACTGTACGGCGAGGCGACGCGTTCCTGCCATCGGACCTATCTGGTTCGCAAGATCCTGTGGAAACTCCAGACCATCGAATGTGGTGGCTTGAGCGAGCGGGCCCAGCAGCGGGCCAAGGAACTCGCGTCCGGCACCGAACTCCGCGTCATGCCGCCATCGACACTTGCCCCGATTCAGATCATCGGCACGGTGTGCAAGGTGCCGGTTAACCGCGACCTGCGCTTACCGCTGCCCGGTTCGTCGATTGTCCGCGAATACCGGGGCCGCAAGATCGAGGTCCATGTCCTGGCCATCGGCTTCGAGTTCGAGGGCGAACGCTACCGTTCGCTCTCGGCGGTCGCCCGCAAGATCACCGGGACGCATTGCAACGGCTTCCGCTTCTTCAATTTGGAGGGCGAAAAATGAGCAAATCAAAACCTGCGGCTCGGCTTGGCGTCACAGTCCGATGCGCCATCTATACCCGCAAGTCAACGGAAGAAGGCCTGGACCAGGACTTCAACTCCCTCGACGCCCAACGGGAGGCTGGCGAAGCGTACATCGCCAGCCAGGCTGGTGAAGGCTGGACGCCGGTCCTGATGCGTTACGATGACGGTGGTTTCACCGGCGGCAACATGGAACGCCCCGCCTTGCAACGCCTCCAGGCAGACATCCAGGCAGGCAAGGTCGACTGCGTGGTCGTCTACAAGGTCGACCGCCTGAGCCGATCGCTGCTCGACTTCGCCAAGCTGATCGAGACCTTCGAGAAATACAAGGTCGCGTTTGTGTCCGTGACACAGCAGTTCAACACAGCGAACTCGATGGGGCGACTCGTATTGAACGTGCTGCTTTCTTTCGCCCAATTCGAGCGCGAGATCATCTCCGAGCGCGGACGCCGGTTGCGATCTTGATC
>SXGR01638017.1_pt1 | contig 16734 bp, 14 predicted proteins | sample 3174711 | NCBI WGS metagenome assembly SXGR01 (sample SAMN11356860, study PRJNA531348) | freshwater metagenome | isolation source: freshwater sample F1-60 | place: China: Fuxian Lake, Yuxi | collected 2017-12-25
ACCCACTTAGGCTCCAGCATTTGCTCGTATAAACGCTGTACGACTGGTGCCATTTTTATAAAACACGTACCAGCAACCACCATCAAGTCAGCTTGACGTGGCGAAGCACGAATAACTTCGGCACCAAAACGTGCAAGGTCGTGCGGCGAGGTAAACGCAGTGGCCATTTCCACATAGCAGCATGATAAACCGAAGTTGTATGGCCACAGAGAATTTGCGCGCCCCCAGTTAACGCCGGCATGAATTAGGTCTTCAAGGCGAGCCATAAATACACTTTTATGAACTTCGTCTTCCATAGGATCGGTACTAGCATTGGTCGCAACGGTTTGTTGCGTCTGCATTGGATAAGTACCTTGTGCACCTTCTGGATTAGCGCGAGTAAGTGTGTACTTCATTGACAAAACCTCAATTATTCTGCTGACGATTGCTTCGCTAGACGCTTGCGCGCCAGCTCTGCGCGGCGGTGACGCTGTGCAGGCGCCCAATCCAGTGCGCCTATGCGAATCAAATAGAACAAACCAGCCAACAGGATAGCAATAAATAAAACAGCTTCTACAAAGCCCACCCAGCCGCTTTCACGAACGGATACTGCCCAAGCATAAAGATAAAGGGCTTCAACGTCGAAAATAACGAAAAACATGGCCACCAAGTAAAACTTGGCCGATAGCCTCAGGCGGGCACCACCTTGAGAAACAACGCCGGACTCAAATGGATCGTTTTTAGCTCTGCCCCAGGCCTTACCACCAAGCCACTGAGGAATGAAAAGCATAACGAAAAGAAGGAAGCCAATTCCGCCAATGTAGGCTGCAATTGACCAAAAATCTGTGATGTTTTCCGGGGATATTGACAAGCGAATCACCCTGCTTTTTTAGAGGAGAAAACAAAATGTGCAATTGGTATAAAAAATAACCTAAGAGCAGCATACCCAACAAAATCGGGGGCTAATATAGCAAAGAAGAGGAATAACGACAAATTGTTATTCCTCTAATAGGCAGTTATTTGCACCCCGATGAGTCAAAAAATTTGCGGTGGTTTATGTACAAACCCCTAAGAGTTTTTATTCTAGCTCTGTTATTCTAACAGTCTTCCGTTTTTACCTGCAGAATTGCTCTTATGAATGACTCTTTAATTTCGTTGGTTGATATCGAACAAAAACTTCAGACCGAGTCGCCGCAAAAAATTATCAAATACGCACTTTCACAATTTGAAAATATCGCTATCTCTTTTAGTGGTGCAGAAGATGTCGCCCTCATTGAGATGGCGCGCAACTATCGCCCAGACATTCAAGTATTTTGTTTGGATACCGGCAGGCTGCACCCTGAAACCTATAAGTACATCGAAAAAGTGCGCAAGCATTATAAGATGTCGATTCAAGTTATCTCCCCTGATGGCGAGGCAGTGCGCAAGCTAGTGACTGAAAAAGGGCTTTTTAGTTTTTACGAAGATGACCACAAAGAATGTTGCGGTATTCGCAAAATAGAGCCACTGCGCAAAAAATTAAGCGAAGTCGATGCTTGGATAACCGGCCAACGTAAAGATCAAAGTCCTACCCGCGCTGAAATTCCCGTGATTCAAAACGATACATTATTTGCCCGCCCGAATAGCACGCTGACAAAATTTAATCCGCTGGCAAACTGGACTTCACAAGAGGTTTGGGGCTATATCCGCATGTGTGAAATTCCTTATAACGAGCTGCACGACAAGGGCTTTATTTCTATTGGCTGTGAGCCCTGTACTCGCCCCGTTGGCCCCAATCAGCATGAGCGCGAAGGACGATGGTGGTGGGAAGAGGCCACTAAAAAGGAATGTGGCCTGCACTCGGGAAATATTCCATCTTAATTGAGTGAAGAGTACGGGTCATCAGTTGACCCGCTAGCGATGCTGGATGCAATCTCGCATCAATAACCGCGATGATTTTTGCATGTCACGTTTTTCGTTAAAGAAACTAATCCCATCTGCGGAAACTTTGAAGCACAGCAAATCTTTACGTTTTTTGGGTAAGCTGCTCGACAACCCTAATTTATTTCATATGAATCGCCGCTCGGTATCTAAGGCTTTTTTTTGGGGTATTTTTATCGGGCTGTTACCACCGGTTCCTCTACAAACGCCTGCCTCAGCAATGGCTGCAATCTTAACGCGCAGCAATTTGCCACTGGCCGTAGCGATTGTATGGGTTAGCAACCCCATTACAATTCCTATCATCATGTACGCGCTTTATCATTTGGGAAGAATTATTCTACAGATGGAACCAGCAGCAGGTATTGAATTTTCTTGGGCGTGGTTGCATCACGAATTTGAAATTATTTGGAAGCCTTATTTAATAGGCTCTTTGGTAGGTGCAAGTGTATCTGCAGCGATTGCCTATATGCTGTCGAATTATATGTGGCGATTGAAAGTAAAAAGAAAATGGCGCAAACGTCAGAATGATCGCGCACTGAACCTTTCTAAAATCGGAAAGAGTTAAAACTTATTCATAACGCAAAGCATCTGCGGGTTGAACTCGGCTTGCGCGCCATGCAGGATAAAGGGCGGCAAAAAAGCAAATAAACAAGGATATTGCCGCGACCTGCAGAACATCCGACCAATAAAGATCGGAGGGTAAATAACTGATAGGGTAAACGTCAGAATGCAAAAACTGAATGCCCAGTAATTTTTCAAGCCTCGAGATTAGATCCGTTATCACGTAAGACAAAAGCACACCTAAAATCGCACCTATGCTTGTGCCAATCAAACCAATTAAACCGCCCTGCACCATAAAAATTCCGATAATTTCTTTGCTGGATGCGCCAAGTGTACGCAATATGGCGATGTCGCCCTGCTTATCCACTACCACCATAATCAGCGTAGAAACCAAATTAAAAGCGGCTATACCAATAATCAAAAATAAGAGCAAGCTAACCAAACTTTTAGACATTTGAATAGCTTCATAAATAGTCCCGTGGGTACGAGTCCAATCCGAACCGAAATAACCGGCGGGTAATTCATTGATAGCGCTCATTACCACGGTGGGCGCTTCAAATAAATCATTTACCTGCAAACGAAGACCACTGACTTTACCGGGAAACTCAGATGCATTTGATGCTGCTGCCAAGTTCATTAGCGCCAACGATTGATCAACATTGGTGTTACTTTTTAAGGTGGCAATAACCTCCAACATCACGATACCCGGTGCAGCACTGGTATCGCTTGAACGCGGGATGATCAGTGTAATTTTATCGCCCAAACCAACACGCAATTTATCCGCAATGCCTTGCCCTAAAATTACTGCTTGAGGATTTTTTTCGAGTTGTGCAAAAGCCAATGGCGGAAGATATTGCTCCAGCGAACTGAGTTTTGTTTCTTGCGTGGGATCTATACCAAATAAATTAACCGGTGCAACGTGTTTTTGGTAAGAGAACAACCCTTGAATTTGCACAAAGGGTGCGGTTGCCAATACTCGAGAATCTCGTTTGAGTTGAAGCGATAGGGCCTCGTAATCTTCAATCCCTTCGCGATGATAGATCATGGCTTGCGGCATAATACCTAAAATGCGCTCACGCAACTCGCGGTCAAAACCATTCATAACCGACATAACCACAATCAATAACGCAACACCAATGACCAAACCCGCCGTGGATAAACGCGAAATAAACGAAACCAATTGGCTGTGCTTACGCGAAATACCATAGCGCGCGCCCACTAAAAAAGTGAAGCGCGTAAAAACATTACCAAACATACTCATACTAAAACGCCATCCGATAGCGTGAGTGTTCTATCCATTTTTGCGGCGAGCCGTAAATCATGCGTTACCACAATAAAACTGGTACCTATCGATTGGTTGAGCTCCAACATTAGCACCTGAATCGCATCAGCAGAATGCGTATCTAAGTTACCAGTAGGCTCATCCATTAAAACACAGGCGGGCGATGTAACGAGTGCGCGCGCAATAGCAACACGTTGACGCTCCCCACCCGAAAGCTCTGAGGGTTTATGCTCTAAACGATGCGCAAGCCCAACGCGTTCCAAAATAGCGGCCGCTTTTTCTTTTGCCTGCTTCATATTCATTTTGCCAATCAGCAGCGGCATAGCCACATTTTCTAACGCGGTAAATTCTGGCAACAAATGATGGAATTGATACACAAAACCTAAGCTGCGATTGCGCAAAAAACCGCGTTCATCTGCACTCATTTTGGATAAAACTTCGCCAGCAACAGACACCACGCCTGTATCCGGTACATCCAAGCCGCCTAAAATATTGAGCAGTGTGGATTTACCCGAACCCGATGCGCCCACAATGGCAACACGCTCACCCGCCATAATATTAATATTAATCGCGCGCAAAACACTCACCACCAAAGCGCCGTGTCCATAATGTTTACTGACATCAACACAACTCAGTACGGGTGCCGTCGCTAAATCGGACGATAAAACAGGAGCAGAATTATTCATAACGCAATGCCTCGGCAGGCTCAATTTTGCTGGCGCGATACGCCGGATACAAAGTGGCTAAAAAACTTAAAATCAGTGCGGTTAACGTAATCGTCAGCAGATCTTGCCACATTAAATAACTGGGCAAGCCGCTGATATAAAATGTTTCAGGGTCAAACACATGAAACCCAAACAAGGTTTCAAGCAAGTTCATAATCGGGTTTAACAGCCAGGTTAAAACACAGCCCGCCACCAAACCTATAAGGGTACCCACAAAACCCACCGCGCTACCCTGCACAATAAAAATACCCATTACTTGTTTTGAGGTTAAACCTAAAGTACGCAGTACGGCGATGTCTGAACGTTTATCGGCAACCATCAGCACAAGACTTGAAATAATATTAAACACCGCAATAAAAATTAAAATATTGAGCAAGGTGCCCACGACAATTTTTTCCATCTTTACCGATTGAAATAAACTCCCCTGAGTTTGAGTCCAATCTTTGACTTTATATTCACTGCCAAATTGTTTGGCCAAATCAGTCATCACATGGGATGCTTCGTAGAGATCTGTGGTTTTTACATGTAGACCCTGTGCACTTCCTTGCACACGGAAAAATTTTTGAGCATCCTGCAAATGAATAATCGCAAGATTGTTATCTACTTGGTTGCCAACTTGAAAAACGCCCACCAAGGTAAAGTTCTTATTGCGCGGAAAAATCCCTGCCGGTGTGATATTAATATCGGATGACGTAATAACCACTTTATCGCCCATCGCCAAACCCAATTGTTGAGCCATCATACTGCCCATGACGACACCAAACTCACCAGCTTTTAGGTCTGCAAGTGAGCCAAGTAACATGTGCTGATTGATGACTGAAACGTTTATTTCTTCTTCCGGTAAAACACCTTCAATTTGTATGCCCTGCACGCCACCGGCGTAACTCACCAGCGCTTCACTAGCGATATAAGGTGCAACACCTAAAACCTTGGGGTGCTGCTTTACCTGTTGCGCAACCTCTATCCAACTGGAAAGCGCTGGCTCGCGATCTATGTACCCGTGAGGAATAACGCTGAGTAGCCGCTGCTTCATTTCGCGATCTAAACCATTCATTACCGACAAGACAACAATCAACGACATAACCCCCAAGGCCATGCCGATAAGCGAAAAAGCGCTAATAAAGGATATAAATTGATTACGGCGTTTAGCGCGGGTGTAGCGCAAGCCTATATAAAGAGGTATGTTTTTCATCATGGAGCGCATTAAACCCACTAAGTCAGCACTTGTAAACTATTAAGTTAACACCCCGCACTCGCTTAAAAACTATGCAATAAAGACGGGTTCAGGCTATTTAGCGAGACAAATGCTTGCCTTGTGCTATGTTTAAGTTCTGCAACATTAAGAGAACAGAAGATGTCAGAACGCCGCAGCTATTTTCGCATTGATGAAACCATCGCCTTGGAATTCAAAGTCATTGATGAAGTTACCGCCAATAAGGGCCAAGCAGAGGCCTTGTTTAGCAATGCCAATTCCTTAAAACTTTACAGTGAACTTAAAAAAATTGATGCAGATAATGCGCAATACCTGTTTCAAATAAAGGAACTAAGCCGTCCTTTGGCTGAGTATCTGCATAACCTAAACAGAAAGATTGAGTTGCTTGGCCAAGAGCTTATGGTGGAACAGAAGCCGCTCCCACCCTCAAAGACTATTCGCCAAGTTAACCTCAGTGAAGGCGGTATTGCCTTTGGCAGTACAAACTCCTTTAATGCAGGTGATTATATTGGGTTGCGAATAGTCTTTTTCCCCAGCAATGCTGGTCTAATTTTATTTGCACGCATCATCCGCTGCGAGCCGAGCAATAGCGGCGAGTTTCAAGTTTCTGCAAAATTCCATCGTATAACCGATTTGCAGCAACAGTTAATTGGCCAGCAAATTATGCGTGCACAAATGGCTGAAAAACGCCGGCTCCAAGAAAACCAGTAATAGTAGAACAGTGAGTTGATTGTGAAACAACTATTTTTAGGCCTTGTATTTAGTGTCTTTGCCAATCCAGCGTTAGTGCTGGCAGAGGATATTAAAATACCTATTGGTGCCCAAACACCTGAATCCAAACAGCTAGCCCGCCCCGCCACAGGAATGACTAAAACTAACGTTAAAATTCAGTTTGGCGCGCCAGTTAAAGAAAGTGTGCCTAAAGGAAACCCACCTATTTCAACGTGGGAATATGCAGAATTTACTGTGTATTTTGAAAGCGACCATGTGATTTATAGCGTTGTAAAACCCAAGCTACATGAGAGCAAAGAGATAATTGTCGAAACGACTGATGAAATGTCTGAAGACGATTTAAAACCGAACTAAAGAAGTTTATTCCTTTAGGAGTGTATAGTAGAAAGTGTGTTTATTTGCGAGTGAGTGAAGCACCTTTAAACGCAGTAATGGATTTCAAACTTGCTCAACTTTATCCTGACAGATTTTCTGAAAATACCAGCGTAACCTCCAATCCACCGCCCTCGCGGTTACTTAGTTTTATGGTGCCCTGCAGCGCACGTGATAATTGCTGGGCAATCGCCAATCCAAGACCCGTGCCGCCAGTATCGCGATTGCGGGAAGTTTCGAGGCGGTAGAAAGGCTGCATGACGGCTTCCAATTCGTGTTCTGGAATACCGGGGCCGCGATCCAGCACGGATACTGCGAGTAGAGTTGGCGATGGATGAGTGATTTGAATTTCAACATCTGTAGCGAACTTGAGTGCGTTATCGAGCAAGTTGGTGATAATGCGCTTAAGCGCGTAAGGGCGAGTTGCTGTGATTTGGCCAACTTCGCCGCTGATGTTGACCTGCTGCCCGGCGTCCGAATAGTCGCAAACGATACTATCGAGCAGCGCATCAACATCAACGCGGCAAATCGCTTCTGTGGTTTTCTGTGCACTACGAGCGTAAGTAATTCCCTCTTCAACTAAAATTTGCATTGCATTTAGATCAGATAACCATTTTTTTTGTTGCTCCTCATTCTCCATTAATTCTGCACGTAAACGCATGCGCGTAATTGGCGTTTGTAAATCGTGAGAGATGGACGCCAAAATCTGCATGCGTTCGGCAAGGTGATTTTTAATTTGGTTTTGCATTCTATTAAATGCGATGGCCGCTCTGGCGACTTCGCTCGGGCCATCCTCTGGAATAGGCTTGCAATCGAGCGCTGTACCCAAGGTTTCTGCTGCCTCTGCCAAACGCGATAATGGCCGAGTGGCCTGTTTTACCGCGAGCCACGTAAATGCAACAATGGCAAAAATCTGTAAGAAAAAAACAACTCCAGCACCCCAGCGTACCGGCCAAATTGTTTTGTTCACTATGACGGTTAAGGGGGTTTGATCGCGAAGATTTAGTTGAATTCGATAGTCTTCTTGTGGGCTACGTATTGCACTCAATTTCGGCTTGTACGTATTACCAAATTCTACATTAATGAGTTTAAGGCCAAGGCTGCTACGGTTATTTTGTTTCAATGTTTCATGCGATTCTGCCAAGGTATTATTCAATTCATAGCGATAACCTTGGCGCTCCATTTGCTTTATCAACGTTTGCCGCACTAAAGGTGTTGCCTCCTCTAGCTGCGGCAACAAAATCGCGAGATCCTTAGCCAAATAATAATCATTTCGCGCAACTTGATCATCGTAAACAGAAAGATAAGCATAGACGTTTTGAATTGCATGCCCCGCAATCAAAGCCGCCAGCCATACCAACGCCAAGCGGCCATAGAGTGACCTTGGCCAACATTTTTTTAAGAAACTCTCGCTCATAAATACTCACCATGCTGCTCCACACTGCATGAAAAAATATAGCTTTCACTGCGCAATGTTTTTATATACAGAGGCTCACGCGAATCATCACGTAATCGTTTGCGTAAGCGGCTGACTAAAATATCGATAGAGCGATCAAAATAATCTGATTCACGATTTTGCGTTAAGCCTAACAATTGATCGCGAGTGAGCACGCGTTGAGAATGATCTAAAAATACTCGCAACAACCGATATTCAGCTCCACTCAGTGCAACTATGGCACCGCTGCTGTCGATGAGATGACGCGCGTGGGTATCCAAATTCCATTCGCCAAAGCGCAGCAGGCGCGAACTTTTTTGTTCGCGCAATGGCGTAGGTATCATGCGCGTGCGACGCAAAATAGCGCGCACGCGGGCAAGCAATTCACGGGTGGCAAAAGGCTTGGTGAGGTAATCGTCGGCGCCCATTTCCAAACCGAGAATGCGATCCGCTTCTTCATTTCTCGCCGTCAACATAAGAATTGGAATTGGGTGCGTTTGCGTGGCCGTTAATTCGCGGCACAAAACCAACCCATCCTCATGGGGCATCATTAAATCCAGCACAATCAAATCCACCGTGCCCTCCGCCAACACACTGCGCATCTGTTTGCCATTTGCCGCAGAGCTGACCTTGAAACCACTCCTCTCCAAATATTGCTTGAGGAGATCGCGAATCTCTTCGTCGTCATCAACAATCAGTAGGTGATCTATTTTATTCATATGCCACGCGATTCATTCCGCACTCTTTATAAAACCTTTATAACGCATTTTACGATCAATAAGAGACTTTTTTTGCTTCTGAGCTGAGGCTTTTTTGTTTCTGAATTGTATCAATCGCCCGCCAGAAACACTCTGTTGCAAAAAGCCTAGTCGATGACACACCCAAGATACACCTGCGAGTTTAAATAACGGTTGTTTTCTCAACAGCAGGATTTGAACATGACCAACCCCTTGATTGTATTGAAAGATGTTTGCAAAACCTATCCGACGGCATCAGGTGTTTTTACGGCACTCGATCATATCAACCTTGAGTTGTGGACTGCCGAATTTGTCGCAATAGTGGGCAAATCCGGCAGCGGAAAATCTACGCTTATGAGTGTGATAACAGGTATAGATCAAGTCAGCTCAGGCGAAATTTTTATAGGCGAGACTGTCGGTGAAAAAGTTCAGGTTCACCGTTTAACTCAAAGCGAACTATCGATTTGGCGCGGTAAAAACATCGGCATTATTTTTCAATTTTTTCAGTTGTTACCGACGCTCACAATTATTGAAAACGTTATGCTGCCGATGGATTTCTGCAACGCATTTCCCACTCGCGAACGCCACCCTCGCGCACTCGCTTTGCTCACCAAATTGGGGATTGCAGAGCAGGCCGACAAATTGCCGAGCGCATTATCGGGCGGGCAACAACAGCGCGCGGCTATAGCGCGTGCACTGGCGAACAATCCCCCCATTCTGGTTGCCGATGAACCGACAGGTAACCTCGATAGCGAAACCGCCGATAGTATTATGCAACTGTTTGCGCAGCTCGTTTCTGAAGGAAAAACCGTGCTGATGGTGACGCATGAGCGCGATTACAGCCATTATTTCAATCGCACGATCAGACTTGCAGATGGAATAATTGAGCCCGCAAATCTGCACCCAGAGGGAACAGTAAGGAGTGTGCAACATGCTTAACACTCGCTGGATAAAATTGCTGCGCGATATAGAAACAACGCCTTGGCGAATCGCAGTCATGTTGCTGACCATCGCGGCAGGCGTATTCGGTTTTGCATTAATGCTCAGCAGCTACGCTCTACTCAACCGCGAAGTCCGCAGTAATTATCTCGCCACCAATCCAGCTTCTGCGACTCTGGAAGTGGACAACATAGACGCAAATTTACTCGCCGGTGTTCGCCACTTTCCCGGCATAGCCTTAGCACAAGCGGGTGCAACAATTAACGCAGATATCTACTCGCTCACTGGAGAAAATTATCCATTAAAAATCTTTGTGATCGATGATTTCAACCAACTACAAATCAACAAAGTGTTTGCAGATAAAGGGGAATGGCCTCCCTATGGAGGCAGTCTATTACTTGAACGCAACTCATTAGCTCAGCTACTAGAACAAACAAACACATCGATCAAGATTGGCGATAGCTTACAAATCCGTTGGGATGATGGCCGCATCAGCTCGGTTATATTATCCGGCACTGTACACGCACCCGCTATGCCCGTGCCGAGCATGGTGAATTTTGCTTATGCGAGTCCAGACAGCCTGAAATATTTTGGCGTGAACATTCCTTTAACAGAATTAAAAATCACCGTCAGCAATAACGCTTTCGATAGCAATGCCATTGAACAAATCGCCAGCCAACTCGCCGCGTGGCTACAAACGCAAGGGCACAAGGTAACGCGCATTAGAATTCCACCGCCGGGCGAACATCCACACCTAAAAATTATGTTCGCTGTGTTGGGAGTATTTTTGATGTTCAGTGGTATTGCGCTAGTCCTCAGCGCCGTTCTTACCGCCACCATTATCGATGGCCTCATGGCGCAGCAAGTGAAGCAAATTGGGGTGATGAAAACCATAGGTGCCAGCGGAACGCAAATTGCTGGCCTGTATCTCACGTTCGTATTCATCTTAAGCGCCTTAGCCACCGCATTAGCTATGCCCGCTGGATTATCTGCAGGATTAGCTTTGTCTAAAGTGGTTCTGGCCAACTTGAATTTTGAACTTCAAAGTTTTGCATTGCCCCATGAAGTCTACATCGCTCTCATAGCCGCAGGCGTATTACTTCCTTTGCTCATGACAACAATACCCATTATCAAAGCCACTCGGGCGAGCGCCCAACATGCACTCAACAACATCGGGACTAGTCGTCAAGACTACGCGGCAACTACGTTTTTCTCTCGTCTGACCTGCATAGATCCCAGCCTCAAAATAGCCTTGCGCAACACATTCAGACGTCGGGGTCGCTTGGCGTTAATTCTGGCGTTACTCGCGAGCGCAGGTGCCATGTTTATGAGCAGCCTGAACCTTAAAAAAGCATCGCAACAACATTTAATCGCCGCGGCCACAGAGCGTCACTATGATCTCGAAATCAGTTTGAGTAGAGCTGAAGATCAGCAAAAAATCCACACGATTATTCAAGCGGTAGAAGGTGTGAATTTTGTAGAGGCTTGGAGTAGTACAACTCTTGGGCGCCATCGCGCTGATGGTTTAAATATTGAAAAAACCTATTCCGATGGCGGCCACGGTGCGATCTATCTAACGGCCATTCCTGAAGGAAGCTCCTTGTTAAGTATCAAGATGCAACACGGATTTTGGCTTAGCGATAAAAATAGCAACACGAACAAAAACACCAATGAAAACGGCAATAATATTAATGAAAATGACACAGTCGTTCTAAATGAACAAGCTTTGGACATTTTTCCTCATGCAAAAGTTGGCGATCAAATCACACTGGGTGCCGCAGGAAATTCTCAATCTTTACGCATTGTGGGTATTGCTGCGCAAAAAATGACGAGTGGAACAGCTTATGTATCAACAGCCACTTATCAAAAAATAACGGGACAAGATGAACGCTACAAAAACTATCGAATTGTGATGAAACAACACGACGATATTTATATAAAAAAAGTGACAAAACAAATCGAAGCCGCACTCACCCAGCATCAATTAAAAGTTAACTACTCTCTCACTGAAACAAAATTACGCCACGAGATAGATGCACATTTTACCTTACTCATTAAAGCGATTTTTTACATCGCCATCTTAATGGGCGTGGTGGGCACATTTGGTTTAGCGTCTGTGTTGAGTACACACATCACTGAGCGCACACGCGAGTTCGGAATTATGCGTAGCATCGGTGCCAGCTCATTTATCATCGTGCGCAATATAATTCTCGAAAGTTTATTTATCAGCTTGATGAGCTGGATGATTGCTATTGCCTTATCGCTACCGCTATCCATAGCGACGAGCAAATTTCTTGGCGAACTTATCTTCGACGAAGCCTTTCCACTTGCGGTGTCATTAATGGCGCAATGGGTTTGGCTGTTAATCGTTGTCACTGGAGCGATTTTAGCGTCGCTCTACCCTGCGAAAAAGGCAGCGCGAATCACCATTCGCGAAAGCTTCGCAATGTAATTGTTTAACGCTATTAATTTTTAATACTGAGGAAAAACACTATGAAAAAATCAACAACCGTTATTATTATTTTAGTCATTGCTTTCATTGTATTGATTGGGCTTGCGCATCACGTTGATATGCATGCATTGCATACTTGGGTGCATGGTAAATAAAAAACTAAACAACGCTAACGAGGGGTTGGCCGTACTCTGGCACAACCCTTCTTAGTATTATCGAGTTCTTACCCCAATTATATAAGCTAACGAATAAACTTCTTCTGAAATGACGATCTACTTGCGGCTTATACGGTTCATGCCATCCAAAGCAGCCACACGATAAGCTTCTGCCATGGTGGGATAATTAAACGTTGCGTTTAAAAAATATTGAATGCTATTCCCTTCACCAACTTGATTCATAATCGCCTGACCGATGTGAACAATTTCAGCCGCTTCCGCACCAAAACAATGAACACCCAGCACCTCTAGAGTATCCACATGGAATAGCAACTTAAGCATGCCCACAGATTCGCCAGATATTTGTCCGCGCGCCGTATTTTTAAAGAAGGCGCGCCCAACTTCATAAGGAATGCGCGCTTGGGTTAATTCGGTTTCAGTTCTGCCTATCGAACTAATTTCTGGCAAAGTATAAATACCGGTGGGAACATTAGTCAGTTTTGCACATACATCCCCCAAAATTCCGCCAGAAACAGCGCGCCCTTGACCATAAGAGGCACTCGCCAAACCGGGCCAGCCAATGACATCGCCAACAGCATAAACATTTTCGACCTCAGTACGATAACAATCATTCACTTTAAGATTGCCACGATGATCAGGTTTTAATCCGATATTTTCCAACTTCAACTCATGGGTATTACCGCTGCGTCCGTTACACCATAAAATTGCATCGGCTTTCAAACGCTTACCGGATTTTAAATGCAGCGTTACGCTATGTTCATTAGCTTCAATGGATTCATATTCTTCGCTGTGACGCACAGTTACGCTGCTATCGCGTAAGTGATAACTAAGCGCATCAGAAATTTCATCGTCCAAAAACGACAGCAACCTATCGCGGTTATTAATTAAATCTACGCGCATTCCTAAACCAGAAAAAATCGACGCATATTCACAACCAATCACACCCGCACCATAAACAATTAAATGACGAGGTGTGTGTTGCATGTCCAGAATAGTATCGCTGTCATAAATGCGAGGATGATTAAAATCAACATCATCAGGGCGATAGGGGCGTGAACCTGTAGCAATAATTATATCTTTGGCGGTAATTGTTTCTTTCGCACCGTCTGGCATAAGAAGCTCAATTGAATTGGGGCTTAGAAAAGATGCCTCACCGAGATGCACGCTTACACGATTACGCACATAGAAATTGGTATGCAGCTCAACCTGCTTGGGAATCACCCGGGCAGCAGATTCAAGTACACGCGGAAAGGTAAGGCGACGAGTATCGCCAATTTCACGAAATAAACTATTGGCTTTAAATTGAATAATTTGTTTAACAACATGACGCAAAGATTTTGAAGGAATAGTACCTTTGTGGGCACAACTCCCTCCCACTACAATTCGATTCTCAATAACGCCAACACGCTTACCCGATTTTGCGGCCGCTATTGCCGAACTTTCACCGGATGGACCGGAGCCAATCACTAGCACGTCATACATGTAATTTGTTGTCACCTTATTTTCCTCTAATTTTTCTTACCGATAGCGTGAATGGGCTCTGTTTGCCGTCTGCCTTGTGCAATAACCGTAATCTATTGTAGCAACGAAAAGACCTGAATGCCTCCGAGGCCCCCAACAACTCGGTAAAAGGTTGATTGTTGTTCAGGTTTTGACCGATATATGGCGTAACCTACACACAACTTGAATGCGCTAACGCTAAGAATTAAGCAAATATCTCTCCATAATCAACATCTTAAAAACACCATGAGTCACAACACAAATAACTCGGCTAAAACCTATAAAAATTATGGGCTAAAACCCACTTTTTGCGGCCGCGCGAGTACAATGCTGAAACTTAAAACCCTAGGATAAAAGCGTTTCACGATGGTATCTATTCAGCACCCTCCGGTATCTACCCGCCCCAATAACAAGCAAAACTGGGGGCAACTGCACGGCAGCGCGCAGGCCTTGGCGATTCTTCATGGTGCCTATCAAACTCAAGGTTTCAGTTTGGTGATTACGGCAGATGCCAGCAGCGCACTTCGTCTGGAAAGTGAATTAGCGTTTTTTAATCAACTCGATGATTTTAATATTCTGCACCTAGCCGATTGGGAAACCCTACCCTACGATACGATTTCACCGCACCAAGATATTATTTCGGACCGATTAAAAACGCTTTATCAATTGCCGCAAATCAAACAGGGTATTTTGGTTGTACCTGTAACATCCTTGCTGCAGCGCCTAATGCCTTCAGATTATTTGTTAGGCAATAGTTTGATGGTGGAATGCGGCCAACAGATAAATATAGATGGAATGCGCCGCAACTTTGAAAAAGCGGGTTATCACTGTGTAGATACCGTTTACGAACATGGCGAATACGCGGTGCGCGGTGCGCTCTTGGATATTTTCCCCATGGGCAGCGAACAGCCCTATCGTTTAGATTTATTTGACGATGAAATTGAAACACTGCGCACCTTTGACCCAGAAACGCAATTAACCATTGCGCAAGTCAAAAGCATTCAACTTTTACCCGCCAAAGAATTTCCGCTAGATAAGATTGGCATTAGTCGCTTTAAACAGCACTGGATGGATAAGTTTGATGTAAACCATAAAGCCTGCTCCATTTTTCAAGATATCAGCGCGGGTATTTCACCACCTGGTATTGAATATTATCTGCCCTTATTTTTTGAAAGCACCAGCACACTGTTTGACTACCTACCCGATAACACCCAAGTCTACGGTTTGGGCAATATCGAGAAAGCCGCTGAAAATTTCTGGCTGGAATTATTGCGCCGCTATGAAAGCCGCCGCGTTGACCCACAGCGCCCTATTCTGCCGCCAAAAGAAATTTATATCGCGATTGATGAGCTATTTACTTACCTCAAAAATTTCTGCCGTACATTTGTCAGCTCTGAAGTATTGGAAGAGAAACAAGGCAACACCAATTTTGGTACGCAAATTCCACCCAGCCTACCTATTCGCTCCCAAGCAGAAAATCCTTTAGCTGCCATTCAATCTTTCTTAATTGAATATGACGGGCGGGTATTATTTTGTGCGGACTCTGCGGGTCGTCGTGAAAGCCTACTGGAATTACTGAATCGTATTCGCATTGCGCCAAGCATTATTGATAATTGGACGAGTTTTGTTAATAGCAAAGAAAAAATCGCCATTACCACAGCACCACTTGAGCAAGGCTTGCTGTTAGCTGAACCAGCCATAGCGCTAATTACTGAGACACAATTATTTGGCGAGCGCGTGCAGCAAACGCGCCGCCGCAAACAGAGCCAAGACAACTCTGATTTAATTGTTAAAAATCTCACCGAATTAAAAATCGGCTCGCCGGTAGTTCATATCGATCATGGCGTTGGCCGCTATCGCGGTTTAGAAACTATCACCATTGATGATCAAACCAACGAATTCTTAAGCTTGGAATATGCCGACGAAACCAAACTTTTTGTTCCGGTTACCAACCTGCATTTAATTAGCCGCTACAGCGGTACCGATGAAGAGCTAGCACCCCTGCACAAACTCGGTAGCGAAACTTGGCAGAAAGCCAAACGCAAAGCCGCTGAGCAAATTCGCGATACCGCCGCCGAGTTATTAGAAGTTTACGCGCGTCGCGCGGCGCGTAAAGGCTTTGCCTTTGCAGACCCGAAGGAAGCCTATTTGAATTTTGCATCTAGCTTTCCCTTTGAAGAAACGCCAGATCAGCAGCGTGCGATTGAAGCGGTTATTGCCGATATGTTATCGCCTAAACCCATGGATCGCTTGGTGTGTGGCGATGTAGGTTTCGGTAAAACCGAAGTCGCTATGCGTGCTGCCTTTGTCGCCAGCCACGGCGGTAAACAAGTTGCGATTCTTGCACCCACGACGCTGCTTGCTCAACAACACTATGAATCTTTAAAAGACCGCTTTGCGGATTGGCCGATTACCATTGAAGTACTTTCGCGTTTTAGAACCGCCAAAGAAGTGAACGAAGTTAAGCCGCGTATCGCCGAAGGCAAGATTGATATTGTGGTGGGTACTCACGCTTTATTGTCACCGGATATTAAATACAAAAATCTTGGTTTGTTAATTATTGATGAAGAACACCGCTTTGGTGTGCGCCAAAAAGAACAATTAAAAGCACTGCGTGCAGAGATAGATATTTTAACGCTCACTGCCACGCCGATTCCGCGCACCTTGAATATGTCTATGTCGGGTATTCGCGATTTATCGATTATCGCCAC
>SXGR01073349.1_pt1 | contig 16732 bp, 16 predicted proteins | sample 3174711 | NCBI WGS metagenome assembly SXGR01 (sample SAMN11356860, study PRJNA531348) | freshwater metagenome | isolation source: freshwater sample F1-60 | place: China: Fuxian Lake, Yuxi | collected 2017-12-25
ACTTGCGGTACTCGTCAAGGGTTGTGGCACCTATACATTGAATTTCGCCCCGGGCAAGGGCGGGTTTTAAAACATTGGATGCGTCGATGGCACCTTCGGCCCCACCTGCTCCAACGAGGGTGTGGAGTTCGTCGATGAAAAGGATCGTGTTTTTCGCACGCCTGACCTCGTTCATGACCGCCTTGATTCGCTCTTCAAACTGGCCCCGATATTTGGTTCCTGCAACCATCATGGCAAGGTCAAGAACAACGATCCGTTTGTCACGAAGGAGTTCCGGAATATCCCCATCAATAATGAGTTGGGCCAAGCCTTCCACAATGGCGGTTTTGCCCACGCCGGCCTCACCCAGGAGGACCGGATTGTTTTTGGTCCTGCGGGACAGGATTTGAATGACCCGTTCGATTTCATTGGCCCGGCCAATAACGGGATCGAGTTTGGCCTGGCGAGCCAATTCCGTGAGGTCCCGGCCAAAGCTGTCCAAAGCAGGTGTTTTGGACTTTCCTTTGGTGGGTCGTTCACTTTTTTCGCCACTACCTCGTTCACTGCTGCTTTCTTCAGGTGGCATGGGTGTGCTGTGCCCCAACAGGTTTAAGACTTCCTCGCGAACTTCTTCCAACTTGAGCCCCAGGTTCATCAAAACCTGGGCTGCAACACCTTCCTGTTCCCGGAGGAGTCCCAAAAGGAGGTGTTCGGTGCCAACATAGTTGTGATTGAGATTGCGAGCCTCCTCGTTGCAATACTCGATAACTTTTTTTGCCCTGGGTGTATGGGGAAGTCGGCCAATGGTGACCATATCAGGCCCGGATTGAACGATTTTTTCGACTTCCATCCGTATTTTTTTTAAGTCCACATCAAGGTTTTTGAGGACATTTGCCGCAACCCCTGATCCTTCCTTGACGAGCCCAAGGAGGATATGTTCGGTGCCAATATATTCGTGATTGAAACGCTGGGCCTCTTGGTTGGCCAATTGCATTACTTTGCGGGCCCGGTCGGTGAAGCGCTCGTACATTCCATCTCCACATAAGGTTGTGGAGCCTGCCTTCCAAAGAATCCCGCCAGAGGTCCAAAGCAAGTCACAAATCTGGCTCGACCACGGAAACTTTAGGGTTTAGGCCCCTGCACTCACCCTCCATCTTATAACCAATAAAAAGTTGAATCAAGCTTCCGTCCAGTCAATCTCCCTGGAATACCCTCCCCTTAAAAAAATAGACATTCCGCCCAATGGGCAGGTTGGAAAAGGACTTTTGAGAAAGTTTACCGCGATAGGATAATTTATGGTTGCTACGAAGGCAAAGGAGGCAATCCAGGCAAAACAGGTGGTGGCTCTGGGGAGGGTGGAGTCATCGCCGGATCGAGGGGAGCGGGGGAGCTTGGGAGGGGTTTTGGGGTTGTCGGGGGGGCCGAAAGCGGCGGATTTGGGGAACCCTCCGGCATGGGTACCGGCATGGGTAATAGGGGAGCGGGAGCCATAGGGATCGGATTGGTAGCAGGAATGGAAACCGCAGGAGGAGATTCGGGAGGGGGGACCGCAACCGGCCCGGTAACAGGTTCTGGAACCTTGGGTGTTGAGGGTAACGGCGGCATGGCAGCGTTTGTCATGGGTAAAGGAGGAGGGATGCTGGGGGGAGGATTCATAGGAACAATGGCCTTGGTTTCCGGAAGCACCGGTACGGCGGGAGCCATCGGCGACCCGACGGGAGGGGATCCAAAGGAACCGGGAGCAACTGCTGGGCTTGGAGAAGGGGTTCCCCCCGAAGGTAGGCTGGTAGTGGCACCCATGGGGGGGGCTGAACCAAGGCTTAGGGCTTCAACACCTACCACCCTGGCTTTGGGGGTTGCCAAATCGACTTTTACCGCGGATGAGGTGAGAACGGCGGATTTGTTTCCCGCCTGATCAACACATTCCAGTTTGGCGAAAAATTGGAACGGAAGCCCCGTTTCGGGCATTTTCCAGACAAATCTTCCCGTGTTGGCAAGGGGCTCCGGCCCGATGGGGGTCCAGGGACCATCGACCGAGGTGGCATACGAAATCGCAATGGGGGTTGGCCCAAGAAAGCGATCTGCCGCAGTCCAAACAAAGGTCATGGTTCCCTGATCAATGCCCCGACCCACCTCGGCGGAAAGCAGCTTTAATTGAGGCTTGGTTTCATCTACTTCCACCCAAATGTGGGGAAGATCGCCTGGTCTTGGAGGGGCCTCTCCCAAATCGACCCCTGAACGGGCCACCAAAGTAAAACCATAGCGGCCCTCCTCAGGAACTTCGAGAATGCAAGGGGGTGTTTTTTCAGCATCTTGCGGATATTTATTCCAGGTTTGTCCCCCATTACGGGTATACCAGACCTCGATCCGGGAAATGTCCGAAGGTCCCACCTCGTCCACCTTGAAATTGAGCTGAAAGCGCTTGTGATTCACCATCAGGACATTGGGGGGTAACCCGTTTCCCGCCCCCGGGGCCCCGCTGGGAATTGTTGTCCCCTGGGCCCCTGCCGTTTTGGTTTGTCCAGGGACAAGGAGTAGGGTTTGTTCCCCTAAATTTCCCGATTTGTCACGGACAACGAGACGCGTTTCCACCTGGCCCGGGGAGGGATTCCAAACATGACTTCCGGTGGCCAAGGGCTGTACCCCAAGAGGAGTCCATGAGGGAGACCCTGCCGACCGGGACTCCACCGAAAGCGTTTGCAAGTCCACTGCTTCATCACGAATTTCCCAATCAAGGGAGGCGGCCCCGGCTGCATTGATCGCACCTTTGAGGAACATTTGGGGAGGAACAGTATCCACACAGATTTTGAGACCTGGGACGGCCAGATTCATTGTCGATGGATAATAACGATTTTGTTTGTCCTGGGTTTGAACCGCAAACCAATACCAACCATCTTTGGGTGCCCTGAATGGAAAAGATCTCTGGTTGGCTTGGGCATATCCCAAATAGCGCCAAGTCCGACCAAAATCGTCACTTACATGGAGGAGGACACTGTGGATTCTTTTGTCGTTTGGATCCTGACTGAAAGGGATAAGCAAGGAACTTTTATTGGTGTAATACGATTTTGGTTCCGGATTCGAGGGAATATCTTGCACTGGTTGGGCATTGGCCTTTTCTGGGGAAGAAAACGCCAAAACCAACCAAACAAAAATCCCAAACCCTGCCGGAAAAATTGCTCCGGTGGGAAATACCAGCCCCTTCAGGGATTCCCAACACTTAACCATGAATCAATTGCTACCCTTGGAATCGCCTCCTCCCTTCAAAGGGCCAACCATGACGGCATAATCGGCAGATTGAGAGGAATTGGCATCCTTTACATCGGCCATAAAGGGTCAATAACATAAATGATCCAAATAGCGTTTGGTTTTGTGTAATTAGGGGCTTTGGGATGATTGCGTGGTAAACAAGGCAGTTATCCCAGGGTTTTATTATCCAGGTTGGCTTGGGACGAATTGGATAGGTTTTCCAAAGGTCGGGTTAACCCCAGGGCTTTGAATACCATTTGGCGGACCGATTCTCCAACCTCTGGGGGAAGAAAACTGGCCACCAAAAGGATCATAAGCGTGCTAAACATGGTTAGGCCCATGAGGATGCCAATGCCGGTATGAAGGAGGACCGCCCCGGCCATCATGACCCATCGCCAACGAGGGTACCAAACCAGAAAAGGGAAGGCCAATTCCAAAAGGAGGGTGAAAACACAACCTGCGGTCATGGCGACCTCCCACAAGGGCCGGTTGTTGGCCAGGAAACGAAGGATCTCAAGGTAAAACGGGGAATCCATGGGATTAAACTCATAGTTGGCCATTACCGACCATAAAGCGTTTCCATTCCACCAGGATCCACCCATAAGTTTTGAAGTTCCCGAAGCAAGGTAGATAATCGAGAAATGAATCTGCATTAACCGGGTGACAAAGGTGGCCCACCCTGTGGCAGGTGGGGGGGCATCCCAGGAAGGGTCCATGGCTTTTTTGCGACGCAACCTCGAAAGAAGACTATCAAGGGAAAAAGCCTGGTCGCAAGGACCGATCATCATGTATAAACAAAAGATAGCAGCAATGGTGTCCATTCCAAACAAATGTGTCGGAGCGCGCTGGATATAGCTGACAAGGCCAATCCAGGTTAAAACCGCTGTTGTTCTGGTAAATAAACCCAAAGCAAACGCCAGGTTCGCCACCAGAATGCCAATATGTACCGCCCAAATCCCGGTCGGGTGGTTTACATGGTAGAAGATGCTGAAATTAAAGACCTTTCTGAGGGATTTGTCTTCCTTGTAATCTGACCAGTCGGTGGATGGGGAATAGACCAAACTCTGACTCCGCTGCTCGGTAATCCTTGTTTGGTCAATCCATGCATCCGGTCCAACGGTTGAAAGGAGGTCAAATGTGTAAGAAAAGTGGATATAAAAGATAGTCAACCCTGCAAGGAGCCTCATCAAACCAATCAGGGAGGGGCTGGTGGGTGCAAAAAAGAACCTGTCCAAATCCAAAAAAAGTTGTCTGATAAAACCGGTAAGCGAAGCTGGTGCGCCTTCGATGGTTTCCTCAGGGTGGTTGGGAGACTGGTTCATTTTTTACCCTCCTTGGCAAGATCCAGGCCTGAATGAAGGACAAAATAATCCAAACAGGAAGGGAGGAGTCCATCCGGATTACGCCGCCTTAATTCGGCAGCATTGTAAATAGGAAAAGCAAACCAGAGGAATCCGTCTTTATCATCCAGCATTTTTCCGGTTGCGTCATAATCCCCGTAAAAATAAGGGACAAAAGTAGAAGGATCGAGGGGGGAAATCCCCCTGGCCAAATCAGGTGCCGCCAAAATCGAGTGGGTGATGCGGTAGATTCGGATTTTGGAAATCGTCGCTTTGGGGTTATCCTCCGGGTGGGCATAACTTTTGGCAATGTGCCTGGCGTAGGAGGACAGGATCGTTTTCACATGAGGCTGGGGTTCCCTGTAGGCCAACCCTGATTGTATATCGGAGGGTAAGGGAGGGATTTGAGGGGAGTTTTCCAGGCCGGCCGCGGTTCGCCTGGGCAGTAATTCGGAAAAATAATGGCCGGGAGTGTAACCGTTTGCCATGTTGATAGCTTCACCCACAGACAAGGTCCGCTGGTAAAGCAATGGTATTGGGCTGTCCCCCCTGTGAGGAATCCGGATCCAACGACTTTTGCCATCGGAATAGTCGATTCTGTACCACACAAGGGTTGCGGGACCCGGTTCCGGTGAATAAAAATGGTACGCATTGTTCATGTAAAGGAAGTGAAGGTAGGGGCGGTATACCTTTACCCACAAATAGGTCGAAACCCATGGGGCATGGGTGCCGGGAGGATCCACGGAAGTGACTGCACTCAAGATTCCCACAAAGTGAAAACCAACCAAACATACAAGGATAACCTTGCGAATTATCAGGGGCATCAGGATCAAAAATGCCCCAAAAACAGCTACCCCGCCAAGTACCAACCCCAAATTCTTCATGGTGTCCCAGTCCCGGCCGGGATCATCGGACGTGGGCAAGATCCAAAAAGTCGATCCCACCTGGAGCATGCCAACCAGGCAAAGGACCCCCACGGCAATCAACCGTTGGTTAACCTCAATCAACCGTTGATTAACTTCATTCAACCAATCCCGGATTACAAATTGGCAAGCCAAACCCAGGAACAGGGCAATGATAAGCGACCAAAGGCAACGCCAATCCTCGGCCAGGTGCCCCGAAAAGACCGCTCCGCCAAAGGTCAAAAGGCTTGCCGCAGCCAAGGGGGTCAGGGCCGGGCAATCCCTGAACCAACCCATCCATTCCTGCAACACTCCACCCGAGTCCTGCTCATCCCGGTTTGCCTTCATTTCCCAACCCTCTTGGAATTGTCTAGCTTCGTCATCGGCCATATGCAGGCAATGCCTTCATTATGGGGACGCAACCAGAGTAAGGGCAAAGGGCTAATTTCGGTTTATTCGTTTCCTACGGAACAAGGTACCCAGCATTGTTAGCCAATTTGTTCAAGTTTGAGGTAGGACGAAGACGGGGCTGGAAGAACTTTCAATAAAAGCCTATAAACCTGAGACATTTGCCCCACTAACAATTTTTTTCAAACGGCCAAATTTGGCTTTTTTTGGACCAAATCAGGAACACCATGGTCCCAATCGCCAAAGTGACAGCACCCAACACCATAAAGAAATTCCCGGTGGTGAGGTAAATGTAAAGCCAACCCACCAATGCCACAAAACAAGGCAACGGATAAAGGACCATTTTCCAGTGGACGAATAAATCCGGGCGGGTTCGCCTGAGGACCATAACTCCAATTGCCTGAGCCACAAATTGTTCAAGAATGCGGGTGGCAATCAAGGCGGTGATAAGCGTGTCCAAACTGAAAAAACTCCAAAACAACACCATGCCCCCGATCAGCAAAAGCGAACGGTGGGGAATTCTGTGTTTTTCATGGACAGCGGCAAACCAGGGAAAGAAATGTCCGTTTTTGGCGGCGGCATAGGGTACCCGGGAATAGCCTAACATCCCCGAAAAAGAGGATGCGAAGCAACTCCCCATGAGGAGGATGGTGATTGCAATGGCGGCCCATGGACCATGGCGTCGGTTCATGAATTCCGCGGCAAGGTTCTCCTTGAATTGGGTTGCCTCCCGCCAGGGAATAATATTGACAAAGGCCAAATGAACGAGGCAAAAAAGGATTAACACGGTTATAACGCTGCAGAGGATGCTAAAGGGAATGGTTCGACCGGGTTGTTTAACCTCACCACCAAGATAGCAAATATTGTAATATCCAAAATAGGAATAAATGGCCAAACCCATGCCCGCTCCCAAGGCCACGCCAAAATTTTGGGGTACCTCCTCGGGCTGGACGGGTTCGAAAAACGCTTCCATGTCAAGGCCAGGCAATCCTTCGGAAAGGATCCAAAAGAGGGCTCCCAAAACGCCAACCATTAATAATACGCTTATTTTTCCAAGGTCGGTAACCTTCCGGTAAAGCAGAAACAGAATGAGAACACCCATGCCAAACCCGATCAAACGGGAAGGGGAAAGGGTGAAATCGATCGCCTTAAACTTTTCAATGGAATAGCTAAAGGTGTAGGTGTGAAGTTTGTCGATCGCCTGGAATTCCGGGCTGATCGCGGTAGAAAACTGGGAAGCGGCCACCAAACCCGAACCCACCTCAAGGGGACCGCTTATCAGAATCTGCCAAACGAAAAGAAACGCCATGAGGCGGCCCCATCTGTTTCTGCCAAACGACTCCAAAAGAAAATGGTAGGAGCCACCCGATGCCGGCAAGGCAGCACCGAGTTCGCCCCAAACCATACCATCTGCCAGGATGAGGATGCCGGCCACCAGCCAGGCGACCAGGGCATAAAAACCGGGAAGGTATCCTAATATGAGGGGAATGGTGGCGAAAACACCCGCTCCAACAATTTGGGTGATGTTGATAGCGGTCGCCTCCCAAAATCCAAGTCCTTGGGTTAGGTTCGGCTGGGGGGGTGATGTCATGTTTGGGGTCCAAAATATCCTTGATGGCCAGAGGGTTGACTACCGATCCCGAAGGGGAGTGTCCCATTGATTTATTTGCCTTTCCCATTGAAAAACGGGTTGGGCTACTGGTTGAAAATCCTTAATGTGCAAATCGACCGAAATACGGCCCTGATATTCGTTGATTGAGGGGGCAAAGGCCAAACAAATGTCCCCTCCGCCCGAAAGCATTTCATCTTTGCGTGACCCCATATGGAACCCTACCGCTTTGATGCGGGTCTCGCCCTGTTTGAGGTAAATCTGAATCGTGTTGCCATCCTTGCCTACCAGCCGTGGTTCGCCATCGATTTTGAGTCCCGTTGCCATGTAAATGGGTCTGGGATTGGCACAACCAAATGGTTCCAAATCATCAAGCATCCTGATCACACCCGGGGACATTGCCAGCAAAGGAACCTCTGCCTCAATGCGTAGTTCAGGCACATTTGGTTGTCCCCCCTGTTGCTGGGATACTGCCGCCTGGAACCGTTCCCGGAGGGCATCCAAATGTTCAGGAAGAAGCTTGAGGCCAACCGCGGAAGCATGGCCACCACCCGTGATCAACAGGTCTTTGCATTGATCCAGGGCCGCCTTAAGGTGAATTCCAGGGGTGGTTCGGCCTGAACCTACCGCCATGTGTTCCATGGGAGTCCCCTCAGCGCCTTTTCCCAACATCAAAACGGGCCTACCAAAGGATTCCACCAAACGGGTTGCGACGATTCCCACCACCCCTGGAGTCCAGTTTTTGCGAAATAGGACCATTGCGGAAGCGTCGGCCTGTCCCGTCTTTTCGACCTCGTCTTTAGCCTCTTCAACCATGGTCCGTTCGATCGATTGGCGTTCCTGGTTGTATTTATCAAGGACCAGGGCAATCTGTTTTGCCCGACCTGATTGATCCGTAGTGAGCATCTCCACCACAAGCCTTGCACATCCAAGCCGACCCAGGGCATTTAGCCGGGGACCAAGTTTAAATGCAACATCCTCCCCCTTTAGTGGTTTGGAGGGAGAAATGCCGGCGACATCCAAAAGGTGGTGGATTCCAGGCCATGGAACATTTATTAGATGGGCCAAGCCAAATCGGGTAATTACCCGATTTTCGTCAATCAATGGGACAACATCGACGATCGTCCCAATTGCGGCAAGGGCCAGGCAGTCTCTGATGTGGGAACGCAATTCGTCAGGAACCCGGGCCGATTCTCCCCCCGGAGAGGCCAGTCCCCATGCCAACTTGAACGCAACCCCTGCGCCGGAAAGGTTTTCAAAAGGGGCCTTATTCCCAGGAAGGCGAGGGTGAAGGATGGCATTGGCGTTTGGGAGTTCATCGCCAAACTCGTGATGGTCGGTAACAATTACCTTCATCCCCAATTGTCGGGCCAAGGCCACAGGGCCAACCCCCGTAATCCCACAATCCACACTAATTAAAACTGTGGCACCTGTGGCATGAATCTCGGAAATGGCTTCCTCATGGAGACCATATCCCATGCTTAATCGGTGGGGAGTATAATAATGGGCATTGCCACCCAGCTTGTTAAGGGTGCGTACCAAAATCGCAGTCCCGGTACAGCCGTCCGCATCATAATCTCCATAAACACAGATACGGGCCCGGTTATTACAGGCTTCCTTCAATAGGTTGACCGCTTCCTTCATATTCCCCAATGAATCGGGTGGATAAAGTCCTGCAATGGAAGGGTTTAGAAACTTTTTTCCGGAAACGGGGTCCGTTATTCCCCGAGCAGCAAGGATTCGAGCAATCATTGGGGCAATTTCAAGGGATTTGGCTAAAGCTTCAAAATCTCCTTCCGGGTCGGGTTGAACAATCCACCGTTTTGGTATGTGTGCCAAGGAAAACTCCAGGAATCAATGGTTAGGGTTCCTTTTAAATTATCCGAAAAGGTTACCAATTGTCCTCTTTGTGGTTGGAAGACTAAAACGGCAACACCGATGGTAGGGATCCCGCAACCGCCTTTTACCCAGACCATTCGATCATGGCACTTTGTGGAATCAGCAAACCTTTAAAAGTGCCGATGGACAAGAATACCTACGGGTTCCAAATCCGTGCCAGCATGTATCGCACCATGGTTTACAAGGAGGTTTTTCGTGAAACACAAAGGAAATAATTGGATCCTTTTGGCTCTACCCTTGATGGGTTTGATGGGATGTCGAACTTTGTCCGTATCCAAGGATTGTGATTGCTCCCCGGGCCTTGGAAGGATTGGAACAAGCATTAACGAATTAGGAATGAACATAGTGGCTCGGAGCCATAAATTGGGTTTTGGGGAAAATACCCTTGGGAATTGTTCCACCTGCGAGACCACCAGTGAATTCATGGGGCCTAAGACTCCCCTGTCCTTGGGTAAGGTAAGGGAAGGCAAGATTATTGAAGGAAAGGTCATCGAATCCAAACCAAGGAACCAATCCAACCCGGTAGTCGTCCCGGATGAGGTTAGGAAACCGCTTCCTAGCCGGGATGAATAAAAGAAAAAACGATTCCAAAAACGACACAACCCACTTGATTAAAGTGGGTTGTGTCGTTTTTAGCCCCTCAAAAAAGCTGTAATAATTTGAAATGGTTGTAGTGGTTTGAGGGGAAAAACAACATGCAACGAAAATAGGGAGACAGGGTGGGGGTGGTAACCAAGAAAACAAGGCAAAGCTGCTCAAGCAAGTCAAAGAGGGGGCCGATGATAAAATTGGAAAGTCGCCAAATCCTTTTGTTGATCCAGAATCGGAATCTGGTGAGGGGATGAGGCGGGTGACCCAGGCCGGAAGCCAAGGAGCCACTAGGGTTCCTTGGGGTTGAATCAAGGCCCGTAGAAGAGTCCATGGAGGTTCTCACCCGTGAAAGCTGCGATCCTGCTTCTCACTTCGGCTTGGATGGCGAGCGATAATACTCAAGCTCCTGCCAATAAAGCTGCCGCCGACAAGGCGGGTAAAGCTGCCGCCTGTAAGGGCGGGGCACATTGTGGCGATTTCCTGTCTAACCTTAAGGGCAAGCTAAGTGGCCTTACCGGTCACCTTGGCGGAAAATCCTGTGGGGACAAGGCGGCTGCAAGCAAAGGCGGCACCAAAGGCTGTGGAGATTTGAATCTCCTGGGCGGCCTTCGCGATAAGCTTGCCAGCCTTGGCGAAAGCGCCAAGTGCGGTTTGGGCGATTTGAAAAACCGCCTTAGTGGCCTTGGTCATTGCTGCACCAAAGCAGCCGGTGGCAAAGCCGCTGATGGCAAGGGCGGGGCCAAGGCTCAAGACGCTGGTAAAGGCGGCAAGAGCGGAGCTAAAGCTCAAGACGCCGGTAAGGGCGGAGCCAAGGCTCAAGACGCCGGTAAGGGCGGAGCCAAGGCTCAAGACGCCGGTAAAGGCGGAGCCAAAGCTCAAGACGCCGGTAAAGGCGGAGCCAAGGCTCAAGACGCCGGTAAAGGCGGAGCCAAAGCTGGAACCAAAGCTCAAGACCCAGGCAAGGGCGGAGCCAAGGCTGGAACCAAAGCTCAGGACCCAGGCAAGGGCGGAGCCAAGGCTCAAGACGCTGGCAAGGGTGGCAAGGGTGGGGCCAAAGCTCAAGACGCCGGTAAAGGCGGAGCCAAGGCTCAAGACGCTGGCAAGGGAACCAAGGCGGACGCTTCTGTCCCCGGAACTCCCGCTGTACTCGCTAACCCTTTCTAAATAATCCCTTTGACGAGCGAAACAAGGCCGGGTTCCCCGGCCTTGTTTCATTTATGGGCATTTTGGTTTCCCCGGGTATCCTCCTCCAGGTGAAAATGATGCAACATCCGGTGGTAAAAGGGTGCCAACATGATTCCCATCAGCGTTAAATAAACGATGCCACAATAAAGGGCATAAAAGGTTGAGAATAGTTTGCCCGATTGGGTTTTGAATTCAATTACGGGGCCCATACCCGAAAGAATCATGGACGCATTATGGAGCGAATCGATTCCCGAGCTTTCGGCAAAGTACCAAAACCCGACCGTCCCAAGGAGGAGCGAAAACAGGGTAATGAAAATCGCAAGGGAAAAGTTCCACACGACCCGGAGTAAAAACCTGGGGATACTTGCCAAAGGTTTGTTTTTGCGTTCAAGCCGGGTGATCATTTCCGCTACTCCCGATCAGGAATCTCAAAAGGACAACCGTTTCCAGGAAAGATTGTCCCTTATCGTTGCCGCCAAAGGACCTCCATTGGAATGCCTAGATTCTGGCGAGCGAAATCAACCTCCTTCAGAAATCGTTTTGCATCCTGAGGATACCCAGCCGTGCCCACAAGCCCAACTACTTTTGTTTGCCACCAAGCATTAAAGGCATACATGCTTCGTTCCCGCAAATATTTGGCTATCATGGATGCTATTGCTACGGGCAGGTGATTTTGGTCTGCCTTGGATTCAAAACAAACCCTAAGCTCTTTTTCCGTTTGAATTACCCGATAGTCTGATTTGGCAAGGGACTCTTCTCCGGGAGCAACCCACCCCCCCAAAACCGATCCCAACCAAGCTCCGTAACGATCTCTTCCACCCAGTTTATCCACCACGGCAAAGACCCCTTCCCCAGGGGCCGCAAGGTCCAATCCCCATTGAAGAAACCGCCCTACCCCATCGGTAAGGACAGTCGCCTTGCTTTGGGAATCCTCCACCGTCTTGTTAAAGGCCCGAGGGAAAACCATCCGAACTCTGACATGGATTGGTCCCAATCCATTTTCCGCCAATTCCCTTTCCCAAACCGACAATTGGTCCACACGGTCCGTTGATTTTTTCTGGAAGGGAAAGGGTAAAAGTGGATCATGCCAAGGTTCCAGGGCCTCGTTAGCGGGCTCGATCCAAAACGGGGCCAGGGATCTCCAAAGGTTTTGTCCCATCGGGGTAATCCCTACCATGAACAGGGCATTTTCCAACCTTTCCAAACCTTCAAGGGGCCTGGCCGCAGAAAAAACTTCCTTGGAATCATCCACCAGGATTTTTTTGTTTGCTTTGCGTTTGTCTTTGGTAACCGCATTCCCAAGAACATCCCACCACGAAATCAATTCCTTTGGAATGGGTAGGGGTGGTTCTGAAGCCACCCGAATCGCCACGCCAACCTGAACCAATGGCCCCAGATTGGGTCCATACCCCGCTTCATCCACACCTATGTGCCAAATGCCGCCTTTGGTCTCATCCATTCGCCTGTTTCCATGCCCTTTCGTAAATCAACCCAAAGGGATCATTCTTAATATGGGAACCATGTGCCATGCTTGCGGAAAACCTTTTTCAACGAATCATTGAGGGCAAGATCCCCGCAAATGTCATTCATGACGATGAGCATTGCCTGGCTTTTCATGATATTAGTCCCCAAGCTCCGGTTCATGTCTTGATCATTCCTAAAAAAATCATCCCAACCCATGATGTCCTCACCAGGGAGGATGGTCCATTAATGGGCCATCTCCACCTGGTTGGGTTGAAATTAGCAAAGGATCTTGGCTTGGTGGATGGATACCGACTTGTCATCAATTGCAAAGATCGGGGTGGTCAAACGGTGCCCCACCTTCATATGCACCTCCTTGGGGGGCGGGATTTTCATTGGCCTCCGGGTTGAGGATTTTGTCCAGGGCTTCCCCCATGATTTGACAGGCATCGCTTTCCCTAATGGCAAGGTTGTTGACCTCGTGCCAATCGTCGGGTTGCCGATACCACTCCTGAGTGGTGCCCCCCAAGGTGGCATCATCCGCCCTATTTTCCTCGCACCGAATGTAGGTCGAGTGGCTATTGCGCAGGGCCGACCAGTGTCCTTTTTCGTTTGTTGCCTGGGAAAGATGTTGGTCTTGTCCAAAAAGGCTTGGTATCCCGGATTCCCTATGATCCCGGGCCAATACCAGCCATTTGCCAAGGGAACCATGGCCGGTAAAGGTGCGTACCGAGACTCCCGGTTCCAAACCGGGGGAATGAATGACCAAAGGGATTCGCAAAGTCTCCTGGGATAAGGGCCGAACCGGATTCAGGCCCACATGGCCAACCTCCCCAAGTCCGTATCCCGCATCCGAGGTAACCACCAACGCCCACGGCGATCCCGCCCAGGCCCGGTCCACTTCCTCGTAGATTTCTTCCAATTCCTTGTCGAATTCCTTCAGGATTTCCGCCCTGGCAAATTGGAGCCTTCGTGCCACAGGACCAAACGGATCAACAGGGCCCATTTCCAGGCAAAAGGGGCTAGCATCCTCGAGGTTGGCCTCCTCCCCAAGTGCTGGCCCTGGATCGGGGGTGGCCAATAATGCAGGGGGCCAAGGCCATAGGAGGTCATTTTTTTCAACCAATAAAAGCTCATTCTGGGCGGCTTTGGCAATGGCTTTGGAAAGGGCCTTTTTGGCCAGGTTGGAACTTAGCTCCATGGCACCCGAAAAAAGGCTGGCAATCGGAAGTTTACCCCCGGGCGGGAGGATACTAACCCGAAAGGGAGCCGATTTGCCCCATGCTTTTAAGGCATCTAGCCAAATTTTGGAAATATCAGGCCCAATAGGGGTTTCCGAAAAATGGTGCCTACAAACCAGGGATTCTGCGGCTAAAGCGTCCAAAAAGGGTGTCTCCGCCCACACCCCTCCATAAATATTGAGACAACCGGCCCCCATTCCCCGGTTCAAAATCACCAATACTCGCATAAAATTCCTTTAGCCCGGTTTTGGTTTGAAGCATTTGCTTGACTCCATTGGTCTAAAGGTCTTCCAATCAAATGTCTAAGCCCCCTGGTGTTGAAATCCCTGCCTTTCAAAACCTAAACCCGCAATCTGTGGCAAGTTCCGTTCCCCAAAATTCTCAAAGTCCTGCCCCAACCGGTGGCAGTCCTCCCCCCTTTGATCATGGAAGAATCGAGGCGGCCGTTCGTGAAATCCTCGAGGCAGTTGGGGAAAATCCGGATCGGGAAGGTCTTTTGGAAACCCCACAACGGGTGGCCAGAATGTATGCCGAGGTGTTCGCCGGCCTGAAAACAGATCCCCGCATCCACCTGAAAAAAACCTTTGAACAAAAGTACGACGAAATGGTGATTGTCAAAGACATCCGGTTTGAAAGCTGTTGCGAACATCATTTGCTCCCGTTTTTCGGCAAGGCCCATATTGCCTACCTTCCCAATGGACGGGTGGTTGGCCTAAGCAAGCTGGCCCGGGTGGTGGAGTCGATTTCAAAACGACCCCAAGTCCAGGAGAACATTACGGAGGAGCTAGCCGACATCCTTATGGAGGAACTCAATCCCCGGGGGGTCGGGGTCATTCTCGAAGCCAGCCACACCTGCATGACCATTCGGGGTGTCCGCAAACCCGAATCCCTAACCACAACCTCTGCCATGCGGGGGACTTTTCGTGAAAATCCCATCACCCGTCAGGAATTTTTGACCCTTGTGTATACCAAACAATGACCATGTCGGTGGCCCCCTACGAAACCGATTCCCCAAAGGAGCCGCGCCTTTGCGAGGTCCTTTTTTTTGCAGGCGTTTCTGACTTGGCAAAAACCCGATCATTAATTATCCCGGTTCAAGCCGACCATACTTTCGCCGGATTAAGAGCAGACCTTGTGGCCAAATTTCCCCGTTTGAAAAACTTCCTGCCTTTATGTGCCCTTGCCGGTGACGGCATGATTGCATCGGACGCTGATAAAATCGGAGAAATTCAGGTAATTGCCGTACTCCCTCCCGTAAGCGGAGGTTAGCCTGTGGCACGCTTTTGCCATGATCCATTGGAGGAACTTGAACAGCCGAACTGGGTTCCTGATCCGACTATTGGAGCAAGGGTTTTGTTTACAGGAATTGTCCGGGGAGAAACCGGCGGGGACACCACAACCGCCTTGGAGTATGATGCCTATGAACCCATGGCGTTGAAAATCATGGACGAGCTCGAGACAGAAGCCACCATCCGCTTCGGCCTTAGTCGTGCCTGGTTGGTGCATCGCCTGGGCCTGGTAGGCGTGGGAAAAACAAGCGTTTTGGCCTTGGCAGAGGCCCCCCATCGCCAAGCTGCCTTTGCCGCTTGTGAATGGCTCATGGAAGAGGTTAAAAAACGCGTGCCCATCTGGAAAAAAGAGATTGGACCAAACGGCGAAATATGGCAGCACCCAAAATCCGGCAACCTGAATCCCTAATGCAAAGGATCCCCCTGATTCAAAGGCGCTGGACGGCAAACCATTCGGGCTCTATGCCCCTTTCCGGGCCTTTGATGGATTCCTTCGGTCGCACTCATAGGTCTCTTCGCGTAAGCGTTACCGACCGTTGTAACCTTCGATGTACCTACTGTATGCCCGAGGAGGCATCGTTTCTCCCCGAAAAACACCTTCTCTCCGGTCGCCAAATGGGTGAAGTGGTTGCAGTAGGTGTGGCCCTTGGGCTTGACAAAATCCGCCTAACCGGCGGGGAACCACTACTCCGTAGGGATCTGGTGGACATCGTTCATCAACTTGGCCAAATCCGGGGCATTCGGGACCTTAGCCTCACCACCAATGGGATCCTGCTCAGGGATTTGGCCCGGCCGCTTAGGTTGGCTGGACTCCATCGGTTAACCATAAGCCTGGACACACTCAACGAAGGTACCTTTTCCCGTTTATCCAGGAGGCCAGGGCTCGACCGTGTCCTTGAGGGAATTGCCGCCGCAAAGAATGCGGGCTTTCAAGGCACAAAGATTAATGCGGTTATTCTGAAAGGCATTAATGAGACAGAAATTATCCCATTAGCTGACTTTGCCAGGGAAAACAACCTTGCCCTGAGGTTCATCGAATCGATGCCTATCGGGGCCGACCCATGGGATCGCCAGGCAATGGTTTCAGGACCAGAAATCAAAAAAATTCTCGAAGACATGTGGGGCCCGCTTATTCCCGTTCCCGAACAGAATCCCCATGCCCCGGCAATGGATTTTCATTTTGCCGATCGGCCGGGCCGGATCGGCCTCATTATGTCCGTTACCCATCCTTTTTGTGGACAATGCGACCGATTGCGCCTTACCGCGGATGGCAAATTGCGAAACTGCCTTTTCTCCTTGCAGGAAACTGACCTGCGCGATTGCCTTGGTTCGGTCACGGATACAACCGGACTGACCCTGCGGTTTCGCCAATCTGTTTGGGATAAATGGGAAGGCCACGAAATCAATTCCGCCCGATTTCTCAAACCCAACCGGACCATGCATGCCATTGGAGGCTGATAGGCGGCCCAAACAATCGTTTGGGATCAGGAGAGTTTGGCCTTTCCCCCCTGCCTTTCGGTTTGCAATGGACGAAAAAAAACTCCCGGGAATTACCCCGGAAGTTTTTGAGTTGCGGCGACAG
>SXGR01095376.1_pt1 | contig 16729 bp, 13 predicted proteins | sample 3174711 | NCBI WGS metagenome assembly SXGR01 (sample SAMN11356860, study PRJNA531348) | freshwater metagenome | isolation source: freshwater sample F1-60 | place: China: Fuxian Lake, Yuxi | collected 2017-12-25
CGAGGTCTACGACCTGTCCACGGCGCTCGAGCTCGACTGGTACGAGGACCTGGGGTTCTGCGCCGCCGGCGAGGCCGAAGGGTTGATCCGCGACGGCGTGACCGAGCTCGGCGGGCGGCTGCCCGTCAACCCGTCGGGCGGTCTGGCCTGCTTCGGCGAGGCCGTACCCGCCCAGGCGCTGGCCCAGGTCTGCGAGCTCACCTGGCAGCTGCGCGGCACCGCTGACGGCCGTCAGGCCGACGATCCGTCGGTGGGCATCACGGCGAACCAGGGCTTGTTCGGCCACGGCTCGAGCGTGATCCTCACCCGCTGAGGCGTTCCTCCGCCCGCTCGTACCGCCACCGCAGGGCGAGCAGGGCGGGGACGACCGCCACGCCGGCGGCGAGCAGGGCGATCCCGACGGTCAGACCGAACCAGCCGGCGATCACGCCGATCAGCCCAGGGCCGACGACGAGCCCCACGTAGCCCACCGAGCTGAGCGCGCCGACCAGCGCCCCCGGCCGCGGCCGACCGCGGCCGACGTCCGACATGAGCAATGGCCAGGTGACCGACACCCCGCCGGCCGCCAGCACCAGACCGGCCGCGGCGACGGCCGTCACGGGAGCGAACGCCAGCATGGTCAGTCCGACAGCAGCCAGCGCCGTGCCGGTCACCAGCACCTGTCGGGCACCACGTCGGGTCTGCACCCGGCCGACCGACATCCGGGCGATGAACGCGACCGCGTAGCCGAGCACCGAGCTGAGCGCACCGACCAACACGCCGGCACCGACCTGGTCGCGCAGCTGGAGCACACCCCAGGTGGTGATCCCGCCCTCCACCATGGCGCCCAGGCCGAAGGCCAGCGCCACGGGGATCAGCCCCTCACGATGGAGGATCCGCACACCCTCGGCCACCCCCACGTGGTCGCCGGCCGCCCCGGCCGGCAGCCGGGACCGCGAGGCCCACACCGCCAGGCCCAGGCCCAGCGCAGCCGTCGCCGCCCAGGCCAACCGCCAGGACCAGGCGCCGAGCACCAGGAGGAGGACGCCGGCGATGGCGGCACCCAACGCACCGCCCCCGTTGAACAGGGCGTGGATCCTGACCAGTCGTCCGGGCTGGTCGGCGAGCGCCGCCGTGGCGGCGACGTTGGCGACCACGTCGACCGGGCCGAACACCGTGTAGACCACGACGATCGCCAGGGCGAGGCCAACGGGTGCGGGGGCCAACGCCCCGATCGCCGCGGCGACGGCCCAGATCGTGAGCGTGACGGCCATCGCCCGGGAGGTCCCGCGCCGCTCCGCCAGCGCACCACCCCAGGAGTTCGCCACCGAGGCCAGCCCCAGGGCGACGGTCAGCGCCAGACCCAGCCGGCCCGGACCCCCACCCAGGGCCCGCTCGACCTCGGGGATCGACACGGCCCACGCGCCGACGAACAGTCCGATCAGCACGAACGTGGCGGCGACCGGGACGAGCGTGGTCGGCTGCGGGCGTGCGGTCGGCTGCGAGGCGAGGGGATGCCCGACCACGTTCCCACTCTGCAACAGGCCGAGCGGTTCCTCCAACCGCCACTCGAAACGGCCCGCCCGCCGGACGGCGGCCCCCGGAGCGCCACCGTCGGTGACCGGGCAGTCGGTAGTGTCTGTGCCCGGTGCCGACCCCGTCCCCTTCCGCTGACACCGACGTCGCCCACGCCGGCACGGAGTCGGTGGAGGTGCTCGTCGAGGTGACCGACACCGTGACCGTCCCGTACACCACCGGACTGCAGCGTGTGACCAGAGAGCTCCTCGCCCGACTGCCGCGCACCGGATCGCCGGCGTTCCACCCGGTCCGGTGGTCGTCGGCCTGCTCCGGCTACCGGGAGCTGACCGGTGACGAGGCCCGGCTGCTCGCCGACCCGCCCGAGCGGCTGCCCAGGTCGACCCGGCTCGCCGCCCGGTTGCCCGGACCGGTCGCCACCGGGGTCCGACGGGCGCTGTCCACCGCCCCCGTCCGCCGGGCCCGGGCGACCGCGGCCCGACGCGCCAGCGACCGGGCCGAGCAGGACCGCCACCACCTCTGCCTCGGACCCCCCGACCGGGAGATCACCACCGTCCTCCTCGATCTGGAGGCCGCCTGGAACGACCCGGCCCCCCGCACCGAGCTGCTGCCGGCCCAGCGACGGCTCGGGGTGCGCAGCGCCGCCCTCGTGGCCGATGTCCTGCCCGTGCTGCACCCGGAGTGGTTCGATCCGCAGCTGCTCGACGACTTCGACACGTTCCTCGACGGCCACCTCCGCCACAGCGAGCTGCTCCTGTGCATCTCGGAGCGCACCCGGACCGACCTCCTCACCGTCGCCGCCGACCGCGGCGTCGACCCGACGACGTTGCGGACCGCCGTCGTCCCGCTCGGCGCCGACCTCGGCCCCGACGACGGGGCGGCACTCCACCCCCGGTTCGCCGCCGTGCCCGAGCGCTTCCTCCTGCAGGTCGGGACGCTGGAGCCCCGCAAGAACCAGGCGCTGTCGCTCGACGTCCTGGAGGCGATCGCACCGGAGCGGCCGGACGTGGCGCTGGTGCTCGTCGGCAAGCGCGGCTGGCACGTCGACCCGCTCGTCCGACGCATCGAACGCCACCCGATGCTCGGGCGTCGGCTCTTCTGGTTCGAGGAGGTCGACGACGAGCAGTTGGCGGCCTTGTACCGCCACGCCACCATCAGCCTGACCCCGGCGCTCTACGAGGGCCTGGGCGTCCCGGTGATGGAGGCGCTCCACTGCGGCACGCCGGTGGTGGCCTCGACCGGGGGTGCGCTGGGCGAGGCGGGCGGTCCGGCGGCCGAGTACGTGGACCCGGACGACACCCGGGGGTGGGTGCAACTGGTCGGCCGGCTCCTCGACGACCCGGCCGAGTACGACCGGGCCCGGCAGCGGGCGCAGGCCTGGCGGGCCCCGACCTGGGACGATGCCGCCACCGGGGTCCGCGACGCGATCGCCGAGGTGTTCAGCTCGTGACGGCGGTGGACGACCGCGACGACGAGCTCGCCGAGTCCGGTGTTCCGAGCGACGCCGACCTCGACGACCTCGACGGGATCGACGGGATCGACGCACCACCCCCGACGCCGGCACCGTGGTGGGTGCGGGCCGGGATCGCCGTCGTCGTCGCCGTCGGGATCGTCGCCCGCTTCCTCCCCCGGGGGGACCTGTGGCTCGACGAGGCGCTGAGCGCCAACATCGCCGAACTGGGCCCGGGTGGAGCAGCCCAGGCGCTCCGCCGGGACGGCCACCCCCCGCTCTTCTACTGGCTGCTCGATGGGTGGTCCATGTTGTTCGGTGACTCCGCCTGGGCGCTCCGGTCGCTCTCCGGGATTCTCGGCGTCGCCGCGCTGCCGCTCGCCTGGATCGCCGGTCGGCGGCTGGTCGAACGCCAGGCGCCGTCGAGCCCGTTCCGCCGAGACCTCGACCGCCGGGCCGCCACGACGGCGAGGGCCGCGCTCGTGATCACGGCCTTGCTCCCGTTCGCGGTCCGCTACTCGAGCGAGACCCGCATGTACTCGCTCGTCATGCTGCTCACCCTGATCGGCTACCTGCTCGTCGATGCCCACCTGCGTCGGCCCCGCTGGTCGACCGCGGTGGGCATCGCCGTCACCACCGCCGCTTTGCTCTGGAGTCACTACTGGGCCCTCTGGCTGCTCGGGGCGACCGGGGTGGGCGCGCTGGCGCTGGCATGGTGGTCGCAGCGGCGTCAGGTCGTCCCTCGCCGCAACGCTGCGCTCGGTGTGGCCGCCGCCTTGGTAGTGGGCGGTCTGGCCTTCCTGCCCTGGGTGCCGACGATGCTCTACCAGGGCGCCAACACGGGAACACCGTGGGGTGACCCGGTCCGTCCCGCCACGTTCGTGGTGCTCGGACTCATCTACCTGGCCGGCGGGGCGGTCGCCGAGCCGCAGCTGGTCGCCTACCTGTTCGCCGGTCTGATCGTCATGGGGATCCTCGGGACGACGAACCGCCGCGGCCGGCTCGAGCTCGGACTGCGCATCCGACCGAACGCGCAGCCCGAGGCGGTCGTCGTCGTGATCACCCTCGGCCTGGCCTGGGCGGCGTCGTTCGCCGCCCGTTCGGCGTTCGCAGCGCGCTACCTGGCGGTGCTCGTCCCGCTGATCATCCTGATCGCAGCCACCGGGCTGTCGGCCATCCGGGACGACCGTTGGCGGCGGGTGGTCGCCGCTGTCCTCCTTGTCGGGTTCACCGTCGGCATCGTCGCCGAGATCGACCGGGGTCGGACACAGGCGGGCGAGATCGCTGACGCCACCGTGGCCGCGGCCGCCGACGCCGGTGACCGGCCGCTGCTGATCGTCTGTCCGGACCAGAACGGCCCGTCCGTCGAGCGGGCGCTGCGGGCCCGTGGTGGAGCGGACGCCGTCGAGATCGTGACCTACCCGGCACTCGGCGACCCGCGGTTCGTGGACTGGGTCGGCTACGCCGAGCGGAACGCCGCCGCCGACCCGGGCGCCATCGCCGGTGAGGCCCTCGACCGGGCGGCGGGACGGTCCGTCCTGTACGCCTTCACCGGCAACTACCGGACCCTGGAGGGCCAGTGCGAGGCCGTGCTGCAGGCGCTGGCGACCGTGCGGGGCGCACCTGCGGTGCTGGTGCCGCCGGCGGAGCGGAACGAGGACGAACCGGCGATCGAACTGCTCCGATTCGACCCCCGGTGAACACCGCCGGCCGCTGGGCCACCTCGCCGCTGGTGCTGTTCCTCTTCGTCGTCGCCATCCAGCAGGTCGTCGTCGTGGACTCGACCGACAACGATCCGTCGCTGGCACCCTGGACGGCGCTGAGCCTGCTCCGGGACGGGGACACCGACCTGCGGGAGGTTCCCGCCGAGGTGCTGGTGGAACGGCCGCTCGTCCTGCCCGGATCGCCGGCCGGGGTCACGTTCGTGGATGTGGAGCAGGTGCGCGCTGCGCTCGACCGGGCCGGGCCGGACGCGGCGGTCCGTGACTACTTCCCGATCGTGCCGGCCCTGCTCGCCGTCCCGGCGGTCCTGCTCGCCGGACTGGTCGGACCCGCCCTCGGGATGGGCGGTGCCGAGCAGATCCTCCTCGACGAGCGCTTCACGCCCTTCCACGTGCTGGTCGCCTCGGTCGTCGTGGCCCTCGCCGTCCTGGTCGCCCGGTCGATCGCCGAGCGCCTCCTCGGCGGCAGCGTCGCCCGACGCCGCTGGTCGGCCACCGCCGTCGCGCTGGTGCTCGCGTTCGGCACCACCGCCTGGTCGGTGGCGAGCCGGGCGCTGTGGCAGCACGGGCCGTCGCTGCTCGCGCTGTTCGTCGCGCTGTGGTTGGTGCTCGAGCTCCGACGGGTGTCGTCGGCCGGCGGGTCGGTCGCGAACAGCGGCCGCATCGCCGACGAGGCCGACGCTCACGAGGCGGTCGCTGACGGCGCATCGGACCGGGCACCGGGCCACGCCGCCCCGCCGTGGGTCGCCCCCGCCCTGGGTGCGGTACTGGCCACGGCGGTCGTCGTGCGACCCACCAACGCCATCCCGGCCGTGGCGCTGTTCGGATGGGTCGCGTGGTCGTCACGACGGCACCTCGCCACGGTGTTCGCGGGCGCGGCCGTCGCCGGAGCGCTGTGGATCGGTGTCGCTGCGGTGCTCGGCCTCGGGGTGCCTCCGCCCTACTACTCGGCCGGCCGCATCGACCTGAGCACGGACACCCCACTGGCGATCGCCGCCAACCTGGTCTCGCCATCCCGCGGGCTGCTGGTGAGCACGCCGATCGTGCTGCTCGCCGTTCCGGGCGCGTGGCTGTGGTGGCGGCGACCGCAGGACCGACCCCTGGTGGTCGCGCTCGCGGTCTGGGTCGGTGGTGTGCTCCTCGCCGTGTCCGCCTTCGCCCAGTGGTGGGCCGGCCACACCTTCGCGGCCCGGTTCACGACCGAGCTCCTGCCTGCGCTGTTCGTCCTCGCCGTCCCGGCGCTCGACGCGGTCGTGCCGGGTCGCGGCGACCGGACCGGGGAGACGGTGTCCCGCCCGGCCGGCGCGGACGATGTGGGCGGCGCACCGGCTTCGTCCGACCTCGAGCAGCGGCCCGGGTCCGCAGGACCGATCCCCGCCTGGACGCGAACCCGCGCGGCCCGGGTGGTGGTCGCCGCGCTGGCGATCTGGTCGGTCGGGTTCCACACCCTGGGTGCGTGGTCACGCCAGACCTCGTGCTGGAACGACCTCCCGGTCGACGTCGACGACGACCCGGATCGGGTCTGGTCGCTCACCGACTCCCAGACCGGTCGGGCGCTGGGAGCGCTGGTCACCCACGGACCCCGCCGCATGGTGGCCGGACCGTGCTGAGCGCCATCCGTCCCGTGGCCGACCGGACCGGATTCCTGGACCGGCGACTGCTCGTGCCCGCGGTCGTCGGCTGGGTGTGGGCCCGCATCTGCGTCGGCGTCGGCTTCGTGATCGCCAACCAGCTCACCCCGGACCCGGCGCTGGCCGCCAAGGAGGACTTCCCGCTCCCCCGAGGCCTCATGTCGTGGGACGCGTTCTTCTACGAGCGGATCGCGGTGGCGGGCTACGGCGGCACACCTCCGGACGGGGTCCGGTTCTTCCCCGGCTACCCGTTCCTCGCCCGGTTGCTGTCGCCGCTGTTCGCAGGGCACGCCGACCTGGCGCTCGTGGTGATCGCGAACCTGGCGGCGCTCGCCGGGGCGGTCGTCCTGGCCCGGTTGGCCCGCGAGGCGATCGACGACACGGCCGATGGCCTGAACGCTGACGGTGGGTCGGTCGGCACCCGGACGGCGTGGATCGTCGCGGTGGTCCCGGCCGCCATCGTGTTCGTGTGGGCGTACTCCGAGGGGCTCGCGCTGGTGGCGACGGCGGCGACCCTGCTGGCCCTCCACCGGAGGGCGTTCGCCTGGGCCGGGGCCTTCGCCGCCGCCGCCTGCGTCATCCGACCGACGGGCCTGCTGCTGCTCGTCCCGATCGTCGTCGAACTGGTCCGCTGTCGACCGAGGTGGATCCCGGCGCTCACCTCGCTCATCGCCCCGGTCCTCGCCGTCGTGGTGTCCCTGGCGACCATCCGGGCGACGACCGGTTCGTGGACCTCGGCGTTCGATCAGCAGACACCGATCCGCGGCGAGTTCCGCAACCCGGTCGTCCGGGCCGGCGAGGCGCTCTGGGGACTCCGGTTCAACACCGACACCGAGCTCGCCCCGTACGTCGTGCTGTGGTTCCTGCTGCTGGCGTTCGCCGTCTGGAAGCGACAGCCGCTCAGCTGGATCCTCTTCAGCGCCGCGACCCTGCTCGTCGCCTGCTCCTCGCAGACCATCGACTCGATCGGCCGGTACGGCCTGCTGGCGGTGCCGCTGGTGGTGGCGCTCGCCCAGTGGGCCGACCGCAACTGGCGGACCGCCGTCGTGGGGGCCGTGGGGTCCGTCGGGTTGGTGCTCACCACCGTCCAGGTGCTCCAGGGCCGCATCGTCCCCTGAGCGCCGGCGGCCGCTCAGGTGATGCGACCCGCCGTCGTCGGCGCCTCGAGCGCCGCCCGGAAGAACTCCTCGTCCTCGAACAGGCCGACGTCACGCAGGAAGATGCGGCCGTACCGCTCGAAGTACACGAGCTGCTTCGACAGCAGGAAGATGCTCCGCTCGAAGTCGGAGTCCCAGACACCGTGTGCCGCGGCCGCAGCCCGGATGCGCCGCTGGTCCCGGAACCGCCGGTACACCGCACGGAGCGTCAGTTGCTCGGCCTCGGCACCGCGCACCTCGGCCACCTTCTGCTGCGGGGCGGTCAGCAGATCGGCCAGGCTGACCTGACCGAACGGCTGGGTGAGCACCGGCTCGATCGCCATCCTCATGAACGCCTCGACCTGCGCGTGGTCCATGCCCAGGTCCTGCTCGAGCACCGGCCCGTACATGCGCTGGGCGTGACGGGCGATGTCGGGCCACGCCGACTCGTCACCGAGCGCCGCCTCGATCAGCAACCGGAAGAACTGGTGGGTCTGCGGGTCGAGTCGGCCGACGATCCCCCAGTCGATCACCCCCACCCGGCCGTCGGGCAGGAGCAGCAGGTTGCCGGCGTGCACGTCGCCGTGGAAGGTGCCCCAGCGGATCGCCGTGAGCAGGAACCCCTTGATCACCTCCTGGACCACGGGTGCCGGGTCGTAGCCGTAGCTCGACACCGTGGTCAGGTCGTCGACCGGCACGCCATCCATGAACTCCATGGTCAGGACCCGGCGACCGGAGAGCTCCTCGAAGACCTCCGGGACCGTGATCCGCTGCAGGTTCACCTGGTCGAGCAGCCACCCGTAGTGGGTCATGGCGCGGGCCTCGTTGCGCAGATCCAGTTCCTCGCCGATCTGCTGGCGGAACCCCTGGAACATCGCCAGGAGCTGGCCGGCTGCGTACTCGCCCGTCTGCTTGGCGATCAGCTCGAGCAGCGGCTGGAACAGGTCCAGGTCGATCGCCACCTGCTGCTCGATCCCCGGCCGGAGCACCTTCACCGCCACGCGACGGCCGTCGCGGGTCGTCGCCTTGTGGACCACCGAGATCGACGCCCGTCCGATCGGCGTCTCCGAGAAGCTCCAGAACGCCTCGTCGAGCGGCATGCCCAGGTCGCGCTCGACGACCCGGCGCACCTCGTCGAACGGGACCGGCTGACCGGTGTCCAGGCACGACCGGAACTCGTCGGCCACGCCGTCACCGAACACGCCCGGTGCCGAACCGATCAGCTGACCGAACTTCATGAACGTGGCACCGAGGTCCTCAAAGGTCCGACGCAGGGGCCGGGCCCAGGCGTCGGGGGCGATCCGCCGGGTGATCGCGGATCGGACGGCCAGCGGGGCGAAGTGCCGGGAGCTGACCAGACCGATCTCCCGGGCCCGACGCACCAGGTCCGATCTCGGCGACCGGGGGAGCTCCAGGGGGAACACCCGGGGCACGGTCTCCAGACGGGCCTCGAGCTCAGCGGCGGTCAGGTCGCTCGCAGCCAGATCCGCCGCACTCAGGTCACTCGCAGTCACATCGGACCCAACCAGGTCACTCGCAGTCAGGTCGCGCTCGCTCACCCCCACATCTTCGCCGCAACCACGGCCCACCACCACCCCCACCCGCCGGGCCGCCACCCCCACCCCACCGTGAGCCCCCCACCGCCCCACCGTTCTCGGTGCACACAACCCCACCGGCGGACGGTCACCGCACCGAGAACGCCGCACTCCGCCCCCGCGGCCCACCACCCCACCGTTCTCGGTGCACACACCCCCACCGGCGGGCGGTCACCGCACCGAGAACGGGGGCCAGGCGGGCGGGGGCCGGGCGGGCGGGGGCCGGGCCGGGCGGTTCAGGCCGAGCGGAGCCAGCGGCGGGCCGACTCGAGCCGGCGCTCGAGCTGCTCCACCGTCGCCTGCGAGATCTGGCGGATCCCACTCATCCGGTTCAACTCGGCGTTGACCGCCGGGTGGCTCCACCCCGTGGCCCGGACGAGCTCCCGGACCGCATCGGCGTTCCGCTCCCGCAGGAGGATCCGCTGCTGGCGGGGGTCCACCGCCGGCGTCGCCTCACCGTCGACCGACTCCTCCTGCCAGGTCCCGGCGACACCCCCACCGGGCAGCGGGGGCGGCTCCAGGACCAGCTCCACCCCGCCGGGCTCCCGGACCTCGAGCGCCTCGGGCGCCGAACCGAAGACCCCGAGCGTCGATTGGTCGGTCGACGAGTCGGTGACGACCGCCCCGATCACCCCGAACAGGCTGAGCTGGTCATCGTCACCAGCGTCCACCTCGCCCTCGGCCCGGGGCGCCTCCCTCCGGGCGCGCAGGCTGTGGCGGCGCGACTCGGTGACCGCGGCGGCGTGCCGCCGGAGCCGCGGGTCGTCGGGGAGGAACACGAACGCCCGCTGGTCCCGACGGCCGCGGGTGTGTCGGACCACCCGGCCCACCGCCTGGCGGAAGAACAGCTCGGTCGTCGTCGTGGTCGCGAACACGGCGATCCGCAACCGGGGGATGTCGACGCCCTCCGACACCATGCGCACCGCCACGATCCACTCGTCGGTCGAGTCGGTGAACCGCCGGATCCGTTCGGACGCGTCGTCCTCGTCGGAGGTCGCCACCACCACCGAGGCACCGCGTCGACGGAGCTCGTCGGCGATCCCCTGGGCATGCGCCTGGTCGGTCGCGATCACCAGGCCCCCCGCCGCCGGGTCGTCCGCCCGGAGCTGGGCGAGCCGTTCGTGGGCCTGACGGAGCACCGTCGGGAGCCACTGGCCCTCCAGGCTGAGGGCGGTCCGCAGCCGCTGGTTCGCGTGCTCCCGGGCCAGCTCGTCGTCGAAGGTGGCGGAGAGCACCTGTCCGTCCGGCGTGGTCCACTCCATGAACCCGTTGATACGCGGGAAGTAGACGGGCCGGACGACTCCGCCGTCGACCAGGGCGTCCCCGTAGCCGTACTCGAAGTCCGACCGGGCCTCGTCGAGGTGGTAGTCCACGAACGGGATGGCGCTCGAGTCCGACCTGAACGGCGTGCCCGACAGGGCCAGGCGCCGGGACGCACCCGAGAACGCCTGCAGGACGGAGCTCCCCCAGGCCCGGTCGTCGCCGGCGTGGTGCACCTCGTCGAGCACCACGAACCCACCACCGACGAGCGCCGCCAGCTCCGCGGCGGAGGTCGCCACCTGCTGGTAGGTCGTCACCACCCCGTGGACATCGCCGGGCAGGTGCGGGTCCCGGGCCGACCAGTCGGCGTCCAGGTGCAGCCGGAACCGAGCCGCCGCCGACGCCCACTGGTGCTTGAGGTGCTGCGTCGGGGCCACCACCACGACCCGCTGGCCGGGGTGCTCGGCCAGGTGGCGCACCGCTGCGGCCAGGGCGAAGGTGGTCTTTCCCGCCCCGGGGGTCGCCACCGCCAGGAAGTCCGGCGACCGGTGGGAGGCGAACCGCTCGATCGCCTCGGACTGCCACGCCCGCAGTTGGATCCGGGTCGGTCGTTCGGCCCGGACGCCCGTGGACCTCCCGGAACCGGTGGCCGCCGCCGCAGCCATCAGGGGGTGGTGACGGGACGGGCAGGACCTGGGCGCATGGCGGCCGGTACCTTAGGCCCGTGGCTGAACTCGACCGGGTCATCGAGCAGATGAACGACATCGCCTGGTGGCGGCACGGTTCGGACGCCCGGGCCGACGCCTGGGCCCTGCTCCGTGACGAGGCACCCGTCATGTTCGGGCCCGAGCCCGAGATCGAGGGGTTCCCCCGCGGGCCGGGATTCTGGTCGGTGACCCGTCACGCCGACGTGGTCCACGTGTCCCGCCACCCGGACCTGTTCTGCTCCGGCCAGGGCACCAACATCCCCGACCTGCCGGTGGAGATCGCCGAGTTCTTCGGGTCCATGATCAACATGGACGCCCCCAAGCACACCCGGCTCCGCATGATCGTCAACCGGTCCTTCACCCCGCGGATGGTCGCCCGGATCGACGCCGACGTCCGCCGCAAGGCGCGCTCGATCGTGGCCGAGGTGGCCCCTCAGGGGTCCTGCGACGTGGTCGCCGAGCTCGCCGCCCCGCTCCCGTTGCAGATCATCTGCGAGATGATGGGTATCCCCCGGGACAGCTGGCAGCGGGTCTTCGAGCTGACCAACATCATCCTGGGCGACATCAACTCGACACCGGACCTGGGTGCCCTGATGGGGGCGGCGGTCGAGATGGCGCAGATCGCACAGGCCGTCGGCGAGGACCGGTTGGCCGACCCGCAGGACGACCTCGTCTCGGCGATGATGCACGCCGAGGTGGACGGCGAGTCGCTCCAGCCCATGGAGATGGCGAGCTTCTTCATCCTGCTCGCCGCCGCCGGCAACGAGACCACCCGCAACGCCATCTCGCACGGCGTCCGGCTGCTCACCGACCACCCGGACCAGCGGGCGGTCTGGCAGGCCGACCCCGAGACGGTGTCACCCACCGCCGTGGAGGAGATCGTCCGCTGGGCCACCCCGGTGATCCACTTCCGCCGGACCGCGACGGCGGACACGCGGATCGGCGACGCCGAGATCAGCGAGGGCGACAAGGTCGTCATGTGGTACGAGTCGGCCGACCGCGACCCGCGGGCGTTCGACGAGCCGACCCGCTTCGACGTCACCCGCAGTCCCAACGACCACCTGGGGTTCGGCGCCGGCGGCCCCCACTTCTGTCTGGGCGCCAACCTGGCCCGGCGTGAGATCCGGGTGATGTTCGAGGAGCTCTTCCGGTGGATCCCCGACATCCACGCCACCGGCGAACCCACCTGGCTGTCGTCCCCGTTCATCCACGGCATCACGGGGCTGCCCGCGTCCTTCACGCCGACCGACGTGCCCGCCGACGCGCTCGCCGAGCTCGACGGCGACGGCATCGACTGACCGACCACCACGAGGATCAACGTGCCCCAGCTCCCCGACCACTTCCCGTCCCACCCGGCCCGTGACGCCTCCCTGCGCTCCATGGAGGCCGTCGAGGCCGGCGACCGCGACGGCTGGCTGGCGCTGTTCGCCGACGACGCCGTCGTCGAGGACCCGATCGGCCCGTCACCCATGGACCCCGACGGCCACGGCCACCACGGCCGTGACGCCATCGCCGCGTTCTACGACACCGTCGTCGCCCCGAACGAGTCGGTGACGTTCACGATCGAGCGGTCGCACGCCGCCGGCTCGGAGGTGGCCAACGTGGGGACGATCTCCACGACCCTGCCCGACGGCGGCGGGACGGTCCACACCGACCTCGTCATCACCTACCGGGTGGACGACGACGGCCGGGTCGTCGCGCTGCGCGCGTACTGGGCACTCGACGAGCTGCGCTTCGGCTGAGGGTCACGACGACCCCGAGGACCGAACCGCCCGGGCCGACCCGGTACGGTCCTGACCATGGAACCCTGTGGATCGGACCCCGAAGTCACCGTCGGCTCGATGCTCTACACGCTCGTCGACCCGTCGGTCGGCCACGAGGTGGCCTACAACCGCTGGTACGAGCGCGACCACTTCTACTCGGGGTGCATGATCGGACCGTGGCTGTTCGCCGGTCGGCGCTGGGTGGCCACCCGCCCGCTGAAGGACCTGCGCTTCCCGGCCGACGCCCCCGCCGACGCGGCCGTGGCCGACCCGGTCGACGCCGGCTCGTACCTGGCGACCTACTTCATCCACGGCGGCCACGAGGCCGAGCACTGGGCCTGGGCCAACCGGCAGGTCTTCGACCTCTACGAACACGACCGGGGCTTCGACGAACGGCACCATGCCCACACCTCGCTCTACTTCACCACCGGAGCCACCCACCGGGACCCGGACGGGGTCCCCCAGCACATGGCGCTGGACCACCCGTACGCCGGTCTGGTGAGCATCCACGTCGACCGTGAGGGCGAGACCTCGCACGGTGATCTGGTCGCCTGGTTCGAGTCCTCCGCCGCACCCGCGCTGTTCGCCGACGGCCCCGACGGCCCGTCGCCGGTCGACCAGGTCCAGCACTGGCGACCGATCATCCCCACGGGTGACCAGGCCAAGGCGCCCATGAAGCTGGGCACCGGCCCGGGCACCCGGGCCCGGAGCATGATGCTGGCGTTCACCACCACCACCCCGGACCGGTGCTGGGACCGCATCCGGGAGCTCACCGACCGCATCGACGAGTCCGGACTGGCGACCGTCCGACTGGCGGCGCCGTTCATCCCCACCATCCCCGGGACCGACACCTACACCGACCAGTTGTGGTGAGCGGGCCGACCGGGCCGGGTCAGGCCGATCGGGCCGGTGCGTGCCGCTCGAGGAACTCGATCGTCCGGGTCCACGCCAGGTCCGAGGCGGCCGCATCGGCGGCGCCGGCTGGGGTGTCCTCGGCGAACCAGTGGGCCGTGCCGTCGTAGCGGTGGAACTCCACGTGCTTGTCGAGCAGGAGCAGGTGCGCCTGCATCTCGACGAGCTCGTCCTCGCTCACGAGCGGATCCTGTTCGGCGAAGTGCCCCAGCACCGGCGCCCGGAGCGACTCGAAGTCGATGTCCTGGGACCCGTAGTAGGCCACCACGGCGTCGATCGAGTCGGGCTGGCGGGTGCCCAACCACAGGGCCCACGAGGCGCCCATCGAGTAGCCGAGCACGGCGACCGGCCCGGTCGGCTCGGCGCTGTGGGCCCGCAGCGCGACCACGCTCGACAGGATCAGCGCCGCCGTCGCGTTGGGGTCCGTGGCGGCGAGGGCGTCCCGGGCGAGGTCGGCGTCCTCGGGCAGCACTCCGCCGAGCAGGTCCGGCGCGAGCGCCGTGTACCCGGCGTCGGCCAACCGCTCCACGGTGGCCTTCGTCGACTGGTCCAGCCCCCACCAGGAGTGCAGCACCAGCACCCCGTGCCCGGGGCCGTCCTCGGGGACGACCAGGTAGGCGCTGCCGGCACGGGGTTCCACGACCACAGGGTGTCACGCGGGCCCCGTCGTGGGAGGATCACCCCGTGCCGACCGTCGCCGTACTGAACCAGAAGGGCGGGGTCGGCAAGACGACCGTCGTGCTGGGGCTCGCGGCCGCCGCCCAGCGACGCGGTGACCGCACGCTGGTGGTGGACCTGGACCCGCAGGGCAGCGCCGGTTGGGCGCTCGGCGTGGAGGCGGACGACGACCACCTGGCGGTCGGGGACGTGCTGGTCACCGGCGATCCGCGCCTCGCCCGGGCCGCCACGGTCCGCTCCGGGTGGGGGTCCGGCGTCGACGTGCTGCCCGCCAGCCGCAACCTGATCGACCGCGAGGCCGACGTCGCCACGTCGGCCGAACCCCGACGGCTCCGCGCAGCGCTCGCGGAGCTCGTCGCCGACTACCGGACGGTCCTGATCGACTGCGCGCCCTCGCTCGGGCCGACGACCCGGTCCGGACTGGTGGCTGCGGACGGCGTCCTGCTCGTCGCCGAGCTCTCGGCGCTGTCGCTCCGTGGCGCCGACGCCGTCGTCGACACCATCGAGGAGGTCGGCGAGCAGCTCCACCCCGGACTGACGATCTACGGCACGGTGGTGAACCGGGCGCCGGCGGGGTCGGCCGAGGCCGATCGCCAGCTCGAGGCCCTGCAGCAGCACCTGGGCCGGGGCACGGTCTGGCGGCCGTTCGTCCCGCAGCGCACGGCGCTGAACGAGGCGGTCGGGCGCCGGTGTCCGGTCCAGGACCTCGGGCGCAAGGCCGACCCCGTCGTGGCGGTCTTCGACCAGCTCTACGACCGGCTGCTGCGCACCGCCGACGACCCGGCCTGACCCGGCCCGGGCTCCACGCCGCCCGGCACCCGGAGCCGGCCGGACAGCGCGATCACCGCCACGGCCGCGGCTGCGCTCATCCCGAACACCGCCGCCAGGGCGGCCGCCGGGTCCAGGCCGAGTCTCCCGCCCCCGCTCACGATCACGCCGCCCACCCCGGTGCCGAGCGCGATCCCCAGGACATCGGAGAGCTGCAACGAGGCCGAGGCCGCACCCTCACGACCCGGTGCGGCAGCCGCCAGGGTCACGTTCGACAGCGGTGCGTACCCCAGCCCCATGCCCAGTCCGGCGACGGAGGTGGCCACGAACCAGACCCACAGCGGAACCCGGTCCACCAGCGCCACCGGCATCAGCAGGGTGCCGACCAGGAGCACCGTCCCGGCCAGCCGCTCCAGCCGGGCGGCCCCCCACGTCGGGTACCACCGGGCCTGGCTCCAGGCACCGACGGTCCAGGTGAGCGACCCGACGGCGAGCGCCGCGCCCGCCACGAAGGTGGTCGACCCCCGGGCGCTGGTCACGGCCAGCGAGACGTAGACGTCGGCCGAGAAGAACGCGAACGTGAGGATGCCGCGCAGCAGGACGGCCGCCGGCAGCCCCGGGGCCGCCCGACCGGTGCCCGGCGGCAGCAGGCGGCGGAGGGGCGGCAGCCCGACGGCGAGCCCGACCAGGACGACCACCACTGCCAACCACGGGGTGGTGGCGCCCAGTCCACCGAGGAGCAACCCCGCCCCGATGACGAGCAGGATGACCCGACCGATCGGCGTGGGTTCGGCGTGGTGTCCGCCGGGGGCCGTGAGGGTCCGCAGCGACGCGAGCGCCAGCACCCCGGCGAACGCGGTCACCGGGACCAGACCGAGGAACACCCAGCGCCACCCCACGAGCTCGGCCACCGCCGAGGCGGCCAGGGGCGCCAGCAGCGACGGCAGCACCCACGCGGTCGACATGATGGCGAAGATCCGCGGTCGCTCCTCGACCGCGAAGCCCCGGGCCACGCACACGTAGGCCACCGCCGGGACCACCCCGGCGCCGATCCCCTGCAGGAACCGGCCGACGACGAGCACCAGCATCGACGGCGCCAGGCCACCGACGACCAGGCCGACACCGAACACGAGCAGCCCGACCAGCAGGGGTCCGACGGGGTGGATCCGGTCCGCCGAACGACCGCCGACGACGATCCCGACGAGGTCGCCGAGGAAGAACGCGGAGAACGCCCATCCGTACAACCACAGGTCGCCGAGGTCCCGCTCGACGAGCGGCATGACCGTCGTGATCGCCATGGACTCCACGGCCACGACGGTGACCAGACTGACGATCCCGACCAGCAGGAGCCGCCGGGAGGTCGGCCCTGCGTCGGGCCCGGGCGCCTGCGTCACCTGGTCCGTCCCGCCACCGACCTCCGGCGCCCCACGCCGCGCAGCCCGCCGCGGCGGTCCGTGCGACGTGGGCGCCCGGCCCGAATCGGATCAGGCCATGTTCCCGGCGACGAAGTCCCAGTTCACGAGGCTGTCGAGGAAGGTCGTGATGTAGTTGGGACGGGCGTTGCGGAAGTCGATGTAGTACGCGTGCTCCCAC
>SXGR01118661.1_pt1 | contig 16728 bp, 16 predicted proteins | sample 3174711 | NCBI WGS metagenome assembly SXGR01 (sample SAMN11356860, study PRJNA531348) | freshwater metagenome | isolation source: freshwater sample F1-60 | place: China: Fuxian Lake, Yuxi | collected 2017-12-25
CGATCTCCGGCTGAAGCGTCAGCATTCCTTCCACCCGCTGGGGCGAGACATTGTCGCCCTTGTCGTTGACGATCAGATCCTTCTTGCGGTCGGTAATGACGATCCGCCCCTTGTCATCGATATGGCCGATGTCGCCGGTGTGCAGCCAACCGTCGCGCAGCGCCTCGGCGGTGGCCTGCGGATTGCGGTAGTAGCCCTTCATCACCAGTTCGCCCCGCACGACGATCTCTCCGGTTTCCCCCGGACCGAGCAGGCAGCCCTCATCGTCCATGATATCGACCACCGTGAACGGCGTGGCGCGGCCGCAGCTCGACAGCCGCCTTCGCAGCGCCGGCTCGGACGCCATCACATGGTCCAGCGCGGTCAGGCAGGTGCAGAAGAACGGCGCCTCGGCCTGGCCATACGCCTGCACCATCACGGGACCGAACACCTCCAGGCACAGTTCGAGCTTGTCCACCTACATCGGCGCGGCTGCATAGATGAAGTGCCGCAGCGCGCTGTAGTCGTGCCGGCGCAGGTCAGGATGGGCAAGGAGCCGATAGATCAGGGTGGGCGGCAGGAACAGGAGCGACACGCGGTAACGCGCGATCGCCGCCAGGATCGTCCCGGGCTCGGTGTCGCCCAGGATCACGTTCGTGCCGCCCCATGCGCATGCGGCCAGGCTGATCGTCCCGGCGGCATGGGTCAGCGGTGCCACCACGAGGTGCACTGGCGGAACCGACAGGGCCACCGAGGCAAACAGATTGGCAAACAGCGCCCCGTACATGCGGTGCGTCACCGCCACGCCCTTGGGAATGCCGGTCGTGCCCCCTGTGCCCCGGATCGCCACCACGTCGTCGGGCGCCTGGAGCACGTACACCGGCGCGGCCGTCTGCGCAGCGGCCCACTCCTCGAGGCCGATCACGCCATCCAGCGCACGGTCGATCAGGACGATGCCCTTGAGCCGGGGCAGCGCCGCGCGGATGCGTGCCAGCGAGCCCACGAAGTCGGAGTGCAGGAATAGGAACTCGCAATCCCCCTGCACGAGGACATGGAGGTTTTCCTGCATCGAATTGCGCGAGTTCACCGGCAGCAGCGTCGCGGCGGAACGCGCCGTGCCCAGGATCGCGACGACCGTGCACACGTGGTTCGTGGCCAACAGCCCGACGTTCGAGCCCGCCCCGACTCCCGCGGCGTGCAGGCCGTTGGCGATGCGATGCGTCGTCTCTTCGCATTGGCGGTAGCTCAACGCTTGCCCGCGCGGGTCGAGCAGGCAGGTCCCTGCGGGGTTGCGGCGCAGCCCGCGGTCGAAGAAGTCGATCAGCCGCATCGTGCGCCGGCCTTCAGCGGTGCCGCGCGCGCAGCATCTTGGCGGCGGCTTCGGTGGCCCGCTCGCCGGCCACCACCCCCAGCGCGGAGGCGGTCCGATTGCACGCCGACACCACGCCCGCGTGGTAGGTGCTCTGCGCATCACCGACGCGCGCGGTGTCGCAGGACACGACGGCGGCCGGGATCCCTGCGCCGTCCAGCGTCCACAGGCCGGCGATGCCGGAGTCGTCCTTGGCGCGTCCGACGTCGTTGGTGATGACACCCGCGAGAGCGACACCGACATCGTCGAGGTACTTGGGCATGGAACTCGCGGAGTGCGAGCCCATGCACAACACGCTGCCCTCGATCCGGGCATCGGCGTACTTGACGGTGTCCAGCGCGAACACCCGCCCCAGTGCGGACTCGTGGACGAGGATCTGCCGGCGCTCCGGCAGCCGGAACGCCGGCCGCAGATCGAGCATCCGCAACGCCGCCTCGGACGTCGCCATGCCGGCCTCGATCCCGATCCGCGCCGCGGCCCGGTTGAAGCGCGAGATGCTTCCGTTGCGGTACATTTCGAGGCCGTCGGAGATGCGCGCCGACATGCCGGCGACCGCGGCGCCCGGGATAAGGTAGTCGTCGAGCAGCTTGAGCCCGGCGACGCCCCCGTCTCCGAGCCCGATGCCCGCGTCATGGCAGATGACGCCGCGGGGCCGCACGTCGAGCACGAGCTGGGTCGCGCAGGGCGCGCCGTGCGACCCGCCGACGACCACATCGCGCACATCGACCCGTTCATCGACGTAACCGAGGGAATCCATCACCAGGATGCGACCGCGTTCATTCGCGACGACTTCGTGTTGTGGCCAGGCAGGCATGGGTTTCTCCAGTCAATCGTGCAGCATCAGAACGGATCGCGCTCGAGCATCAGCAGCGCCGCCGCGCGGGCGGGCATGCCTTCGTGGATGCCCAGCGCGCGGGCGGCGTCGTTGATCGCCGACAGGGTGCCGTCCGCGTACGTGCTCATCCCCTCGCCGATACGCGCGCTTTGCACGGAAACTGCTCCGCCCGGGATGCCCTTTTGCTGGCACACCGCAAGGCCCGCAATGCCGGAATCGTCGCGACAGCGCCCGGCGTCGCTGCAGATCACGCCGCGCAGACGAAAGCGCGACGAATACGCCGCGGACGTGCGGCCGAAATGCGAACCGGTACAGACCACGTCGCCTTCGTTCTCGGGCTTGATGAACGTGACCGAGCCCATCGCCATGATCCGACCGCGCGCGGACTGGTACGCGACCTCGATCGGCCGATAGATGTCGGGCACCGGCCGCAGCCACTCGACTATGCGGTGCGCGGCCTCGCGCACCGGCATGCCGGGCTGCACGCCGATCCTGCGGGCGGTGTCATTGACGTGGGACAACACGCCGTTCTCGTACATGTCGTGGCCATCGGCGATGCGGCACGAGAACGTGGCCGCCGCGGCAGCGGCGATACCGAGCGCCTCGAGCGCCCACAGGCCGCTCACGCCGGCCGAATCCCGCCCGGGCCCCGCTTCGTGGCAGATCACGCCCTTCGGGTTCACGCGCAGCGGCCAGCGGATCGACAGCATGCCACAGAACGACCCGCCGATCAGCACGTCGGCGGTGTTGTTGCGCGCGTCGGAGAAGGTGATGGAGTCCATCACGATGATGCGGCCCGACAGGCCCTGGTGCACGATGTCCTGGGTCTCCGCTACTTTCTCGATGTTCACCATGGCAGGGATCCTCGTCGGATGCTGGGTGAGGGGGCCGCCGCGCTCACTGCGGCCGGCGCGGCAGGAATTCGTTGCGCGGGTCGAACAGGCGCAGCCTCAGGAGGTCCGCCTCGCTGGGCGCCCGGCTCTGCTGCAGGTCGTCGGCGACCTGCAGCGTCCAGCCGCACCGGCCGCGGATATTCTCGACGCAGGCATGCGCATCCAGCCCGTCGAGCGCGTGGTAACGCGTCAGCACCAGGCGCGCGTCACGCTTCTCGAACACGCCGAGGTCGGTGACCAGCGTGGACAGGCTGGTGCCCGGGCTCGTGACGTAGGGCAGCGACTCGACCAGCCGGTGGCGCGACTGCTGCGTGACCGCCACGACGTCGCGGGCGGCGGACGCGATGTCGTTCGCGCCGCCCGAGCCGACCAGGAAGCGCCCATCGTTGCCGTAGGTCGAATTGATGTTGCCGGCAGGGTCGATCTGGCCCGCGCCGATGATCGCCACGCAGTTGTTGTGGCGCCCGCCCACGTAGAGGCCGAGGATCGATTCGACACCGGTCAGGCTCTTGCACGTCGACAGGTTCCGGTTGCTGAAGATGAACGGCTCGCCGGGCTTGGGCAGGTAGCCGTAGATGCCGATCTCGGCCACCAGTTCGGCCGGGATGCCGGCACCGATGCGTAGCCGGCTCACGGCCAGCCATGCGGCAAGGTTCGCGTAACCGACACCGGCCTCGACCACCGTGAGCCCGTCGTCACGCACCTTGCGTTCCAGCACGTCGGCGGCGGCGACCACCATCGCCTCGGTCGGATCGCACCCGCGCACCGCGGCCAGCCGGGCGAGCTCGGGCATCAGGTCGTCCAGCCAGGCTTCGGGCGTGGCGCGGCCACGCAGCGCCTGGATGCGGTGCGCGCCGAGCTTACGCAGATAGCCCTCGTGATCGTCGACACCGAGGATCCACTCGCGCGCCCATGCGCGAAACGACTCGCAGCTCTCGCACGCGCGCCGGATCTCCGTGAAAGCCTCGTAGTCCTCGACGTAGTCGGGCACGTCGATCCCGCCCGGGTTGTAGATCGCGTAGGGGTGGCATCCGAGCGGCGCCTCGGACACGCTGAGCACCCGATGCGAGGGGATGCGCGCCAGCGTCGCGTGGCGCTGGATCGCCTCCGCCGGCAGGATGCGCTCGACCGTCGCGATGACTCCCTTGCTGGCTGCGAACGCGCCGATCTCGCCCTCCCCGAAGGGCGGCGACAGCAGGATGTTGCCTTCGCGGTCCGCCGCCAGCCCGTGCACGAACGTGATGTCCGGCACCAGCGCTCGGACCGCGCCCACCGCGGCACCGCCGAACGGATCAGCGACCCACGCAAAGCTCGCATTGCGCTCGAACGAACTCCTGGCCCAGGAGCGCGTCAGCGCGAACGGGAGGCCGAATGCGCCGGCTGCGAGCCGCTGGTACAACACGAACAGGGACTGGTTCTCGATCTCGACTTCGCCGCGATCGATCGCCTCCTGGAACACGCGGTTGGGCGATGGCGTCGGGTAGTTCTCGCCGACGAAGGACACCAGCAGGCGCTTGACCAGCCCTTCCGTCACGAGCGCCGCCTGGCAACCCGCCAGGCCAGCGCCCGAGACACTGAAGCCCGGGCGGCTGTCGCCGAAGCAGCGCACCAGTGCGTGCCCGATCGCGATCGGCCGACCTTCGGAATAGGCGAAATGCAGCGCCATGCCGGGGCGCACGTGCCGGCGCAGCGCCTGCTCCAGGGGCAGAACCTTGTCGACGCGCACATGCGGGTGCTCGGCAACGGCGAACATCTGCCGCACCTGGTCCCGGCCCAGGGCTGGGGGCGCCGCCGGAGTCGTCACGACAGCTTGAACACGGTCCTGGCCGTGTCGTACATCAGGGCGCGGCGCGCCTGCGGCTTGAGCGCGATGGCCGCCACCTGGGCCAGGCTGTCGGCGTGCCGGACCACCGGAAAATCGGTCCCCCACATCACCTTGCCCTGGCCGCGCGTGTTGAGGAACTGCACCAGCACCGGATCCCAGTACTTCGGCGCATGCGCTCCGCAGCCGATGTAGAGGTTCTTGTGTTTCCAGGCCAGCGCCACCAGTTCCTGCACCCACGGCCACCCGGTGTGCGAGGCGACGATGCGCAGCTCGGGAAAATACAGCGCGACGTCGTCGAGGTGGATCGGGCGCCCGTGTTCCGAAGGCATGCTCTCGGCGGAGTGGCCGCACTGGACCACGACCGGGATGTCCAGTTCGACGCACTTGGCGTAGAACGGGTAGAGGTCGCGGTGGTTCAGCGGCATCCCCAGCCCGTAGGACTGTACGTGTGCCGCCTCGAACCCGAGTTCCCTGACGGTGAACTCGAGTTCGCGCACCGCGGTCATCCCCTTCGTGACATCGACGCCGAACATCCCGCCGACACGCCCAGGGCAGGCCTGCATCAGCGCGTGGATCTCGCTGACCTCGATCGACAGCAGCGGGGCCCGCTTGCGGTAGCTCCACATCTTGAAGCTCGGCACGAAGGTCTTGCGGATGCGGTTTTCTTCGAGCATGCGCACAAACGCGTCTGGCTCGTAGCCCTTGAGCCGCTCGTCCATGCCCCACCATTTCACGACCGCGCTGAGCTCGTCGTTCTGCATGTACATGCGATCGAGCCCCTGCGGGGTGAAGATGTTCGTCCAGTAGTCGATCGCCTCGAAATCGTCGGTCATGGTGGTGGTCCGTCGCTGGTTACTTGGTGAGCGTGAGCTTGTCGCCGAGCGCCTCGATGCCGTCGATGAAGGCGGTGAAGCCGGCCGACAGAGAAGCCAGGGACAGGGCCTCGATCACCTCCTTGTCGCTCGCCCCGTAGTACATCGCCTCCGAGCCATGGGTGCGCGTGCTGCTGCCGTAACGCAGCGCCGCCGAACACGCCATGAGGATCAGCTCCTTGTACTTGCGCGGAATTTCGGAGTCCCGCACCAGCGTGTGCGACACGAACTCCCCGATGCGCCGCTCGGCCTCGGGGTCGATCTGCTTGACGACGGCGCGCCAATTGTATTTACGCTCGTAGGCCATGGCCATTCTCCTTGCGTTGCGGGTCTTCTTCCTGCTCACGGCCGGGGCGTGCCGGCCCCGGCCTCCTGCGCCACGACCAGGGCGGCGGATCGTCCGGCGAGGTCCTTGCGCTTCACCTTGCCGACCGGTGTCATGGGCAGTTCGCCGGGCACGTAGAGGAACACGCGGCGCGGCGCCTTCTGCGGTGTCATCTGCGTCCTGCACCACTCCACGATCGCCTCGGGACCGACGGGGAGCGCCTTGTCGATCGACACCCAGGCCACCGGCACGTTGCCGAGTCGGCGATCCGGCGCCGGGACCACGTAGGCCTCGCGCACCGACGGGTGGCGCTCCAGCGTCTTTTCGATCTCCGCGGGGTATACATTGAAGCCGCCGACCGTGAACATGTCGTCGACGCGCCCGGTCACGTGGAGAAAGCCGTCGTCGTCGAAGAAACCGATGTCCCCGGTACGGAACCAGCCGTCGGCGGTGATGATGGCACCGGTCTTCTCGGGCATGCCGAAGTAGCCCTTGCCGACGCACGACCCGGGGTGCACGTCACCGAGCCAGATCTCCCCGGTGCCGCCGGCGGCAACCGGCACCATCTCCTTCGGATCGAACACGCACACGCGCGAACTCGCCAGGGGTTTCCCGACGCTGTTCAGGCGCTTGTCCATCGGGTGTTCGCGCGTGGATACCGTCGACAGGCCACCACATTCGCTCAGACCCCACGCCTGCATGATGTCGCGCGCGCCGAGCACCTCGATGATCCCGCGCATCGTCTCGTCGGTCAGCGGCGCCCCGGCCACGTGCCCCCCCCGCAAGCTCGAAAGATCACGCCGACCGATGTCCTCGTGATCCAGCAGCATGCGGAACATGCTCGGTGTACCGGGTATGTAGGTCACCCGCTCGGCCTCGATCAGCTGCAGCGACGCACCCGCGTCGAACTGCTCGGTGACCACCGTCCGGCACCCGTTGTAGAGGCCCAGTCCGACGCCGTACAGGCCGCCGAAGTTCGTGAACATCGGCACGTGGCACAGGATCACGTCGCCGGGCGTGAGGCCGGCCATGCCCGACCACAACAAAAGCGTGCACAGGTTCGTGATGTGCATCGACATCCCGCCCTTGGGAAAACCCGTCGTCCCTGAGGTGTACATGATGTTCATCACGTCGAACGGCGTGCCCTCGAGCTCGCGCCGCAGCAGCTCGGCGTCCGTCACGTGACGCTGCCCGAGCGCGACGACCTCCGCGTGGCTGAACCGGCTCGGCAGTGCACGCGACTCGGCCATCACCACGACCGCGCGCAGCGCCGGGAACGCCTCGATGGCGAGGCCCTCGCGCGGCTGGTCCGCCAGTGCGGGGATAGACTCCAGCAGAATGCCGAGCGCGTCGACCTTGCCGACGAAGGCGTCGGACATGATCAGCGTGCGAACGCCGGCCTGGCGCAGTGCGTACTCTAGCTCGCTGCCGCGGTAATAGCTGTACAGCGGCAGCAAGAGCGCCCCGACGCGGTAGATGGCGTACTGGCAAATCGCCCAGTCGATGCTGTTGGTCATCCAGATGCCGACCACGTCGCCCCTGGCGACACCCAGGTGCATCAGGCCCTTGGCGAAGTCCAGGGTCCGGCGACGGAACTCGGTGAACGTGATGCGCTGCGATCCGTAGACCAGGAACTCCTTGTCCGCGTGCCGCCGCGCACTGGTGTCGAGGACCCGGTTCCAGGTCTGGCAGGCGTCGACGTACCATGGGTCGATCATGTCCGCACTCCTCGTGCCGCTACATCGTCGAAGGAAGCCATGTGGAGATTCCGGGGAAAAGGTAGATCAGCAACAGGCCGAGCAGGGAGGTGACGACGAACGGCACGATTTCGGGCAGGATGCGGTCGAATTCCACATCGAGCACCCGCGCCGCGACGAACAAGTTGACTCCCACGGGAGGTGTGAACTGCCCGATCGCCACCGCCAGGGCAACGAACACGCCGAACCAGATCAGGTCGATTCCTTGCGCATGCACCGGCGGCATCAGCAGCGGAACAAGAACGAAGTAGATGGAAGCCCCGTCGATGAACAGGCCCGCGATCAGCAGTACCACTGCGGCGAACAGAAACACCTGCCAGGGACCCTGTATGGCGGTCGCAAAGTCGGTGACCCAACGGACAACAGTGCCGTCGACCGTGATCACCCAGGAGAAGACCGAGGCGCACGCGATGATCAGCATCACGACGGAGGTGTCCGTCGCTGTCACGCGAAGCAAGGGCGCAAGGTCGCGCAGGCGCAATTCCCGGTGCAGCGCCAGGCCGACGACCAGGCCGTAGACGACGGCCACGCCCGCGGCCTCGGTGGGCGTGAACACGCCGAGGTAGATGCCACCAACGATCACCAGCGGTGCGCCCAGACCCCAGGCACTCGAACGCAGCGCTGCGAATGCGGCACGCGGCGAGAACGGCTCTCCTTCCAGATCGACGCCACGCCGGACGGCCATCCAGTAGCTGGTGAGCGCGATCAGCACGCCCATCATGACGCCCGGCAGCACGCCTGCTATAAATATCTTGCCGATCGAAATGCCCGGCACGACGATGCCGTAGAGGATGAACGCGATACTTGGCGGAACGATCAGCCCGAGGCTGCCACCCGCGGAGATGAGCGCCGCGGCGAACGGCTTGGAGTAACCGCGCTGCGCCAGCACCGGGCCGAGCGTGGCGCCGAGCGCGGCGGTGTCGGCCGGCCCCGACCCCGACAAGCCGCCGATCAGCACCGACACGCCCGAGGTCACGATGCCGGTGCTGCCCCTGACCCGGCCGACCAGCGCATCCATCACGCGGAACATCCGCATGACGATGCCGCTACGGTCGAATACATGGCCCGCGAGAATGAAGAACGGGATCGCGAGCAATTCGGTCTTCTGCAGGCCGGACAGCAGGATCGTGCCAAGGAACCCGAGGTCCCCCTGAATCATGTAACCCACCACGGCCGCCGACGCGCCGAGCGCGATAGAGACCGGGACATTGATGGTGATCATCACCGCGAACAACACGACAAGAATCAGCGTGTAGCTCATCTGGCAACCTGCATGCCGCGCATTTCCGTCCGAGCAACTTCGGGCGACCGTGTGGTGCTCATCAGAGTCCCTTCGTGCCACGCACTGCGGTACGGGCTTGCTTGGGGCTTCCCGGCGCGGCGCTCACGAGGCTACCCTTCCTGCCGCGAAGACGCTGGCGGCGAGGCAGTACCCTGGTCTCCGCTCCGCGTTGGGCGCAGCACCCGCGCCAACATCAGCAGGCAGCCCAGCGGGATGAAAATCGTGAAAGGCCACAGCGGCATGCCCAGCGTGCCCGAGACCGCACCGCTGCGGTACTGGCTCCATGCAACCCCAGCGGCGCTGTAGGCCGCGGCGAGCAGGAATGCCGCGATCACCGCCAGCCGCAGCCATTCGCATACCCGCTGCGCGGTCCCGGTGAGCTTCGACGTAACGAAGTTCATGCCGAGGTGGGTCCGCGACCGCTCGGCCGTCGCGATCCCCAGCCAGTAGGTCGCCACCGAGAGCAGGACCATGACCTCGAACAGCGAGCCGATCGAGCGGTTCAGCACGTAGCGGGCGAACACGTTGACCGCGTTCATCGCGACGAGTGCGACGAACGACAGCTCGAGCAGCCCGTATTCCATCGCCAACAGAGGCGCAACCCGGCCGCGACGCGTGTCCATCGAAACTCCCGTGGCGGTGTTATCGGCGGATGCCATCGCGCCTCAACGGCGCAGCGCGGCCTTCATCAGGTCGGCGCCGATCACGCCCTCCCATTCCCGGTATACCGGCTGCATCGCATCGCGGAACACCGCGATCTGCTGCGCACTGAGTTCGACGACCGTAAGTCGCTTGCGCATCTCGCCAACCAGGTTCTGATCGGCGTCCGCCTGGGCTTTGCGATGCCATGTGGCGGCCTCGCGCGCAGCGTTGGTGAAGATATCCCGTTCCTTCGGGCTCAGGTCCTGCCACAGGCGGTTGTTGCTCAGGATGGCAATCGAGTCCGCCGAATAGTTCCAGATCGTCATGTGCTTCTGGATCTCGTGGAACTTCGTCGCGTAGATCAGGCTGATCGGGTTCTCCTGGCCGTCGACCAGCCCCTGCTGCAGCGCGCCGTAGAGCTCGCCGAAACTGGTGGACACCGGATTGACCCCGAGCTCCTTGAAGATGGCCTGATAGAGCTTGAGCCCCGGGATGCGCAGCGTCAATCCCTTGAGGTCGGCCGGTTTCGTGACCTGCACCTTGTTGTTCGTCAGCTGCCGGAAGCCCGTGGAACTGTAGCCGCCCAACGGCACGACACCCACCTTGTCCAGACCGCGCCAGATCTCCTGCCCCGGCCCGTCCATCAGTGCGAACAGCGCCTCATTGCTGGGCGCGATCCACGGCAACGAAAAGACCGAGAAACGTGGATCGATGGAACTCAGGATGATGCTCGAGTGGAAGGTGAAGTCCACGCTGCCGTTCTTGAGCAGTTCGAACTCGGCGACCTGGTTGCCGTTGGAGAGCTGGCCGTCGGGAAAGACGGTCACGCGAATGCGCCCGCCGGAGTCCGACTCGACCTGCCTTGCGAAGCGTTGAGCCGCTTGCGTCCAGGGGGAATTGACGCCCACCGACATCGCGAATTTCAGGCGTCGCTCCTTGATGTCGGTGCCCTGCGACAGCGCCCGGCGGGGAAGCGTCGCGAGCGTGACCAAGCCCAGCGCTGTCAGTGCGCGAATGCGGAATCTCGTGTTCATCTGTGAGCTCCTAGTCAGGGGCGGGCGCCTTGCCCACCGAACGGTTACCACCCGAAGTCGATTCATGCCCCAGGCGCGCCTGCCTCCGCCGGAATCAATGCGCGCGCGGGCGGCTGCGCGCCGATGCCTAGACCCGCGAGCAGGAAGGACAGGATTTCCTGTTCGACGTCGCTTTTCTGCAGATGTGGCGCCAGGTCCCAATGCCGAAGCGCCACCACGGCGGGAACGAACGACAGCAGGTTGGCGCCCAGCCGCCGGTTCACGACGTGCGTAGCTCCACAGGCCGTTTCGTAATTGCGTATGAGCTGCTCGAATTGCCCGATGAAGCGGGAGATCATCGACAGGATGAGCCGCCGGTCGTCCTTGTTTAGCGAATGTGCATCGTTGTAGAGAAGCACGAGCTCTTCCCGATGCGCCATCATCAGGCTGATGATGGCGCGCAGCGACTCGACGAGTTGCTCGTGCGGATCCGTGAACCGCGCCGTTGCCGCCTCGACGGCGCTGTTGTAGAGCCCCATCAGGCGCTCGCACACCATGTACAGGATGTCGTCCTTGCTGGAGATGTAGTTGTAGAGGTTGCTCTGGGTCACACCCGCGGCCAGGGCGACGTCCTTGGTGGTCGCGACGTGGTAACCCTTGCGCCTGAACACCTGGATCGCGGCGGCGATGATGAGGTTTCGCCGCTCCTCCACGAGCTTGCTGTTCTGAACCTGGGTTGTAATCCGTCTGGACATTTCTGATTGATCGATCACTTGTTTGGCTGAAATTTAACAGAGCCCCTGGTACGCGTCAACCAAAGGATCAAAGAGATTGACGGAAACAGATCACGCTGCTAGCGTAAACATACCTGATTGATCAATTAGAGATACAGCAGTCCAGTGCGAGCCCAAGGAAACAGATGAGCGACGCCGACGATGTGGTCTCGATCAAGAAGGGCCTCTGGATGGTCTGCCCCGATGGGAAAACGCGGCTGCTCGGCAGCCGGTGCGTGGCCTGTGGCGAGCTTTACTTCCCGCGCAAGATCGGCGGCGGCTGCACGCATTGCCAGGCGCCGACGCTGGAACCCGTCGAGCTCGGGCCGTACGGCCGCATCGACAGTTTCACCGCTGCGCTGCAGTCCCCGGCCGGTGGCTTCTACCGTGGCCCGGTGCCCTACTGTTACGGGTTGATCGACCTCGACGACGGCCTGCGCGTGGTGTCGCGCATCGTTGGCGAACATGCCGACCTGCGCCGAGGCCAGCGCGTCGAGCTCGTAACGGAGGACCTCTGCAAGGACGAGCAAGGCCGCCGCGTGCAGGCATTCAGCTTCGCCCCTGCGGCCGGCGAAGGGGGCCCCGGATGAAGCCCGCCTGGCACGCCAGGCCGGTGGTTGTCGCCGGCATCGCCATCAGCAGGTGGGGCTACCTGCCGGAGGTGGACAGCCACACGTACGGAAGCGAAGCCATCCGTGGCGCAATTGCCGACGCCGGCCTCACCTGGGGTGACATGCAGGCAGTGTTTTGCGGCAGCGTCTACCAAGGCACCGGGTCCGGGCACAAGGTGGTCAAGGAAGTGGGCCGTACAGGAATCCCGATCGTGAACGTGGAGAATGCCTGCTCCAGTTCCGCCTCCGCCCTGCGACTGGCACTCCAGCAGGTGGCCACCGGCATCTACGACGTCGTTCTTGTCCTGGGCATCGAGAAGAATCCCCGCGGGCCGATTCCGTCGACCGCGTTCCAGCCCTGGGAGCTCGAACTCGGTTTCAACTTTCACCCCGCCAACTACGCCATCGACGCCTCGAAATACATGGCGAACACCGGCGCCACCGAGCAGGACATCAGCCTCGTCACGGTAAAGAACCGCAAGAACGCTGCGTTGAACCCGAACGCGCGCTTCCAGACACCGGTCACGCTGGAAGAGGTGATGGCGTCGCGGATGGTGGCGCCGCCCTTGCGATTGCTGCACTGCTGCCCGTTGGCCGACGGCGCGGCCGCCGCCGTGGTGTGCGCCGCGGACCGCCTGCAGTCGACGCAGCGGGCAGTCACGATCGCGGCATCCGTGCTCACCTCGGCGGTCTATGGGGAGGAGTACATCCCTGGAGGCACGGTGGGCAGCATCAGGTTCCCGCCGAAGCGCAACCTCGTCGAGTTGTCCGCGCAGCAGGCGTACGAAACCTGCGGCCTCGGACCCGAAGACATGGATGTGGTACAGGCCTACGATACGGTCGCGCCGTCCGAGCTCTGGGACCTCGAAGACCTGGGATTCTGCGCACGTGGCGAAGCAGCGCGGCTGTTGCGCGACGGCGTCTTCGACCTCGGCGGCAGGATCCCGGTCAACACCGACGGCGGCTTGATGGGGCGCGGGCACCCGATGGGCGCTGCCGGACTTGCGCAGGTGGTCGAACTCGTGCGGCAGCTGCGCGGTGAAGCCGGGGGGCGACAAGTGAAGGACGCCAGGGTGGCGTTGGCGCACGCGATGGGTGCCGGCCCCAACAGCGCCGTGACCATTCTCACCAGGTAACGCCTCGGCGCCAAACTCGAGCAGCCCGTGACACCACCTCCAACTCCGAACACTGGCAAGAAGGGCCTTATCGATGCGACCGCCCGCAATGCGTCGAAGGTGGGGGCCAACCTCGCCACAGTGGCGATCTTTCTGATCATGATCGTGACAGTCATCGACGTGGTCACCCGCGGCGTCTCGGCGCGCAGCGTCCCCGGGATGATCGAGAGCGCCGAGATCATCCTCGTTGCAGCTGCGTTCCTGGGGCTCGGCTACGCACAGCGGATGAAGGCGCACGTCTCGACGTCGTTCTTCATGGATGCGCTGCCGGCCTCCGTGGCCCGCATCCTGCGGCGCGCGGGCCTCGGCGTCGTGTTCGTCTACGTCGCGGGGGCGACGGTGGTCTCGGCACGGCGCGCGTGGGCCGCTTTCCAGGGCGGGGAAGTCCGATTCGGGCTGATCGAGATACCGCAGTGGCCGGCGCGTGCGGCGATCGCGATCGGCTTTGCGCTGTTGCTGGTCGAACTTCTGCGCGAAATGCGCCGCCCCCCGCCCGCCACCGCGGAGCACCCGCACTAGGAATCACCGCATGGGGATCGACACCGTTCCGCTGCTGGCCGCGCTGGCCGTCTTGGCGATACTGATCGTGGTGGACGCGCCGATCGCCTTCGCCCTCGGCATTTCAGGGCTAACCGGGATCGGTCTGATGCAGGGCATCTCGGGTGCGGCCAACGCGTTTGCCGCCATTCCCTACAACGCGACATCGGCGTACACCCTCACCGTGGTGCCGATGTTCATCCTGATGGGGCTGCTCGTAAGCCACGCAGGCATGATCGACGGCATCTTCAACCTGGTGCAGCGAGCGACGCGCCGCCTGCCGGGTGGCCTGGGCATCGCGACAGTGCTCGCAGCGACCTTTTTCGGCGGCATCAGCGGTTCGAGTGTCGCCGACGCAGCCACCATCGGCCGCGTATCGATCGGCGAAATGAGCAAGCGCGGCTACGACAAGGCCTACGCCGCAGCCCTGGTCGCTGCCGCCGGCACCGTCGATATCCTCATCCCGCCCAGCGTGGCACTGGTGATGTACGGGATCGTGAGCGGCACTTCGATCGGGGGCCTGCTGCTCGCGGGCATCGTCCCGGGCCTGTTGACGGCGGGTGTCTACATGGTGCTGATCGTGCTGATGGCGAAATCCGGCAAGCCCGGGCGGGGAGGCGTGCCCGCGGACAGGACGCGGCCCCAGCCCAAGCCCCAGCGCGAGGAAAAGTTCGGCATGGCAGGGGGCGCGCTGCTCTTTCTGATCGTGATCGGTGGACTCTACACGGGCGTGTTCACGGCCACCGAGGCCGGGGCGCTCGGGGCGTTTGCATCGCTGATCGTATCCACGATCTTCGTCGTCGCGTGGGGCGCCAAGCGCGGGACCAGTCCCCGCCATGTGATGGTCGCGGCCCTGAGCGAGACCGGCGCCCTCACGTCGATGATCTTCGCGCTGATCGTGGGCGCCACGATCTTCACGAACATGCTGGTACTGGCCGGGGTTCCCACCGCCGTGAGTGCATGGATCGTCGACCTGTCGGTGCCCAAGCCACTCGTGGTTGCGTCGATGCTGCTGGTCCTGCTGCCGCTGGGCATGTTCATCGACGGTCTGTCGATGCTTCTGATCGTGGGTCCGCTGTTCCATCCGGTAGCGACCTCGCTCGGTTACGACGGGCTGTGGTTCGGCATCATGTTCATCAAGTGCATCGAGATCGGCCTGCTGACGCCGCCGGTCGGGCTCAATGTGTTCGTGGTCGCAGGTCTGTTCGACGACCTGCGCGTCGAGGACGTGTTCCGCAGAATCGCCCCCTTCATCCTGGCCGAGTTCGTCGCCACGGGCATCCTGTTCGCCTTCCCGCAGATCGTCACGTTCCTGCCGGCGATGGCGGGCATCAAGTAGGTCCTTTCGTCCCAGTCGACATTTTCAAGAGGAGACACCATGAAAGACGCAACCAGGCCACCCTCCAGCATCGGCCACTGGACCCGTACCGCGGCGCTTGCGCTGGCGTGTGCCCTCGCCGGCCTCGCGACCGCTCCGGCCGAGGCGCAGCAGACCTACCGCTTCCGGTTCGCCAGCTACATCGGCAAGGCCGCGGCCCAGAGCCAGGCCACCGAGTGGTGGGCACAGGAAATCGACCGGCGCAGCAACGGCAGGATCAAGATCCAGTTCTTCTACCAGGCCGCATTGCTTCCCGCCGCGGACACCTTGCGCGGCGTCGCCGAAAAGCGGGCCGACCTCGGCTACATGGCCAATGCCTACCATCCGGCGGAACTCCCGCTGTCGAGCGTAGTGGGGATTCCGTTCATGACGTCGAATGCGGACGCCCAGATGCGGACGTTCTCGGAGCTGTACAAACGCAACCAGTCCTACCGACAGGAGTGGGAGAAGCAGGGCGTGCACGTGCTGCTGTTCCACCCGCTGTCGGAGAACATCCTCGGCGCGCGTGAACCCGTGCGGGACGTTGCGGCGCTCAAGGGCAAGCGCATCCGCGGCCTGGGCTATATCAACCAGGTGCTCGACATCATCGGCGCGAACCCGGTGGCCATCGCCGCGCCGGAAGTCTACGAGGCACTGCAGCGGCGCACGATCGACGGCTATTCCGGTTACGCGTTCGAGGTGGTCACGGCCCTCAAGCTAAACGAGGTCGCCCCGTACACCATCGGCACGGGCACGGGCAACTACGTGTTCGCGGCCACACCGATCGCCCTGTCGACCTGGAACGAGATGCCCGCCGATCTCAAGGCCGTCATGACCGAGGTCAGCGACCAGTATGCCGACAAGTTCGTGGAATTCATGGTGCGCGCCGAGGGCGAGGTGTGCGCGGCGATCAAGAAGAGCGGCGGCACGGTCACGGTCTTCTCGGACCAGGACATCGACAAGATGAAGGCGCAGATCGGCGACCAGATCCAGAAACTCTGGGTGAAGGATGCAACCACGCGTGGCGCCGCGGCCGAGCCCTTCCTCGCCGACTACCTGGCCACGCTGCGCAAGTACGAGTCGCAGTCGAAATACGTGTCGGGGGTAAAACGCTGCGCCCGTGGCTGACGGTCCGTCTCCCATGCATGGCCGGGAACAGGGGCCCGTGCCCGAACTGCGCTGGCCCCGACCCGCCTGACATGGCCTGCTGCCGGCTCGCCTGTCGCTCCGCGCTCGGCGTGTGCCCGAACAGGTTGCGGTAGTCCTTGGAGAAATGCGGCGGCGACTGGAAGCCGCAGGCGACGGCGATCTCCATGATCGACATCGCGGTCTGCAGCAGCAGCAGCTCGCGCGCGCGGCGCAGCCGCATGTCGAGGTGGTACCGGGTGGGAACCTGCCCCACGTAGCGCTTGAACAGGCGCTCGATCCGGCGCCGCGACACGCCCACCAGCGCGGCGATCTCGTCCAGCGAGAGCGGCTCCTC
>SXGR01202201.1_pt1 | contig 16724 bp, 12 predicted proteins | sample 3174711 | NCBI WGS metagenome assembly SXGR01 (sample SAMN11356860, study PRJNA531348) | freshwater metagenome | isolation source: freshwater sample F1-60 | place: China: Fuxian Lake, Yuxi | collected 2017-12-25
ACGAAGGCCAATCTCACCGAACCGCAGAAGAACCTGCTCGGGACGACTTTCGACAAGTATTCCCCGGGCTGGCGCGACAACGCCGCGAAACTTCAGCAGGGCCTGAACACCCTCAAGGGCTTCACCAAGTAATCGCCTGTTCATCACGCGCCGGCGGCAGCCGTGGCAAATCCGTTGAAGATTGCCACGGCTGGCGCGTCGGAGATGTTTTGCCTACCACGAACTGAAACCAACACCGATGCCCGCATGAAAACTCCGTCCATTTCGCGCCTCGCACGCCTGCCGTTCCTCGTCCTCGCTGCTTCCGCCGGCACACTCACCGCCGCCGACTGGCCCCAGTATCGTGGTCCGAACGCCAACGGCACCACCAGCGAATCCATCGCCAAGACCTGGCCTGCGTCCGGTCCCCGGCAGATTTGGAAGACGCCGGTCAACGCCGGCTTCAGCAGCTTCGCCGTCGCAGGCGGCAAGGCCTTCACTCTCGTGACGCGCTCGGTCGAGAACGTGAAGAACGAAACCTGCGTTGCGCTGGACGCGGAGACCGGCAAGGAGCTGTGGGCTGCCTCGCTGGGCTTCGCGAAATACGACGGCGGTGGCGACGACGGCGCGCCTCACAATCGCGGCGGCGACGGCCCGCGCTCCACGCCTTCGGTGGACGGTGGGCGCGTCTATGTCCTCACGGCGGCGCTGGTCTTGAACTGCCTGGACGCGAAGGACGGCAAGGTGATTTGGAAGAAGGATCTCGTGAAAGACCACGCCGCGCGGAACATCCGCTGGCAGAACGCCGCTTCGCCGGTGATCGATGGCGACTCGATCTTCGTCTGCGCCGGTGGCGAAGGGCAGTCCCTCCTGTGCTTCGACAAGGCGACAGGCAACGTCCGCTGGAAAGGTGAGAGCGACATGATGACCCACGCCACGCCGGTGGTGGCGGCCATCCACGGCCAGCGACAGGTCATTTTCTACACTCAGTCCGGCCTCGTGGCGGTTGCGCCGAAGGACGGGAAAGTCCTCTGGCGATACGCGTTTCAATACAACGTCTCGACCGCAGCCTCGCCCGTCGTCGGCGGCGACATCGTCTTCTGCGCGGCAGGTTACGGAGTTGGAGCCGGTGCGGCGCGCATCACAAAGGACGGCGATGGCTTCAAGGCCACCGAACTCTGGCGCAAGCGCAACCAGCACATGAACCACTGGAGCACCTCGGTCTATCACGACGGTCATCTCTACGGGCTCTTCGGTTTCAAGCAGTGGGAAAAAGTACCGCTCAAGTGCATCGAACTCGCCACCGGCGAAGAGAAGTGGAGCAAGGAAGGCTACGGCCAGGGCGGGACCATTCTCGCTGGCGGCAACCTTCTGACGCTGGCTGAGAACGGCGATCTCGTGGTGGTGGAAGCGACGCCGAAGGCTTACACCGAAACCGCCCGCCACAAGGTCGTCACTGGCAAGTGCTGGAACAACGTCGCCATTGCCGACGGCCGCATCTACGCCCGCAGCACGAAGGAAAGTGTTTGCCTCGAAGTGCCGCCTCAGCGCGCTGGCAACTAACGGATTCCAGCGCGGCTCCCGACCGCCAGCGGAAGCCGGCTACCGATCGAGGACGTTCGGCTGGGTGTAATTATTCGTCAGTTGCAGCGCGGCGGGAGGCAGGCCGGGCGAACGGGGCGGGAGCGGCGGGAGCGGCGGTCGACCGAGGCCGGGCGGCAGCGGCGGGAACTTCGGCACCTTGCTGACGAGCTTGCGCCACGCCTCGCGATCCTGCACGGGCATCTTCTGCCACTCCTGCGCGTTGTAGAGGAACTGCCGGCGTTCAGCGGGCGAGAGCTCGGCGAATTTCGGGAAGTTGCGGACGCAGTTCTCGCGTGCGGCCAGCGGGAGTTTTTTGAAAGCCTCGATGGTCTTCTGCATGAGGTCGCGTTCCTCGGCGGTCAATTGCAGCGCGTTCAACTGGCCCAACGCCTTCTCCCGGTCGCTGAACTCGAACAGCGCGACGAAGTTTTTCTCCACCTGCTGGCGGCGTCCTTCCGGCAGGCTCTGCCAGCGCACGAGTTGTTGTTCGATCTGCCGGACCTGGTTGGAAGTCTGGCCGGTGAGCGGGATTTCCCGCGTCTTGCTGCCCGGCCCCGCCACCCCGAGGATGCGCGCCGCGCGTTCGTTCTCGAGCGCCTCCTTTTGTTCCAGGGGGGAAAGCGTATCCCAATACCGCAGGCGTTCTGCAACAACCGGGCGGTCATTTTCTGGAACGAGTTTGAGTTGCTCGTCGCGTTTGGAGGGAGGTACGCGCAACAGAGTGGTGACGTGGAACCGCAGTTCCATCGTCCGTAGTCGCGTCTCGCGTTCCTCGGGGGAAAGAGCTTCGTAACGGCGCAGGCTGCTTTCGAGCACCTGCCGGCGTCCGTCGGTTTCGCCCGACAGCAGCTTCTCGCGTTCGGCCGGCGTGGCGGCGAGCAGTGCGCGGAAATAACCGATGCCCGATTGCGCCGGGGCCGGAGGCATCAGAGCCCTGAGCGCCTCGGGTGCTCGCTCACCGGTTGAGGGCGTTGCCGCCCCGAGTTGGAACGTCACGCTGACCAGAATCAGCATGAAGGTTGCAGCGCGGGAAGTTTTACGTCGTGGAGACATGGCGAGTCCGGTTCGATTATCTGGCGGTCAACACTGCGTAAAGTTCGTCATCCTCACCGGCGGTCGTGCGCTCGATGGCGTCGAAGTCTTCGAGGACGTTCGGATCGGAAATGGCCGTGACGTTCGCCATCACGGCAATGCCTTTGGCGAGATCATGGCGGACGCCGGATTGATGCTGATAAAGGCCAAACCAGCCGACCGCCACGAGGCCGAGCGCCCACGCGAGCTTTGGCGCGGGCACACGGAGCCAGCGCGTGAGGAAGTCGAACGTGCCGGGCTTGCGCCGGGCGGCGGCCTGTTCGCTTTCGATGGCGAGCATGATCTGGCTGGTGAAGTTCGAGGCCAGCGGCGCATCCGGCAGGCGGGCGAGGGTGTCGTTGAGCGACTCTTCCAGCTCCCAGTCCTGTTGGCGCTCCGGATGCGCAGCCAGCCAGCGATCCACCGCCGCCTGTTCGCCGGCTGTCAGCGGCCGGCGCCAGCTTGCTTCGATCAGGCTTTGATACTCGGACTCGTTCATTTCGTTCTCTCTTTCCAAACCCGGTCGGGGGGAAAAGTTTCTGAGTTACTTTTCCTTCCAGGCACCGGTTCTGATGTAGGGTTTCAGCTTCTGTTTTAACGTCTCCCTGCCGCGATGGATGAGGGACTTCGTGGCGGACACTGAACATTCCAGCACGCGGGCAATGTCCTCGTAGGAGAACTCGTCGCCGCGGCACATGAGGATGGCGGTGCGCTGTTTCTCAGGCAGCTCGCCAAGGGCTTCCTCGATCATGGATTCCAGCTCGCCCTGCAAGGCCGCTTCCGGTGGGGTGAACACCCGGGTTTCTTCGGGCTGCCGGATGGGTTGCTCGTCGTTGTCGGCGAAGGTTTCGTCGAGCGAATCCGCCGGGTGCCGCGAGCGGCGACGGATTTCGTTCAGGCAAAGGTTGCGGGCGATGGTGAAAAGCCAGGTGGTGAACTTCGCGGAGGCTTCGTAGCGGTGGGCAGACTTGAAGACCTGGACGAAGACGTTCTGCGCGAGATCCTCGGCCTCCGTGGCGTCGGGCAGCGTGCGATAGACGAGGTTCATCACCGGCTGCTTGTACTTCTCGACCAGCTCCTCGAATGCAGCGGCATCGCCCAGTTTGACGCGGAGCATCAGGGCGGCATCGGGATCCGGAACTGTAGCGGGAGCACTGGCCATCGCGATTCGCACCCTAGCAAACCCCGGCTTGCGAACAAGGTTGCGCCTGAATCCACAACAATTTTGACAATGCCGCCCGCTTCAGGCATCAATAGCGCCGCTTAGTTTATGAAGACCGTTGCCATTACCAAAACCAGCTCCCGCCAGATGAGCGCCATCGTGCGACATCTGTCCTGGCGCTCCGGTCGCTGCTTCGTCAGTCCGACCGCCGGCAACGTGGAGGTTCAGCGAACCTAGAAAACCCAAAACCAGTTTTCCCGAAAACCCACGATTGCCAGTCAATCGTGGGTTTTTTGTTTAACCCGGGGCCGGCGTCGGGAACGCCGCTCCAAATCGAAAGAGAAAATGAACAAACGAAAGAAACCAGTGGCAGCCAGATTCGGATGCGCGACGCGCTTCGAGGTGGCACCAGTGCCCGCAGCGCCGTTTCGCGGCACGCACGAAACCGACCTCGAACACCTGAAAGCCCGACTGCTGCGCGAGCGGCTCGCCACCGCGCCCGCTGCCGAGGCGCTCGCGCCGTTGCGCCGAGCCGGCAATGAAGCCGCCGCTCTCGCCTGGGCGAACGAGTTCCCGCTGCTCGTGCTGCCGGAGCTGTTCCGGGAAAAAGCCGAGGCCGCGCTGCGCTACGCCGCGCGTCAGGCAGCGTTGACCAAACCCAAACGCCCCGTCATGGGCCGCGCCGCATGAAGCACTCGCCGACTGCGGTCGCGCCCACGACGGGCAACGAACAACGCGCTGTATCCGAAGTCCAATGCCCCATGCCCCGCTCGTCCCGGGTCATTGGCCATTGGTCATTGGCCGCGTACAACAGGGGGCTTTGTGCTCGACGCCGTGCCGGCGGTTGTTAGGTTCACGCTCGCATGAGTAATCAATCGCCCGCCGTGCCCCTTCTGCCGCCGAAGATCAATCTTCGACGGCCGGACATCATGGAGGCGGTCCAGGCCCAGGTGCTGTCGCATTATCGCAGCGAGTTGGTGGACCGGATTCGCGCACGCGGCCATGTGCTGTCCGCCGGCGGATTGACCGTGAAGCTCGCGAAGGAGTTCGGCTTTTGCTACGGCGTCGAGCGCGCGATCGACCTGGCCTACGCCGCCCGGAAGGTTTTCCCGGACCAGCCGATTTTCATTCTCGGCGAGATCATCCACAATCCCGAGGTGAATGATCAGCTGCGCGAGATGGACATCCGTTTCCTCTCCGGCAAGGAGAAGAACGCGGACATCGAGGACTTGAAGAAGGGCGACGTGGTGATCATCCCGGCGTTCGGCGCGGAGATGTCCATCATGGACAAGCTCCGCGAGCGCGGCTGTCAGTTCGTGGACACGACGTGCGGCGACGTGATGAGTGTCTGGAAACGCGTGCGCCAGTATGCGAACGACTCGGTGACGAGCATCATTCACGGCAAGGCGTGGCACGAGGAGACGAAGGCGACGAGCTCGCGCGCGATGGCCAATGGCGGCGGACATTACCTCGTGGTATTCACGCTCGCGGAGACGGATTACGTTTGCAGCTACATCCTCAACGGCGGCGACAAGGAGGAGTTTCTCGCGAAGTTCAAGGGCGCGTATTCCGCCGGCTTCGATCCGGATGTTCATCTGAAAGCCGTGGGCGTCGCCAACCAGACGACCATGCTGCGGGGTGAGACGGAGGAAGTACAGCGACGCCTGCGCGCCGCGATGGATCAGAAGTACGGCGCTGCGGAGCTGGACAAACACTTCCGCTTCTTCGACACGATTTGCGGCGCGACTCAGGATCGCCAGGACGCGCTCCAAAAGCTCCTTGCCGACCCGCTCGACCTCCTGCGCGTGATCGGCGGATACAATTCCTCGAACACCTCTCATCTCGCTGAGATGGGCGAGGCGAAGCTGCCGACCTTCTTCATCAAGAACGCGGCGAAGATGATCTCCGCCCACGGCATCGTGCATTACAACCAGCACCTGCACAAAGAAGTCGAGACGACGAACTGGCTGCCGAGCGGGAACATCACCGTCGGCATCACCGCCGGCGCGTCGTGCCCGAACAACTTGATCGAGGACACCATCCGCCGGCTCTTCGAGCTGCGTGGTCTCTCCGTCCAAGACGTGCTCGCGAACTGAAGACACCGGACGCGACAAGGAGCCTGAACAATGCCTTGTGACAGAATCGAACTGGAGAAGCGCGAGCGGCTGATTCTTGCCTCTTACGCGCAGTTCAGTTCCGACAGCCGCGGCCGGGTCCACAAGGAAACGCCCCCGGAGTTCCGCACCCAATACCAGCGTGATCGCGACCGGGTGATCCACTCGCGCGCATTCCGCCGGCTCGAATACAAGACGCAGGTTTTCCTCAACGGCACGGGTGATCATCTCCGCACGCGGCTCACCCACACGATGGAGGTCGCAGCCATCTCCCGGAACATTACCCGTGCGCTGCGGCTCAACGAGGATCTCACGGAAACCATTGCGCTGGCGCACGATCTCGGCCACTCGCCCTTCGGTCACAAGGGCGAGGAGGCGCTCGATCGTCTGATGCGGGGACAGGGCGGCTTCGAGCACAACCGCCAGAGTCTGCGTGTCGTCGAATTCCTCGAGCAAAAGTACCCGGGCTTCACAGGGCTGAACCTTTCTTGGGAAGTGCGCGAAGGACTGGCGAAGCATTTCACCAGCTACGATCAGCCGGGGAAGCAGAAGAGTTTCAAGGCCCGCTCGTCGTCGCTCGAAGCGCAAGTGGCTAATCTCGCAGACGAGATCACCTACTACAGCCACGACCTCGACGACGGTCTCTCGGCGCGCCTGTTGTGCGAGAAGGCGCTCAATCGCGACGTGCAGGCGTGGCATCAGGCTGCGGCCCGGGTGAAGAAGGAGTTCGGCCCGCTGCCCGACGAAAGCCGCCGCTACTACATCATCCGCTGCATCATCGATGATCAGGTGAAGGATGTCGTGGAAACCTCCGAGCAGGCCATTACGGCGGCTGGTGTGCAGTCGGCCGATGAAGTGCGGATGCAGCCGAAGGCCCTGATTCGTTACAGCGATGCACGCCGCCGGTTGAACCTTGAGCTGAGGAAATACCTCTACCAAAACCTCTACTACAATCCCGAGGTTCACGAGCCGAACCGCCGCGCCGTGCGAATGCTCGAAGAGCTGTTCCGTTACTTCACCGCGAACCCGAAGCAGATCAGCGAACAATTCCGCCAGCGCGCGCGCAAGGAAGGCTGGCCGCGCGCGGTGTGCGATCATCTCGCGTGCATGACGGACCGGTTTGCGATCCAGGAGTATCAACGGCTCTTCGGTCTGAACGTCTGACCTTCGGCTTTGGCCGGAACCATGTAGTTGGTGGTAGCAAAAGGTAACGAGTCGCTGCTGCGACGCCTTCTTCTAGCGGAGAATTTGCCTATGCTCGGAAGGACCACAATCTGCACACCGTTCGGTGCGCTTCGCCAATCCACTCTCGGCTGCAACTTCATGCGTGGCCTTCGGACCAGAGCAGCAACTCTGCCCGTCCATTGCATGATTCCGGATCTCGCAAGAATGGCGGCCAACCGATGGGCGGAACTCGGTGCGCACCACTTCCAATCACACTTCCTGAGAACACTCGCCTTGGACTTCGGTGTTTCGTAGCATGTGATGAACGTTCACCACATGCTGCCACTGCTGCCAACCACCCGCCGCACCGGGGTCTTCACCACGCTATTTCTCTTCGCTGCGGTCGCGCCTTCTGCTGCCGCTGCGAACTGGCAGACGGTGCCGGGCGGGCGTGTGCTTCCGGTGCAGGTGGCTGTCGATTCGCCTGTCGGCTTCACAGTGATGCGCCTGGAGGAAACGGGGCTGACCTTCACGAATCCAGTTCCCGCAGCGCGCCACTACACGAACCAGATTCTGCTCAACGGCTCGGGTGTCGCCGCCGGCGACGTCGATGGCGACGGTTGGTGCGATGTGTTCTTCTGCGGACTTGGTGGACGGAGTGCGTTGTTTCGTAACCAGGGCGGCTGGAAGTTCCGTGATGCGACTGCGGCTTCCGGTCTCGGAGCGTGTGCGGGGCTTGATGCCAGCGGCGCGGCGCTTGCCGATCTGGATGGCGATGGAGATTTGGATCTGATCGTGAACTCGGTTGGACAGGGCACGTTGCTGTTCTTCAACAACGGCCGCGGCGCGTTCGCCGCGCCGAACGCGGGCTCCACGCTGAATCGTGGACTCGGCGGCAGCTCGCTCGCCATCGCGGATGTTGATGGCGACGGCGCGCTGGACGTTTACATCGCGAACTACCGGACCGCGACGATTCGCGACCAGCCCAACGCGCGCTTCACTATCGCGACCATCGACGGCAAGCCAGTGCCGACGGCGTTTGGTGGCCGTCCGTTGACCGCGCCGGATTTGACGAACCGGTTCGCGTTTCGCTTCCAGCCGTCTCCCAACGGCGGCGGCCAGGTGTTCCATGACGAACTGGGCGAGTCGGACGCGCTCTATCGAAACACCGGCGGCGGACGGTTCGTCGCGGTGCCGTTTAACTCCGGCACGTTTCTCGATGAGCATGGCCGGCCGTTGAGCGGTCCGCTTTTCGACTGGGGCCTCAGTGCGATGCTCCGCGACTTGAACGGCGACGGCGCTCCGGAGCTTTACGTCTGCAACGATTTCTCCACGCCCGATCGGTTCTGGATCAACGACGGCCGCGGACGGTTTCGCGCCGCGCCCGCCAATGCGCTGCGTCAGACCAGCCTTTCGACGATGGCCATCGATGTCGCGGATGTGAACCGCGACGGCTTCGATGATCTATTCACGGCGGACATGTTGAGCCGCGAGCACTGGCGGCGGCTGGTGCAGAAGAACGAGCCGAACGCGAACATCCATCTGTTCGCCGACGTCGCACGCCAACCGCAGGCTCCGCGCAACATGCTCCAGCTCGGTCGCGGTGACGGCACGTTTGCGGACATCGCGCATCTTGCCGGCCTGGAAGGTGCGGAGTGGGCCTGGGCGTCGGTCTTTCTCGATGTGGATCTGGATGGCTTCGAGGATCTGCTCGTGGCCAATGGGTTCGAGCGGGACTACATGAACATGGACGCCAACCGGCGCGTGAACGAGGCGCGGATGCGCGGCGGCCGCGCGATGTCGGCGGCGGATCAGCTCGGGCTCAATCGTCTGTATCCGCGACTCAACACGGCGAATCTCGCGCTGCGCAATCTGGGCGACCTGCGCTTCGCGGATGCTTCGGCCGCCTGGGGCTTTGACGTGCGCGCCGTTTCGCAAGGCATGTGTCTGGCGGACCTCGACAACGATGGCGACCTGGATGTGCTGATCAACAACTCCAACGATCCGGCTACGGTCTTGCGTAACAATGCATCGGCTCCGCGCGTCGCGGTGCGCTTGAAAGGCAAGGCACCGAACACGCGCGGCATCGGGGCGAAAGTTCGGTTGCTCGGCGGTGCGGTTCCGAGCCAGGGCCAGGAGATGATCAGCGGCGGCCGCTACTTGTCGTCGGATGATGCGATGAGGGTCTTCGCTGCAGGCTCGTTGACGAACCGCCTGACGATTGAAGTCGTGTGGCGTTCGGGGGTGCGCTCGATTGTCGGAGATGTGATTGCCAATCGCGTTTACGAGATCGACGAGGCGAGCGCGGGGCCGTTCACGCCCGAAGCGCCCAAGGCTGTGGTGCCTTTGTTCGATGATGCCTCGGCGCGGCTGGGGCATGTTCACGTGAGCGAGCCGTTCGATGATTTCGCGCGGCAGCCCATGTTGCCGAATCGGTTGAGCGTACTCGGGCCGGGAGTGAGCTGGTTCGATGTGGATGGCGACGGATGGGATGACTTAATCCTGCCCGGTGGGAAAGGAGCGCGCCTGGCTGTCTTCCGCAACGATGCTCGGGGTGGCTTCGCTTCCATGACCGAACCTGCGTTCGCCGCGCCGCTCGCCCGTCCGCAAACGACGGTGCTGGGTGTTTCGGCTGGTGAGGGTCGCTCGGTTCTGTTGGCAGGAATGAGCAGCCATCAGGACGGTTTCACGAACGAGCCTGTCGTCCGGCGCTACGACTTTGGCGGGAAGGTCGGTGCCGGCGCATCGGCGACGCTGGATGATTCCGTGCCAGGGTCGAGCGCTTCAACTGGGCCGATGGCGCTCGCCGATGTGGATGGCGACGGGCAACTGGATCTGTTCGTCGGCGGCAGATCGGTGCCGGGACGCTGGCCGGAGGCGGCTTCGTCGCTACTGTTCCGGCAGGTGAACGGGCGCTGGATTCTCGACGCGACCAATTCGCAACGGTTCGCCGCCGTGGGGATGGTGAGTGGAGCGGTCTTCACGGATCTCGATGGAGACGGCGATTCCGATCTGGTGCTCGCCTGCGAATGGGGAGCGATTCGTGGGTTCCGGAATGACTCCGGCGCGCTCGTCGATGCCACGGTGTCGCTCGGCCTCGATGCGTTTACCGGCTGGTGGAATGGTGTGAGCGCAGGAGACTTTGACGGCGATGGGCGCATGGATTTCGTCGCGTCGAACTGGGGCCGCAACACGAAGTTGGAGCGGGCGCGCACGCGGCCGTTACGGCTGTATTACGGGGACTTCAACGGCGATGGCGGTGTCGGGATCATCGAGAGCGAGTTCGACGATGTGCTCGGGAAATATGTTCCGCTCTACAACATCTGGACGCTCGCGCGCAGCCTGCCTTGGTTGCTCGATCGTTTTCCGAACTTCGAAGCATTCAGTCGTGCTGGAGTCGAGGAGGCGCTCGGTGACCGTGGCCGGGTGGCAAAAGTTCTCGAAGCGACCCGCCTGGAGTCCATGGTGTTTCTGAATCGCGGCGGACGGTTTGAGGCGCGGCCATTGCCGGCGGAGGCGCAGTTCGCCCCGGCGTTCGGAACGTCCGTCGCGGATTTCGATGGCGATGGTCGCGAAGATGTTTTCCTGAGCCAGAACTTTTTTAGCACACGGCCGGAGACGTCGCGGCTGGATGCGGGGCGGGGATTGTTATTGCGCGGAGACGGGCGGGGCGAATTCACCGCGATGAGCGGCTCGGAGAGCGGCTTCATGATCTACGGGGAACAGCGCGGCGCGGCAAAGAGTGACTTCGACGGAGATGGGCGCGAGGATCTAGCCATCACGCAGACGGGTGACTCGACAAAGCTCTTTCGCAACGCAGCCGGAAGGCCAGGGTTGCGGGTGCGTTTGGCCGGGCCTCCTGGGAATCCGCGTGCAGTGGGGGCGATGGTGCGGCTGAAGTTCGGCGAGCGGCTCGGCCCGGCGCGGGAGATTCATGCGGGCTCGGGCTACTGGTCGCAGGACAGCGCCGTGCAGGTCATGGCCACGGCGGAATCACCGACTGGAATCTGGGTGCGCTGGCCGGGCGGTCGTGAGTTAGCGGCGACTTTTCCGGTTGGAGCGAAGGAGATTGGAGTCGATGCGACGAATGGCGTTCGCGTCAATCGATGAGACGTGAACGCCTCGGTTGCCAGCCCGTGTTCCGTGAAGTTTTCTAGAAAATCTTCCAGCCAGATCTGATTTCCATTCAGCGGGTTAGGAGAAACCTGCGTAGTTCTACGCAGAAAACTTTGAACGAAACGTTGGGGGCTCGCATCCAACTGTTCAGAGACGTTCAAATTTCGCTGCTCGTTTAGGGTTGGCAGAAAGGTCTTGCTTGTAACGGGGTTCGAGCAGCGATCAAGTTGGCCTCGTTACCCTTCTGAGCGCCTGGGTGAAGGCGTATACGACCTTGTCACCAAAGAGCCGGAGCAATCCGGCTCTTTTCTTTTTCGCCCATGCCGAATACCCTCCTACTTCTTCCCGCCGAGCTTTGATGACTTCGCGAGCTTCGCAGTCTTGCCCGATTTCTTGTCCTTCTTCGGCGCGGTCTTCGGGACGGTGACCGTGGTGCTGCAAAGATACTCGCGGCCCTGGGCGTCGCGGCCTTCGACGGTCACGGTGTAGATGCGGCCGGTGCCGGCCTCGGCGCGTTCAGCGCGCAGCGCGACCTTGAGGTTGGCGGCGTCGATGATTTCCCAGTCCGCGCCATGGTCGCCTTCCCACAGGCCGGACTCGGGCTCATTGCTCGTCACAGAAACGATGCGGGCGCTGGAGAACGGTGCGGGCATCGAGTCGTAGTTCAGCCAGAGGCTCACGGGCATCATTTGGCCCTGCGGCGGCCAGAGGGTCGCGCGAGAAGCTGTCACGCAGCCGTAGTCGATCGGCATCACGACGGAGTTGGTCACCGTGATGGTGAAGCCGGCGGTCGCGACGTTGCCGGCGTTGTCCACTGCGTTGCAGGTGATGGCGGTGATGCCGAGGGCGAAGGCGCCGCCGGACGCCGGGGCGCAGGAGAGGGAGACCGATCCGCTGTTGTCCGTCGCCGTCGCGACGTAGGTGACGATGGCGGTGTTCAAGCCTTCATCCACGCCGCGAACGATGTTCGCCGGGACGTTCAGGACGGGCTTTTCGTTGTCATACACCAGGATGCTGAAGCTGTTGGAAGCGGTGTTGCCGACGACATCGCGGCCAAAGCAGACGATCGCCGTCATGCCGAGGGCGAAGGCCGAGCCGGACGGGGGAACGCACTCAATGGTTGCGCCGGGCAACTGGCTCACGACGGTGGCGGTGTATTCGATGATGGCGGTGTTGAAGCCGCGGTCGGTCGGCATCGAGAAGCTCGCGGGCACATTCACCACCGGCGGCAGCACCTGCGGATTCGAGAGTTTGAAGATCGTGATCGAGAAGCTGTTCGTCGCGTTGTTGCCGCTGGTGTCGGAACCGATGCAGACGACGTTCGTCGCGCCGATCGGAAACTCGGTGCCGGACGGCGGGAGGCAAACCACCGAGGCACCGGGCGCGTTGTCGCGAACTTCGACCTGGAAGTTCACCACGCGCGTGTCCGAGCCCGTGTCCGTCTGCAAGGTCAGGTCCGGCGGCAGGATGAGCACAGGGGCTTCGCGATCCACGACCGTCACGGTGAACATGCAGTTGGCGCGGTTGCCCCGGGCGTCGCGCGCGGCGCACACGACAGTGGTGATGCCCATCTGGAAGGTCGAACCCGAGGCGGGCGAGCAATTCACCGTCACGCCGGGGAGATTGTCCGTGGCGTTGACTGAGAAATGCACGACGGCATTGCTGCGACCGGCGTCGGTGAGCTTGAGCAAATCTGTCGGGCAGAGAATCGACGGCGGCATCGCATCAACAACCGTGATGGTGAAGCTTTTCTGAACGCGATGACCGGCGGCGTCCACAGCGGTCGCGGTGACGGTGGTGGTGCCGATCGGGAAGCTCGATCCAGAACCGGGCAGTGCGATGACGGTTACGCCGGGGAAATCGTCCGTGGCCGTGACTTCGTAATAGACCGTCGCCGTGGTTCGGCCGGGCGAGGTGGACACCGTCATGTTGGCGGGCACTTCGAGAACCGGCGGCTGGTCGTCGGTGACGTTGACGATGGTGGTGAACTTCGCTCTGGCGGCTCCGTCGTTTACGGTGAACTCGACCGTGTGCCGGCCGGGCGTGAAGCCGAACTGCGTGGACATCGTGCCGGCGGTCGTCGGGCTGCCGGCCGGGATCGTGCCGGTGTGGACGATCGCGTTGTTGATCTTGATAACGCAGCTCAACGCGTCGCCGTTCTCGTCCGCGCCCTGGGCCTGGAGCGTGATGGCCTCGGGCGAGCTGATGGAAATCTCCGGGACGCCGGTGACGGTCGGCGGCGTGTTGGTAGCCGGCGGCGGTGGGGCGGAACCGGCGGGGAGGTTGATCACGGCGGCGATGAGGCTGACGCAATCCCCGCGCGAACGGGCCGGTGTGCCGAGGTAGGCGTGGTTGATGACGATCGCGTTCGTGCCGGTACCGAGCAGTCCGGAGACATCGAACGACATCACGTCCCAGAGGCGGCCGGTGCCGGCGGGGCCGTTGTTCGAGGCGTAAACACTGGAGCCCTGAAAGACGTTTCCGCGCGCTTCGACTTCCTGGCCGTTGATGAGCAGCGCGGCGTCTTCGTAGCTCTGGCCGTCGGAGACGTGCATCTGGACGACCGCGCGACCGCTGGCGTAGCTGAGGCCGTTGAGGGCGACGTTCCAGCCGGGGGCGTCGTAGAAGTTGTCCGCGTTGGAGTCGTTGCCGTTGAAGAGAACGATGTCACGGTTGTTGTTCGTGTCGGCGTCGTTGAAGAAGACGAGGAGCGAAGCACCGTTGGCGTTGACGTTGGTGCCTTGCTTCACGAACGACGCGAGCGAGTAGGAACCATTGCCGGTGCGGTTGACGATCGGTGTCACGTCCGCGCGATAGGCCTGGCTGTTGTTGAAACCCCAGCAGTTGTCGTCCGAGTAGCCGATGTTCACGCCCTTCACACTCGTGCCGCCGAAGCGGATGTAGGCATTGGCCATCGGGTTGGTGGAGTTCATCGGGCCGTGCCAGAAGAGATAGGCCTTGGTCACGGTGCCGTTGACGCCGGCGAGCTTGAGGCTCGCGCCGGTGGAGTTGCGCAGGCCGCCGACGGACGCGGAGGCGTAGTCGGTGTTGTAGATGGTTTCGAGGTGGGTGACTTCGTTCGCCCAGGCTTTTTCGCGGGGCGCGCCGAGGATGCCGAGCACGCCGATGAACGCCGCCACCTTGGTGGCCGAGCCGATGACTGCCAAAGGATTCAGTTTCATAACCACGCCAAACACGTTTCCAACTGTCTTTGCCGGCCCACGCCAATGGGCTGACAGGGGAACGTTCCGGCTGGCGGACAGGCGCAACCATTGGGCGGGCTACACGGGAAAGAGGCCGGGAAAGGCCATCCGGGCGGCTAGGGGAATCCCGGACCGGACAAGGGAACCAACAGGGCGGGCGTTGAATCGGAAGGAGTTCAGCGCGGTCGGGAAGTTTCCGTCCGTTGTCCGCCACCTGCAAAAAACTGAGATACGGATCTCCGCCGACTGAAGCTTTCCTTGGTCCGTCCTCTGGGATCAACGGCTTCCGCGTCTTGCTCTCGCCGGTCAATTACTGAGCGCCGTCCTGCAAGCGCCGGAGCGCGGCAGCTGGATTCTTCCGCAGAGACTGGGAAGCACGTGGCATGGTGAAGAAGCGTTCTCCCGCATTCCGATTGACCGCCCAATGACACGCCAGCAACGCTCCGAGCCATGAGCGAACTGAACTGGGAAGCGATGTATCAGAAGGGCGAGGCGTTCTGGAACAAGGGCGCGCCGTCGCCCCCGATGAAGCAGTATCTCGAACGCCACCTGGTGCGCGGCCGCGCTCTCATCCCCGGCTGCGGACTCGGCCACGAGGTCGCGCTGGCGGTGGAGCACGGCCTCGACGCCACGGGCCTGGACATCGCACCGATGGGCATCGCCAACGCGCGCGCGGCTTATCCGAAACTGACGGAGCATTTCGTGGTTGGCGATTTGTTCAATCCGCCGGTGGAGCTGCGCGGCGCGTTCGACGTGGTGCTCGAACACACCTGCATGAGCGCTCTTCCACCGAGGTTGCGCGCGGACTACCGGCGCGGCATCGACCTGACGCTGCGCCCCGGCGGCCTGCTGATCGGCGTGTGGTACATCAATCCCGATCTCGATCCGGGCGAGGAAGGTCCGCCCTTTCCCTTCAGCGTGGCCGACCTGACGGCGCTCTTCACGGACGGCTACGAGATTGTGGACGACTACGTGCCGGACGTGGCCTTTCCCGGACGCGAAAGCCGCGAACGCTTGCGCGTGCTGCGACGCGCGGGCTGAAGCCGAAACAATTCAGCAGGAACCGATCGGATGGCGCGCGAAGCCGCGAAGAACGCGATGGCAGCGGTTTGCATCGCTGTCGACACCCTTCTTGGTGAGCGCAATTAACGGCTCGGTGTCGCTGTCCCCTTCGCGCCCTTCGCTTCTTCGCGTGACTCCTCCCGTGTTTTGTCCTGCGTGGACTCGGCTAAAGTGGCGGCTTCCTCGCAGGGGCGAAAGCGGCGTGGCAATCGGACAACAACACTCCCTCCTGCCAACGGATGTTGGCCTTGAAGCCGGGAGCATGATTCACTCGCACCGTGAACGCGGCGCAAATTCATCTCCTTCGCAAGTCCTTCACCGCCGTCGAACGACAGGCGGATGTGGCGGCGCTGGTCTTCTACCGGCGGCTGTTCGAGATCGCCCCGCAGGTTCGCCCGCTCTTCAAGTCCGACATCCACGAGCAGGCGAAGAAGCTCATGGACATGCTGGCCGCCGCCTTGAGCCTCCTCGAACGTCCCGCCGAGCTGACCGTCGAACTGGAAGCCATGGGAGCGCGTCACGCCGGCTACGGCACGCGCCCTGAACACTACGCCGTCGTGCGCTGCGCCCTGCTCGACATGCTCTCGGAAGTAATGGGCCCCGGCTTCACTGCCGAGACGCGCACTGCCTGGAACGAACTCTACGACGCGATCGAAGCAGCCATGTTGCGCGGCGCGGCCGCGTCGGCAGATCCTCCGCCGAGCGGCGGCACCACCGGCCAGCGTAATTGAACGGACGAACATCCAAGCACAGCCAGGCGCACGTTCATCATCCGCGCCTGCGACAGCAGCGAGCGGGTTGAACCGGCTTTCCACCGGCCGAATCGGAGTTCGGCGCTCCGCCATACCCGACTACACGGGGTCCAACTGCGCCCATTCCTTACGCGGAGACCAAATCCCGCTAGCATCAGCGCGGGCGCGTCGTATAATCTGCGCCGCATGGAAATTTTTACGAAGATTCTGCACGCCGCCGTTGAAGCCCACGCTTCCGACCTTCACATCAAGGTGGGCCACCCCGTCACCTTCCGCATCAACCGTCAGCTCATCGTGGTCGATGCACCGCTCCCGACGGAGGAATGGTTTGAGAACGTCTTGAGTCACATCGTGCCGAAGCATCTTCAGCCCGCGTTGGAGAAGGATCGCGAGACGGACTTCTCGTATCACGTGCAGGGCATCGGACGCTTCCGGACGAACGTCTTCCAGCAGGGTGGCACGTGGGCGCTGGCGATGCGTCACGTGAAGTCGCAGGTGCCGAACTTCGAGACGCTCG
>SXGR01589067.1_pt1 | contig 16709 bp, 16 predicted proteins | sample 3174711 | NCBI WGS metagenome assembly SXGR01 (sample SAMN11356860, study PRJNA531348) | freshwater metagenome | isolation source: freshwater sample F1-60 | place: China: Fuxian Lake, Yuxi | collected 2017-12-25
GCGCCTCCATCACCAGCACCCAATCCTGGGGCGACGGCACATTTGGCGTGTTCCATGACGTGGACGTGGGAGTCACGACTCCCTTGTCAAAACGCCGCCCGGTGGCTGGGTCGAAGAAGAAGGCCGTATACGGCACGCCGGCCACGAGGTTGTTCACCGTAAACCCGCTCCAATCATAGATGCCCTTTCTCGGACGGTAGATGATGCGCGTCCCGTCGGGAATGCCGGCGGCAAAACAGCCCGGTGCCCATTCCGGATGCGGCTCGAATTTCTGCCACGGGTACTGCTCCAGCAGTTTCTTGCCAATGCCGAGCTGGGTGGCGCCGGGGTAGTTCATCCCTTCCTTCCAGGTCGTCCAGTCATAGGGTTGGCGAGCCCACGCGCCCCAGTTGCCGTGGTCGCCTTCCACGCCGGCATGCCAGATTCCGGCCGCGCCGTAGGTGTGGCCCGCTGCGCCGCTCAGGATGCTCTGCCAGAATATGCGGCGCTGCACATCTCCGAACCCCTGCTGCATGTGCCCCTCATAACAAGTCTCGCCGACCAGTACGGGCATGGGCGGCTTGGTCGAGTATGCCGAGGAAACGATCGCCACGGATTGCGGCGCCACGGCAGCATGCTCATCGTGGTTCCCGCCGACCATGTCGAAATCGATCACAGGGATGTCGTCCTTGGCAGGTTTCCGCCCATGGCCCGTATGGCCGGTGAGCGGGTGATGGTAGGGATCGATGCTCCGGAGATAGGTGGCCACTTCGGCCCAGGGACCCTTGCCCGCTTTGGTTTCCTCCGGAATTTCGCCAGCCAGGATCCAGATCACCGGATAGGCGCCGTAGCGCGCAATCAGGTAGCGCCAGTGCCGCTTGATGTTGGCCGCCCCGAATTTTTCCATGCTGTTGCAGTCGCCCCGCCCCCAGGCACCGACAATCGCCGGAACGATGCCGGCGTCCGCGAGATGCTTGAGCCGCCGGTCCGCATAGTCAAAATACCTTGGATTGACCACGCTTATATCCTGCGCCAGGTACGGCTGTCCGCCTTCATTCTCCAGACTCGGTGCGAAGAAGTTTTCGTCGGGATAGGGTCCGCAGACGATTTGCACCACGGAGAAACCCTTGGCCTTGCGGTCGGCTGTTAGTTCCTGAAATCCCTCCCACGGCAGTCGCTTGCAAAGCGCCTTCCACCAAGTATCGCCGAGCCAAAAAAACGGCGTGCCATCCGCGTGCTCGAAGTGGCGCTTGTTCTCCGATACCCGCAACGGCCCGTGCTTGTAGAGCGGGTTGTCGCCCGTGTAGGCCGCAACCGAAAGAGTTTGCTCGTTTCCATTGAGGCCGGTGTTCGCCTTGTCTGTGCATTCAACCCGATAGGCAAATTTCCCCTGTACCGGCGGCGCGAATCGCACCGTCCATTTCTTGTCGCCCGCCCAGAAGGCCGGAACCTTCCATTGCTGGTTACCATGTTGGAAGACCACATTGACTTCCAGATCGGTGAAAGGATTGGCATACTGCTTCGTGGTGGTATAGGAGGTCTCAAATACTTCCCATTGACCAATCTCTGCTGCGCAGATGGCTAACTGATTCAATAAATAAAATACCAATAATATTATTTTGGTTTTCATAAATTTCTTTGTTATCTGTATTAAAAAGCTCGATTTCTAATTTTGATAAACTGGATTATTTTGAGAAAAATATTTTATCAAACTGCTCAACGATTAAAGTGTGGAGCTGATTAAATTCATGCGATTTAGCATACTACACCATGTCCGGAAAAAAATAGCGTTTGTCAATATCAAATGTTTTTCAATTTTATCATCCTCATGTTGATAGGTAGCACTACCTCATTTGATATAAAATCCAGAAAAGATCCGCAGATAGCCGCATTATGCCAAGTTCGCTAAGCTTTATTTAAACCCGCATTGCCGGGAATGGCGCAGGATGCGCAGGCGTGGATCAGGACGCATCCGCAGAAACACTCAGTGTAAGTTGAGCGTGGAAGGTTTTGGGTCGCCTGGGGCGACAAGTCGAAAATGCCGCTCAGATGCCAGACGAGGAAGAATCCGGCTAGGGCGAGCAGTTACCCGCCTTGTGGACGGAGCGCGTGAAAGATCCCAAAAAGACACTGCTCTGCCTTGCGGGTTAGTCACACTCACACCCCACTTCAAAAATCCCAGACTTTGGTCCTCTCCATGCTGTCTTCCGACCTGAGCGCCGCTCATTCCCAGATTGAGTTCATCTGCCAAGCATCCAGCTTCTTGAGCACTGCGTCCTGTCCTTGGGCGCGCAGTGAAACTCCGACGCTGTCTTTGCGGTCTGGATAGACGCGCATGGCAAGGTATAGCTTCTCGTTTACAAAGACTTCCACCACGCTGCGATCGACGAATACCCGCAACTTCAGCGACTCATCCCCTCGGTCCATGTCGGCCCGCTCCGGCGGCCTTATCCAAGTATTCGGATTGTTGCTCGAACGCGTGCCGTCAAGGCAAACGACACCTTTCGTCTGATACCACACGCTCAGTTTCCGATCGAAGTTGTAGAACGTGATGGTGGTCTGCTCCTCGGCATTCGGTGAGCGCAGGACGCTGAGTTGCACCCAGCGCGACAATTTCGGGTCGATCTCCACTGCCAGTTCCATCGTGTTGCCCTTGATCGAATCCAGCAGGACATCCTGGTTGGCGCGCAGAACGGTCTCGCCGATGTGCTCGTGAGCGCCCCGCAGTGAAGCCACGGCTTCCATTGGTGCGATCCGCAGCCGTGAGTCCGGCCCCAAGGTCAACCGCTGCGCAAGCGACATGACTTGGTCCCACTCCTTGCTGCTTTCTCCATCGTTGATGTTGAAGATGTTGATCACCCCTCCCTTCCCATCCGCCGCCGCGGACGGCGCATGAACACCGCCCGGGGAAACCGCGCCATGATTAAATCTCCCCTGCGCATACGGCTTGAATTTATGGCGTTGCCTGTCGTAGTCGCCGAGTAGGTACTGACCGCCAGTGGCATGGCTGAAAGAAAGAAGGATATGCTTGTTGCCGATGGGCACAAAATTGGGACAGGCCGTGGCATCCACCCAGGCATTGGAGCCACTCAAGGGAACCAAAGGGAACGGATTATCCTCTACAAACTCACCGTGGGAAACCCAATCGACCAGATTCCCCGACGAGAGAAGATGGTTGGCCTTCATCAGGCCGTAGTAGGTGTCGCCTTCCTTCCAGATATAAGAATCGCCTGTCGTTGGGCGTACCGGATTTGCCCCGAGCTTCTCCCAATTCAAAAGCAGAGGATCCTTTGCGACGGCAACCATCTGGCCGGCGGAAATCCCGGGATAAAAGGCGACCGCTTGATGCTCCTCGACAACTACCCCGCCGGAGAAACACATCTTTTCCATTCCCGGATATAGGGCGTAAGGCAAATCGCGCCAATGAACCAGATCCTCGCTGACCGCATGTCCCCAGTGCTGGCGGCGCTTGGCTAGATCCGCCGGGTCAGGAAATTCGTCGGGAGGATACCCTTGATAAAAAAGATGCCAGCGTCCCTGCCAAAGACAAAGTCCGTTCGGGTCATTCAATTGACTCTCGGGGCTGACGAAATGATAGAGTGGACGGTAGCGATCGGCCGCCAGCCTTTTCCGTGAGGCCGCAAAACGCAGCATCTGCACATCGGTTTCCAGTTCCTTTTCCTGTTCCAAAAGGGTTTCCGAAAACTTTTGGCGGGGCACGAGAGAAGCGTACGGCTCGGAGCCCGCTTGGAGCTTGGCCCAGAAAGCCGCTAGACTCATCAAGAAAAGCAATCCAAGCAGCGAGGTGCACCGATTCGCGCACGGCCCTGCCGGAAAAGCTGCTGGGAGTCTTTTCGCGTCTTCTTCCAGAAATCGTGACCTTTCCTGACTGCAGTGTCCAGTCTTGGGGGTCGGGTAGGTTTGCCCGCGTCTCATTTGTGGTGATAGATTGTGAAGTCCTTGCTGCTTCATGAAGTATTACACAAGCATGAAAGCACCTGTTCACCTTGCGACCGGCTCGCTCAGGGCTCGGTTAAATATTTGGGCGCACAATGCCGCATAGTATCCGTTTGGTTTGATCTGCTTCGGCCTCCCTGCTTTTTATGCGAAATCGGGCGGAAACAAATTCCGGGTAATCTCCGAGTAAAACGCAACGGAACGCCGCAACTTGTCAGGAAGGTCATCCTTACAAAGGTGACCTTGGACGATGACATCACCCGAGTAGCTTCCTGCAGCGAGGGCGGAGAAAACGGGAGCAAGCGGCAGATCCCCTTCGTCCAGCGGCAGGCTGACGGGCTTCGCGCGCGGGCCGGGCGTCGCCCGTCGGCAGCCACATACATTGAAGCTGGATATGGCGGAGGCATGGACCGAGAGCTGAGTGGCAACTTCCATTGGTTCATGAACAGCAAAAACATGGTTGGTCGGAAAAAGGTAGGAAAGCCGTGGATGCCTGACCAGCTGCACGAGTCGCGCAGCCTCGGCGGGAGTCTCCAATGGATAAAACGAATGGGGGTAAAGCGCCACATCGACGCTCCGCTGTTCCGCAATTTTAAGCAGTGGCTCCAAGCGGGAGAGAATCGCCGTCCACACCTGCGCAGGCAGGCGGGCGGGATCAGAACATTTGAAGCTCAATTCGATGCGCGGCGCGCCCTCGGTTTCCCGGAACAACCGCTCGACACGGCGATGGAAGTCGGACTCGACGGGCAGAGCAAGGTCGACATTCACGTAAACGCTGGTGAGCCGCAGTCCGTGCCGAGCGGGTTCCCTTCCCAGTTGGCGCAAACGGACAAAATCGTCGTCTTCCAATGGGTAAGGTACCGCGTGGACCCCGGCAAATCCGGCCTCCGCGATGGTGGCACAGCGCTTCGCCCAATCAAGCGAAGGGTCCAGGAACAAAGTATTCTCCATGGCAATGAGCGGCCATGGTCGCCGGCTTCGACCGCGACCGGCTGCCGGGCGAACGCCTTCCATGGGTTGCTGCTGACCAATGTCGCGCCGAGACGCTGATTCCGGATTGGATGAATTCGTTTGTGTCATTATCAATAGTTGCGCGCCGCCTTAAGCCGACGCAGGAATGGGACTACCACATCTCCCCGCGATGCCGGATGGAATCGAGGGCGATGGCGAAAAAGATGACGAGGCCCTTGGCGATGGTGTAGGTGAACGGCGATGCATTCATCATCGCCAAGCCGTTCATGATTGTGGTGATCAGGATGATTCCGATCACCGCGCCGGGAAAGATGCTCCCCTTGCCCCCGAACAAGCTGGTTCCGCCGAGGACGGCAGCGGAGATGACGATGAACTCGTTGCCTTCACCAAAGCCGGCCGCGACGCTGCCGATCTGTCCGGCCGACAATATGCCGCCAACCGCCCCCAGCACACCGCACACAACGTAAGCAATGATGATGTTGCGATTCACCTTAATTCCGGCGCGCTTCGCATTTTTAGCAGAAGCACCGATCGCCATCAGGTGCCGGCCATACTGCGTAAGCCGCAGCACATAATCGGAGATCACCACGACCACGACGAAGAGAATGACCCCAATCGGAATGAAGCCCACGCGCCCGTTGGCCAGCGCCACGAGTGTCGGCGGCACATTGAGGGAAGCCGATCCGGACAGCTCCAACCCGACACCACGCATAATGCTGCCTGTGGCCAGAGTGACAATAAACGGGAGCATGTGCCATCGCGTGACCAACACCCCGTTGAGCAACCCGATAATGCCACCCATGAGCGCGACCAAGCCGAGGATCAGACTAAGGCCCCAGCTGTGATTCAGCCATGCCCCCGGAAGGCCATTACCGGTCGTGCCCAAAAAGCCGACCAAGGTGGAAACCAGGAACATGCTCCGGCCAACCGAAATGTCTATCCCGGCAACCAGCAGCACGAACACCATGCCGACGACGGCGATCCCCAACGGTGAAGCTTGCTGCAGGATTAGGAGAAGATTGTCGAACGTGCAAAACTGCCGGTTGGCCAGGGAAAATAAGATAACTAGGATCAGGAGTGCGGCGTAGACGCCATGCTTCGTCAGAAGCAGCGCATTCCCTGGATGGTGATTGGCCTTCACGTGGATTAGCTGCGTTAAAGGGCGAGCCCAAGAATTTTCTCCCGATCGAACCCAGACTTGGGCAGGTCGCCGGTGATCACACCGTGTTTCATCACCAGCATGCGGTCACAGGTTCCGATCAACTCCTCGATCTCCGATGAGATGATCAGGATCGCCGATCCGGACTTAGCCAGATTGAGAACGATTGTGTAGATTTCGAACTTCGCCCCGACATCCACGCCCCGGGTCGGTTCATCGAGGATCAATATCCTCGGCTTTTTCATGGCCCACTTGCCAAACACAACCTTCTGCTGGTTACCTCCAGACAAGCTGTTCACCAACTGGCGCTTGCTGTCCGACACCTTTATCTGCAGATCCTTGATGGCTTGTTGATTGAGCCTGTTCCGCTCGTAGAGATTCACCACGCCCATCCAATTCTGCAAATCAGGCATAATGACCAGGTCGAGGTTGTCATCAACCGGCTTGGTGGACAGCAGGCCCTCGTTGAACCGATCCTCGGTAATGAACGCAGCCTGCTCCCTGATACAGATTTCGGGGCTCAATCGCGCCAGCTTGACGCCATTCATCGTGACTTCCCCTTCGTCCAACTGCTCAACGCCAAACAAAGCCTTAGCCAGTTCCGTCCTCCCGGCCCCCATGAGCCCATAAAGCCCGACAATCTCGCCCTCTCTGATTTTCAGGGACACATCTTTGACGATTCCCTGCCAGCTGATCCCGCTGGCCTCCAGCAGGACGGTGGAGCCGATGGTCTTCTCGGCGACGGGATAAATGCGCGTCATTTCCCGCCCTACCATGGCCTTGATGAGTTCGGATTCGGAAAAATCCGCCGCCGGCGCGGTGGCGATGATCTTCCCGTCGCGCAAAACCGTGATGCGGTCACACAGCCGAAAGACGTCCTCCAGGATGTGGGAAATATATACGATCGATATGCCGCGTGCTTTCAGCTCGTTGATCGTTTTGAATAGCTTTTCCTTCTCCCGCTTTGAGAGGGACGTCGTCGGCTCATCAAAGATCATGATCCGGGTATTCCTCATCAATGCCCGGGATATCTCGATCATCTGCCGGATCCCGGCCGAAAGGGATTCCACCTTCGTCTCGGGCGTCACGGGCAGTGAAAAACGGGCGATACACTCGCTGGCGGTCCGCCGCATCGCCCGACGGTCAATCGCGCCAAACCATGTCTTAGGAAACCCCGCGATAAAAAGGTTTTCGGCCACGGTCAGGTTCGGAAACAAGTTCAGCTCCTGATGAACGAAGGCGATGCCCTGTTCCGTCGCCGACAGGGGACTGCGCGGGTCATACGGTTCGCCGAACAGCGACATGCGTCCCGAATCCATGGCGCTGACACCGCCGATGATGTTCATCAGGGTCGACTTGCCCGCCCCGTTTTCCCCCACAAGCCCGAGCACCTCGCCTGCCCTCAGGTCGAGGTTGATTCCATGCAGTACCTGCACCCCGGTGAAGGCCTTGCGGACATCCGACAATTGGAGTGCGACGTTTGCCATGGTTTGAGCTTCGCGTTCAATCCCTTCCCTGCCGGTGATTGAGGAGATATCCTCCCGCGGCCGAGACCACAATGAGCACGCCCAACACGATCATGATCGCCTCCCAGCCCACCCCGAGAAGGTTCATTGCGTTGTTGAGCAGCGTAATGAACAACACCCCAAGAAGCGTTTTGCCCACACCGCCAAAGCCGCCCGAAGTGCTCGTGCCCCCGACAATGACGCTGGCAATCGTCGTCAGGAACATCTTGTCGCCGAGCGATGGCATGCCAACCTGATTTCTGGCCGTGGCGACAATACTGGCGATGCCCGCAAAAAGTCCGGAAATGATCATCAACTGGACAATGGTTCTTTTCACCGGGACGCCGGAAATGAAGGAGGCCTTCGGATTCACGCCGATCGCATAAACGCGTTTCCCAAAGACCGTGCGCGCAAGCAACCAGTGCGAAAACAGCCAGACGGAGAATGCGATCAGGATCGGCACGAAAAAATACCGGCCTTCGCCTCCAAGCACAAAAAAGGCTTCCGGTAGGCCCGCAATCGAAGCGGTATCGCTTACCAGACTGGCGAACTGAACCGCCAGCCCCAGCACGATCAGCTGGGTTGCCAGGGTGGCCACGAACGAGGGCATTCTCAAAAGTGTCACGGACAAGCCATTGACCAGGCCGACCAATAACCCAACCACCATCATCGCCAGAATGGCCGCAGGAATGGACAAGCCCGGCGAGCCCGCCAGTGGGGACAACGCCATGATATAAGCGCCCAACACGCTGCCCAGGGCCAAAACCGAGGTCACCGAAAAATCAATACCCCCGTTGAGCACCACGAATGTGAGTCCACACGAGATGATCAACAGATCGGCGGACTGCAGCAGATAATTCTTGAGATTGTAGATTGTGCAGAAATGCGGGACAAAAGCGACGGCCAGCAGAAACGACCCCACCAGCAGGGGCAGGATCGGGATATCGCGCAGCATCCACAAAAGCTTGCGCGCGTAATTTTCTTCAGGGTTGCGCATGCCGCGATTAACGGAGAAGCGGATAACTCCAGACTTTGGGAGCCACCTCGTTGAAATTATCGGCCGTGATGATCTGACCTTCGTCGTAGATGACCCGCTGGGGCGGCTGCCTGCCCGCGATCAGGTTGAAGGCCCATTCCACCGCCAGCTTGGCCTCCAAGTGCGCATCCTGGGCGGCGTTGCCCCAGCTATATCCGTCCTTCAAATACTGCATGCCGACTTCATCGCCATCGAAGCTGACAATCGGAAAATGCCCGGGCTCCCCCCGCTTGGCCCAGCGCCCCCGCTGCTGCAGCACCGCTTTGATCGGCGGCAACAGGTAATCTGAAGGGGTCACAATCAAGCTCGCTTCCGGATTCGCCTGCAGCGCGTTTTGCAGTCCCTTCAAAGCCGTGTCCTGATTCCATTCCGTCGGCACCGCGGTTACCAGCGAGAGCACATCGGGATTCTCCGCCAATGCACGCTGATGACCGGCCTTGCGCAGCACTGCGTTCTCATCGCTGAGATTTCCGACGAGCATTACGACCTTGTAGGTCGCTCCCTGAGCGCGCGCCAAGTCGGCAAAGGACTTGAGAACCTTGTAGGCCATGTCCTGGTTGTTGGCGATGATCTGGACGTCAGGCTGGGTCGCACCGGAAACCGGCCGGTTGATCATCACAATGGGGACCCCAGCGGCACGGCAGTTTTTGATCGATTTGACGATCGCCGCGCTGTCCTTGGGAAAGCAGATGATCGCGTCCACCTGACGGGCGAGCAAGTTTTCGATCTGAACGTTTTGCTTCGCCGCATCACCTTCAGCCATGACGGAAATAACCTTCGCCCCTCGCCGTTGCGCTTCCTCGGTGACGGCCTGGTGATTGACCACCAGCCACGCCGATTCCAAGGAATCGTAAGACAGCCCCAGGGTAATGGTTTTGCCAGCTCCCGCGTCCTTGCTGTCACCGCAACCGCCCAATACCGCCACCGCGAAAAGCAGGGCCGCATATGTGGCCAAACGCTTACTCATTTTTTATTTCCTCCTGTGATTAATTGAACTTTGCGGATCGCCCCCAGCACCCCCGCCCGGTCACCCAGTTCGGAACAAACCACCTCGCAATGCGTCAGGCCCTTAGTGATTAACCAGCAGCCCTCCCGCATCGTTTGATTTATTTTCCCGAGTACTGGTCCAGTGCGTTCGGCCAGGCCGCCGACGATCACGATTTTCTCCGGTTGAACCGTCAGGACGATGTTGGCGCAAAGTCTTCCGAGCAGGACGGAAACCCGCTCAACAATGGCCTTGGCGGCCGCATCACCCTGATCCGCGGCATCAAAAACCATCGGCGCGGTCACTAGTGCCGGGTCCTGGCCGCATAAATCCCGGAGCCGCGTTGGGCCACCGGCCTCAACCGCGAGGCGCCCGTGCTTGGCAATCCCAACCCCGCAGACCAAAGCGTTCACGCATCCGCGAGATCCGCAGGCACAGGGCCAGTCGTCATCGCTGACCCGCGAATGGCCGAACTCGGGAAAAAGATTGTCTGGAAATTCCTGCACCTTGCCGTCCAGCACGAGACCGGCACCCAGGCCAGTACCCCAGGTCAGAATGGCAAATCGCCGGCAGCTTTTCCCCACCCCGGCCCATTGTTCGGCCCAAGTGGGCGTGATGGTATCAACGTCGGCCACCACCGGTACGCCGTAGCGCTGCGCGACCGGCTGGGTCAGTGAAGCCCCGGCCATGAAGTCCCAATCCGGCCCCCAGAGCACGACGCCGGTTTCCCTGTTCACCACAGCGGGGACATCGATGCCAATCCCTTGAAGCTCCCCTCGCTCGTAACCCGCTTCCTTGAGGGTCTCGTCGATTCCTGAAAAAATCTGCCGCTGCATCGCTTTCCACGACCCGCGTTCGTATCGTCGTTTTGTGAAATACTTCAGCTCGGGTTGATCTCCAGCCAGGGCAAAGCGAACGTTGGTTTTCCCAAAATCGATGCCAATAAAACACGATCTCCCCTCACGCACAGGCTCAACCCAACCGGCTCGCTTCAACTGGGTGTGGACAGCAGTGTGGTTGGATTTCATTCAAAGGGATTTCGCTTGGGCGGTGCTATCCCGCTTGTAGTATGGCGCGGATTTGCTCGGCCATCTCCTGATCGATAAAAATCGCGGAGATTAACCCGGTGCGCAAGGCCCCCAAAACAGCCACGGCTTTCCCCTCACCGCAGGCCACACCCACCACACGGTCGACTGCCCTGAGTTGGGAGAGGCTGATCGCGATGCTCCGGTCTTCGAGCCCGGTCTTGATGATCTTGCCTTCGCGGTTGAAATAGATTCCGCAGACATCCCCCACGGCCCCCTCTTCCAGCAGGCGCGGCAGATGCTTTTCACCGATGTAAGCGACCATTCCCGGAACCGGCGGCACCGTGCCGATGCCAAAGCAGGCAATGTCGACGTTATCCCAGGCCTCGATGACATCCCGGCACCCATCTTCCTTGGACAAGGCGTTGCGCAGGCTGGCCGAGCTTACGACCATCGGTAGCGAAAGAAAGTGGGCTTTGGCCCGCAAGCGCTGCGCGGCCTGCATAATCATCTGGCTCATCTGACTGTGGAGCCCAGAGTGACTCGTATCACCCATCAGCGGCAAAACATCGAGTTGCTGGGTCTGCGGCAGACTGAAGTGATCCACCACCTCACTGGTCGTCCGGCCCCAAGCTAGGCCCAGGGTGCCGCCGTCCTTGAGCGAATCGGAAATAAACTCGGCCGCAGCCATTGTCACCGCCCTGAGCATTAGCAACTCGGACCCGCGCGGGTTCGGAATGATCGTGATGTGCGCCACTCCCGTCGCCTTCCGCAACCAAGATTCAAGCTCCGAGCATGTATCGGTGGGATCGACTATCTGAATCCGCACAATACCTAAATCACGAGCGTGCTGAAGATATTGGGCGATAAGCGAACGCGAAACCCCCAACTGAGTGGCGATTTCCTGCTGAGAGAGATTCTTGTCAAAATAAAGGTGTGCGACCTGAACAAGGGCACTTACCGTTTTCGTATTGGTAGATTTTGTTTTCTTTCGTTCCATAATACTATGCTCATGAAAGCCGAGAGAAACTCCATCCTTTATTCTATCAAGGCTAGCAGAGCGTTGACTGCTGCGGTCTCGCCTTCGGGAACGATTATCTTCTTAAGCACTCCAGTCGCCGTGGACTCCACCTCCATGATGGCCTTATCAGTCTCGACATCGATGAGCTTCTCGCCGCGTTCGACGGTATCACCTTCTTTCTTGAACCAAGTCACGATCCGGCCTTCTTCCATGACTTCTCCCAACATGGGCATTTTAAATTCAGTCGCCATTGTTTAGATTATGTTAGCTTTTTGCGGTTCGCATTTTGCCGACCATACTAAGCGGACGGGACCTGCTTCATGAGTCCTCGCGCCGCCTCGGCGATTGACTCCGCGCTGGGAATACACTGTCGCTCCAGAGTCGGACCGTACGGCATGCCGGTCCGCATTCCGCAGTGGCGCCTGACAGGCTTTTTCAGAGAAGTAAAGCAATGCTCATGGACCACGGAAGACGCTTCACCACTCCAGCCACCTTCAGTCGATGCCTCGGTGACCACAAGGCAGTGGCCGGTTTTGCGCACAGAGCGAATGATTGTTGCTTTGTCCAGTGGCCAGAGCGTTCGTGGATCTATGACTTCACATGAGATGTTATCTTGTGCGAGTTGCTCGGCCGCCTTTAGTGCGAATGTGACCATCCAAGAAGTCGCGATGATCGTGAGATCATTGCCCGAACGCTTTACATCGGCCTGACCAAGGGGAATGAGGTACTCAGCTTCCGGCACCTCGCCTTTCTCAAAATAGAGCGCCTTGTGTTCGATGAACATAACCGGGTTGTCATTGCGAATGGCGGACTTGAGCAGTCCCTTCACGTCGTAAGGGGTCGAGGGCATCACCGTGATCAGCCCGGGGATGTTAACAAACCAGTTCTCTAGGCTTTGAGAATGCTGCGAGGAATTTCGGCGGCCGGCGCCACCCTGAGTCTTATAGACAATTGGCAGCTTCATTCTGCCGTTTGACAACTGATGCCACTTGGCGCCGTGATTCACTATCTGATCCATGCAGATGGTGATGAAGTCAATATACATGATTTCCACGATGGGCCGCATGCCCATCATAGCTGCCCCGAGGCCGCACCCAGCTATGGCAGCTTCCGAGATGGGGGCATCTTTGACCTGCTTGGTTCCAAATTCCTCCAGCAGACCCCGGGACGAACGGTAGAGGCTTCCCCACCGACCAACATCTTCTCCAACGAGAAAGACATTTTTATCACGGCGCATTTCTTCTGCGTAGGCTTGACGAATGGCTTCTCCAAAAGTGACGGTGGGCATATTTCCTTGATGTGAATAAATAGGTTGGGAATTTTTGTAAGCCTAAAGCGCGAAAGACTGGGGGCCCCGAACTTCAGGTGCATTATTAAGGGCAATGCCCACATGGTCGATTGCCTGCTGCAGTGTGGGGAACTCTTGCTTAAGCGCCCATTGCTCCAAAGCAGCCAGCTTTTGATTAATTTCTTGTAGCATAGCCTTGAGTTCGGTTTCCGGTACGCCTCCTTGCAGCAATTTTTTTTTCGCCCGCTTGAGCGGTTCTTTTTCCCGCATGCCCCCGATTTCATCCATATTCCGATAAGTTGATTCAGGGTCGCCCACATAGTGCCCCCGAATGCGGTAAGTCAGCGCTTCAATAAAGACTGGGCCTTCGCCTCGGCGGCAGCGTTCTATGGCCTCGTTCGCTGCCTTGCGTGAGGCTTCAACATCGTTCCCGTCCACCGTGATCTCCTCCAAGCCATAGCTGCGCGCCCGCATCGAGATCCGCTCGCAGGCCACGAATTCCTTAACTGGCATCGCTTCGGCGAATTGATTGTTCTCGCAGAGGAACACGACCGGCAACTTCCAGATCGCTGCCAAGTTCAAAGCCTCGTGGAACGAACCGGTGTTTGAAGCTCCATCGCCAAATACGCACATGCAAACACGGTCGCCACCCTGCTGCTTAAAGGCTGTCCCGATTCCAGTGGCAATGGGCAGGTTGCTCCCCACTACAGATCCGCAGTAGAAGTTGTGGTCGATATCTAGAAATTGCATGGCACCTCCCAAACCTCCGCTGCAACCGGTTACCCGCCCCATCATTTCAGTAAGGACCGATTCCAGCGTACAGCCCTTCGCCACCGCATGGCAATGCGGACGATGAGTTGAAAGGAGGGCATCGTCTCGACGGAGTGCAGCGCAGAATCCAACGGCCACAGCCTCTTGTCCTTCGTAGGGATGATAGCCCGAATAAATAAGATCCTTTTTCTTGAGATCCAGGCAAAGCTGGTCGAATTGTCTCAACAGTAGCATTTCCGCGTAGAATTTAGTAAGCTCGTTCATTTTTATTTTTAGTTTTCGATGGCTAGCACCCGCACCGGGCAGGAATCCATGCCTTCAATCGGCAAAGGGAGCATAAGGATCTGGAATCGGGATGAGCCGATTTGGTCCAGATTGGTGAGAGACTCGACCATGGCGACATTGTGCATGAAAAGCATCACATGCACCGGCTGGTCGTCGCGACCACGGATCTCCAATCCGGTCGCATCGGTGGCAATCGTATGGATTCCGACGTTTTGCACCAGATGGCGGGTAGCGTCGAGGGAAAGCACCGGACGGTCATGCGCCTGAGGGGTCTTCCACAGTTTATGCATATCGGTACGAATCACCGCGATGTCGCCTTTTCGGATTTCTACCCCGCAACTGAGAATCTCCTGCAGGGTGATCTCCTCGTCCTTCTTCTTGTGGGAAAAGTCTAGCAGCACGGCATCACCGTTAAGACGTTCAAGTGGATAATCAGCGGCACTCATGCCCTCCTTGAGATGGTGAAAGGGGAATTCAACGTGTGTGCCGACATGCGAACTCATCTTTACCTCCTGAATAATGTACCAAATGTCCTTGCGGCGCTGGATTATATGTGTGCTTGACCGAGCGGTCTTCGCCATGACCTCATCGGCATTGAATGTCTCAATCTCAAGCGGAAACTCCTCCTTTCCCGGCACCATCCGATGGCTCAATTCGATGACTCGTCCTGATTTTAAGATGCTCATGATTATCTGGGCTTCGATAGTTTGGTGTTCATCCCCTTTACAAGGCGGCCGATTTTGGAAATAAGGTCGGATCAGTTAAAAAAGGCAGCTGGGAAAGCCGGTCGCGAATGGCCTGGTAGGTAACTTTGTCGTTGAGCTCCGGGAGCTGACAAAGATCGGCAGCTCTCAAAATGCGAAGAGGTAAACGATCAGGGTAGTTAGTGTTAAAAATATATTCACCACCGCGTTCCGCCATCTCGTAATAAATTGCCCCCTGCCGTTGCTTAAAGGGATCGTAGCGACCCTTCATTTCGTCCATTACGGCATAGGAAAATACCAGCGGCTCGGGACTAGGATTGATCTGGAGATGGCCGTAATCGGGCGGCACGACGAAAGTCTCTCCAGCTTGTACCTCCACAACAACTGCTTCATCGATTTGGTCAAAAGGAGGACTTGCCTTCTGGAGCAAGAAATGGCCAACGCCGGACAGAACGGTGTAGATTTCCGGCGTACCCATATTGCAGGGCTGCACTGGCGGGTGGAATTGGCCAGAGCTCTTGACGTATTCCCCGCTGAAAATGCCCGGAACAAAAATCACGATGCCATAGGCCACATTAGCCTTCTTCCAGACTGCGGCATCATCCTGAAAGTGCAGCGCGGAAGTATAGCGATAAATCACCTGATCTTCCTCTTGAATCGGGTTGGCCCACACCGCCTTGAGATCATGCAGCCTTCTCACGCAATAAGCGGGCTGATTTAAGCCGACTCCCAAGATGAGCTCACACGTGATCGAGTCGAATGACACCGGCAACCCACATATTTCTTTCAGATCCTTGATCATGTTCTTATTTATTCTCTGATTAGTTGGTTGCTGATTCTTGAATGGTCTCAACTAGGGTCTGTAAGAAGCGCGCCACTTCTGCTCCGTCCAGAACGCGATGGTCAGCCGTAATGGTGACTTCCATGATTTTCACTGGGGCTGGTTTGTCCGTCTCATCGAGCACGACCGAAATGCGTGGCCCGCTCACACCCATGATGGCCGCCTGCGGAGGGTTTACCATCGGTCTGAAACTCGTAACCCCCATCATCCCGAGGTTACTGATCGTGAAAGTGGCATTGGCAAAATCACTTATCGAAAGCCGCTTTGCCATCGCCCGGGCCGCCAGATCCTTCAATGTTTGGGCGATTTCGGACATAGAGAGCGTCTCGACCTCGCGGATCACCGGCACCACCAAGCCAGAAGGTGTTTCCATAGCCACCGCCACGTTGACATTCTGATAATGAATTATGGCGTCCTCATCAAACCGACTGTTCAGACGCGGATGCTTGCGCAAGGCCTGCGCCGCCAGCCAAATCATCAAGACCGTCATGCTCACCCGTTGTTTATGGTCTACCAACTCAGCGTTAATCCGAGCCCGCCAAGCTGTCAGCTGAGTGGCATTCAAATCCCGACTAACCGAAAACTGCGGAATATCCCGGGCGCTTTGTTGCATACGCCGCGCCATCGTTTTCTGTGCGATACTTAATAGCATTCGACACGTTCGTGATTCTTTACAGAAAGTCGAATTCATAAACGGTGATATCTTGATGCTTGATTTAATCGACACAAAATTCACCTACAAATACCATACGTCAATCACATTTGATATTTTTATATCATTTTCAGTCAAATACTCCAAAAATTGCTTCGGGGTATCTTTACTTTTGTTCCGCGCAACCGCTCAAGAGTTCACGATCGCAAAAAATACGGTGAGCGCAGTGACGGCAAGCGCCACCTCACCCATGCCCCCCGCCTTTGAGAGCGTGCTTCCGAAAAAAGATTTCTTCGATTTATTGGCTTACTCGCTCACGCCACCTAAATCGTACTCTAGACGGCGCCAATTTCACCCATGAACTGGCACGAGCTCATGCCGGCGTAACCGCCGGGTGAACGAGCGCAAAAAAGCCCACCTATTTTAGGTGGGCCCCGGCATCACGAGCGCGCCACACGGAGCGGCTCGACGATTAGAATTTAGCGCACGTCACTGGCAAGCCAGTGCTTAATGACCCGGCCTTCGCGAA
>SXGR01551029.1_pt1 | contig 16706 bp, 16 predicted proteins | sample 3174711 | NCBI WGS metagenome assembly SXGR01 (sample SAMN11356860, study PRJNA531348) | freshwater metagenome | isolation source: freshwater sample F1-60 | place: China: Fuxian Lake, Yuxi | collected 2017-12-25
GGCCTCGACGGCTTCATCGTTCCACGCGGCGATGAGCACCAGGGCGAGTACGTGGCCCGCCGCTCGGAGCGCCTCGCCTGGCTCACCGGGTTTACGGGTTCGGCCGGCGTCTCGATCACCCGGGCTCGACTGCGGTCGATATTTTGGACCGCAACAAGGTGTTGTTTGCGCCGACCGTCTGTTCGCGCAGCGAGGACACGTTCAATGCAACCGGGCCGTTCGGAAGCGCAGAAGGTGCATTCGTGATCAACAAGAATGGGCCGGTGCGCAGCATTCGTTCGTATCTGGGGGCCAACAGCGGGCCCAATACTCAACGTACTCATTTCTTTTACGATCAACGAGAAGATATTCGTACTGATCTACGCGTGCACACGATCCCGTCGATCATGGACTTTGTCGACTACAGCCCAGCCGCTTCGGGAATGACCTATCGAAACCCAGCGAATACGGCAGGCGTCTTGGTGGACGGAAACCCAGATACCGTCACTGCAGGCACACCATCTTGGGAACAGATGTCCGGTGCGCAGGGCACCGTAACGATGGTGCGTCAATTGAACGCCTCGTTCACGCCGACCGTGACGAACTACTACCTCGATGATTCCACGCCATCCACGCCTCAGTGCACAGGCGACGCGTTTGCCTACGGCAGTAGCGGCTCATACATCACGTCGAGTCTTCCCTGTACCGATCCGGGTACGGGCTGCGCCGGTTCGTTGGCGGCGACTACGACACTGTTTTACGAATCGCCGGGCGGAGACGAGATATCCGCGGCGCAACACCACGCTGAAGTCGCGCAACCATTGACTTCTGCGACTACGCCCTGGGTTCCATGACGTCGCATTAAATAGCGATTGCTGAGGCGTGGCCGGCACCTAGCCTCGCCATTCATGACGATCGAGGTTGAACAACTTTCCAAGTCGTTCTCCACAGGTAGGGCCAAACGCCGGACATTGGTCGAGGCGGTTCGCGACATTTCGTTTTCGGTTGAAGCGGGCGAACGACTCGCGTATATCGGGCCCAATGGTGCAGGAAAATCCACCTCGATCAAGATGCTCACTGGGATCTTGCGTCCTGACAGTGGCGCCGCATCGGTGCTCGGAATCACCCCGTGGACTCACCGCAAACAATTGGCGCGCCGCATCGGCACGCTCTTCGGTCAGCGTTCGCAACTTTGGTTTGAGCTGACGTCACTGCAGTCGTTTCGGATGTTGGGCGCGATTTTCGACATGAGTGACTTGCAGCTGGCGACCCGGGTCGGCGAACTCGGTGAACTACTCGACGCGACTGAAGTGTTCGCGATGCCCGTACGCAATCTGTCGTTAGGGCAACGCATGCGTTGTGAGCTCGCCGCCTGCATGCTGCACGAACCCGAAATCTTGTTTCTCGACGAGCCGACGATTGGTCTCGATTTACTCGGGAAACAACTGTTCAGGGATCTCGTCATTCGTCTGAACGAAGAACGCGGCACAACGATCTTGTTGACATCGCACGATGTTGCCGACATTGAATCAGTGGCCAACCGCGTGATCGTGATCAACCACGGCTCGGTGATCTATGACGACGACGTCGAAGTGATGCGAAGATCGCTGTTCACCACGAAACGTGTCGAAGTGGGTCTTGAGCGGCCGGTCATTGTGCCCGAGATTGCTGGAGCTCAGTTGGTGGAACACACTGAGACCGTGGCGCGCTTTGTGGTCGACACCAGCAAGCGATCAATTCGCGATGTAGTAGATGCGATACTCGAACACCTTCCAGTAGCTGACCTTTCGATTGTCGACCCGCCGCTGGATGAAGTGATCGGTGCGATCTATTCACAGTTGGCGGTGGAATAGTGCATCGGTATTTGTGGGTTTCGTTTCGCACTTCGATGCAGCGCACTTTGGCCGAGCGCGGCGGGTTCATTGTGTCAACTGGCTTTTATCTCGCAGTTGTCGCGGTGGTCGGTTCGCTGTGGCGAGCGGCAGCCGACGGCAAAGGCGGAACAATCGCAGGCTATGGGGCGGCCTCGTTGTTTTGGTACATCGCAGCGACAGAAGCGGCGACGGTGTCGCTCAACATGCGTCTCATCGACGACATTGGCACGGACATCAGCGGCGGAGCCATCGCATCAGAGATGCTGCGGCCGGTGAGCCTGGTAGCAGTGCGCATGGCGAGCGAGTTTGGGCGAGCTTTGCCTCGCTTGACGACATGCACGCTCGCGGGTGCCGTGATGTCATGGATCATCGTCGGCGCGCCGCCGGGATTGGTGTCCGCGGCGATGACGGTGGTTGCGCTGGCGTTGGCAATCGGTTGCAACATTGCTGCGCAACACGCATTCGCGGCAATCGCTTTCTGGATCCGCGACGCGCGATCCGCGTGGTTCTTGTACCAAAAACTCGTATTCGTATTGGGCGGTATGTTGCTGCCCATTGAAGTGTTGCCAGGTCCGCTGCGGTTGGTTGCTCGATTACTTCCGTTCGTTTCAATGGCCTATATCCCCGGCAGATTCGCGGCCGGTCATGTCGAGCCGCTGCTGTTGTTGCAACAGGTCGGATGGTTGGTGGCGTTGCTGGCCATCGCGTTGAGGATATTTGCAACTGGAGAGCGGCGATTGCAGGTGGTTGGCGGATGAGAAGCCTCACCGCCACGATGCGCAGCGCGTTCGCGGAAGCGTGGTCGAACCGCTCCGGATTTTGGTTGCAAGTATCAATCATGATCGTCAACGATCTGGTATGGGTCGTGTTCTGGGTGCTGTTTTTCCGTGAGGCCGGAAGTGTGCGCGGTTGGGATACCCAACAGGTGCTGATGTTGCAGGCGATACTCACCACCGGAGGTGGGATCGTGCTCGGGTTTTTCAACAACGCCCGGCGTCTTGGACAGCTCGCGGCCGATGGCGCACTCGATGCCACCTTGGTGCTGCCGGTGCCAACCTTGCCGCATCTCTTGGTGCGACGAGTAGAGACGACCAATTTGGGTGATCTCATTTTTGGCGTTGCTTTGTTCGTGATCGGATGTGATCCGACTTGGAGCCGAATTGCGATTTACCTCGCCGGGAGTCTGATATCGGTGATCACCTTGACGGGGTTTCTCGTTGCGATCGGGTCGTTGTCCTTTTTCTTTGGGCGAAACGAAGCGGGCGAACTCGGCTTTCACGCCATGGTCATGTTCGCGATGTATCCCGTTGACGTATTTACGGGCCCAGGCCGAGCAGTGTTGTATTCAGTGATTCCGGCGGCGTTCATTGCATCGGTGCCTGCGAAACTCGCCGAATCATTTGATCTCGGGATGGCTCTCGGCATGATTGGCGCAGCAGTTGTTTTCGCGACCGTCGGATACACGATGTTTACGCTGGGTCTGCGGCGGTACACGTCGGGTTCGGCGTGGACTCGCGCTTAGAACTGTCGCGCGGAAACCCTCGCCGCGCGGTCCCACAGAAGCCGCGCAAACCGTGAGATCGTGAGACCACGGCACCCGGCACTGCTCAGGTGTTGTGCAGCCATGCGATGACATCGGGCTCGGCGAGCCTGGCGATCGCGTTGTCGTAGCGCTCACGATCTTCGTTGTTCAGCACAGTCTGCCACTGCCCGCTGGTGCCCTTATTGAAGAACTGTTCGTCGCTCTTCCACAATGCGTGACTGCTGTCTGGTACGAGATGCGATGCGCGGGCGCGCATCTCCTGGAACGTCGCGGCCTTCACCAACCCTGGCCAGAGCGAATCGGGGACTGCGATGTTCAGACGCTTGGCGAGCATTCGCATCGATCCACCGAGGTCGGTTTGAAGATCGTCGTAGTGAAGCATGACGACGTTTGGATCATGACGGCATAGCCAGAATGTGGTGATGTGGTGTGTAAGGCTCCGTAGCGATGTCCCGGAAGTGGTGACGTCGGTGGCGTTATCAATCCATTGCCAAAACCGGCCGCCGACTGTGTCGGCTTCTGGTGGCGGGCCCGCAGCGAGGAGTTCAGCCACGTCATCGAGACCGACCGCATCGTTGCGTGCGGACAAAAGTGCCGTGAAATCAAAATTGTCGCGGTGATTGAGTGTCGACAGTGCGACGTCGCGAGGGTCGCGCCCGACGCAGATGTAGGTAACGCCTGCTGATCTCGGCAATCCATCAAGCGGGGTGTGGGTTTTGATGAATCGCCGATGCGTTTGTGAGTCGAGGTGCGTGAATACATCGCGTTGCGAACGGGTAAGCATGTCGAGCCACGGTGAGTACGTATCCAGAGGTTGCTGAAGCCGTGGAGTTTGTAGCACCAACATTGCGCAGATCATTTGGGTCCACGTCGTGCCACATTTCGCGGGCGTACTAATCACGATGTCGTCGGTTCGAAACTCGAAGTCGTTCCATCGATCACTATCAGCGATCAGGGTGCGGTAATGAGCCCTGGGCACGGGCGGTTGCGGCAACATGATCCGAAACTAGCGGTGGCGCAGCGGTGGTTCTAGTGTCTCAACATGGCAAAAGAATGCAGCGTGAGTCAGGCGATCGATGCACCGCCTTCGGTCGTCTGGGCAATGGTCACCGACCTACCAAGGATGGGCGAATGGTCGCCGGAAGCCGCCGGAGGCGAATGGTTGGGTGGAGCGACCGGGCCAGCTCTTGGCGCCAAGTTCAAAGGCCGCAACAAAAACGGCAAAAAGAGTTGGTCGACGATGTCGAAAGTGACAACGTTCGATGTCGAACGGACTTTCGCGTTCGATGCTTCCTCGGTCGGGATGAAGATCGCCCGGTGGACATATTCGATTGAACCGACGGCATCAGGTTGCGTCGTGACCGAGACTTGGACCGATCAACGTAACGCGATTCTTCCATTGCTCGGCAAGATCGTGAGTGGTGTTGCAGATCGTGAGGAGCACAACCGATACGGGATGACCACCACCCTCGCAAACCTCGCCGCCGCAGCCGTTGCGGCTCCCCGATAAATCGGCGGCGAGGTCAAGCGAATAGGCCGAGACCTGGTCAAGTCGCGGTTGCGTCTGCTTTTCTATGGCGCTGCGTAGAAGAAGATGGCTTCTTGGCGTGAGCCGGCAGGCACGTTGCTGCTGGTTGACAAGTAGTGGTCTGAAGTGGTGTTGTTGAACAATCGCCAGACTGGTGTCAGGCCAGCCGCCGACTTGCGAGCTCCATAAAATGCGGTGCCTTCAAACGTCCAACCGAGTGCGATGACTTTGTCACGTTCATTGACTGTGGTCGTGTAGAGGTGTGCACCCTTGGTACTGCGAAGTCGGAACACTGCGGTTGTTGAAGCGCTCCCGGCGGTGGCCGCATTGAACGCGACGTTTGACGTGTAGCCCGAAGCGACGAGGCTGTTGCGTTCGTTCGTATCGGTTGTGTAGATGTAGTCGCCCGTAGCGTTGTTGTGCAGCTGGTAGACCGGTGTGGTCAGCGCCGTGTTGCCGGTTGGCGCTGCGGTGGTGGTGGTTGGCGCGGGTGCGGTGGTGGTGGTTGGCGCGGGTGCGGTGGTGGTGGTTGGCGCGGGTGCGGTGGTGGTGGTTGGCGCAGGGATCGTCGTTGTAGTGCCCCCGCCACCGCTTCCACCGGTGCTCGCAGGCCAGATGTAGGCACCGAGATGTACGGCGCCCGTAACTCCCATTGCCGCTCGTACGTTTGCGGGCAATGAGGCGCCGGTGCTGAGTCCTGGGCTTCCCGCTGCGAGGCGGTAGTCGCCATTCGCAGGAGCGACGAAGATGGTTGACAATGCGACGTTGTCTGCAGAGCTGCTGTTCATCTCACGACCGGTGGCCGTCTGCATCGCGGCAAGCGATGCGTAGGATTTCGAGGCCGCGGTTGTGAGCTGCCACTGCATTGCCGAGCTAGGCACCGCCGCGGATGGGCGTCCCCACAGATTTCGGTCGTTCAGTGAGATCATCTGAGCAGAAGTGAGGTGTTTCGGTGAGCTGGCGTCCATGCTGAGCAGTAACGGCTTTGTAGCTTTTGCGTCACCAACCAGGATGTTGTTGGCGAGCGTGACGTCGTCGGTGTCAAATGTGATTCCTAATGCAATCTCAGCTTGATTTGTGTTGACTCGGGCATCGTCGTAGATGCCGATCTGCGCTTTGACGTTGCCGACCGAGGTGTTGTTCCAGACATCAACGTTGGTGGAACCCGAAACCTTGATGCCGTCACTCGTATTGCCGACGCTGAGGTTGGATGCAATGACGGCTTTGCTCGACACTTCGTAGTAGATGCCGTGGCCACGGTTGTTCAACACTGCGTTGTTTGTGATCGTGTTGTTGTACGAAGCGACATCGAACCACAAACCGTTGGAATCGTTGCCTTCGATCAAGTTGTTCTTGACCACCGCGTCGGCGCTTGAGGTGATTTTGAAGCCTGCGATTGAAGCTGCCGAGCCGGGAGCGTTCGAGAAGTGCTCGATGTTGTTGTGAGCAATCCGATTGCCAGTGAATACCAAACCGTCGGCGTTGTTAGCGTGTACGCCGTTGATGCCGTTGTAGATCACAAGGTTGTTCGTGGCGACGGCACCGGAGTACAACATGCTCAGGCCGCGGCCAGCGTTCCATGCGAAGGTGTTGTTGTCGAAGGTGATGTTGGGCGTGTTGGCGATCATCGCCGCAGGGACATCCATGTTGTAGTGCCCTGCGTAGTGGGCGATGCCGATGCCGCGAACGATGGAACCAGAAGCTCCGCTTGTGTTGAATTGTGCGGCTTTATCGTGAACGGTTGATTCGATCGTGTGACCGGCTGGGTTCGTGCCGAGCCAAAGCTCGTCGTTGCCACGGTCGACGTAGAAGTTGCCATCCGCAAGCGAGGCTTTGCTGAGCACCTGCACCTGCGGTACACCGTCGATGAACACCTGGTCGGTGTGACCCGCCGCTGGGTACGCCGGGTTGATCATCGTGGTCGGGTGGCAGGTGATACAGACGTTGGTGGGGTTCCAGCCGCTTTTGACCCAGCTACCGCCGCTGGAGCTGAATCCCGTGACGACGGTGCTGCCTTTGAGCCAAACCATTTCGTGTGGGTAGGGCTGCAGCGTGACGCGCTTGAAAATTGAGCCGAGTGTTTCTCGATACGTGCCGCCGCGCATGACGATTGTTGCCCCCGACGTTGCCGAACTGATGGCGCGCGCAATCGTTGCAAATGGTGCTGCTTGGCTGCCTGGGTTGGTGTCAGACCCGTTTGTCGCCACGAATAGCGCCCCTGGCGGAATTGTGTAAGCAGTGTCTGCGATGGTGGGCACCTCGTAGTTGCCGCCAATGGCGACAGCTTGCGACGCATCGCGGCTCACGACTGCGCCGATACCGCCTGCCGTGACCGCCATTGCCGTGACAGTTGCAGCGATCGAGCGAGCGCGAGCCACCGTGTAGTGGTGTCGGTTGCGGCGGGTTCCGAAATGCGGCGTGGCTGACATTCTTGGTGCGCTCCTTGCGTTATGTGTGCCGGCCGTCGCTGACGAGGACCATGCACACTCTCCGTGACATAAGTATCGGAAGTTCGGGCACCAAAAGTTGAATGTCCTAGGTAAACAATCGGTATAGCTAGGTAATGATTCGGTCTGGCTACTGCCGTGAGTACCCGAATTGCCACGTTCCGCGGTTTTACCTGCGTCGTAGTCTCGAGGTGTTGACGATCTCGATTGAACTCGACGACCTCTCGGGAGAATGGCTCACCTCAGCGTTGCAGAGAGCTGCCGAGGGTGCTGTCGTGACCTCCGTCATGGTGCTGGATTCGCACTCAGGAACGACCGGCCGATCCGGAACTTCGATTGCGTGAACCGTTAGCTGTTGGTCCACCGAACCGGGAGTTTGGCAGGGCCCCAAATGCCAAAGGTTTCTGGTTTCCATTCGATGTCGCCGGCGAGTGCGAATATCGGCCAACGTTCGGCGAGCAGCGCAAGGGCTTCTTGGAGTTCGGCTCGAGCCAATGCCGCGCCAAGGCAATAGTGCACTCCCGACCCAAACGTCATTTGCACGCTGGTGCGCTCGGCCGTGATGTCAAATACGTTCGGCGTATCGAAATGGTCATCGTCGCGATTTGCCGACGCAAGCGGAATGTTGACGAGGGTTCCTTGTGGAAACAGTACGCCTCGCATCTCGACCGGCTCTGAGGCAACCCGCATCGTGCCGCGCACGGCACCGAGGTAACGCATCGATTCTTCGACCGCCTTGCTTGCAAGTTCGGGGCGGTCGACGAGCACTGCCCATTGCTGAGGATGGGTTGCGAACAGTGCCATGGTGCACGCAAGTTGATTTCGAGTGGTATCGGTGCCCGCCATGAGGACTGCTTCGGCCATCATGATGAGTTCATCTGTGGAAAGTCGATCACCAGCTTCTTCGATCGCAATCATGGTGCTCAACAGATCATCGGCGGGGTCGTTGCGGCGACGTTCGATCATGGCCGTGACGTACTGCTCGAGCTCCTTACCGGCCTGCTGGACCGCGGGGAGATCTTCGGCCAATGTGCCATTGAAGATCTTGAAGATATTCGTGGCCCAATCAGAAAACAGTCGCCAATCTTGCGGGGGGGCGCCGAGCAGTTCGCAGATGATCGGAATCGGGTAGGGCTCGCAAATCGCTTCGACGAAGTCGCCTCCGCCGAGGGGGTCGACGCTGTCGATTAGGTCGTTGATTACTGACCTCATGAACGGCCGCAGCGCGTCCGCGGCCATTGGGGTAAATGCTTTCGCGACGAGGCGGCGCAGGCGGGCATGAGGCTCTCCTTCCATTGACAGGATCGACTGGCGACGCGACGTCTCGAATCCCGAATCGCCGATGCCTTGTAGTTCCGGGATGAGCGAAAGCGCAGAATGAAAACGGCGATCACGCAGAACCGCAACTGCATCGTCGTAGTGCGTCACCGCTACTCCGAACATCGTTTTCGCCAACCAATGCTGTGTGCGCGCATTGGCGATCGCCGCGAGTTGCTGATCGCGGTCGAGACCAACCAGCGTGAGGTCGGGGAGATCGAGGGCAGTGACGTCGGTTGAAATAGTCATGGGTACCTGCTTACCAGTTGTAACCGGCCGCGTACGTGCCGAGCGCGAGTGTTGCTTGTGCGCCGTAATTCGGGTGGAAAAAGTCGATTGGCGAGAGATCTGAAAGTATGAATTGATAGTTGAACACAAGGTTGCCGTCGAATTTGCAATGGGTGTAAGCCGCGCACGTGTTGGCAAGAATCGTGTTGTAATCGATGACGCGTTGGCGAACGGCAATGCGGCGGTCGACATCGACCTGAGCGGTGCTCAACGGATTTGCGAGCATCGACTGACAAATCGAGAAGTTAGACCACGCGTTGCGAGCAAAAGTGCTTGGGTTTCCAACCTCCCAAAGTCGGTAGATATCGGGAACGCTCGCGATCGAGATACGCGCGTTGGGAAGGTTGGTGGTAAGCGTGTTGAGAGTGGCGGTGATGCGACTTTGATACGTCGACGTCGAGGTCATCGACCCCTGTGTCGATGTACATGCGTCGTTAGCCCCCATCAATATCATGACGTAATCAACGTTTTGTCCGACCGCGGCGGCTGTTTGGCTCGCAAGGTTCGCGCTCGTTGCACCGGTAACGGCATCGTTGTAGGCATTGCCTGCGATGGCCGGATTGACCGCAAGGATACGTTCGTAATGGCTCCCAACCGTCGTGCCGGTTGCGTACGAAGCGGTCAGGCACTCTCCGAACATCGGCGGGCATGAATCGAACGCTCGCGTGATCGAATCGCCGATCGCCGCCATTGAATTAGGGATTGGGTCAGTGGTTGGGGGTGGATCATCGTCGATAATCGTCGCAGTCCCCGAGGCTCGTGAAATTGTTGTGCCGAAGGGTGTGGTCAGGAGCGTAATTGTCACCGTAAAGGTCTCGTCGTTTTCCACCGCTGTGCCAGCTAGACCGGTGAACAGCAGCTTTTTCACCACGGTTGTAGGGGTGAATGTAAGCGTGCCTGAAGCGACTCCGCTGTAGTCAACGCCGGGGGTCGCGCCGACCGGTGACACGACGTACCCAACAGTCGCCGTCATACCTGGCGCACTCGAAAACGACACTGGGATAGTGAGCTTGCGGTTTTTGCCGCTGTCTCCTTCGTAGAGTGCCGAGTCGCCGACGCCGACGGTGAGGTTTGTGTTGGCGTCGTCGTCGATAATCATTCCGGTCGCGACGGTGCGTTGGAGCGTGGCACCAACCGGGTTACTTAACGTCACCGCGAAGGTTTCGTCGTTTTCGACACTGGTGTCGGGATACGCCGTGATGATCGCAGTTTTGTAGACCGGAGTAGTACCCAAGGTGCCCGGCGTGAATTTGATTGTCGTCAGAGCGCCGTTCTTGTTCTTGACGTCGACTCCCGCGCTCGCTGACGCGCCGCCGGTAGCGGTTATCCCCTGGATCGAATACTGCACAGTGATCAAGGAAGTCGCTGGGCGGTTGAGTGTGACGGGGAACGTGAGCGTCCGGTTGCCGGCATTGCCTTCGATGATGGTTGCGTCGCCAATCGCGATACACACTGCGGTCGCGGCGCAGCGGGGCACGGGGTAATTCGGTGGCGCGGCGTGCACTGCATCAACAGACGCGGTGATAGTGGTCGCGCACAGCGTTATCGCGAGAATGGTTGCGTGGGGTTTGCTCAAAGACATTTTCCCTTTCCTGCCCGAATTGGCTGTGTCGAATCCTATCGGCGATGCTGTTCAGAGCGCACAGGCTCTGAATGGGCAGTGGCTATGGGCAGTGGCTATGGGCATGGGCTTGAGTAACCACTGGCTGGGTAGAGCGGTGTCGGTACCATGCGGGTATGTGTAGAAACATCACCGAACTTCGTGGGCTCGAACCGCCTGCGACGTCTGAAGAAGTCGACGCGGCAGCACTGCAGTTCGTACGCAAAGTGACGGGTGTAACGAAGCCGAACGTCAACGTCGCCGCGCTGATGCAACAAGCGGCACACGACATTGCTGCGATCACCACGGAGTTGCTTGCGCAATTGCCCGATCGCCGCAATCCTCCAAAGTCGGTTCCGCCGTTGCGAAGGCCCGAAGTGCGAAAGCGCCTGGGGCTTGAGCCATTCACGAGCTAGTTGCGGTGACCCAGCAATTTGATCTGTTTGACTCGGGCACCGCGCCCGAAGCGGCGCTTTTCGATTCGATCCAACTTGCGGACGCGTCGTTGTCTTTGGTGCGATCGTTCGCCTCCGTTGAGCATCGCGTGCGCTGGTTCGAACAACTCATCGACGTCACGCCCTGGACACAGGACAACATTGTGATGTTCGGCCGCACTATGAAGGTCCCGCGCCTGTCGGCTTGGCATGGAAACGCAGACGCTGGATACACCTACTCGAACATTGATCTTGTTCCGCTACCTTGGAACGCACCACTACTTGAAATCAAGGCATTGATCGAACCGTTGGTGGGTGTTGTGTTCAACAGCGTGTTGGTGAACTTGTATCGCGATGGCGCAGACAGTGTGGCGTGGCATGCTGACGACGAACCAGAACTCGGGGCCGAACCGGTTATCGCGTCAGTGAGTCTCGGTGCAACGCGCACCTTCAAGCTCAAACATCAAACCGATTCATCCTTGCGACACTCAATGGAGCTCGTCGACGGCAACTTGCTGATCATGCAAGGGCGGACTCAGCAATGTTGGATGCACGCCGTGCCCAAGCGAGCGAAAGCCGTCGGGCCGAGAATCAATCTCACCTTCCGCACAGTACGAGCGGTTCGCGGTGGCGATGGCAGCCCAGGAGCGACGCAGGAGTGAAATGGGTGACAAGACATTCGCAGCGCCGGACGGAGTAGGCGCAAAGAACGAGTGTCGCACCCCTCTGGCAGAGTGTCCTTATGGCTACTTGTATTGATTGCAGACAGGAAATGGCAACGGCGGCAGCGTGTTCGGTAGCGGTGATTCCGTTGCGTTCCGGCATTTTGATTCGGCGTCCGTGGGGCTCGGAGTCGAGTTGGCGTCCTCGAGAAGGGGAGCGGTGTCCGGATTGCGCGGTCTTGCCGGGTGGCCTGCATCATTTGGGGTGCGATGTGGAGGAATGCGCCGATTGTGGTCATCAGCTGTTGGCGTGTGGCTGTCTTGATTTGTTTGATGAGTTCGAACTGGTTGATGAGCTCCTTGCCTAGCGATAGTCCGCCGCCGTTTCGATGGTCGCGGCGGTATCGCCAGTGCCGTCAGTGTCGGGTGCACCTGTCACACTTTGTGGCAGTGATGTCTCCTCGCCGAATCGGTCGCTAATGCCAGAGAGTCTTGAAACGCGCGCCGGTGCTGCGCTGTCGCAGCTGGTGGGCCGACCGACTGAATTTCGTGATGGTCAGTTGGAAGCCATCGCGACGTTGGTGCGCGACAAACAACGTGTGCTGTGCGTACAGCGCACTGGGTGGGGCAAGAGCGCGGTCTATTTTGTCGCGACGAGGTTGTTGCGTGATGATGGGGCAGGCCCAACGTTGTTGGTGTCGCCGTTGTTGGCATTGATGCGCAACCAAATTGAGCACGCGCAGCGAGGTGGCATCAAAGCGGTCACGATCAACTCCGACAATCAAGACGATTGGGATGCGATCTACGATGCGGTGGAAGCTGATTTGGTCGACTTGTTGGTCGTGTCTCCGGAGCGTTTTGCGAATGCGAAGTTTCGGTCATCGGTGTTGCCCAAACTTGTTGATCGGGCTGGCTTGTTCGTGATCGATGAAGCGCACTGTATTAGCGATTGGGGTCATGACTTCCGGCCCGATTACCGACGGTTCGCGCAGGTGTTGCGGATGTTGCCGTCGGCGATTCCGGTGTTGTGTACGACCGCGACTGCGAACGATCGCGTCGTCGCCGACGTTGTGGATCAGTTGGGCCACGACCTTGTGGTGCTGCGAGGGCAACTCGAACGTGAAAGTTTGGCCCTCGACGTGGTGCAGCTGCCGTCGCAAGCGCAACGGCTGGCTTGGCTTGCTGCTGCGATCCCGCAGATCGAAGGTTCGGGCATCGTGTACACACTCACGGTGCGTGACGCAATGTTGGTGAGCGACTGGTTGTGTGCGCAAGGTATTGCCGCGGCCGCGTATTTTGGCGGTGAGGAATCGTCGAATAAACAGGCGATCGAAGACCGCTTGAAACACAACGATCTGAAAGTTGTTGTAGCTACTTCTGCACTCGGGATGGGATACGACAAACCCGACTTGGCGTTTGTGATCCACTTTCAGTCTCCTGGTTCCGCGATCGCTTATTACCAACAGGTTGGGCGCGCAGGTCGTGCGTTGCCGAATGCGGTCGGCGTGTTGTTGGCTGGGGAGGAAGATGAACGAATTCAAAATTGGTTCATCAATACGGCATTTCCTCCGCAGCAGCACGCAGAGGCGATCATGACGATGCTCGCCGACCAAGATGGCCCGGTGGGCGTCGCGGTGATCGAACGTGAGGTGAACATCAAGCGTTCGAGGCTCACCAACATGCTGAAGGTGCTCGAAGTAGAAGGCGTTGTCGAGCGAGTCGGTGCCAAGTTCCAGCGCACCGATCAGCCCTGGACCTACCCCGTCGATCGAATTGAGCACATCACGGGGCAGCGGCATCAAGAACAGGCTCGCATGCGTAATTACCTCGATGGCGACGGATGCTTGATGCAGCACGTCCGTGCCGAACTCGACGACCCAGACCCCCAGCCATGCGGACGTTGCGGGCGTTGCCTGGCGCGACCTGTCGTCGATGTAGCGATTGATTCCGATGTCGCTCGACGAGCAGTTACGTTTCTTCGGGGGCATTCGATTGATATTGAGCCCCGCAAACAATGGCCTGACCTCAAACGCATTGTTCCAGATCGCCAAGCAGCGGCCGGCAAAGCGCTGTGCCAACTGGGCGATGGCGGGTGGGGCGAAACGGTTTTGGATCAGCGTCGCAACGGCAAGTTCAGCGACGAACTTGTCGACGCCGTTGCCGTGCTCTATCGAGGGTGGCGCCCTGAGCCAAGGCCCCGTTGGGTCACCGCTGTGCCCTCGTTGCGCGACGTCGAAGGCGTTGCGTCATTTGCTCGTCGGTTGGCTGATCGCCTGGGGTTGCCGTTCTATGAGGTCTTGGTGCGCGAACATCAGCGCCCGGCTCAGCGCGAGATGGAAAACAGTGCCCAGCAGTGCCGCAACGTTGTGGGTGCCTTCGCGGTTGTCGGCGAAACGCCCAACGGCCCGGTGCTGCTCGTTGACGATGTCATCGATTCGCGCTGGACTGTCGCGGTGATTACCGATGTATTGCGAGGTGCGGGGTGCGACGCGGTCGTGCCGATCGCGCTGGCCGTGGGCGTGGCCGACTAGCTCGCCGACTAGCTCGCCGACAGCGCTGTCCAGTCCGCGCCGGTGAGCTCGCACGATACGTCCCAGAGCTGGCGCATTTTCAATGCATCGTGCGACCGTTTGTTTGATTTCACCTTCACTGGGTGTCCTCGTTGTTCCATGAATCCGTCCGGTCCGTAGTAGTCACCACCACTGGCGTCAGAATCAACCGCCGCCCGCAACGTTGGTAGCGCGCCCATCTCGGAAGATTGCATGACCTTGCGCACCACGGGTTCTGCGACCCGCATGAGGACCCCTCCGATGCCGGATACGTCGTGGGCAAGGTTGGTGTTTGAACCTCCGGGGTGTGCCGCGGTCGCGATGGTTGTGGTCTCGGTTTCACGCAATCGGCGTTGCAGTTCGTAGGTGAACATCAAGTTCGCGATTTTGCTACGGCCATAGGCCAACCACGGCGAATATCGCTTTTCTGATTGCAAATCGTCGAAGTTCATGAAACCACCTTGGTGGGCCAAACTACTGACGTTGACAACTCGAGATCGTGGCGTTGCTAACAGTGCAGTCATGAGATCGGCAGTCAATGCAAAGTGACCGAGGTGGTTCGTACCAAATTGCATTTCGAATCCGTCGACGGTCTTTTGCTTGGGGACGGCCATTACTCCGGCATTGTTGATCAGCAGGTCGAGGCGCGGGTGGTCGGTGAGGAATGTCTTCGCCGCGCGACGCACCGAATCGAGGTCGGTGAGGTCGAGATCGAGAATGCTGATCGACCCACTCGGTCGCAACGCCACGATTGTGTCATGAGCTGCTTCGGCTTTTGCGCGGGTTCGGCATGCCATCACAACGTGGGCGCCGTGCTGTGCCAGCGCACGGGCGGCGTCGAAACCGATGCCGCTATTGGCGCCGGTTACGAGCGCGATGCGCCCTGAGAGATCGGGGATGTCTGATTCTTTCCACGGGGTCATCCATTGACTGTATCCATCTTGGGACCGGAAATGTTTGCGCTCGCAGTGCTTGCACTTGGGCAAGGAGTCGACCAGACTGCGCGGTGACGGTTTCCCGGGGGGAGCCGCAGAAGGGAAACCATGAGTCGCGTTCGTGTTCGCCGTTCGGTGCTATCGGCAGTTGCTGTATTTGCAATTGCCACTGGTGGCGTAGCCCTTGCACCACAGCCCGCGTATGCCGATGGCCCCGGGATAGGCGCACCTTGGGTGGTCACGGTTGGCGACTCTGCGATTTCGGGTGAAGCTGGCCGTTGGGCCGGGAACACCAACAATTCTTCGAGCAATGTCGACGCTGGCGGATCAGCTGCGTATTTCGACAATGCCTCGAACACCGCTGAGTTAATTGCGGGGTGCCACCGATCGACTGCGGCCGAGGTGCACATTGGCGGCGGGATCAACAGTATGAACCTTGCGTGTTCTGGTGCCCGTACCTACACGCAGACCCCCGGTTCAGGAGACTTCAAGCCCGGCATCGATTTCTATTCCGATTCGAGTGGTCGCCAAGGTCAAGCGTTGGCGTTGCAAAATTTCGCGGCGACTCACAACGTGAAAGCCGTGACCGTTCTGATCGGTGCAAACAACTATGGCTTCGCTGACATAGTGCAGCAGTGCATTCAGAATTTCTTGTTGTCACCGAGTTGGTGGAAGAACTACTGCAACGATGATTCCAGCATTACGTCTCGGTTCACTGCGTCGAACATCGCGCTGATCACGACTCAGGTCAAGGGTGCCCTGCTCAACGTGCGTCAAGCAATGACGAACGCGGGATATGCCGATGCGCAGTACAAGATCATCGCACAGACGTATTCATCACCAATTCCCAACGGTTCGGGGATTCGGTATTCGCAATCGGGGTACAGTCGTCAAACGATCGGTGGCTGCGGGATATGGAACAATGACGCCACCTGGGCGAACAACACAGTTGTTCCCGCACTCAACGGTTCGATCACGAACGGCGTGACCCAAAGTGGTCTCACGAACGTTGTGGTGCTGAACGCGACCAATGCGTTGGTTGGCCGTCGATTGTGTGAAAACACCGTTGGCTTATTGGAGGAAAAGGGCGTGGCGAATTGGCAAAGCACCGGCGCCGCTGATAAGACGGAATGGGTGAGCCAGGTGCGTACCGCCACGACGATCTTCGGCCCCTATCAACTGCAAGAAGGAATTCACCCGAGCTATTGGGGCCAAAAAGCCCTGCGCAACTGTCTACGCCAGGCTTACAACGGCGGCACAGTTCGCGGCGGTACCTGCAACCGCGGCACGGGTCTCAACGCCTACGGCGAACCCAACATGACGCTCGTTTAATTTTCGCTTGTTGAACTGGTCGGTCGGCTCGGCTTGCTCCGCTGCGCCGGACGGAGTAGGCGCAAACTAAAAGTGCCAGGGGTAGGGCGACCAGTCGGGTTCGCGTTTTTCGAGGAATGAGTCGCGGCCTTCAGCGGCTTCGTCGGTCATGTACGCGAGGCGGGTTGCTTCGCCTGCAAAGACTTGTTGACCTACGAGGCCGTCGTCGATGAGGTTGA